>Ga0209526_10000675_pt1 | contig 22348 bp, 26 predicted proteins | sample JacPinW_OM2H0_M1_FD_188566 | JGI IMG/M metagenome (GOLD analysis project Ga0209526, IMG submission 188566) | Forest soil microbial communities from Algoma, Ontario, Canada - Jack Pine, Ontario site 1_JW_OM2H0_M1 (SPAdes) (version 2) | ecosystem: Environmental > Terrestrial > Soil > Boreal... | reverse complement strand
CCCGCGTATTGGTCTGGTCAGCGTGACCAGCGTGGTGTTGGCGGACGATTCACGCTCGGCGCAAGTCTTCGTTACGCTGGATGGCGATGACGAAGAAGCCGAACGCTCGCTGGAGGGCCTCACGGCGGCAGTCGGGTTTATCCGTCGCGAGGTGGCGGAGAACTTACGCCTTCGTCGTGCCCCAGAACTGTATTTTCACCTGGACCGCTCCGACGAGGACAGCGCGCGAATTGTTGAACTGCTGAGTCGGACGAGGAAGAAGAAAGGATAAGCGGATAGGCTTCGATCCGAACGGTTGGGTCGGCAATATGTTGAAAGAAGTTCTCAAGCAGATTGAGCAGCGCCGCCGATTTTTGTTGACCTCGCATGCCCGGCCGGATGGCGACGCCATCGGTTCGGCCTTGGGCTGTTGCCAGATCCTGCGTTCGATGGGGAAGGAAGCCGAGGTGGTTCTGCGCGATGGTGTGCCTCGCATTTACCAGCCGCTCCCTTACGCCGATGACGTCGTCCAGACGGAGCGCGTGAACGGAGATTACGACGCCGTCATGATCCTGGAGTGTGACAGCATCCAGCGCACGCGTCTACAGGGGCTGGAGAACAGATTTCTGATCAACATTGATCACCACGTGAGTGGACGTCCGTTTGCGCACGTGAACTGGATCGATCCCAACGCGGTCGCGACCGCGGAAATGGTGTACCGCCTGGCGCGTGCAGCCGGAGTAAAAATCTCCCCCGACATCGCCAATTGTCTGTACACCGCAGTGCTCACTGACACCGGTTCATTCATGTTCGCCGGGACGAACGAACACACCTTTGCGCTGGCCAGGGAGCTTGTGCTGGCGGGCGCCGATCCCGCACACTGCGCCCGCAACGTCTACTTCGGGCATTCCACCGCTAAGATGCGTTTGCTCGGTGCGGCTCTCTCCGGCCTGCACCGCGAAGGGCCGCTGGCATGGATTTCAGTGACCCAGGAACAGATGGTACGCTGCCACGCGAAGGAAGAAGACTGCGAAGGACTGGTGAACTACGCTCTTTCCATGCAGGGGGTCGAGGTGGCTCTATTTTTCCGTGAACTTCCTGACAGCCGTTTCCGCGTAAGTCTGCGCAGCAAGGGTAAACAAAATGTGGCGACCGTAGCCGAGCGTTTTGGCGGCGGTGGACACCAATGCGCCAGCGGTTGCGCACTCGATGGACCATTGTCAGTCGCGACGGCACGAATTCTCGCGGAATTGCGGCTCGGTTGCTCCGTACAATAGATTCCTAAAAGCTGACTTGTGCCGCCTTCCTCAAACTCGACGTTGAAAACTGCTGCCTCGAATCCTGCTGTGTCGACTTCTGGTTCAGGGACGGTTACTGATTGGTTGCTTCTCGCTGGCTTCTGCGGTTTCCTGTTTTTCTTTGGTCTCTCGTACCTTGGATTGGTCGGAGCGGACGAGCCTCGTTACGCGCAAGTAGCGCGGGAAATGCATGACCGGCGCGACTGGATTACACCTACGCTGGGTGGCAAGCCGTGGCTCGAGAAGCCGGCTCTCTACTACTGGCAAACGACGCTCGCCTACAGCATTTTTGGCGTCAGTGACTGGGCTGCGCGTCTGGCTTCGGCGGTGGATGCCACGGTCATGATAGTTGCCGTGTATCTCTTCCTGCGGCGCTTTCGTTCTGGGTTTCAGCTTGACGGTGCACTGATGACAGCCACGGCCAGCGGAGTGATCGGCTTTGCGCGTGCGGCGTCAATGGACATGCCGCTCGCCGCGATGTTTACTATCGCTTTGCTGGCCTGGTATGCGTGGTATGAAAGCGCAAGCAAGTACTTCCTGATGCTGTTTTATGTCTTCATAGGCCTGGCGATGCTCGCCAAGGGACCGGTTGCGCCATTTCTCGCAGCCGTCATAGTGTTGCTCTTTGCCGCAGCCAAGGGCGATTACCTGCTCGTGAGGCGGACGTGTTGGATCCCCGGCATCGCACTGTTCAGCATGGTTGCACTCCCCTGGTATGTCGCGGTTCAACTGAAGAACCCGGAATTTTTTCGGGTGTTCATGCTGCAGCACAACCTGGGGCGCTTTGGTAAAGATCTTTTTCATCATACGGAGCCGTTCTGGTATTACCTGCCGGTCGTCCTGATTGGACTTATGCCTTGGACAATGTTTGTGATTTCTGCGCTGGCCGAGAGAATTCGTGTCTGGTGGACTGAGAAAAGGGCAATGCTTCGGTCGGATGCATTGCCTGCGTTCCTGGTGATCTGGCTCGTTGTTCCAGCCGTTTTTTTTTCATTTTCTGCTTCAAAACTCCCAGGCTACGTTCTACCGGCCTTGCCTGCAGGCACACTGCTGCTGGCAGAATATGTGCGACAGCATGTTGCCGACAAAGATCGTCCACACCTTTTGCTGATTGCCCTGCATGCAATTACCGCGGCGCTTCCTGTGGTTGCGGCGCTGATGATGCCGTACATCGTATTTCAGCACACGCTGCCGCGGGGCCGGGCGGCCGCGATCCCAGGCGGGTTTGCGGTCGTGCTGGCGGTCGGAATCGCGTTGACCTTGCGAGGTCAATTCGGCCTTCGGGTGCTGCGTTTCGTCACCCTGGTTCCAGTGCTGCTGGCCGTCGGTGCGGTGGTGCGCTTTGGAGCTCCTGCGCTTGACGCCGAACTGTCCGCGCGTCCGTTGTCTCAGGAAATCAACCGTGTGGACAATGGATCTCTTCCGCTGGCGATTCTGCGACTTCCACGAGAGACCGAGTATGGCTTACAGTTCTATCGCAATCAGAACATCCTGCGCTACGAGTTGGGACAAATTCCCGCCGGCGAACATCTGGTAGTCGCTCCCGCAGGATGGCAGAAAAATGTCGCGAAGTGGACGACAGGCCGGCGGGTCACGTATCTGGGAAGCTTGGCTGCGCCGGGCTTGGACTATTACTGGGTGGCAGGGAAAAGCAGCAATTAGCACTTGGCATTCAGCCCTCAGCCCTCAGCCCTCAGCCCTCAGCCAACAATGTTCGCTGAACGCTGAATGCTACGCGCTACTGCCAGATGCTAAGTGCAAGGCGGTTCGCGCCCCCTGTTACTCCGCGTATCCCTCCGGTTTGCCTGTTGGCCGGGCGAAGCACTACACTCGCTGTTCGCAGCCCGCCATGAGCGCGCTAAGCAAGCCGGAACCCTCCAGGAGCCTCCAGGTGGAGATTCTCGACCTCAGGCACTTTTCCTCCGTCGATCTTCGTCCCGTATTGGAGGACGAGGTCCGCGAATGGTCACGCCTGCTCTCCTGGGACTACGGCGGTTCGGCCGAGATGATCCTGCGCTACGTGGATGCCAAGATCCTGCCCGGCTACGCTGCCATCGAGCGTGGACGAATCGTGGGATACGCCTTCTTTGTCTACGAGGGCAGCAAGGGCGTGATTGGAGATCTTTTCGTCGGCAACAGCGGCAGGTTGCCGGATCCGCACGAAGTGGAATCGCGGCTGCTGCTGCATGTGATCGAGACCTTGCAGCAATCACCCGGAATTCATCGGGTCGAAGCCCAATTGCTTGTGCACGAAGCTGGCGCAGTCGCCCGGCCATTTGTCGAGCAGGGTTTTCAGCGGCACCCGCGGCTTTTCATGGTGCTGCCGCTAAACAATGGGTTGAAGCCGCGCCCCGTGGATGCCGAAATTGAGGTCCGGAGCTGGGCGGAGCAAGACTACCAAACGGCCGCTGCGCTGATCACTACGGCTTACCGTGGCCATGTGGATTCCGAGATCAACGACCAATATCGCACCCTGAGCGGGTCGCTGCGTTTCCTGAATAATATTGTGCGTTTTCCGGGATGCGGCACGTTTGATCCCGAGGGGTCGTTTGTCGCGGTGCACAAGCGGGCGCGGAGCCTGGTCGGACTGATTCTGTGCTCCCGGGTGCGCCACGATGTTGGACACGTGACTCAGGTATGCGTGCTGCCAGAATACCGCTCGCACGGCCTTGGTGAGTTATTGATCGCGGCCACAGCGGGCAATCTTTGCCAGCGGAATTTCTCGTTGCTTTCCCTCACCGTAACCCAGGCGAATGCGCGCGCGGTGGCGCTTTATCAGCGCCTCAGATTCGACACCAAGCGAGTGTTTGATGCCTTCGTTTGGGAAGGATGAAGCAGCTATGAGCTACTGGCTGTAGGCTTTCTCCTTTGCTGGCAGGTAGTGGGGCCAGTTCAGAATTGTGAATTCGGCAGGAAGAGCTCAAAGCAAAAGCTAAGCGCATGAAAGCTAATGGCTGAAAGCCGACAGCTAAAGTCTAGTGCCGCAGCAGCCACATTACCCAGCCTGCAACGAACACTCCGCCGACGAACATGACGAAGCAATACAAGCCGTAGCGGATCTGTTCGCTGGGGGTGTTGCGCTGCGTGATCCCGAAAACAACGGAGGCGAACACCGAGAACAGCACGGCGGCGCTGAAATGGGAGAGTTCCAGGGTCATTTTGTTTGTCCGATCATGGCTTCTTCCCGATGGCGATGTGGTAGGCGTCGGCCACGCTGATGAAATTCAGCAGTCCAGCGACGATGAGAAACTTGGTGCCGTAGTCAGCGGTAGCGTGAGCGATTGCGCCCTGTCCCCAGTTCTGGACCCGGGTCACGATATAGAGTCCTCCCGCACCCAGGTCGCCCACGAATCCGAGAATATCGAGAATGTCGCCGCCGTTGGGCCGGTACACACGACCCTGCATGAGCAGGCCGAGGATGAACATTGTGCTGATAGAGGCCATCAGCAAAAGGCCACGAATCCATCGTTTCTGGATCAGATGTCCCGCGCCAGGGACAAGCCACGCCACTGCAGGGGCGATGACCGACATGCTGGGGGATGCCGGCGACAGAGACTGAGTCTGCGTTTCTCCCATCGGAGATTTAGCTGGATTTGCCATTCAGATAGCTATGATTTCACTTTGAATCTTACCCGTTACTTCAGCCGTCCTCGCTCTTACCAGCACGTTTACTTCGCTGCGCACGCCAAATTCCGGCAAATAAATGCCGGGTTCGATGGAGAAGCACGAGTTGGGCAGGATACGACGCTCGTCGTGAATTTCCAGATCATCCATGTTGGCGCCGTTGGCGTGAACGTCGGTGCCGATGGAATGCCCGGTGCGGTGAATAAAGTACTGCTCAAAGTCTGCGCTCCTAATGTAATTACGAACCGCCCGATCGACTTCCCATCCGGCGATGGGCGTGGCAGCAGCCACGGCTTCACGCACGGTCTTGACTCCGATGTCACGGGCCTGGCGAACGACGTCGAAGATTTCCCGCATACGATCGGAAGGAGACTTGCCCACAAAACCAGTCCACGTGATGTCGTAGTATACGGCCCCGGGTGTGTTCTTCTTGGCCCAGATATCGAGCAGGACAAAATCGCCCTGGCGGATTGGCGCTGAATTCTCAGGATGCGGATCATAGTGCGGGTTGCCGCTGTTCGCATTCACGGCGACCACCGGCGGATCGTCGGCAACGAGGTTTTCGCGGCGGAAGGCCTCCATCAGCCACTGCTGTATTTCATACTCATTGGTCCCGCCGTTCGCTACGCGCCGGCCGATCTCCCGGAAAGCGGCAGCGGTAATGGCATCAATCGCATCGCGCGCCGCGAAGTGAGACTTGATCTGCTCGTCGGTCCACGTCGCCTCGAACTGTGCTACTAGGTCGGCGGAGCTGACCACATTCTTGCCTAAACCCCGAATCAGGTCGAGCGTGCCGCCATCCACCAATGAAACGGTGAAGATCAGGTTGTTGGGTGAATATTGCATGGCGATGTCACGGTGATTGGTGAGCATCGCCTTCACCTTATCGAATAGTTCCTGCCAGCCGGAATATTGGTGCTTACTGCCCGGTAGCGTGTCGAGGTGGCCGGGCTCAATCTTGTGGACCAGCTTTGCCGGTTCTTCGTTGGCTGGGATCAGATAGAACCAGCGCCGCGTAACCATTTGATCATCCCTTAATCCCAGCACGCGGTAGGCGATGGGGTCGCGATGATGGTGATCGTAAAAGAGCCAGGCGTCGATGTTTCGTTCGCGGAGCGACGCTTGTATGGCGGCAAGGTCCATGGGCAAACGACTATTCTAACGAACAGAGGCCTTTTGAGCGAATCTAAGTGCCTGCCGGGTGAGGCGATTAGGCGAGGATCTGCTCCCGCCTGGCAGACGGTAGAGTCTCGCAAGCCGTGCGCAGGACTAGCCGCGACGAGCGCTTGCGGATCCGTCTGAGATAGGGCACTGTGCGCTTGGCATCCGCCTTAGCGGCTTCCCGCAGCAGCCAACCCAGTCCCTTCTGCACCATGTCATCTTCGTCGGAGAGAAGCCGGTCACATAGTCTCGTGATGGCAGAGAAAAACATTTTTCGGCGCGTGCCCTGAATTAAAGCTACGCAGGCCGCCCGGCGAAACCAACGGTTCTGCGACTTCGCCCAGCGGAATACCTTTTTCACCCGCGCTGGTTTCGCCGCAATCATGGGTGCAATCAGATAATGCACCAATGCATCGTGTTCAGACCAATTGCTGATTCGTGGCAACCAGGATTCGAGCAATCTGAATTCTTCCTTGCCGAACTTGGCAGTCATGTTTTCTAGGAGGAACACTGCCGTGTTCTTGTCTTCGTTGATTTCCCCCGCAAACAGATTGTCTGCCACTTGAACCAGGAACTTGTGGTCGAATTGTTGCAGGATCTCACGCCGCCAACGAAGCGCTTCCCTGCGCAGATCGGCGGTGCGCCACCCATGGGATTGGATTTTTTCTTTGAAGAAGCGCTGCACGCTGGCTGAACCCTGGGCACGGCGGCCTGCTTTCAACGTGCGACGGATCTCATCTGCGACCGAAGCGACGGTAGTCTTTCGCTGCGCCATCTATTCCACGGAAGCGGCACTTGCTGGCCGTATGCTCTTATCGTAGATCCAGAGGAGCGCCGCAGTGGCCACGCCTACGGCAGTCACGACCCACCAGATACGCTCAGATTGGTGCGTCACCTCTCCAAAGTGATGCATGAGCTTCCCCCCGAGCTTTCCACCTAACAGCGAACCGATTCCGATCGGCAGAAATGCAAAGCCCATGTACGTACCCTGCTGACCTGGCGGAGCGAGGCGGGAAATGTATTCGTAGTAACGCGGCGATTGCGTGATCTCGCCAAGAGAAACCGCAAACAATGTAAGCACAGCCATCGGAATCGTGGGGTGCGCGATCAGAATGAGCCATGCCAGGCCGGATAGCAGTGTTCCCAGCGTGATAGCGCGAAGTGCGGGTATCCGTTGCGTGAGAAAACTGACCAGCATTTGCAGCCCGATCACGGTCAGCGGTCCGGTCACGAGAAGCAGTTCGGTATTGGCCTTGGGATTGATGTAGTCATGGATATACAGCGGCAGAATAATAAATTCTTGCCAATAGACGACCCAATACCCGGAAAAGATCAGCAGAAACATCATGAAGCGCGGATTCGAGATGACAGTTGCAAAATTCTTCATCGCCTGGGCGAAACTGGCGGTCTGTGTCTCGCCCAAGCCATGCGGCTCTTTGAAGAGAATCAACACGGCGAAGAACATTGCAAACACGCTCAGCGCCGCGACCCGAAATACATTCTCCACGCTCATGCGCTGGTGTACCCAGGACGCAACATAAGGTCCGGCAGCCCCGCCGATGTTCACCAGCGTGTAATAAATGGAGTAGCCAATCGAGCGAACATTTTCTTTGGAGGCCCGCGCCGTGGTTCCGACAACGCACGGTTTGACCAGTGCGACGCCCAGAGCCGGAAGCATGAGGACCATCGTCACCAGCACGCCCAGCGGCATGGCGTTGCGCACTGGAGCCAGCCAGGGTGCTCCGAGCGACCCGAGTAAGAAGTAAGAGAAACTCAGGATGAGGTAGGCCAACGAGAGAGAGCGCCGGAAGCCCAGTCGGTCCGCAATCGTTCCGCCGAATACGGCCAGAAACCAGACCAACCCTCCGAACAGTCCGGTCAGGCTGCTCGCCTGCTCCACGCGAAAATTCAGTGTCTCGTGAAGATAACGCGCCAACGATGCGAACGCGGCGTAGTAGGAGAGCCGCTCAAAGAGCTCGCTAATATTGGCGACCCAGAACGGACGCTCGAAACCGGTGCGAATCGCATGCAAGCGTTCGGAAAAGGTCAAGGGTACTCCTGATTGGCCTCGTGATCCTTCATTTTCATGGTTGCGTCACCCCAGCAAGTCGGCCCCAGGGTTTCGATTCACCGGCAAGCGTCCTCGCCCGCACCTTCCAAGAGCGCGAATGCACGAGTGAGGACGCCGCTACATCGAGACCCGTGATCAATGAAAAATCATTCATCAGCCCTCTAAGCGGTTCCTGATTTCCTCCGCCGACAATCCTCTGACCCGAATCACTTTCCTGCGGCTGCGATGGCCGGACGCTATGCTAACGGAGGACTGCGGAACCTTCAAAAGAGTTGCAAAGAATTCGACGCAGGCTTCGTTAGCCCGGCCTTCCACCGGCGGGGCAGTCAACGATAGTTTCAGTGCGTCGCCGAGTTCTCCAGTGATTGCGTTTTTTCTCGCACGAGGGTGAAGTTTGACAGCGAAAGTAGCACCAGCGGGCATGTCCTGAATGACCACCATCATGGGCATTGCCATAGGCAACAGAGAGCTCCCCAGAGAAGCAAACGGCAAATTCTCCAGATTGCTATCGGTGTATTCCTCGGCGCTGTGTTAAGTTGTCGTCCTTTCCCCGAAAATCGCGGTTCCCACGCGCACGCAGGTCGATCCCTCCTCGATCGCGACTTCGAAGTCGTGCGACATGCCTATGGACATGATGTCCATGCGTACTGAAGGGAGCTCGCGTCCAGCTATGTGTTTGCGCAGCTCGCCCAGCTTGCGAAAGTAAGGGCGCGCTTGCTCAGGTTCTTTGGTAAGAGGAGGAATAGTCATCAGCCCACAGAATTCGAGATGTTCCAACTGGGGTGCAGCTCTGAGGAGTTCTTCGAGTTCCTGGGACTCGGGGGCGAGCCCGCTTTTTGCCGGCTCGCTTCCCACGTTGACTTCCATCAGCACAACCAGTTTCTTGCCAATCTGTTGAGCAGATGCATTCAGTTTCTCCGCCAGCTTCAAGGAGTCAAGCGAATCCACAGCGGCGAACAATTCAGTTGCATGCGCAGCCTTGTTGGATTGCAAATGACCGATCATGTGCCAGTCCGTATCGCGCAAGTCGCGCAGAGCCTCGGACTTTTGGGAGAATTCCTGCACACGATTTTCCCCAAACACGCGAATACCAGCGTTGTAGGCCTCCCGAATAAGCTCTACCGGGAAAGTCTTACTGACTGCCATGAGTGTGATCTGTTCTGACCTCCGCCCGCCTCGCCGAGCCGCAGCCGCGATGCGCTCTCGAATGAGACCAATGTTTTGCGCGACGGTCATGGAAACAACCATAAACTAGAAAGGACACGAAGGAGTATGAAGGAAGGTGACTCTTTCGCGTCCTTCGTGGCTGAAAGCCGGGGCCAGGACTCCTTCGACCCGGCTCACGACCGTGCCGCACAGGCCATTCACATCATCGCTGTCGGTGGTGCCGGCTCGTTCGGATCGCCCGCACTCGAAAGCGGTAGCGAGATCATCAAAGCTGCCAAACCTATTATTACGCCCGCTCCCGCAAGGTAGGATGGATGTCCGAAAATTTGCCGCCTCGCCCACGGAGGAGCAAACTGCAGCCCGGCCCACACCAGCCCCAGCACAGCCTCGCCCGCGATCAGTCCAGAGGCCGTGAGAGCTCCTGCATTCTCTACCCGTGCCAATTGCGCATCGTTCAGTCCACGCCTCTTGGCCAGCCATTCTCCGAATGAGCGGAAAACTCCACCGAGGAAAATCGCGAAGGTAGTCTCAAAAGGCAAATACATGCCGACCGCCACCAGCATGGGGCTGCGCACCTGCATCATGATCAAGGCAACGCCGAAGAAGATACCCACTACCACCAGCGCCCACGGCATGTCACCACCGACAATACCTACGGCCAATGTGGCCATTAATCCGGCCTGAGGCGCCGAAAGCTGACGGTCTCCAAACCCGATTCCTCCGGCCCTGATGTTGGCTTCGTGCAGCAGCATGAGGGGGAAGTACATCACCAGACTAGCCACCACTACCGCGATCAATTCTGCAATCTGAATCTTCCGAGGCGTGCCACCCAGGATGTATCCGACCTTGAAGTCCTGCAGCAGCTCACCTGCGACGGAAGACGAGACACACACCACGGCCGCTACTCCCAACACCGCTGCCACGCCCGAGCCGCCAGAGACTCCAAGCGAAACCATGAGAAGCGCCGCAATGAGCAACGTCGAAAGGGTCAAGCCCGAAACCGGATTATTGGATGACCCGATAAATCCCACCAGGTTGCCGGAAACGGTAGCGAAGAAGAAACCTACGATGAGCATCACGACTGCGGCCAATATGGCGGGCCAGATCAGTCCTGAAATATGAATGTAAAGAAAGCACATGAGCACGAACATCAGCGCAATCAAGGCGAAGACGGCTTTAGAGCTCATGTATTGTTCGGTGCGAGACAGTCTGGCCCGCTGGTCAGACGTCTGGCTTAAATCGCTGAATGCTTTGCCAATCCCTACTGTAAGGCTCTTGCGCATTCTGAACAGGGTGTAAGCCGCACCCACCAGCATTCCGCCCACGGCGATGGGACGTACGATGAATCTCCACACAGCTGTTGCCATCGCCGCCCAATTATCGGGCGTATCTGATGGAAGGTACTGCCGGAGCTGCGGCCCCAGAAAGAAGATGATGAGAGGAACCAATAATCCCCAGGCCAGCACACCGCCCGCAAATTGGATCGACGCGAGCCGAAGCCCAATGATGTAGCCTACGCCCAAATACGCCGGGCTCGCGCTCGGCCCCGCAAACATGCTCGTCCCTCCCGCTGCTACGATGTTTGTGTTTCCCGCCGCACCAAGACGGACCTGACTTCGGCCCAAATTGCCTACGGCAAAATGAAAGTCTTGGTCCGCGGCAAACAAGCCGAACCGCCCCAGCATGTACACCACACCGCCAACGCCAATGTTCCAGAAAAGGTATTTCGCGGCTTCGGCGCCCCGCTGTCCGGCCTTGTGAATCTCCGAAGCCGCCAGAGACTCGGGGAAGGGCAATTCCGGATCTTCAACCATCACCCTCCGCACTAGCGAGATGAACAGGACACCGAGAACGCTGCCCACCATGATCAAGGCGGTTGATTTCCAGTACGCATCAGCCGGCCGGAATGAAGGCCAAGCCTTCGCAATCAGAAAGGCTGGTATCGTGAAAATTGCACCCGCCGCAATGCCCTCTCCGATGGAACCCGAAGTTCGGGCTATGTTTTCCTCAAGCAACGATCCCTTCCACAACCGCAGAACCGCCATGGAAATAACCGCGGCGGGATACGTCGCTGCGATGGTGATGCCGGCGCGCAGCCCGAGGTACGCGTTCGCGGCGCCCAGGACCACTGTCATAAATAGCCCGAGCAACACCGCCCGCAGGGTGAACTCTCGCATTTCCATGCTCTCGGGAACGTAGGGCTTAAATTTCTTTGGAGTCTCGCTGTTATTCACAGGGGATTGGCTAGTCATGCTCTAGGATCCTCGGAAGTGTAAGTCAGGCCGGGCATTAGGTGATAGATGAGACGGGCGCAAGTTAACATGCGCGCCCCGTTCTTACAAGGGTTCGGAGTGGTCGGGAGGAAAAATGGATGGCTGACGACTGTCTCGAAACCTCCCAACCTCGCTCTGGTGGCCCATTTCGGGGGATTCTGATATGATATAATCCGATGTCAACCTTTGCTGATACCCGAGGTGTAGAACGGATGCTTCCTAAGCTGTTTCAATGCCGAGACTGTGGCGGCCTAGTTGCGTACCGCTCACGCCCAAAGTCCTTCACGGAGAAGTACATTTTGCCGGCTTTGTGGCTGCGGTCCGTGCGCTGCGGTAATTGCTTCCGGCGTTCGTACCAGCTAGGCTCTGTGCGGGTACGCGAGCGGCAACCCAAATCTGCACGCCGCGTGGCTGCTAAAGAGTTGAATCGTTGCCTGGGGGATTCTGGCCCGCTATACTGAGACAGGTTCGTCCGCTGCAGCTTCTGCGGCATCGGGCGAGTGGGAGGTTGTCTTCAGCAGTAGCGGAGACCCAATCCGGGCTACCGGGACCAAGGTTACGGCGCGAGATAGTTCTCTGATGTCTATCCTGGTCTCTTCGGCGAACAGTGTTGCCGAGCGCCTCTTCGTTCCCCTCTTCCCCTCTGATTTTCGTTTTTGCGGCGCCCCGTGGATCAATGTTTCCCGCCTGTCGGTCTGCCGAGAGTGCATAAGTGAGCAGGGCGAAGCTCGCGGGTTGTGCCGGCGGCTGGAGCCGTCATTCTACCAGGGTGGGTTGCGCGAACTCATATATCTGCTGAAATACGAACAGCTGCAATTTGTCGGCGCTGTTTTGGGACGCATGCCGGCCGAAGCCGTCATGGGGATGGAATCCCTTGCGGCCAGCACTGCTTGGAGTTGAACGATTAGGTGTATGACGGGGAAGTGGAACAATTCGGTGAGCGGCTCGACGAGAAGCCATGCGCCCTCGCCGACCATCCTCGGAGTGCACCGTGAGGGCAACGGTCACGCGCTGCACACACCCGTGCTGGTGTTGAACGCATCGTACGAGCCCATCAATGTTTGCGCGGCACGCCGCGCCATCGTGCTAGTGCTGAAGGGCGTGGCGATGACAGAGGAAGAGAACGGGCATTTCCTTCACGCCGCCCGCCTGGCGATTCGTGTGCCCTCGGTGATTCGACTGCTCGAGTACCGGCGGATTCCGCACCAGACTCGCGCGCTGTCACGCAAGAACATCCTGCTACGCGATCGCAACACTTGCCAATATTGTGGGGAAGTGTTGCCGTCGAGCGAATTAACCCTGGACCACGTGCTGCCTCGTTCGAGGGGTGGCGATTCCACTTGGGAAAATCTGGTGGCATGCTGCCATCCTTGCAATCGGCAGAAGGGCAACCAATTTCCAGGCGAAGCAGATATGAAGCTGCTGCGTGAGCCGCGTGCGTTCAACTTGCACACCAGCCGCCACATCATGCGACTGATGGGCCGTTCCGATGATAAGTGGCGCAAATATCTTTTCTACTAGTTTCTAGTTTAGGTATCCGGTTGCTAGAAACCAAAAACTAGCACCTATTTCTGCGGCTTGTCGGGCTGTTGAGATTTGTCTTTCTGGTCCGGCTTGGGCAGCTCCCGCCCGTCATAGGTGATCTTCACGTTTGATCCAAAGCGCTTGTAATCGCTGTACTTCACGATTTCACGAATTTGTACGTCTCCGCCGGAAAAGTGCAGGGTGTCATCTGCTTTTGTATAGGTGGGGAACCAGTACTTGTTGTCGATCTGCTCGCGCCAGGTGGTGAACTTCGGGAAAAGGTTCTCTTGTCCTCTCTTCTTGCGAATGTCGGGAACCGTCTTGCCGTAGGTCTTCACGATCTGAAAATCGTGGTCATCTACCCAAATCCGGCCTTGGAAATAGCGTTTCTTACCAACGATCTCTTTGGGCGCGATGTCGAAGACATAGCAGTGCAGTTCGTCCTCCTGCTGCTGACCGACATAGAGAATCTGGTATTCAGAAATTTCGTCGCTGGTGAGCACAAAAGGCAGCCGATGCCGGATATCGTCCAGGTCTTCGGGGGACATTAAAATCCTCGACAGCGTTGACTGAGGCGCAAACACCACGTTCTCCAGGCGCCTCCCCTGATCATCAAATAGCACGTCGAAGATCTCGTGATACTCGCCATCGTCTTCAGGGGTCTTTACCCGAACATCCTGGCGATATGTGTATTGGTCACGGGCCTGGTGGAATTCCTTCTCCTTGGCTGCGAAATGCTTGATAATCTCTTCCGTTGTGCTGCCCTTGGGCGAGGAAGGATCGAGAGCTCCTTCTTCGGCGACAGCCTTGACCGACAACAGGCAAGATAAGGAAGTCAACGTCACCAACACTACTGCCAGATACCGCATTAATTTCATAAGACTAGTTTAGCGAAATCGGACGGGGAATGCTGCTCGCCTCGCCGCGGCTCCCCCCGTGTCCGTGCCCTCTCCGCTCAGGGGGCCGAACACAGGAGAGCTGCAGTTTTGTTCTACTGTTTAGATGCCATCGACAGCGACGAGTTGCCGGAAAACTACGATTGTGGCATCCGTCTTGGCCAGGTGTGCTCGATCCGCATGGGCGCGGGCGTCTCCGACATGGGAGAACACGCGATCAGGAATTAGGGGGAGGGCGTATTCCTACGGACGACAAGCCAATTCACGAACGAAATGGCTGCCGTGATTGCCAGAGCGACGAGTTCGGCCGGGCCTATGCGGCTGACCAAGACCAGCGCAAACGCAATTCCCAGTGCGGCGAAGGCAAGACCTCCGGGCAGGTGGAAGCCTTCCTGGCCGGGGAGCTTCTTGCGCAGCATAGGCAGGGCGGCACAAGTTATTCCGTAAACGAAAAGGCGGGAGGCGGCGGACAGGGTGGCGTTCCAGCGGAAAGTGCCCAGAAGCGCGAGCGCCCAGAGCAGAACGGCAAAGGCAACAATCGAGATGTAGGGTGTTTGGTAGCGGCGGTGGATGGCGGCAAACCACCGGGGAAAGTCGCTCTGTTCGGCAAAGGCAAATGTTATCCGGGGGGTGGCAATCATGGTGGCGGCGAAATAGCCAAAGGTCGAGAGCAATACACCCACGGAGATGATCGTGGCCATGCTGCTACCGCCGAAAACGTGCGCTGCTGCCGACAGAGGGCGGCCCATCTGTGCAGGGTTGGCAAGCATGTGCACCACCACAACCTGCACGAGGGAATACACGGTTGTGACCATGACCAAGGCGGCCATTAGCGCCACAGGAGCGTCATGGGCCGGGTTCTTGACTTCTCCGGCCGGAATCAGCGCAGCCTCGAAACCGCCATATGCAAACATGAGCAGCAAGACTGCGTTCATCCACGCGCCTGCTGAGTGTGATTCATCCACCGGCGGAACGGGGCTGCCATGAAAGTGAATAAAGAGAAGGCCGCCAACCACGAGCATCACCAAGGGCAGCAGCTTGGCGACGGTAAAAAAGTTGCTGACCCGCGTTCCCATTTTTACGCCGCGGATGTTTGCGGCTGCGAGCCCGCCGATCAGAATCGTGAGAATCACAAAACGGGTGGCCGGTCCCTTTGCTTGCCGCCAGAACCCTGCCAGGTAATCAATGAAAACGTTGGCCACTGCAGCGCCGGCGCTTATGCGCGTCAACCACAGAAGCCATCCCGTCTGGAGGCCCAGAAAACCTCCGAAGGCGGCTTTGGCATACAGGTAGGGTCCGCCGGCCTGCTGAAAGCGCGAAGCAACCTCGGCAACGCAGGCGGCGATTGTGCCAATTCCGGCGGCGGCGATCAGGTAGGCGATGGGACTTTGACCGCCTAGGATTCCGGCGACAGTTGAGGGTAGCCCGAAGATGCCACCACCGATGATGATGTTCACCATTAGTGCGGCCAAGCTCCAGCGTCCAATGGCGCGCACCAGAACGGGCTTGCGATTTGGCATGAGAGGGTTGTATCACAATGCTCTTGCTTCGACGCGGGCTACTAAGAAGCGACTTCAGACACGGGATGCTAGCCCGTGTTGCCTGCAAACGCGGGTGCTAGATCAAACCGCAAAACAGGTCACACGCTTCGCCGGCCGTGCTCTCGCGCCGATAAATGCGCTCCCGTCAGCAGCACTAATCCGGAAAGGAAGGCCCAGAACATTAGGCTCACCGACAACGCAAACGGGCCATAGACTTCCTGGAAATTCAGCCTGGGTAGGGCCAGGATGTAGGCATATTTTAAGGTTTCTGATAGCAGCCCCATGATCATCGCTGTTGGCAGCACAGTCCGGGCGGGCACTTTGCCGTTAGGCAGTAGCCAGTAGATAAGAAAGAAAATGGCTATGCTCGCGGAAATGGCGAAAATCTTCATTATGAGAAAGCCGGACAGTCGAACAACGAAAGGTCCGTGACTGCGCAACGAGGTTCCCAACAGTGCGACGTTTCCCGCGGTCAATGCGATCGAGAGCAGGGCGAGTACCCCGCAGCTAAATGCCAGGCCAAGGGATATGAGCTGATTACCGAAATAGGACCGGTTATTGGGAAATCGCCAGATGCGGTTCAGAGCCACCTCGAGCGGCATGAAGATTCCGGTCGAGGTCACCAGAAGAATTAACAATGAGGCCACCTGGACGCGATGGCGCGCGCCTACCAGGGCATTCAGATTGCGAATCACAAGCTCTTGTCCTGCGGGCAGGAAGTCGCGCAGCAGTTGCACCACCACGTCGTACATCACCGGAGAATGGAATACACGCCGGATGAGGGTCATGAGCAGCAAGACGAAAGGGAAGAACGAGAGAATGGCATTGGCGGCGACGGAAAACGCGAACGTATGTACCTCCGTGCGTAACAAATATTTCACCGTCGAGCTGACCCGTCCTGAATAGGGGTCTTTCGCCCGAGTGGAGGCGGCTGAAGGGGCTATCGAGGTGGGCGATGCCGCTTTTGACTGCTGGTCATGAAGCATTTTCCCTAATCCTATCAGAGAGTTGCGGATTCATCGGTCGACGGGCATGGAAGGCGCGCGCCTCGCCAAACCCTTTCTGCTTCCCGTGCTCGGCTCAAACCCTCGTGCTGAATCGATTTACCCTACTATTTCTTTCCTTGCCATAGACAGCGTTCCTGAATATTATCTGGTGCTCGCCACCTGCAGTTTGGGCAGCGAGGTTGGGGTTGAAGGTTCGTGTCCCGCAGTCAAAACTCGCACCATCACGATTGCTCCAAAGCTTTGTTGCCGTGGTTTCCGCCACGACCGAGACTTGGAGCTTTTTTTGGCGTGATTTTTCAAGCATTACGAAGCTTCCATCCAGCTGTGCTTTCGGGTCCTTTGAGGGATAGCAGAGAAGCACGAGCTTCGCGGAGGACGTGAAAGTTAAATTACAGAGCACAGGCGAAAGGAGTTTTTTGTGAGAGAGAAGGGTACAGTAAAGTGGTTCAACGGGGCTAAGGGTTACGGGTTCATCCAGCGCTCTACCGGGGAGGACGTTTTCGTTCATTTCTCCGCCATCCAGGAGAATGGTTATCGCACGCTGAACGAAGGCGAGACGGTGGAATTCGATCTGCTGAAGGGTCCGAAAGGCTTTCAGGCAGGTAACGTGGTGCGGGTGTAAGACACGGTCCCAATTTCAACCACTGCGAACCCTCTCAGCTTCCCTGGGAGGGTTTGTTGCTCAAGGTGACCTCGCTAAAGAAATCGGGCGCCAGACGCTACTGAACTTCGACTGACACCAAATCGCCGTCTGCTTTTCCGCCAGCTTTATAGTTCACTACGATCGCACGGTTGGTCCACCCGCAGGAGAACTCCTCGGCCCCCACCATCAGCAATGATTTGTAGTTGTCGGTGCGCAGTCTCATCGTCCTGGAGCCTGCCCTGACCGCCAAAGTCGCCGCCGGGCTCTGGCTACAGTCCACGCTCATCAGCTTCCCTCTCAGGAATTGGCTTTTACGCGTGTCCGGTAAGGGTTCTGCTGGGGCCGCCTCACTCTGATCGGGGTGTGCATCTTCGCTCGCCTCTCTGGGAGCATTCTGCGGGAGACTCTTCGGGGAAGTGGTTGAGCCCGGCTGGGGCGGCTGGGACGATGCCCTCGGTTGAGGCAATACCCCATACTTCTTCAAGGTGGGCAGCTCTTGCAGGTTCTTCCGGGCAGTTTGGGCGATTTGCGGGTTTAAGCTGCTTTTGAGACGATCGAGCAGCGTTGTGGCGTTGTCCCACTGCTTGCCCGCCAGATCAATCTGGGCCATGTTAAGAAGGTACTGCTCGTTGCGCGGACTGAGTTGGATCGCCAGCCGTATGGACTCCAATGCCGAATGGATTCCGCCACCCTGAAGTCGCGCCATGGCGAGCATATTCTGGGCCTCGGCGAATTCGGGATTCCAGTCGAGTACGGCTATCAAGTCCTGAATCATGTTCGAAACTCCTTGAATAGGGTTTCGACTCGACAGGGCAGCGTGAAATTTCACCAGGGCCAGGTAATAGCGCGTCCACGAATCGCGGGCGTCGATCTGTGCGGCTCGGGCAAGTTCCTCGCCGGCCTGCTCGAATTCTTTCCTTTCCATGTGCACCCATGCCAGTCCGCGATGGGCGATCGAATTGTCCGCTTTGGGATCGCTGATGACCGTCTCGAGATCTTTCACTCCCTGATCGCGATGCTCAGCCAGACGCACCGACATTTCCGCGAGCAGCGCCTGCGCCTGGGCGTCGGTGACGTCTTGGACGCTGCTTCCGATGTCACCGGGCCCAACCGGAGTAGGGAACTGGTGCGCCTGGCTTCCGGAACCGGTCACACCCGGCGGTTTGCTGCTCCCTGGTGCTTGCGACAAGGACGCGAAGGAATGAAAGTAATCTTTCACCGCCTGTTCGAATTGCGTTACCGTCACGCCAAAGGCCTGCTGGATAGCCTGCTCCACCGGGACTTTCTGAATCTCCACCAGGCCGAAATAAGTTCCGGCCTCAGAAAGCTTGTTCTGGTTGAGCAAGTAGTGCATCACGATCCATGACTGCGCGTAGAACATTGGCGGGTAGCCGGAAGGACTTTGGCGCATCGCGAACAGGTCAGGCATGGCCGGCCACTGGCGGTTCAACAATTCCACAAATGATTTTGAATCTGCGGAAGATTGACCCGGCAGCGAGCGGTCCCAGGGCAAGTTCTGCGCGGGATCACCGCCGATCTGTGCCTGGCTATCATGCAGGTCCAGGCTAGAGAAATATGCGGCAAAGCCTTCGTCAAACCAATCTTGGGTGGGGGGATAGTTGAAACTCAGAAGCAAGCGCGCAAATTCGCGGGAGACCGCACGCCAGCTCCCGTCCGCGGAGAGATCGAGGACGATGTAGTTGCGATCCTCGCCGGGCAAAAAGAACCCGGGAGCGGAAATGGGCTGGCCCTGCCGGAGCGGTGCGACGCGGATATACTCCTCATCCGATTTGAGAGCGATGACATCGAGTGGTTCCGCTAGTTGCAGCTTGGTCTTCCTGAAGAGCTGCGCGAAGATGTCCCGCATTTGCTCAAGGCGCAAGCTTACCTCGCGGCCCTTCTCATCGCCGGCGTCGGTGAGCACGGAAAAATGAGCGGAACTAACCCGGATCCACTTGGCCTTAGGGGTACGCGCCGCCGATGCGGAAGACAGGTTGCTCATACAGAACAGGCCTAGAAGAAGCAATCGCGAGGTGAAGCAAATACGAGGCATGATCGTGCAAAGCCAGGAAATCCTGCAAACGATGCTATCACGGGAATCAGGCCTTATGAGCCAGTAGCCTCTTTGCGGACCACTTCGAGCTCTTAGCCACAACCTCATCTTCGTCCGCTTGCAGTTTTTCCAATAGAGGTTCGAAGCGCCGGTCGCCGCTATTGCCCATCGCAATCACTGCGTTCCGCCTCATACCTCTGTGTTTGGCACGGCGCACCGCAGATCCACGGAACTTTTCCCGGAATTGCTCTGCTGACATCTCTGCCAGCCATTCCAGCGCGGGATTGACCAACTCTTCTCGCGCCTGAAACCCCGGAGCGCTCGTGGCCGGAGCTTTGCGGTTCCACGGGCACACATCCTGGCAGATATCGCAGCCAAAGACGTGGTGTCCGATGCCCTCGCGCATGTTTTCGGGAATCGCACCCCGCTTTTCGATCGTAAGATACGAGATGCAGCGATTCGAATCTAGTTGATAGGGCGCGATCAGCGCGTCGGTGGGGCAGGCATCAATGCAACGTGTGCAAGTGCCACAGCGGTCGGGCGCAGGCAGGTCAGGTTCCAGTTCGAACGAGGTCAGGATCACGCCCAAGAACAGCCACGAACCCAGTTTCTGATTCAAGATGCAGGTGTTCTTCCCAATCCAGCCGATCCCCGCATATTTTGCGTTGACCCGTTCGACAATTGGACCCGTGTCAACATAGCAGCGCGTTCGTAGCACGGATGCATGGGACCGGAGGATCTCGTCACGCAGCGTGTGCTCGACGACGCGCAGCCTGCGCATCACGACCTGGTGATAATCCTCTTGTCCCCACGCGTAGCGGGAGATCCATCCCCGCTGCGGATCGTTCACCTGGGTTGAATAAGGCTGGGCTGTGTTGTAGTTAATCGCACAGACGATTACGCTCCGAACCCAAGGCAGAGTCGATCGGAGAGACGCACGCTTGAGAGAACCCGACTCATCGCGGGCTTCCATGTACTGCATCTCCCCGGCACGTCCGGCCGCGATCCATTCTCGAAAATGATCTAGGTCGCCAAAGTCGTGGACCGGCGCAACACCGGTCAGGTCGAAACCAGCATCATGGCCGGCCTTTTTCACTAATGCTGTAATTCCGCTGTCTTGGCTAAACACTACGTCCTCGTCGGGCTCGATTCTGAAACTCGATCTTCATCCGAAGTATTATTAGAGTCCAGTGCCATAGAGCGATCTCCCACGATGGGAACGAAGCGCGCTTCTTGGTGGCACATGATCCTGCGTCCCGATCAATCGAATATTAGCTTCCAGAACATAGAGTCACGCAAGTTCCCTGCGTGTTCGCCGAGTCTGCAAGTAAAGAAGGCTATGCCTCAACGAGCTCCCATTACTATTTCTACCATCAATGCCACCGTGCTCAGTGACGCCGAAATCAGTCCCGGAGTCGAAGCCGAGCAGAAGCAGGTGGACAACGATTTCCCGCCAGCTTGAGGATCAACGCCAAACAACTTTGGCCCAAGTCCTTCTATTCCACAGAAGGGACCTGGTAGTAGCCATCCTCGACGCTTTTGACCAGGCGCGCGCGCGCTTGGCTATTACGACCAAATGGCACCGAATTTCAGGTCGGTTCGGGCAAAAACTTTGCTGCAGACCATCAGGGGTGAGAGCGGTAAGGGAGAGCCATGAACTGTTTAAAATGCTTGCCGATCCCATCTTCAATCTGACCGTCCGGGCGCAAACCGCCGCGAGCGCCGGCCCCTCTTTGCCTACGCGATGCAATGGCTGTTGAAATCGGCATCGTACGGTCTCAGATTTTGTCTTCTCACGGTGACGCGAGGATTTCCGGACCAAGAACTCGGCCCAATTGACCCGACCAACCAAATCCCATCACCCTTTCAATTTGCTTTCAGGCGGTTACATCGGTGCCTTCGACGTGTACTCTGCCAGTGCATGGCACTAGGCGACGGCCGAAAAGCGCTCTGCCAATTTTATGAGCCGGGCAATGTCGGCAGCCGGCGCAAACGCCACCGGCAACGCCACGGTACCAGTGGCTGCCAGCCTGCCTCACAAGGAAATCACCGCTCGCGCAAAGCAGTATCGCCAGCGCATCGACCGGATCAGCGCACATGAGGACGCGGCGTAATTCTTTTGGCGCCTTCTGCATACGCTGATGCGGGGACTATCTTGTGTACGGGGTGCCGACGATCACCGACCAACCACTACATTCCCAATTTCTTCACTTCTTCGTTGTAGTACTTGCGGTAAAGAATGTCCCACTCCTGGCTGCCCTCAAGAATCGTGCGCTTCTGGTTCTCTATCTTCAGCCGCGCGGACTGGTCGATTTTTGCTTCCTGGTTCAGCAGGTCTTCGAGAATCTTGCGAACTTCGAGTCGTATAGTGTTTCGGTCTTCGACGAAATCGACTGCCTCCATCTCAGCCAGCGCGTCCGTGACCACGTGCGCAACCTTATTGACCTTGTCCCGACTGATTCTCACAGCACCGCCTTGTATTTGCGCGTCAGTTCGCTTTTTACCTTGCGAAACATCTCCTGATAGTTGGCACCAGTGCGGCGCATTTCCTCGGCATACGCCTCCAGGATGACGCGCACCTCATCATTGATACGATCCTCGAGTGACAACTCCTCGAGCATGGAAGCGTGCACCCTCTCCGTGACCGCCGCCACGGCTTTGGTCTCGATGAGCTCGCCAGCAATTAGCTTTTTGGTGACTTCGCGGGCCAAATAGCCCACATATTCTTTGGAAAGAAGCATAGACCGCTTCGAAGCTGGTTTGTGAAACTGGTAGTGTAGCACAGGCGGGCGGCGCGCCCGCCTGGCTCTTAGCTCTTAAGCTTGAAACTTTCATCCTAGAAAGGCGCTTCTGATTCCTAATGATTTCCTATCCCGAAATCTCGGCACGAATCTTCTTTTTTGTGTCGTACAAGAGCTAAAAGCTAAGGCTAAGAGCGAGTGGCTGCTCTCCAAAAACAGGGATACAATGCTGAATTGACTGAGCGCTTTTATGTCTCCTGTGCCTGACAACCTGGCTGGCCTCAAAGACGACATGATCGCCTTCATCGAAGGCCACGGTATGCGGCGCTTTCATGGCTACATTGACTATGAAGAAGTGCAGAGCGTGATC
>Ga0209526_10000673_pt1 | contig 22369 bp, 26 predicted proteins | sample JacPinW_OM2H0_M1_FD_188566 | JGI IMG/M metagenome (GOLD analysis project Ga0209526, IMG submission 188566) | Forest soil microbial communities from Algoma, Ontario, Canada - Jack Pine, Ontario site 1_JW_OM2H0_M1 (SPAdes) (version 2) | ecosystem: Environmental > Terrestrial > Soil > Boreal... | reverse complement strand
GGAAGATGTGGGTGTCGACGGCGATCGTCGGTTCGCAGAAGGCGACGTTCAGCACGACGTTGGCGGTCTTGCGTCCGACCCCGGGGAGCGCCTCCAGCGCAGCGCGGTCGCGCGGCACCTCGCCGCCATGTTGTTCGGCGAGGATCCGGCTGAGCGCGACCAGGTTCTTTGCCTTGGTACGAAAGAGGCCGATCGTGCGGATCAGCTCGACGACTCGATCTTCGCCGAGGGCCAGCATCTTCTCGGGGCTATCGGCAAGGGCGAACAGTGCGGGCGTCGCCTTGTTGACGCCGGCATCGGTCGCCTGCGCCGACAGCACGACGGCGACCAGCAGGGTGAACGGGTCGACGAATTCGAGCTCGGTCTGCGGGATCGGGCGCGTCTCGGCCAGACGGCGATAGAATTCCCGTGCCTCACGTTTCGAAAAAGCGCGCATCACCGGGAGTGTAGAGGGGCTTGCCGTCGACGACAAACGGCGACGCAACCTCGCGACCCCTTTACGGATCGGCGGCCACGCTCTTATGTTTTCGGACGTGACACAGAGCCCCATTTGCGCCAATCCGCCTTTCTTCGAGCGCGTGCTGTTGCCGCACCGCAGCCTGCCGTCGCGCAACTTTCATATGCTGATGGGATTGCTCGGCCTCGTCAGCCTCGCCGCCGGCGTCGGGTTTGTCGCGGTCGGCGCGTGGCCGGTGATCGGGTTTTTCGGGCTCGACGTCGCGCTCGTTTATCTCGCCTTCCGGCTCAATTATCGCACTGCTCGGCAGAGCGAGACGATCCGGCTCGCCGACGACGTCTTCTCGGTCGAGCGGGTCAGCGTGCGCGGCGAGCGCCGCAACTGGCGTTTTCAGCCCTTTTGGGTAAAGGTCATTCTAGAGGAGCGGCCGGATACCTCGAACCGTCTGCTCGTTGCCTCGCATGGCCGCAGCCTGGTGATCGGCGACTTTGTGCCTCCGGCCGCGCGGCGCGAGCTCGCGGCGACACTGCTCGATGCGCTCACCCGCTGGCGCAATTCGCTAAACCCGGCCAGGCAGTGAGCGCGCGCGGCTCAAAGGCCGAGGACCTCCTTCAGGCCGTAAACCCCCGGTGGCCGCCCGACCACCCAGCGGGCGGCGCGGATGGCGCCTTTCGCATAGATCGCCCGGCTGGTCGCCCGATGGATGAGTTCGAGACGTTCGGCGGCGCCGGCGAAGATTACGTGGTGATCGCCGACCGCATCGCCGCCGCGCAACGCGGCGAAACCGATATCGCCGGTGCGGCGCGGGCCGGTTATGCCGTCGCGAGCGCGCTGCTCGACCTGTTCGAAATCCACCCCGCGGCCGGCCGCCGCGGCTCGGCCGAGCGCGAGCGCGGTGCCCGAGGGTGCATCGACCTTGCCGCGATGGTGCATTTCCATGATCTCGACGTCCCAGTCGGAGCCGAGCCGGCGCGCGACTTCCTCGACCACGCTCAACAGGACGTTGACCCCGAGGCTCATATTCGGCGCCCATACGATAGGAATCTGGCGCGCCGCCTGGCGCACCCGCTCGCCCTGCCCGGACCCGAGACCGGTCGTGCCGATCACCATCGCGGTGCCGAGGGAAGCGGCGAGTTCGGCATGCTCGGCAGTCGCCTCGGGCGAGGTGAATTCGAGCACGACGTCGCTGTCGCGGATCAGCTTCTCGACGGTCTCACCGATCGGGATGCCGATCCGGCCGATGCCGGCCAACTCGCCGATGTCCTGGTTGACATAGCCGCTGCCCGGCGCCTCGCTGCCGCCGGCAACGGAACAACCCTCTGTAGCTGCAATCTCGGCGACCAGCATCCTGCCCATCCGGCCGCCGCATCCGACGACGCCCATCTTGGTCCCGGCCATCTTCTTCCTCCAGTTCTGCAGAGACTGGAACGCTTACGCATCGCCCTATAAAACACAAGCGGCAGGTCCCGCCGCCAGAAGAGGAGGAATGGAATGGACCACGACCACCAGGAGCTGCCTTCGGATCCGGCGTTGCGCACGATGGCGCTCGAATCGCTGCTGGTCGAGAAGGGGCTCGTCGATCCGGCTGCCCTGGATGCGCTGATCGATCACTATGAGCACAAGATCGGGCCGCGTAACGGCGCGCGAGTTGTGGCGCGCGCCTGGGTCGATCCCGAATACAAGAAACGGCTCCTCGCAGACGCGACCGCCGCGATCGCCGAGCTTAGCTATGAGGGCGGGCAAGGAGCTCATATGGTGGTTATCGAGAACACCCCCAATTGCCACAATGTCGTCGTGTGCACCCTTTGCTCCTGTTATCCCTGGCCGGTGCTCGGTCTGCCGCCTGTCTGGTATAAATCGGCGCCTTACCGATCGCGCGCCGTCATAGATCCGCGCGGCGTCTTGCGCGAGTTCGGGCTCGAACTCGACGAGGATGTCGAGATCCGGGTGTGGGATTCTACCTCCGAGATGCGATATCTAGTGCTGCCGGAACGCCCCGCGGGCACCGAAGGGATGAGCGAAGACGAACTCGCCGAGCTGGTGACCCGCGACGCGATGATCGGAACGGCCAAGGTCAGCCTGAGCGGAGCCAGCCGGTGAACGGCGTCCACGACATGGGCGGGATGCAGGGCATGGGACCGATCATGCCCGACCCGAACGAACCGGTATTTCACGAGCCTTGGGAGGGACGCGTTTACGCGCTCTTTCGCGCCTCGGCGGCGCTCGGAAAATGGAACATCGATGCGAGCCGGCATTCGATCGAGCGTCTCCCACCGGCCGATTACCTGCGCATGAGCTATTACGAGAAGTGGCTGGCCGGACTGGTCACGCGGCTCGAAGAGAGCGGCCTTGTCACACGTGCGGAGTTGGAAAGCGGCCGGGCGGCGCCGGATTCGCCCAAAGCAGCGCCGCCATTGACCGCAGATCAGGTGACTACGGTCGTCCCAAAGCGCGGTTGGTTCGCGCGCCAAGTCAACGAGCCGCCGCGGTTTGCGGTCGGCCAGACCGTACGCGCGAGGAAGATCAATCCAACCGGACACACGCGCCTGCCCCGCTATGCCCGCGGGGCGGTCGGCATTGTCGACCGTATCCACGGCGCCCACGTGTTCCCCGACACCAACGCCCATTTCCGCGGCGAGAACCCTCAGCACCTTTATTCGGTGCGGTTCACTGCGCGCGAACTGTGGGGCGAGGCGGCGGCCGCGCGCGACGCCGTCTACATCGACCTGTGGGAAGACTATCTCGAACCCGCGTAAACCGATGCCCAATGCGGAGCCGGTGTTTGCCGAACCGTGGGAAGCCCACGCTTTTGCGCTCGCGGTCAAACTATCAGAAGCCGGCTTGTTCTCCTGGAGCGAATGGTCCGACGCGCTCGCCGAGGAGCTCGCCGCCGCGAGTCGCCGGGGCGAACCCGATGACGGTTCCCGCTATTACCACCATTGGCTTGCCGCGCTCGAACGCCTCGTCGCCGCAAAAAGACTAGTCGCTCCATCCTCACTGCATGCGCGAAAGGAGGAGTGGACAGAGGCCTACCGGCGCACCCCGCACGGAAGTCCCGTGACGCTGGAAGCACCCCCTCACCCCAGCCCTCTCCCCGCCCCCTCCCCGACCCTCCCCCGCGAGCGCGGGAGGGAAGCGCGGGGGCAAGGCGGGGAGAGGAAGGGGCCCGCGTCAGCGGGAGAGTGAGGGGCAGCAGGCCTACGAAAACTCGCCGCTATGGCCTTGCTGCGCTCCGTCGCGACGATCGGCTCCTACACCCTGTTGAGCCGCGTTTTTGGGTTTATCCGCGACGTTTTGACGGCAGCCATTCTCGGTGCCGGGCCGGTGGCGGACGCCTTCTTTGTAGCGCAGCGTCTGCCCAACCTGTTCCGCAGCCTATTCGCCGAGGGCGCCTTCAGCGCCGCCTTTGTCCCGCTTTTTGCCGGGACCGCGGCCGAGCAGGGCAAGGAGGCGGCTCGGGTCTTCGCCGAGGACGCGCTCGCCGTGCTGCTGGCAGCGCTGCTCGGCTTTGTTCTGCTGGGCGAGATCTTCATGCCAACGGTGATGTCCGTGATCGCGCCCGGGTTCGGTGAGGATCCGGCCAAGTTCGGTCTCGCCGTCGATCTCGCCCGGATAACCTTTCCGTATCTGCTGTTCATCGCGCTGGTGGCGCTGCAGGGGGGCGTGCTGAACTCGGTCGACCGCTTCGCCGCCGCCGCCGCGACGCCGGTCCTGCTCAATCTCTTCCTGATCGCCGCGCTCCTAATGATGGACCGCTTCGGCCGGCATGACGGCCGCGCCTTGGCCTGGGCAGTCACCGGAGCGGGGCTCGCGCAGTTCCTTTGGCTGCTGTCGTCCTGCGCGCGGGCCGGACTGGCGCTGCGTTTGCCGATGCCGCGGCTGACGGCGGGAGTGAGGCGCACCCTCGCGGTGATGGCGCCAGGAACGATTGGCGCCGGGGTCACACAGCTCAACCTCTTGATCTCTACCGCCCTCGCCTCGCTGTTGCCGGGCGGCTCGGTCTCGTATCTCTACTATGCCGACCGGCTGAACCAGTTGCCGCTCGGCGTCGTAGGCATCGCGGTGGGCACCGCGATCCTCCCGTCATTGTCGCGCCAAGTCAGGCTCGGGCACGCCGCCGACGCCGTTGACACCCAGAACCGCGGGATCGAGCTGGCGCTGCTGCTCACGTTGCCAGCGGCGGTGGCGCTAGCCCTACTGGCCACACCGATACTGGCGGTGCTCTTTCAACGCGGCGCCTTCGGCCCGGCCGATACGGCAGCCACCGCCGCCGCCCTCGCCGCCTACGCCGCAGGCCTCCCGGCCTTCGTCCTCGTCAAGGTGTTGGCGCCCGCCTTCTTCGCGCGCCACGATACCGCCACGCCGGTAAAGGTGGCGATCGCCGCGATGGCCGCCAATCTGGGTCTGACCCTCATCCTCATGCAGTTTCTAGCGCATGTCGGGATCGCCCTGGCGACGACGGTTGCCGGCTGGGTCAATGCGCTGACCCTGCTCACGTTATTGCTCCGGGGCGGCTATTTCCGGTTCGACAGCCGCGCCCGGCGCAACGTGCCGCGTATCGGCATTGCCGCTCTCGGCATGGGGGTCGTGCTGGCGCTGCTGCGGATCGTCCTCGGTCCGGCATTGGCCGGGCCGTCTCTGGTTCGCGTGGGCGCGCTCACGGCTCTGGTTGCTGCGGGTCTGGCCGCTTTCGCGCTTCTGGCGCTCGCCTTCGGGGTCGCCGATTGGCGCGCCCTCCTGGGGCGGCTGCGCCGGCAACCGGCTTGACCGGCGCCGCGCGGCGGCGATAACAGGCGCCGCCACCCTCGATAGATGAGATCAAATGAACCGTATTTTTTCCGGCATCCAGCCTACCGGCAATCTGCATCTCGGCAATTATCTCGGAGCCATTCGCAACTGGGTCGAGTTGCAGCACGACTTCGAGTGCATTTTCTGCATCGTCGACCTGCACGCGCTCACTCAGCCGCAGGATCCCGCCGAGCTGCGCGCTTCGACGCGCGAGGTGACGGCTGCCTACATCGCTGCCGGGATCGACCCGGAACGGTGCACGATCTTCAACCAGAGCATGGTCTCCGCTCACACCGAGCTGGCCTGGCTGCTTGGTTGCCTGACCCCGCTCGGATGGCTCAACCGGATGACACAATTCAAGGAAAAGGCCGGGAAGCATCGCGATATGGCCGGCCTCGGTCTTTATGCCTACCCGGTGCTGATGGCGGCGGACATTCTCGTCTACAAGGCGACCCACGTACCGGTGGGCGAAGACCAGAAGCAGCATCTGGAGCTCGCGCGCGATATCGCAGGTGCATTCAACCGCCGCTACGAACGCGACTTTTTCCCGTTACCCGAACCGCAGATCTTCGGTCCGGCAACGCGCGTGATGAGCCTACGCGACGGCACGAAGAAAATGTCGAAATCGGACACTTCGGATTACTCGCGGATCAATATGACGGACGAGGCCGACACGATCGCGCTGAAGATCCGCAGGGCCAAGACAGATCCGGAGCCCCTCCCCGAAGATATCGCCGACCTCGAACGCCGGCCTGAGGCCGACAATCTGATCGGCATTTACGCCGCCCTGTCAGGGCTTACGCGTGAAGCTGCACTTGCCCGGTTTGCCGCTCGGAACTTCTCGGATTTCAAGGATTCCTTGTCCGAGTTGGCGATCGACGTATTGGGGCGCATCGGTCGCGAGATGCGCCGATTGATGGCGGACCCCGGATACACCGACAGGATCTTGCGCCAGGGCGCCGAGCGCGCGAGGGCAATCGCCGATCCCGTACTGCGTGAGGCTCAGGAAATCAGCGGTCTGCTGCGCCCCTGAAATACCTCTCCGGCTCCCGCCAAACTGGGCGGGAGATCCGCCGCTGCGGAAGGGTTCTCACTTTTCCCACCCTAGGGCAGGTTGTAAGTTGACGATGTAACGCGTTGAGCCGCACAACGACGGCGCGCAACGACAGCACCTAGCCGGCGCCTCGATCATCATGGAAATCTATCTGCCGATCGCCGAGGTGTCGCTCGACATCTTCGTTCTTCTCGGCCTCGGTGCGGCGGTTGGATTTCTCTCCGGCGTGTTCGGCGTCGGCGGCGGCTTTTTATTGACGCCGCTGCTGATCTTCATCGGCGTACCGCCCACCGTCGCCGTCGCCTCCTCGGCCAACCAGCTGGTCGGCGCCTCCGTTTCCGGTGTGCTCGCCCACTGGCGGCGCGGCAATGTCGATTTCAAGATGGGATACGTTCTGTTGGTCGGCGGGTTGGCGGGCTCGATTCTCGGGGTGTGGATCTTCACCTTGCTGAAACGCTTGGGTCAGATCGAGCTGACGATCTCTATCTGCTACGTGCTGCTGCTCGGGACGCTTGGCGCGTTGATGATGATCGAAAGTATCCGCGCGCTGTTCCGGCTGCATCGACCTGGAGCCTCGCGGCGCCGACTGCACCAGCACACTTGGATGCATGGGCTGCCGCTTAAGGCGCGCTTTCGCCGGTCAAGGCTCTACATCAGCGCGCTGTTGCCGGTCGGAATCGGGTTTGTGATCGGCATTTTTAGCGCAATCCTCGGCATCGGCGGAGGCTTCATCATGGTCCCGGCGATGATCTACATGCTGGGGATGCCAACCGCCGTGGTACCGGGCACTTCGCTGCTGCAGATCATCTTTGTCGCCGCGAACGTCACGGTGCTGCAAGCCTATACCAACCAAACCGTCGATGCCGTCCTCGCCCTCGTCCTGCTCGTCGGCGGGGTCGTCGGCGCGCGGATCGGCACCCGGTTCGGGATGCGTCTGCGCGGCGAGCAGCTGCGTTTCCTGTTGGCCCTGATGGTGCTCGCGGTCGCCGCGAAGCTCAGCGTTGACATGACGGTGCGCCCGGCCGGCCTCTATTCGATCGCTTCGGAGAAAGGATGAAGCGAGGGCTCGGCTCGCTCGGCGTCCTGCTGGTTCTTTTGCTGATATGCTGGGGATCGGAGGCGCGGGCCCAGGCCCTCGTTGCGGACCTCACGAGTCACCTGATCGCGATCACGACCGGGTTCACCGGCGCCTCTGTCGTGCTGTTCGGCGCGACCGACGGTCCCGGGGACGTCATCGTCGCCGTGCGTGGCCCAGAGCGCGAGATGACGGTCCGCCGGAAGAGTCGGGTTGCCGGCATCTGGGTCAATACTCAGCAAGTAACATTCGTGAATCTGCCGAGTTTTTACGCAGTGGCCGCGAGCCGGCCGATAGCTGACATTCTCTCGCCCGCGGCAGCGGCGTTCTACCGTCTCGGGATAGCCAATCTGAAGCTGGCGGCCTCAACTCCTGCGCCATCGGTTGTTGTCGACGCATTTCGCACCGCACTCGAGCGCACCCAGCAAGAGGCGGGGCTGTACGTGGAGCGGATGGGCAAAGTGGATTTCCTCGGCGAACGGCTGTTTCGCACGACGATTACGTTCCCTTCAAACGTGCCGACTGGGACCTATCTCGTCGAAGTCTTCCTGGTCCGCGACAGGGACATAGTCAGCGGACAGACGACCCCGCTCGTGGTCTCCAGGGTCGGGGTCGACGCGGCCGTTTTCGAATTCTCCACGCGTCAGCCCGGGTTCTACGGCGCGATTGCGGTACTGACCGCAGTAGTGGCAGGATGGCTAGCAAGTTTACCTTTCAGAGGCGGTTGATCCTATCAAAATTGAGGCGCGGCATAGGATCTACAGATGGCAGAGATCGCACATCAGCGCGTTTTCCTCGTCGTGGTGGACGAGACGGAGGAGCTTCAGATCGCCGTCCATTATGCTGCGCGCCGCGCCGCTCACACCGGCGGACGGGTTGCATTGCTCTACGTAATCGAGCCGTCAGAGCTCCAGCATTGGCGCGCGATCGAGGATTTGGCGCGCGAAGAGCGCCGGGAAGAAGCGGAACAGCTGATGCAACGGCTATGCGAAGAGATCTCGCCGATCGCCGGCTCTATGCCGATCGTCTATATCCGCGAGGGGGTACGCCGGGACGAGTTGTTGGCATTGATCAACGAGGAGCCGAGCATTTCGATCCTGGTATTGGCCGCCGGAACCGGTCCCGAGGGACCGGGACCGCTGATCTCGTATCTGACAGGCAAGCCAGCGGCCCGGCTGCGCGTTCCGATCACCATCGTCCCTGGCAGCGCTACCATGGAACAGCTCGACTCGGTAAGTTGAGAGGCAAGGCCGAGCCGCGGGTTGATTCGGTGAGCCGACGCCCCATGGTAAGAGCCCATCTTCCGTCCCTTTGCCATCGGAGCCCCTAATGTTCATCCAGACCGAGCAAACGCCGAACCCGGCGACGCTGAAATTCTTGCCGGGGTGTCCGGTGATGACGTCGGGCACCGCCAATTTCACCAGCGAGGAGGCCGCCCGCATCTCGCCCCTCGCCGAACGGCTCTTCTCATTGCCGGAAATAACCGGCGTGTTTCTTGGTGCCGATTTCGTCACCGTCACGAAGAGCGACGAGGGGGAGTGGTACCGGCTAAAGCCGGCGATACTTGCGGTCATTATGGAGCATTTTACCGCCAGCCGGCCCATCTTGCTTGGCGAACCAGCGACCAGCGCGGCAGCGGCAACAAGTGAGGAAGACGAAGACGAAGTCGTGGCTCAGATCAAAGAGCTGCTGGAGACCCGCGTGCGCCCGGCCGTTGCGCAGGATGGTGGTGACATTATCTTCCATGATTTTGAGGACGGCGTCGTTTATCTGCATATGCAAGGCTCCTGCTCCGGATGCCCGAGCTCGACCGCGACGTTGAAGGCGGGCATCGAGAACATGCTAAGGCATTACATCCCGGAGGTGGTCGAGGTGCGCGCCATCTGAGGGCCTGGATCGTAATCTATTGCAGGCAGCGCGGCTGACGAGGAGAGAAATCGGATCGACAGCTCTAGCTCTGGTGCGATGACCGACGCGCGCACGCCGCGGGTTGCGCTGGCCCTGGATTCGGCCGGTTTGGCCTGTTCGGTGGCTGTCAGTCTCGGCGAAGAGGTGGTTGCCGAGGAGCATATCGATACGATGCACGGCCAAGCCGAAGCGCTGCTGCTCTTGGTGGACAAGGCAATGCGCGTGGCTGGGCAAGTGCCCGCCGCACTCGACCTCGTCGTAGCGACCGTCGGGCCAGGCAGCTTTACCGGGATCCGCGCCGGGCTTGCGGCGGCACACGGAATAGCGCTGGCGACTGGCGCGCGGCTACTCGGCGTCACCAGCTTTGACGCAGTCGCAGTCCGGGCCGCCACGAGCGACCGCTCGGAAACCCGCTTTTTGCTCGTCGCTCTCGAAAGTCGTCGCGAAGACCTCTACATTCAATTCTTCGATCCGCATGGCGAAGCGCTCAGCGAGCCGGCGACAATCATGCCGGCCTCGTTTCGCGGGGCTGTGGCCGCGACCATCGGCGCGAAGCCGTTGCTGGTCGCCGGCGACGCGGCGCAGCGCGCCGCCGCGGCTCTAGCGCAGCGCCCGGCCACCGCCGTCCTCGAAGGTTCGGCGCCCGGCGCGGTGGGGGCTCTACGAGCCGGGCTTCGCCTGCTGCGGCTCGGCAGGGCGCCGAAAGCTCCCCGCCCGCTCTATCTTCGTTTCCCCGACGTCACACTTTCTGACATACGGCAAAAGTCGAGCCGCGGCACAACATGACCTCGCGCATCGAGCCGCTGCCGCGCGGAGCGGCCGGCCCGATATCCCTGCTCCACCGCGCGTGCTTTACCGAAGACCCGTGGGACGCCGGAGCGATCGAGCAGATAATGAACATCCCGGGGTTTTTTGGCCGAATCGGGTGGACGAAAACCGTCCCGGTCGGGTTTGCCTTAGCTCTTGCGCTTGGCGAGGAAGCCGAAATCGTGTCGCTCGGCGTCCTGCCGAACCATCGGCGGCGCGGAATTGGCTCTGCTATACTCGACGCAGTATGCGGCGCGGCCCGATTGCGGGGCGCCGAGCGCGTCGTGCTCGAAGTGGCGTTGGACAACGAAGCTGCGCGCGCCTTATACGCCGGGCGAGGTTTTACTGTCGTCGGGCGGCGTCGCAATTACTACCGTCGAGCAGAACGGTTGGTGGATGCGCTCCTATTGCGAGTGCAACTGCCAACAGCGTCGTTGCCGACTTGAGTTTGGCTTCACCCTATCTTGCCTGTCAGTTTCTTGGGTTTAACCACGGATGTTCTTGAAGATGTGCGAGTTTGAAGAAATCGTTCATAGACCGATTGCTTCGCTGCCGATCGTTAATTATATACGACATCAGACTCACGGCGGGATCATTGTGATGAACAACTCGGATCAGGGCAACGATTTGCTGACGTTGACGACGGAGATCGTCGCCGCGCACGTTTCCAACAATACCGTCGCGGTTGGTGATCTGCCCCAGCTGATCAACCAAGTATATAGTTCCCTAGCCAATATCGGCAGTGTGCCGGCAATGCCGGCAGAACGTCCGCAGCCTGCCGTTCCGGTCAAGAAATCCGTCAACCCGGATTACATCATCTGCCTCGAAGATGGCAAGAAACTCAAGATGTTAAAGCGGCATCTCAAGACTGCTTACAACATGACGCCCGAGGCTTATCGTGAGCGGTGGGGATTGAGTGCCGATTACCCGATGGTAGCGCCCAACTACGCTCGGCAGCGCTCGCGCCTCGCCAAGGAAATCGGTCTGGGGACCCGCGCAAGGCGGTCTCGGGCCTGAGTGTTTCGCGCGTGTGGTCGACGATCCGATGCGCCTTCATCGGGTAAGTAGGCGCACCCGATGCTTTCGGATATAGTATCGGTCGACGAGCCGCGCGATCACGGAGACGCGATGACCTCACGGTTGGAGCAGCTCTGTCTCGACAAGGGTCTAAAGATGACCGAGCAGAGAAGGGTGATTGCGCGGGTGCTGTCGGAATCCGCCGATCACCCTGATGTCGAACAGGTCTACCGACGAGCAACCGCGATTGATTCGCGCATCAGCATTGCCACGGTTTACCGGACGGTACGGCTGTTCGAAGAGGCGAGCATCATCGCCCGGCACGATTTCGGCGATGGCCGATCCCGCTACGAGGAAATGCCGAGCGCACATCACGACCATCTCATCGACCTGCACTCTGGTCGCGTGATCGAGTTTCGCAACGAGGATATCGAACGTCTGCAGCAGATCGTCGCCGATGAACTTGGCTATGAACTGGTCGGACATCGCCTCGAGTTGTATGCGGTTCCGCGTGGCGGCAAGCCGAGATCCGATACGGAATGACCGTTTCGTTGTCGTCTGAGCGGCGTCCATTCGGGCCGTCTCTGGCCAAGTTGCCGGGGACCGGCCATTGCCCCAAACCGGACAAAGCCGGGTGATTGCCGGCAACATGGTCCAGCAGCAATCCATCCCGCCGGTGGAAACAGCACTACCGGCCACAGCGCGATTACATCCAACGATCGTCGACATCCGGTCCGGCCCGCTGCAGGTGCGGCTAGCGGAGACAACCGCGGATATCGAGGCCGCGCAGGCGCTGCGCTATCGCATCTTTTATGAGCGGCTCGGCGCCCGGCCGTTGCCGGAGATGGCATGGCGACGGCGCGATGTCGACCAATTTGATACCGATTGCGATCACCTCCTCGTTCTCGACCATGGCCGCGGCACCGACAGCGTCGTCGGAACCTACCGGCTGATTCGGCGGGATATGGCAGCTCGGCTAGGTGGTTTCTATTCGGCCAAGGAATTCGACATTTCTCCTGTCGTGCTGCATCCCGGAGAGATTCTCGAATTGGGCCGCTCGTGCGTCGATCCCGCGTATCGCAATCGGTCAGCTATGCAGCTACTGTGGAGCGGCATTGCTGCCTATGTCTTTCATTACGATGTCGTCCTGATGTTCGGCTGCGCGAGCCTGCCGGGCACCGACGCCGATGCTCTATCCGTGCCGCTTTCATATCTGCATCGATATCATCTCGCACCCCCGGCGCTGCGGCCGCGCGCTCTCGCCGATCGCTATGTCGAGATGTGCCGCCTCAGACCGTGCGCCATCGATGCGTCTCGGGGAATGGCGGCCCTGCCGCCGTTGATCAAAGGCTACCTGCGACTGGGCGGCTTTGTCGGCGATGGCGCCGTCGTCGACGAGCAGTTCAACACTATCGACGTCTGCATCGTTGTCAAAACCGATCTCGTGACCGAGAAGTACTCCCGCCACTACGAACGGCAGTCCAAATATACATGGACCGCTTGAGGACATGGGTTCGCCCACGCTGAGGCTTGCTCGCCTCGCGCTCTATTGCGCTTGGACCGCCGGCCTGATGCCGGTTCAGCTGGCCGGTTTGGTCTTGCGCCGACGTTGGACGAGCACTCTGCCAGTCTTCTATCACCGCTGGTGCTGTCGGATCCTCGGATTTCGAATTCAAGTGATCGGCACACCGACCAGCGAGCGCCCGGTTTTATACGCGGCCAATCACATCTCCTACACCGATATTACGGTCCTCGGCTCGGTGATCCCCGGCTCCTTCATCGCCAAATCCGAGGTGGCTCGGTGGCCGTTCTTCGGCTGGCTCGCCAAGTTGCAGCGCAGTGTTTTTGTCGACCGCCGAATGCGCAGCACCGTTGCCCAGCGGGACGCGATCGGCAAGCGATTAGCTGATGGCGATGCTCTGATTCTGTTTCCCGAAGGCACGAGCGGAGACGGCAATCGTGTGCGCCCATTCAAGAGCGCATTGTTCGGGGCCGCTGAGCAGGGCGAGGGCATCCCCCCGGTAGTCGTTCAGCCGGTTTCCCTCGCCTACACGCGCCTCGACGGAATGCCGATCGGGCGGCTTTACCGGCCGTGCTTCGCATGGTACGGCGCGGTCGATCTAGCGCCCCACCTTTGGAGTATGGTGGGTCTCGGGACCGTCGAGGTCGTAGTCGAATTTCATCCGCCGACCTTTCTCCGTGACTGCGGATCACGAAAGGCGCTGGCGGCCTATTGTCATGCGCGGATCGCCGGGGGCGTCGCTGGGGCCCTTTTCGATCGACCGCAGCCGATGCCGGAACCGCCGGACCCCGGCGCCGGCTCCTCATTTCGGGGGAAGCTCCCTGGAGCGATCCCTCGGGCGGTGACCGGGTGATGCAAACCGCAATCAACACGGGGACAGCACCGAAGGTGGCAAAGAGCGTGTACATCAAGACCTATGGTTGCCAGATGAACGTCTATGACTCATCGCGCATGGCCGAGCTTCTGGCGCCGCTCGGCTTTACGGTGACGCAGACGGCAAAGGACGCGGATCTGGTGATCCTTAACACTTGCCACATTCGGGAAAAGGCGGCTGAAAAGGTTTACTCGGAGCTTGGTAAAATTCGTCATGCGAAAGCGGCGAAAGCCGAGCGCGGCGGCCGGATGATCGTGGCTGTGGCCGGCTGCGTGGCGCAAGCCGAGGGTGTCGAAATGATGCGTCGTGCGCCCTGCGTCGATCTCGTCTTCGGCCCGCAGAGCTATCACCGGCTGCCCGAATTGATCACCCGCGTCCTGCGGGCCAACGGCACAGACGTGCTCGATACGAGCTTTCCCGCGGAACCGAAGTTCGATTTTCTGCCCGAGACCACCGGCCCGCGGGGGGTCGCTGCTTTTCTCACCGTGCAGGAGGGCTGCAATAAGTTTTGCAGCTTTTGCGTGGTCCCTTATACCCGCGGCGCGGAATACTCTCGTCCGGTAATGCAAGTGGTGGCCGAGGCGCGCCGTTTCGTGCGCGGTGGAGCGCGCGAGATCACCTTGCTGGGGCAAAACGTCAACGCCTATCACGGCGAAGGTCCCGATGGCCGAGAATGGCGGTTGGGCGAACTGATCCGACGGCTGGCTGACCTCCCCGGCCTCGATCGTATCCGGTATACGACCTCCCATCCGCGGAATGTCGATGATGAGCTGATCGCGGTCCATCGCGACGTACCGCAGCTGATGCCGTTTCTGCATCTTCCGGTGCAGAGCGGCTCCGACCGCATCCTTGCCGCGATGAACCGTCGCCACACCGTCGCCCACTATCGTCGGATCGTCGAACGGCTTCGCTCCGCCCGCTCCGATCTTGCCCTTTCCACGGATCTGATCGTCGGGCATCCGGGCGAGAGCGATATAGATCATCGGGCCACACTCGATCTCGTCGAGGAGGTGCGCTTCGCTCAGGCTTTCTCGTTCAAATACTCACCGCGGCCGGGCACGCCCGCGGCTTCGGCCGGATGCCAAGTCCGTGACGAGGTGAAGTCCCAGCGGCTGGGCGAGTTGCAGCTGCTTTTGGCCAACCAACAGCGCGACTTCAACGCGGCATGCATCGGTCGCACTCTGCCGGTTCTTTTGGAGAAGCCCGGCCGATACGACGGACAACTCATCGGGCGCAGCCCCTATCTCCAGAGCGTACATGTCGCGGCGGCTGCGGAACGGATCGGTGAGATCGTTCCGGCGCTGATCACGGCGGCGAGCGCCAACAGCCTGTCGGCCTCGGTACGAGACGTGATTATGGCATGACCGTGCTCACGCCCGCACCCAGCACCGACGGGATTGCCGAAGGGCGCACGCAGCTCGAGTTCGACGACAACTTGCTCCTGCCGTTGCTCTATGGCGAGCGAGATCAGCATCTCGATCGCATCGAGAGGCAGCTCGGTGTTTCGGTTGTCACGCGCGGCAACCGTCTTGCAATCTCGGGCTCGGCCTCGGCCACCGAGGCAGCCCAGCTCGCCCTGTCTCAGCTGTATGAGCGTCTGAAGCGGGGACAGGAGGTGGATTTGCCGGCGGTAGAGGCGGCTATCCGGCTTGCCGAGGCCGAGCTCGGCGACAAGAGCCTCGACCTTTGGCGGGAAGACGCGGCGTTCCGTACCCGCAAGCGCCGCATCACGGCGCGCTCACCGGGCCAGGCGGCCTATATCAAGTCGATGCGCGACAACGAGCTGGTCTTCGGTTTGGGACCTGCCGGCACCGGCAAGACGTATCTCGCGGTTGCTGCGGCAGTCGATCTGCTGATGACCGGCCGCGTTGAGCGGATTATCCTCTCGCGCCCCGCCGTCGAGGCCGGCGAACGGCTCGGTTTCCTGCCGGGCGACTTGCGCGAAAAGGTCGACCCATATTTGCGGCCGATTTTCGACGCGCTCAACGATATGTTGCCAGCGGACCAACTGGCGAGGCGCCTCGGCACCGGCGAGATCGAGGTGGCGCCGATCGCCTTTATGCGCGGGCGCACGCTGTCGCATGCCTTTGTCATTCTCGACGAGGCGCAAAACACGTCGCCCGTGCAAATGAAGATGTTCCTGACACGGCTCGGGGAGGGATCGCGCATGGTTGTGACCGGCGATCCGACCCAGGTGGATCTGCCCGCGGGAGCACGCTCGGGTCTGGCCGAGGCGCTCGAAACCCTGAGCGGCGTCGACGGGATTGGCACGGTGCGGCTGACCGACCGGGATGTGGTGCGGCACGAACTCGTCGCCCGCATCGTCCGCGCCTACGAGGCGCGTGACAACGGCACGGGGCCGGGCAAGTCCTGATGAATTTGGCCTGCACGATCGACGTCGCATTGGCCTGCGCCCGTTGGACCCGGCTATGTCCCCTCGCCGAGAGTCTCGCGCGGGGCGCCGCCGAACTTGCTCTGGCGCGCGGCACGACGGCCTTGGGACTGGCATGGCAGGGCGCTGTCGAGCTCGGCATTACCCTCGGCGACGCTGCCAACCAACAGCAGCTCAACCGCGACTATCGCGGGCTGGATGCACCAACCAATGTGCTGGCCTTTCCGGTTTGGGAGCCAGGAACCCGGCTCGCTCCAGGCGCGCCGGTTCTACTCGGCGATGTCGTGCTCGCCTTGGAAACGGTGGCGCAGGAAGCAGCCGAGCAGAAGAAGCCGCTTGCCGACCACCTCGTCCATCTTACCGTGCATGGTGTGCTTCATCTCCTCGGCTACGATCATCTGATGCAGGCCGAGGCAGCGGCCATGGAGTCGCTCGAGAGGTTGATTTTGGCCGAGCTAGGGGTCCCGGACCCCTATAGCGACCCGATGTCGCCAGTCGAACTGGCGGCAGTTCAGCCATGAGCGCCGCCGAGCCCCCAGGAAGTAGCGGCCAATCCGGGCAAGATCGGTCCTTTTCCCGTCTACGCAACTTTCTCCGTCTGATCCGCCGGCCGCGCAACGGCGAGAGCCTGCGCGAAACCATCGACGAGATGATCGAGGAGCCGGCCGCGGACGACGTCCATTCTCTGAGCGGCCACGAGCGGCTGCTGATCGGCAATGTCCTCAAAATCCATGACCAGACTGCTGCGGACGTGATGGTGCCGCGGGTGGATATCGTGGCGCTCGATGCCGATACGCCGTTTCCCGAGGTCGTCAAATGCATGGTCGAGCAGGGTCATTCGCGGGTTCCCGTATATCGCGAGACGCTCGACGACGTGATCGGCTTCGTGCACATAAAAGATGTGCTCGGCCCGGTCGCTGAGCGCCGTGAGACGAAGTTGGCGCCGCTGCTGCGCAAGGTGCTGTTCGTCGCGCCGTCGGCACCGATCCTCGATCTCCTCGTCCAAATGCGTCAGGCGCGAACCCATATCGCTGTCGTGGTCGATGAGTTCGGCGGGATCGACGGGCTGGTCACCATCGAAGACCTGATCGAAGAAATTGTCGGTGAGATCGAGGACGAGCATGATGTGGCCGGCGGCCCCAGCCTCGTCGAGCGCAGCGATGGAAGCTTGATCGCCGATGCCCGCACCCCGATAGAGCTGCTCGAGGAGCATGAAGGCGCTCGGTTGCGCCCGGATGGAGATCAGGAAGAGGTGGACACGCTGGGTGGACTGGTCTCCAGCCTTGCCGGACGTGTGCCGAAGCGCGGCGAGATCATCGCTCACCCATTGGGCATCGAATTCGAAGTGCTCGATGCCGATCCGCGGCGGATCAAACGCCTGCGCGTCCGCCGAGCGCCGGCACCAACCGGGGGAGGAGACGAAGCCGGTGCCTGAGGCATCGGTGTTGCGGATCCGGCCCGGCTCCCGGGTCGAGACGCCGCTCTGCCGCCTGGCCCATCGACTCGCCGTCACATCCGGCTGGCGCCGTTACGGGCTCGCCTTTTTGCTGGGTGTCTGTGCCACCGCGACGCTGCCGCCGGTCGATTTGACGCCGCTGCTGCTGGTGTCCTTTACCGGCCTCTTGTGGCTCGACGACGGAAGCACCGGCCCGTGGGCGTCCTTTCGCTTGGGTTACGCCTTTGGTTTCGGTTTCTTCATAAGCGGTCTCTATTGGATCGCCGCCGCGCTGTTTGTCGATATCGCCAGTTTCTGGTGGCTGGTGCCGGTCGCCGCTGCCGGGCTCCCGGCGGCGTTCGCGCTTTATGTCGGATTGGCACTGTTGGCCACCAATCTCGCCGTCGGGCATCTGCGTTTGCCGGACACGGCTCGGATATTCGCCTTTGCCGTTGCGTGGACTGTAGCCGAATGGGTGCGCGGGCACGCCTTCACCGGGCTTCCCTGGAACCTGATCGGCTATGCCTGGTCGGGCGGATTTCCCGGGGCAATTCTGATGCTGCAGAGCGTCGCGTTTATCGGCATTTACGGGCTGAGCTTCCTGACGGTACTCGCCGCCTCGCTACCCGCCCTTTTCGGAACAACCTCGCTGCACCCGCTTTCGCCGGGCCGGCGCCTCGCCCCGGCGATTGCAGCGGGCCTCCTGATCTTTGTACCGGGCCTCTTGGGCGCGCTCCGGCTGATGGCCATGCCGACTGTTGAATCCGGATATTTTCTGCGCATCGTCCAGCCGTCGATCCCGCAGACGATGAAGTGGGAGCCGGCTGCCGCGCAACGTAATTTCCGCCTCCTGCGCGACCTCAGCGGCGCCCCGGGGACGCGGAAACTTGCCGCGGTGGTGTGGCCGGAGGCCGCCACCCCGTTTCTGCTCGGGCGCGATGAGTATCACCGCCGCGAGATCGCCGCCGTCGCGGCAGGTCGCGGTTACGTCATTACCGGCGCGGTGCGGACAAACCCTCCACCGAGCCCGGTCAAGCAGGTCTGGAACAGCATAGAGGCAGTGGACGGCAATGGTGAGATCGTCGCTCGCTATGACAAAGCACACCTGGTTCCGTTCGGCGAGTACGTCCCGCTTCGCGAGATATTACCTCTGCAAAAGATTACGCCCGGAAGCCTCGACTACACCGCCGGGCCCGGGCCGAGAACGATCGAGCTGCCGGGACTTCCCCCCTTCGCCCCGCTGATCTGCTACGAGGTCATATTTCCAGGCGCAATTGTCGACGAACACGACCGCCCGGCATGGATGCTGAATGTCACGAACGATGCCTGGTACGGGCGCAGCTCCGGTCCGTATCAGCATTTTGCGATCGCCCGCACCCGCGCGGTGGAAGAAGGACTGCCGCTGGTAAGGGTCGCGAACAACGGCATTAGCGGGATCGTCGATGAGGCGGGCCGGGTCGTCGCGCGGATCGATTTGGATACTGTCGGTTATGCCGATCTCCCGCTGCCTGCGCACAATCCGCCGCCAACGCTCTACTCCCGCGGCGGCGATTGGATATTGCTGGCGCTCCTCGGCCTCGGCCTTCTTCCGGTTGCGTTTCGGCTGCGTTGACGGCTTCCCGGAAGCGCAACTCTCAATCTCCCGTTAACACTCCTTGTTGACCGCCACTGATCGCGTGCCTTATCAAATCATTCCCGCTGCTTTGCGCTGGTGCTCCATCGATGGTGATGCAACAACAGGCCCGGCGCCCCGGTCGCCGGAAGGGTGACAAACCGAACCCGATCGATATCCACGTCGGCTCCCGCGTCCGGCTCCGCCGAAACATGCTGGGCCTCAGCCAAGAAAAGCTCGGAGAGGCGATCGGACTGACCTTTCAACAGGTCCAGAAATACGAGCGAGGCGCCAACCGGATCGGCGCCAGCCGGTTGCATGATCTCAGTCGGGTGCTGGACGTTCCGGTCTCCTTCTTCTTTGACGACATGGACCCGGTGCGCGCGCCGGCGATCCCGGCAGGGTTTGCCGAGCCCGCGGCCGAAGCGTTCGATTCCGATCCGCTGCGCCGGCGTGAAACCGTCGAGCTGGTCAGCGCCTATTACCGCATCGACGATACGGCTCTGCGCCGCCGCCTGTTTGAGCTCGCCAGGGCGCTGGCCGGCGGCACGGAACGGCTGTCGGGGCAATAGCGTTTTCTCCGCGGCCCGGACGGAAAATCGGGGTTGACGCTCATCGAGCAAGGTTGCATCAACGCCGAAGTGCTACCCTCCAATTGTTGAAGCTTTCGCGAAAGGCAGTCCTTTGGCCAACCGGGATTACGTGTTCACGAGCGAATCTGTGTCGGAGGGGCATCCCGACAAAATTTGCGACCGCATTTCCGACGCGATCGTCGATACCTTTTTGGCAGCCGAACCCGAGGCGCGCTGCGGCGTCGAGGCCTTGGTCACGACCAATCGCGTGGTGCTTGCCGGAGAAGTCCGCGGTCCGGCGTCGATCACCAGCGAGAGGCTGATCGAGGTCGCACGGAATGCGATACGCCAGATCGGCTACGAGCAGGAGAACTTTCATTGGCGATCGGCGGCGATCAAATGTCTGATCCACGGCCAGTCGTCCGACATCGCGCAGGGCGTCGATGCGTCCGGCAATAAGGACGAGGGCGCCGGCGACCAGGGCATGATGTTCGGCTATGCCTGCCGCGAGACGCCCGAATTCATGCCGGCGCCGATCTTTTATGCGCATGCCGTCCTGCACTCCCTGTCCGAGGCGCGCCACGCCGGGAAGACACCGCTGTTGGGCCCGGATGCAAAAAGCCAGGTGACCTTGCAATACGTCGACGGCAAGCCGGTACGGGCGACGAAGGTTGTCGTGTCGATCCAGCATTCCGAGCGGATCGAGACAGACGAGGTGCGCGACATCGTGCGGCCATATGTTGTCGCGACCCTGCCCGAAGGCTGGATGTGCGAAGAAGAGCATTTTCTCGTCAACCCGACCGGCCGCTTTGTGATCGGCGGCCCCGACGGAGACGCCGGCGTTACCGGCCGTAAGATCATCGTCGACACCTATGGCGGCGCCGCGCCGCATGGCGGCGGCGCATTCTCCGGCAAGGACCCGACCAAGGTCGACCGATCGGGCGCTTACGCCGCACGCTATCTCGCCAAGAACGTCGTCGCCGCCGGGCTCGCCGAACGTTGCACGATCCAGATCGCCTATGCGATCGGCGTCGCCAAGCCGCTGTCGTTCTATGTCGACACGGCGGGAACGGCGGACGAGCAGAAACTTGCCGCGGTCCTGCAGGAGCTGGTGGATCTGTCGCCGCGCGGCATCCGCACGCATCTCGATCTGAACAAGCCGATCTACACGCGTACTTCCGCCTACGGCCATTTTGGCCGCCGACCCGAACCCGATGGCGGTTTCTCCTGGGAGAGGCTGGACCTGGTAGACGAACTGCGGCGCGCCTTCTGAGGATACCTGGCTGCGAGGCGGAGCGGCGCCATCAGGTCTTCGGCCGCCGTCGCGGACGGACTCTGCGTCCCGGACAAAAGACCCTAATCAACGAGTTGCTGCCGAGGCTGGCGATAAACGTCCCGGCATCGGGTCACCTCGATACGGATGCTCTATTCGGTACCGCGCGATCCGCGATTTGGCTCGAGATCGGTTTCGGCGGTGGCGAGCATCTCGCTCAATTGGCCGAGCAGCATCCGCAAACCGGTTTTATCGGGTGCGAGGTGTTCGAGAACGGGATAGTCAAGCTGCTTTTCCAGATCGAGCGGCGGCGGCTCGACAATATTCGGATCTTTGCCGATGACGCGCGATTGATGATCGCGGCGCTGCCGCCGGCCTCGATCGGCCGCGTTTTCATCCTGTTTCCGGATCCTTGGCCAAAACGCCGGCAGCACAAACGCCGGATCGTGTCGCGCGCAACCCTCGGCGGCTTGGCTGAAATCATGTCCGACGATGCCGAATTGCGTCTGGCGACCGATGACGGCGACTATCTCTCTTGGATCCTCGAACGCGTCACCGCTCACCCTGACTTCGAATGGTTGGCCCGCCGTCCCGGCGACTGGCGCGAACGCCCGCCCGATTGGCCGCCGACCCGTTACGAGGCAAAGGCGCGTACCACCGGCCGCTCCCCCGCCTTTCTTCGAGTGAGACGCCGGCCGCGGACTACAATCTAAATTTTAAGTAGTCACAAAATCATCGAGGTCGGCGCGCGCCATCCGAAAGGGCGTTCGGTCGCGCGGCTTCCCGCTTACGCTCTCAAAGGTATCGCGTCGGCCGGATCAGGGTGCGCCACATATGCGCCGACGGGCTGCTGTCCCAGCCGAGCCCTTCGTTAGGCTGCTTGAAGTTGCGGCCGATGATATCGGTGAATTCTTCCAGCTCCACGACCACGTCCGGGTCGAACGAGTAGATATCGTGGACCGTGATCATCCGCGCGGTCATGTACCATTTGTGGTCGCGGGCCCGCTTATACTCTTCCTCGATGTAAGGGTCGGGTCGGTAATCGGCGCCGAAATTCTTGATGTAGGATTCGGGATACGAATAGCCGACCGACTCGTCCGCATAGAAACGCAATGCCTGATGGGCGCGGATCGCCCAGGAGACTTCCTCGTCGACGTAGGGCGCCACCATCTGGGCGCCCCAATAGCCGTGATCGGCGCGAATGAAGCCGATGACCCCGATATCATGCACCAGGCAGGCGAGGACGACCTTCTCGTCCATACCGGCCCTGACCGCATGCCGGGCGCTTTGCAGCAGATGGTTCGTCGGCCCGAACCGATACTTGAAAAAGTCCATCAGGGTCGGCTTATCCGGCATCTTGGGCAGGCGCGGGTCGTCGCCCATCAACATGTGCTTGCCGGGATTGGCCGCCAGCAATGCCGGGCCGTTCGGGATGCTCATATCGCCGTCGGCGAGTTTGAACAGACGCGATTTGACAATGATTGCGTCGAGTTCGCGCATCATTCGGTGCTCGAGCGCGTCGGCGCGCTCGGCCAAGGTCATCGTGTCGTTCATTTCCCGGTATCCTTTCTGATTGATTGAAG
>Ga0209526_10000672_pt1 | contig 22420 bp, 18 predicted proteins | sample JacPinW_OM2H0_M1_FD_188566 | JGI IMG/M metagenome (GOLD analysis project Ga0209526, IMG submission 188566) | Forest soil microbial communities from Algoma, Ontario, Canada - Jack Pine, Ontario site 1_JW_OM2H0_M1 (SPAdes) (version 2) | ecosystem: Environmental > Terrestrial > Soil > Boreal... | reverse complement strand
AATGGATTCGGTTTACTCGGTGCCGGCGCAGCGCAGGCGTCCGCGGGTACGGCCATCGGATTCGGATACTTTGGCGCGGCGAAGAAACTTTACAGTGCGTTCATCGCTAAAGGTTCGGACGTCGAATTGCCGGCATATACTCCGATTTTCCTGCGCTTGGATTCCAGTGATCCCTCGGCAGCATTCGCAACGCGATAGCGGCCCGGGCGTGTTTTTTTGCGTAGGTAATATCGAGCGACTCCACTCCGAAATGATTGCGGATAAACGGGCGTGACACAAGTCAGCGCGGACGATCGAACCGAACGCGAAACTCATCAGACGTCGAAGGCAGTGTCAGCGTCGATTACGAACCATGCGAGACCGCCTACCAAAGTGACAAGTGCGGCGAAATCGATTGCGTATGTCCATCCAAGTTTTGTGACTATTACGGCTGTGAGCACTGGGGATAGCCAGCCGCCTAGACTGCGCTGCACCCCGCAGAGCGTGGCGGCCCACAGCCTATACGAGAATTCGGATCCGTATCGCTTGGTCGAATCAAGCGGTGTGCTTGACCTCTCCGCCGCCGAGTATGCGGCTTTGGACGATCGGCGCGTGCGAGTCTGCGGTAGCAAATTTGATGCAGCCCAGACATATACCATCAAGCTCGAGGGAGCTGAACGGGTCGGCTATCAGAGCGTCGTGATTGGATCTATCAGGGATCCATACATCATCCGACAGATTGAATCCTGGATCAGTCGGCTTAAGCAAAAAGTAAGGGAGCGCGCGGCCGAAGTCTTTTCCGGTGACAGAGTTTTGGGCGAGCATCTTTTCAACGTTCGAGTCTACGGCAAGGACGGTACAATGGGACCTCTTGAACCGGTGAAGAAGATTACTTCCCACGAAATTTGTTTGGTCATGGAGGTGACGGCGGCCACTCAGGAAATCGCAACGACGATCGTGTCATTGGCCCGCCACATAGCGCTGCATCTACCAATCCCGGAATGGAACGGATTTATCACGGGGATGGCTTGCATTTATAGCCCCGCCTATCTAGAAAGAGGGCCAGTCTATCGGTTCTCCGTTAATCACGTGGTCGAACCGGATGATCCCTATGAAATGTTCCCAATTGAATACACTAATGTAGGTTGAGGAGGATTTAGTATGACGAAATTAGGCGAGTTGGCGCGCCTTATCCGTAGCAAGAATGCAGGACCGTTCGAACTCACATTTGACATTATGTTCGATGACAAGGACGTTTTTCAGCGCGTCAAGAATAGTAATGCTCTATCGAGAGAACTCATAGCCGACATCTACAGAGTCCCGCTTGAAGACGTCAGGTTTTTCGTTGTTCCGGCCGCCCTAGCCTTCAAGGCTTCCATACCAAGGCCCCGTTTTCAAGGGGATCTACTTGACAGTGATGTTCATGGAGGACAGCAATACGCGCCGCTCATCGACATCGAAATTGGGTGATCGTGTGCTTGAGTTTGACCGAGCCACAAGATATGCCCAGCGCCAGGCACAATCTCGCGCACTAGCATCTCGGGTCTGAAGTTTCTTTCACGGTTAAGAACTATCAGCCGAGGAGCATTCCTGCTGCTTGCATCCGCTGCGTTGGTGAATTACAACTCAAATCCGGAACCGAGGTCCTCACGATATCGAACGCGGAATTGCTCAACGATGGCGAACCAGGATTTTGTGTTCACCGATAGTCGCGGGAACAGCAACATCGAAAAAACCGCATAACACTTCGTCCCGAGGCTGATCACCCCAATTGACGGACGCGTTTGGATCGGGGTTGTTAGGATTGTTTGGAGAATTATCGTACCAAGCGACAGCGCGCAACTCTGCCCCTGTTTTGAGCAAGCGAGGTTCTGAAAGAGGGTAACTGGTCTGCCAGCGCAGGTCGTACTTAACGCGAAGGAGGATTTCCATTTGCGGACTGAGGTCGTCACGTGTAGCCCCTGGCGCAGGAATCACATCGTATTCAAATTGTTTTCCCCGGAGATGTAAGAGGGGGAAAAAACTCAGTAATAAAACGTCGCTTCGCAGAACCCCTTGTGCCTCAACGCGATAGTCTGGAGCGTTGGGAGGGATTGTGAATCGGGCGTTTTCCAGTGCAAGTGTAATTACGCGCTTGGATGGTGCTTGCTTGCAAAAGACAAGGCCAACGCTGCTTCGCTCGGAACCCGCGACGCCGTTGGTCGTGTACTGGACGCGGAAGACTAAATCCGCTCCCGCGGGGATAGACTTACCCATTGTCACCGGGAATTCTTGTACGGAACTTCCCGAAGTGTATACGAGCAGAATGTCATCGTCCGCCCAGCGATGGTCCTCGATGCCGGCCACAAGCGCGCTCGTGAAAGGTTTTCCTACCGGAGCATGCCGGAGCCAGGGTGAGCCTGGCCGTCGGATGGCCACCATGATTTGCAGAACATTTGCGCGCATGGATGGAAGCACTTCCGCCATTTGGATCCAGCGGCCTTCGGTAAAGTGGGTAGGCACGATCTGATAGACGTATTCAAGATTTCCGGTGGCCGGAATAGGAACGGGTTCCGCCATTTTTACAACAAAATCCGGTTTTGGAATGCTCCAAGGGGCAACCGCACCGGGAACTGGCGGCGCTTCTTGCGCATCGCCTTCGGGAGTGTTGAGACTGGCCCAGTTGGCAAGAGTAGAGATTTGCGCAGGAGTCAGAGAGGGATCGTTGACAACCTTTCCCACTAGCGGAATAGCAAATTGGGGAGGCATCGCCTTCGCCTGTGTGACGGTGCGGATGATGTAGGCATAGCGCCGCGCTGTGTCGAAGGTCTCAAACGACATTGGAGCGATGCCATCGGCATGATGACAAACCATGCAATGCTGTCGAAGTATCGGCTGAACGTCACGATAGTAAGTCGGAGTGGCAGAAGAGGACGGCTGCCGGGCAGTTTCTTTCGAAGCCCCCGTTTGACCGCGAACACTGCCAACTAGGACTGCTGCTAGGAAGACGATCAATCTGGAGGCTAGACGGATCGCGGACACGTAACGATTCTGGAGCTCCATTTTGTTCCATGATCACGTCGATGCCGGCCGGCTAATCTTGCGACGCAGCTTACGGCCCGTTGGACACCGTCAATTCGATTTCGACTGCCCCGACGCCTGAGCGGGCGAAGCAGCCGGCGCAGTCGCGATGGAGATGCGCTTGGGGGCTTTGCCTACTCTTACGCGGGTCAGTTCCCGTCTGTCTTTCACGCTGTAAATACAAACGTCATCGCTATCGGTATTGCTGACCGCTACGAGCTTTCCGTCCGGAGAGAAAACAATCCAATTAGGTCCGTCGCCTGTGGCGAACGGTCCCGTGAATTTCTTCGTTTTAATATCATAAACATAAACAGAATCGTCCAGGAGACTGGACACCCACAATTCTCTTTCATCGGGACTCAGCGCCAATCCATGGGTGTATGTGTCAGGGCTTTCATACTTGCGCGGGCGGGGCGGTCCGGGATGTTGAGACGGCATCTCCACGCGTTCGACCACTTTCTTTTCGGGAATGTCCACAATGTTAAAACCGTGCAGATAGCTGACGGCCACGTACATCGTACGGCCATCCTTGGAAATCACAAACGGACGAGGCCTGCCTCCAACCGGGATGTGATCGGAGTAGTCCATTTTTTCGAAATCGATCACATCAATCTCGTGTGAACCCATGGAACTAACAAACGTGTATCTATTGCTTCCCATATTTACCGAATTATGTGGCTCCTTAATGGGAAGAACTTTGACGATTTTCTGTTGGTTAACATCTATGATTGCCACGCTGTCGCCATTGCGAATGGGGACGGTAACGTAGTGACCGTCAGGGGTAACTGCGCACTGGTTAGGCATACCAGGAAGCTTGACGGTTCCGATGACTTTATCAGTTGCGGTATCGGTGATGTTCAGAGTGTGATCAATCTCGCTCGTGGTGAAGAGCCGGTGACCATCTGGTGTGAGTGCTATGCAGTGGACATCTTGACCTATGCCACCGAGATCCCGGATAACTTTTAGAGAAGCCAAGTCAACCACGGAAACTTCATTACCTTTGCTGTTTCCTACGTACAGCAGCAAGTCTTCCGAAGTCGAAAGAGCAGGCAAACTCAAAGCCAGAGATCCAAAAATCATGAGGATCAAATTGAAAAATTTGGATGGCATGAGAAAGAACCGCCTTTCGGCGAACGTGTTTTATGAAGTCTCGAGCTTACCGATAGGCAGAGGTGACGGTCAACAGACGAGGGCATGAAGATTAGTTAAGCAAAATTTAAGGTACAGGTTCAAAAGATGGCGCCGTGGGGCATTCGCGGCCTGCCTTAACTAGGAGCATCAGTATGGAGGACAGGAAAAGACTACCGACCAGGTACAACATCCCAGCCGTAAAGGACTTCGTCGTTGTCATCAAATAACCCATAATCATGGGCCCTACGAATCCACCCAGATTTCCCACCGAATTGATGAGACCGATACATGCTGCGGCGGCTGACTCACTCAAGAACTGAGTAGGAATGGGCCAGAAACCGGGGTGGAACGCGAAGTACCCTGCTCCCATTAAAGAGAACATGGCCACGGACACTGCGACATTTGCACGAAAAAGGACAGCCAGCAGAAGCCCCGCTCCGCAACAAAAGATGGCGATTGCCGCGTGCCAGCGACGCTCGCGCGTCCGGTCGGAGTGCCAACCGTTTATTTGCTGACTTACGAACCCCGCGACGTACGGCAAAGCGGCCAAGAGGGTCACCTTAAAATCGGTGAGGCCGGAGAGACGTTTTAGAATTGTCGGTAGCCAGAAGGAGATACCGTAGCCGCCAGTAAGGGCAAAGAAGTAACACAATGTCAGCAGCACGATGTCACGGTGACGCAAGGCCTCCCAAATACGAAACGAACGAACCCGCTGCTTGGCTTGCTTTTCCCTAAGTAACTCTTCTGTGATCCACTCGCGCTCCTCGGGCGGCAGCCATTTCGCCTGGCGGGGCCAATCTGTGAGATAGAAAATAGTTATGATGCCGAACAGAATCGCTGGAATGCCTTCCAGTATGAACAGCCATCTCCAGCCTCTCAGACCAAACCAGTTGAGGCCCAGAATCCATCCCGCTAAGGGCGAACCAATGATGAACGAGATAGGATAAGCCGCATAGAAAAAGGCGATTACCTTGGCGCGATCCTCATACCGAAACCAGTGTGTTAGATACACCACAACGGCAGGGAAAAACCCTGCTTCCGCGGCACCCACAAAGAAACGCACAGTATAAAATCCCCGGGCGGTGTGGATAAAAGCCATCAAGACCGTTGCGATACCCCACGAAACCATGATGCGGGCGATCCAGCGGCGGGCGCTCCAACGCTCAGCAATCAAGGCCCCAGGTATCTCCAGGAGGAAGTATCCTAGGAAAAAAATGCCTGCTCCGAGACCGACTGCGCGGTCGCTAAAGCCCAAATCCTTGGGCATCTGAAGAGCCGCAGCACCAACGTTCATGCGATCCAGGAAGTTAATAACGTAAAGGGCGAATAAGTAAGGCATCAAGCGCCGCGCAATATGGCGGCGCGCGCGCAGCCCTACCTCAACGGCCGGAGCTTCAACTAGCATAGTGACGAGGATACTTTGCTGACGAGGGCTCCGTCAGCACTGGGGAAACACCGAAGATATTCAATTTCCGTCATGCCTCGTTCTCTGAATGCACACGTTCGAAGTAACCTCTGAGCTGCCGAGGCGTTCGCCGACAGCTAGAAGATCACCAAGAATTGAAGCGCAGGCTGCCAAGGAAGTGTAGGTGGAAGAAGCGGAACAATTTCTGAATAATGCCTGATAAATTTCTTACTTTACTGCCATTCTTGAGCGGAGCACGCCCAAACCCTTGACAATAGGGGCTGCCGGATATAGGTACAGCAAAAGGGCCGGATGCAAATGAAAATATTGATCGTGGAAGACGAACCCAAAGTGGGCAAGGCGCTTTCAGAAGGTTTGAAAGCGAATGGGTACCAGGTAACCCTGGCGCAGACAGGAGAAGATGGATTCTTTTTGGCAAACTCGCACTCGTTTGACGTCATTGTGCTGGACGTGATGCTCCCTGGACGAAATGGAATTGAAGTCTTGAAAACCCTTCGTAAGCAGGGCTTGCAGGTTCCGGTGCTACTGCTGACCGCGAAAGATTCTGTTGAGGATCGTGTCTTGGGTTTGGATGCCGGGGCAGACGACTATCTCGTGAAGCCGTTTGCATTCCCCGAACTTCGTGCACGCATACGGGTACTGGTTCGGCGAGGCAAAACAGAGTCAGTTGTGTCATTGAAACTCGGCACTCTGGAAATGGATCTGACCACGCGATTGGTGACCCGAGACGGCAAACCTATCGAGCTAACGGTGCGTGAATTCGAGTTGCTGGAGTTTTTATTGCGCAATAAGGGTAGGGTCGTTTCACGCGAAATGCTGGCCCGAGATGTATGGAAGGAGACCAACCGCGCAACGCCGCTAGACAATGTGATTGATGTACATATCGCGCGCTTGCGGCGCAAGGTGGACGACGAATTCGAGCCAAAGCTGGTTCGAACGGTCCGCGGCGTGGGTTTCATGCTTTCCGAGGATGACCGCTGATGGCGTTATTTCGAACAACCTTGCGGACACGGCTGACCTTCCTTTATGTGTTCTTGCTTTGTGTTGTTCTCGTGTTGTACGCGGGATCAACTTCGATATTTCTTTGGCAGAGTTTGCTACGGGAACTGGATTCGAGTCTGGACCGCGACCTGGAAACAGTGGAGAACTTGATTGTCCTTACGCCAGACGGCCGCATTACCGTGAACACAGGAGATCAGGAAGGCGTTCTTTTGCTTGAAATCTGGTCTGCAAATGGCGAACTCCTCTACCAGAGCAGGGAACTGACGGGTCAATTGCTAGGCGCACCAGTGAAAAAAGACGATCCAAGCCACCCTGCAAACCGCTCCGTTACTCTAGCCAACAAAATGAGTGTCCGGGTCATGACGCGACCGCATAAACTGGGAAAACAAGCCGCAGTGGTCCGCTTAGGAGTAAGCGAGAGCGCACTTCGAGACGAATTCGGTCACATGGTCGGGGCATTGGCCGTGGGCCTGCCCATCGCTCTGCTTCTCGTGGGCGTCACTGGTTACTTCGTGGCGCTACGTGCTTTGCGCCCACTCGATTCCATGGCACGCCGGGCCAAGCAAATTAGCGCGGAGCATTTGAATGAGCGGCTAGTGATTGAGAATCCAGATGACGAGCTTGGTCATTTAGGCACGGCTTTCAATGAAACTCTGAGTCGGCTTGAACATTCGTTCGAACAACTCAAGCAATTTACAGCGGATGCTTCGCACGAGTTGCGCACGCCGCTAACAGCAATGCGAAGCGTGGGTGAAGTTGCAATGCAAAATGGAGGTGATATCCGCTATCACCACGATGTTATTGGCAGCATGTTGGAAGAGGTCAATCGGCTCACACATCTGGTTGATAGTCTTTTGCTACTGGCGAGAGCAGACTCAGGCCATCTTCCACTTCGACGAAGCGAAGTGGGGTTGCTTGAGTTGGCCACTGAATCGGCGGTCCTGCTCGAAGTACTGGCGGAGGAGAAGAAGCAATGTGTAGAGATAGAAGGAGACCAATCGCTAACGGTAATTGGTGACCGACTGATCTTGCGCCAGGCAATAGTGGCGATAATTCACAATGCAGTTAAATATTCGCCGGTCCACGGCCGTATTCGCGTACGCGTTGGGACATGCAACGGGGACGCGTTAGTCGAGATTTGCGATAGTGGTCCGGGTATTGCGCCTGAGCATCGCGCCAGGGTCTTTGAGCGTTTTTACCGGGTAGACAAAGCACGCACGCGTGAAGAGGGAGGTTCAGGATTGGGCTTATCGATAGCGAACTGGAGCGTCAGAGCCCACGGGGGCCAAATTGAGTTGGAGTGCTTCGATCAACCTGGTTGCACTTTCCGTATCAAGCTGCCGCAGAATGGGTCGAGCAGTCTGAGCGGGTAAGAACCCGCATATGTGGCGGCATCGCTCATCGGCGTTTGGTCGACTCGTAGCGCGCCTTGGTCTCCGCGTCGGGGGGATAAAGGCCCGGCAGCGCGACGCCGTTCTCCACCTCCTGAACTACCCAAGCTTCAAAGCGCTCCTGTTCGGGCGCAGCCGCCAAGACTTCATCGAGCAGAGCCACAGGAATTAGCGTTGCACCATCGTCATCGAGCACCACTATGTCGTTCGGAAATACTGCCACACCTCCGCAACCAATCGGCTCCTGCCAGTTTGCGAAAGTGAGGCCCGAAACCGAAGGCGGTGCGGCGACCCCGCGGCACCAGACGGGTAAGCCAGTGATGAGCACCCCGGCAGCGTCGCGTACGGCTCCATCCGTAACTAGCGCCGCCACCCCACGCTTTTTCATTCGGGCGCACAGAATGTCGCCATAAATGCCAGCATCGGTAATTCCCATCGCATCGACCACAGCGACGCAGCCTTCTGGCATGGCTTCAATAGCAGCTCGAGTCGAGCGCGGCGACGACCAGGATTCAGGCGTTGCGAGATCCTCCCGCATGGGAATGAAGCGTAGGGTGAAAGCGGCTCCAATCACCCGTTGTGATCGCGGGCGTAGGGGGTGGCAGCCACGCAACCAAACGTTGCGCAAGCCTTTTTTTAGCAAGATAGTGGTGATCGTGGCAGTGGAAACCGCCGACAAGGTCTGCACAACTTCGCGTTCTAGCTTCATAGGTTCCCCTTCATATGCTGGCAATCAAGCCGCCGTCGACCCGAATGATCGAGCCGGTAATATAAGAAGCGCGGCTACTAGCTAGAAATGCGACCGCATCGGCGTATTCTTCAGGTTTACCATAACGGCCGACGGGAATCGAAGCGGTGCTTTCCTCCCTCACTTCCTCAATGGAACGTCCCTCACGTTTGGCCTTCGCCTCGTCTAGAAAACGAATTCGATCAGTGGCAATACGTCCTGGCAAGATGATGTTCGCGGTGATTCCATCCCGCGCCACTTCGCGGGCCAGTGTCTTGGACCATCCGACTAGCGAGAGGCGGAGCGAGTTGGAAAGGCCGAGGTTTGGAATTGGTGCGACTACGCCCGAGGAGGTGCTGGTAATAATTCGCCCCCATGCTCGCGCTTTCATGGTCGGCAGCACGCGATCAGTTATAGCGATTGTCGAGAGGACCATTGCGGCGAAGTGTTTGCTCCAGAGGCTCGGGTCTTGGCCGGCAGCGGGTGTCGGAGGCGGACCACCTGTAATATTGACCAGCACATCGACCGGGCCAAGGTCACCTTCAATCGCGCTGACATTTTTGTCGATGACCGCGAGATCGGAAAGATCCCATACCAAGCCCAGAGCCTTTCCACCGCGGGCCTCGATTTCGTGGACGGAGCGTTTCACTGCTTCTCCATCGATGTCGGCCACAGCTATCTTTGCTCCCTCGGCAGCCAAAGAAAGCGCGATTGCGCCACCCAGCCCTCCTCCGCCACCCAGGACCAGCGCGGTGAGCCCTCGAATTCCCAAGTCCACGTGTAGCTCCTTTCTATTTCCGCGCTCGTTTTAGGGCTGTAGCCAGCCGCCGCATTTAGCGCGCCCCTACAAACAAATCCCTACTTTTGCAAGTTTCGAACGGATTTCAGACCTGCACGTTCATCGTGCCGCGCCAAGCGGTGCAAAAGATAATCAATCTCATCGCGAGCAGTTTTGGACAGAGTCGCCGCAGGTCGCCGTTGCGCGTCTGACGCCAGAATACCGCGGCACATCAGCACATATTTGCGTACGGCTAGGCCGAGAACGGGCTGCTGTTCGTAGCGAATCAGTGGAAGGTGCGCATCAAAAAGGTCATGAACAGCGTCGCGCTGTCCAGCCTTGGCAAGCCGGACCAGATCTACCAACATGTCGGGAAAGCAATACCCAGTCATTGCCCCGTCGGCGCCGCGCTCCATCTCGAAGTCCAAAAATATACCGCCATTGCCACAGAAAATGGAGATGTGGCGCATAGAAGCATCACGCTCGAAGGCGCGCAGAGTTGAAATTTTATCCAGGCCAGGCCAATCTTCGTGTTTCAGCATGGCGCACGAGGGATTCTCCATGACGATGCGACGAATGACGGCCGGGGTCATGACCACGCTAAAGGTCAACGGGAAATCCTGAATGACAAAAGGCACGTCCGCGCCAATCGCCTCGGCTGCCTGGTGGTAGTAGGTAACGATCTGGTCGTCTGTTCTCAGCGAGGGAGGAGGCGCAATCATGACGGCAGTTGCGCCTGCATCGATCACCGCTCGCGACAGCGTACGCATGGCCGCGAATCCCGCTGAGGAGACGCCGACAATTACCGGCACAGGCGCACGGCGAACCACGCGAGAAGCGAAGGCGAGTGCTTCCTGGTGTTCCAGCTTCGGTGCTTCGCCCATCTGTCCAAGAACGGTAATCCCGGTCACCCCACACTCGACAAAAAAATCGGTCATCCGATCCGTCGAGGCTTCGTCCACTCGCCCATCATCATGGAAAGGAGTGGGAGCAATGACATAAATACCTTGGACATCACTGTTAGGAGACATCGCTAATTCTCTCGGAGCCTAAGTTCACGGAACGCCGGCCCACGGCTGCGTTCCATATTTTCCAATCGCGCTCTCGTCAAATTCGAAACCCAAGCCTGGCGTTTGTGGAAGTAAAAGTTGGCCTTCTTTGGTTTCGAGTTGACGATTCAACAGCCTGCGAAAATTCAGCACTTTGTCATCGGGGAAATATTCAACATAGCGGGCATTGCTGACCGATGCAACCAGATGCGCGTGCAATTCATGTAGCCAGTGGGGACACATGGTCACACCGTAACTCGCCGCGATCTGTGCAATGCGGCGCCATTCAGAAATACCTCCGCATACTGCAGCATCAGCCTGCAAAATCACAGCGGCACGTTTATCGAGAATTTCTCTAAAGCGCCACCGTCCCGCCTCGATTTCGCCGGTGGCCACGTTGATCGCACAGCTGGCCGAGAGTCTAGCGTGATTTTCCAGATCGTCCGGGCTGAACGGCTCCTCGATCCAATAGGGTGAATATTTCTTGTAGCGTTCGCAGTAGAGCAGCGCGGTTGGGAGATCGGACCATGCATTATTGGCATCCAGCATCAGGTGCACGTCCGGGCCGATAGCCTCGCGTGCAGCACGAACTCGATCTTCCTCCTCTGCAGGAGTCAATCGGCCCACCTTCATCTTGACCGCCCGAAAACCCTGTTGCACATAGGAGGCAAGCTCTTCTGCGAGATGCTGCGGAGTTTTTCCATCGAGATAATAGCCACCGCTGGCGTATGCGGGAACACGATCAAGCGTCCAACAGCCGAGGTAGCGGTACAAAGGCATATCGACCGCGCGAGCGTTCAAATCCCACAAAGCGATGTCTAGTGCGCTCAAGGCGCGCATGACACTGCCAGTGCGTCCCTGTAGCAGGGCCTCCCGGTACATCTCTTCCCATAAACCCTCAACGCGAGTGGACTCGTCACCGATCAGCATGGGCGCCAAAAGCTCTTGCACAGCACTGCATACGATATTCCCCGCGGAATTGCCGGAATAGCAATAGCCCAGACCTTCCGCACCGTCAGAGGACCGGATCTTAACAAGGCAGTAATGGCGGGCCTTCACGGTGCGGGTTGCGAATGAGGTTACCCTGTCGAGTGGCACGCATACGTTGCGCACCGACACGGATGCGATACGAGCCAATTCAGCCCTCCTGGACCTGCATCAGATGCAGGGTCTGCAAATTCGGACTGATACCAGGGAATCGAGTGTCAAGGCGGCAGAAACGTGCCGCCTCCTGCCGGTTGCGATGAAACAGGTCACAGCACCGTTTCATAGACGCGAATTTCCGCAGTCTTGGTTCCGTGATGTGGCACGGCCACATAGTAACGATTAAGCTCCGGCACCAAGATAGCGGTTTTGGCTCGAAATGCCGTCGGGATATGTCCAATGCGTTCCAAGTGGTCGGCATCTTTAATTTCAAAGACATCAGTGAATCCATTGCCGGCAAAATAAATGCGCTTCTGAGCGGCGCTGAAACATGCGTCATCCACCATCGGTGAAGCAGCCACGCTGGTTACAACCTTTCCGGAGTCAGAATCCAGAACGTAAAGCTTAGCGGGCTGGCGAGCTCCAACATACAAGCGATGATTGGCCGAATCGAACGACATAGTGGTCAGGCCTTTGGCGTCTGAAATGGGCCATGTCGCAATCACCACGCGCTTATCCCGGTCGATAACTTCGACGGTGCTGTTGCCTCGGATATCGATGAACATGCGGGGGCTAGTTGGATCGAACGCCATAGCTTCCACATCATCGGAATCCATTTTGATCTCGCCAACCTTTTTTGATTCCGTAGTGTCGATGATGTCCAGATAGGCATTAGGAAGTTTGGCGTCCTTTCCACCATCTACGACATACAAGTACTTGGTTGAAGGGTCGTAACCGCTGGAGTCCGCACCTTCGCGCACCTTTATCGTTCCAGCTGGAGTGTAGGAGGCGGTCTCGTAGATCTTGACCTCTCCCAAATCGCTATCGACGACGAAAAGCTTTTTCAAATCGCCGCGATAGAGGAGCGAATGAGGAGCTTTCAAGTCGTTAATGGTGTGGATCAATTTGTTGGTTTCGGTATCAAAAACTTCCACTTTAGAGTTCTCTTCTGCGGTAGCGAAAAGCCGCTTTCCTTCGAGATCGATCGCAAAGTGATCGAAATCGCCGTCTTTCAGTTCCGGCAATGGAATGGAATGCAGCAGCTTCACGGGCGCCTTTTCCTGAGGCTTGGCAACCATCGGAAAAAATCCCGTGAGCAAACCCGCTAACAACAAACTCTTAGCTCTATTCACCTTACCCTCCATGATTCAATTTATCGCCACGTTTTAACTTGGCAGGTTGACGAATTGAAGGCTCGCCTTCCCAACCATCTGTCCGCAGGACAGCAAGTTGGAACACCTAGCTGGATACCCCAAAAAGGAGCCACTCAATGCCAGTTAAGTCGTTAAATAGTATCTGATCGATACCAGAGACCTACTTAATTTTTGCTTAAATAATATTCAGAGGAAACGTCTTGACGGGCGTAGAGAATCGGTCGTAGCTTCCTCGCAGTAAACTCCGAACTACTTTTTATCTGCCTGTTTGACGCACCAAGCCAGCCTTACGTCTGGCTGGCACAATGCTATTTCCCGGGGGGGCTGCATATTCGAGCAAGACCCATGGAGTGAGGTGTGACAATGTTCAGGTCGAAGAAATTCAAGTTGCATTCCCCAGTAGTTCGTGTGGTTCTCCTTTTGCTACTAGGATCGACTCCATCACTTAACGTAAATGCGCAGGTTGTCGGCGGCACAATCCAGGGGACAATCACCGATCCTAACGATTCACCGGTTCCTGATGTCAAGGTGGAGATCGAAAACGTGTCCACGCAAATCACCACAAAGGCGTCATCGAACGCGGATGGATTCTATAAGGTGCCAAACCTATTACCCGGGGACTACAAGGTTATCGCCACGCATTCGGGATTTGCGACTACTGTAATGCAACTGACTCTGACTGTTGGTGCGCAGCGTGTTGTGAACGTAGTGATGCATATTGGGACAGTCTCCGAGGAGGTTCGGGTAACAACCGAAGCGCCGGAAGTGGAGCTGGCGTCGTCAGAAATAAGCGGAGTGGTGAACGCCACAACAATTCGCGAACTGCCCTTGAATGGCCGCGATTGGACACAGTTGGCGACGCTGCAACCCGGAATTTCGAAGATTCGGACTCAGCCCGCCGTCGGCCAGGGTGATCGGGGACAAAGGGGCTTCGGTACTCAAATGACGGTAAACGGAGGCCGCCCGGCGCAAAATAACTACCGCTTGGACGGCATCAGCGTTAACGATTACTCAAATTCCGCGCCAGGCAGCGTCCTCGGTACGGATCTTGGGTCCGATGCGGTCGCGGAATTTTCAGTCCTAAGCAGCAATTATCCTGCTGAGTATGGACGCTCTTCGGGGGGCGTTATTAACGCACTTACGCGCTCGGGCACCAACGAATTCCACGGGAGCGTGTACGAATTCCTGCGGAACAGCGCCCTGGATGCGAAAAATTTCTTTGACCTCCCGGACAAGCCGATTCCCTCCTTCAAGCGCAATCAATTCGGTGCGACTGCCGGAGGGCCGATTCGAAGGGACCGCACTTTCATTTTTGGCAATTACGAGGGTTTGCGTCAGTCGCTGGGATTATCAGAACCAGCCATCGTACCTACACAGAGTGCGCGAGCTGGCCATCTTTCGACGGGCGATGTACTTGTAGATTCGGCGATAGTTCCGTTTCTTCCGATTTGGCCTAGTCCGAATGGCGGCGTGGTGGCTAGTTCCTGTAACGCAACCGCAACAATATGTGATCTCGGGTATTTCTCTGCGCGGCGCCAACAGGTAACACCCGAGAACTACTTCACAACTCGCATTGATCATAAGATTTCCGCAAAAGACGCGCTTTACGGAACCTATATGCACGATTCGGCAACCATCTCTCAACCAGACGAACTAGGAGTTAAGGTGACCGGATATACCACCGGACGCCAGTTGATTACGATTGAGGAGAACCACATTTTCACACCGCAACTGGTCAATGCGACGCGCGTGGGCTACAGCCGTGTCGTAGGTTTAATCGGACAAACTCTCCAAGCTCTTAGACCGGAGGCTACCGCTCCCTCCCTGGGGTTTGCCGCGCCAGGCCGTCCTGTTGGAGAAATAGACGTCGGCGGCATGAGTAACTTCAGTGGCGGTCTGGGAGCAATTTCCAACTACAATTTTCATTGGAACTCGTTTCAGGGTTACGACGACGCGTTCCTCACCCGCGGAAAGCATTCCATAAAGTTTGGCGTTGCGGTGGAACGAATTCAGGAGAATATGAGCGCGGCCGACTCGCCGAATGGTCTCTACGTTTTCGGTTCGCTGGCCGGTTTCTTACAGAACAATCCCGTGAACTTCGCCGCCAATTTCGGCCAGACTGGCCAGCCACGATATATCCGGCAGACAATTTTCGGAGCATATCTTGCTGACGACCTGCGACTGCTTCCCAACCTTACGGTTAATTTGGGATTGCGGTACGAAATGGCTACGGTGCCGACAGAGAAAAACGGCAAGATCGCGTCGCTGATCAATTTAGCTGACACAAACTTGCACACAGGGGATCCATATTTTTCGAACCCTACACTGCGAAACTTCGAGCCTCGAATCGGATTTTCCTGGGATCCCTTCAAGACCGGGACGACCGCGCTGCGCGGTGGTTTTGGTATGTTTGACGTCCTTCCACTTCCATATCAGACACAAAACTTGACTCTGTTTGCGGCTCCGTTCTACCTGTTGGGCACCAAAAATGGCCTAAGTCCCGGAGACTTCCCGAACGTCTACAGCCAAATCGACCCCACTATTCCTAAATCGCTGCGCGTAAACTATATACAACCCCACCCACATCGCAACTACGTGATGGAGTGGAATCTGAACATCCAGCGGCAACTCAATCAAAGTATTGCCATAATGATAGGCTACGCCGGCTCGCGCGGCGTGCATCAACCCTTCCGTATCGAGGACATGAACATTCCCCTGCCAGACATCAAGATTCCGCAAGGATATGTTTGGTCCGCTTCCCCGCCAGGAAGCGCGTGCCCGCTCGTCAATTGCCCCGTTTCCGGCTTTGGGCAGGTCGAGGGATTGCTGTGGAATGCGAGCTCAAGCTATCACGCGTTGGAAGCTCAAATAAAAAAGAACATGAGCCACGGTCTACAAGCGCAAGCTTCCTTTACTTGGGGCAGAAGCATTGATACCAGCTCCGCTGGTTCCATTGGTGATGGGTTTCACAATTCAGTTTCAAGCCTGCCCTTCTTCGACACCAGATTGAACCGTGGCCCCTCGGACTTCAACATCACCAGGAATCTTATTGTGAATTTTGAATGGGAGATTCCGAGCCCCAAATCGCGCTTCGCAGCCGCGCAGTGGGTGCTGGGCGGATGGCAATTCGGAGGAATACTCGAAGCCAGCAGCGGGCTGCCGTTCAGTGTGGTCATCAGTGGAGATCCGTTGAACTTGGGCAACGGAGATCCGTTTGGTCGCCCAGATCGCCTCAATGGCCCAGGTTGCAATAATCCGGTGAATCCAGGTAACCCAGCTCAGTACATAAAAATTGAGTGTTTTGGACTGCCGATGGCGGTGCCATCGATTGCGGCAGTGTGTCAGCCTTTCCCAGACCCTAGCGCGCCCCCGGGCACTTGCAAGAACCTCTTAGGCAACGCTAGCCGCAATTCGTTGACTGGACCTGGGGTCGTCAATGTCGATATGTCCCTCTTCAAGAACATGAAGATTAAGAGGATATCGGAAAACTTCAATGCACAATTTCGAGTGGAGGTTTTTAATATTATTAACCATCCGAATTTCTCGCCTCCCGTCGATACCAATATCCTGTTTGATAATACAGGCGCACCGCAGCCTGCCGGGATCATCACTTCAACGCAGACTACCTCAAGGCAAATCCAGTTGGCATTAAAGCTGACCTGGTGAGGAGCGGCCAGAACCTATGGCGCCCAATAGGATTTTGTAATCCGCAATGAAATAGGCAGTCATCGTTTCGGAGGTTGGGCAGAACTCGGCGGTTATTTAGTGGCGGCTCTGCCGTCGACTACAATGCACTCCACCGCAGGGCTTCCGCCATCGAAAACCGCGACTATTCCTTGCGCAGCGAGTAGGTTGCCCCGCGCCAATCCTTCCCAGCTTGCCCCGGCCACATGGGGCGTCACAACCACGTTGGGCAAAGACATCAGTTCATTGGCCACCGAACGCCAGGCAGGTTCTTGTTCTCCCAGGAGCACATCGAGAGCTGCGCCCGCAATTCTCCCTGCACGCAAGGCCCGCAGCAAGGCCGCCTCGTCCACAAGTCCTCCGCGCGCTGTGTTGACCAAAATCGCAGTCTCCTTCATGGAAGCAAGCGCCGCCTCGTCGATTACGTTTCGCGAAGATGGTGTCAGTGGGAGATGCAGACTGATGTAGTCACTTTCCCTGAATAAATGCGGAAGATCGACGAAGCGAATGCCATTAGCATTGGCATATTTTTGATCAGGCTTATCGTCAAAAGCCAAAATTGTTGTTTCAAAGCCTTTCAATCTTTGCGCGACGTCCCGTCCAATGCGCCCGAGGCCAACCAGCCCTACTGTTTTGCGGTATAACTCGGTGACGGGTTTTACAGACCAGTTACCCGCTCGCATGAGCTCCCGAAATTCACACAGTCGTCTTGCAACGGCCAACATTAAGGCGATAGTGTGGTCGCCCACGGAGGGCCCGTTGCCTCCTGGGGCGAAGGTCACAACGCGGCCCATCTCTTTTGCTGCTGCTACATCGACTTGGTCGTAGCCAACTCCCCGTTTGGCGATGACGCTAAGTTTTGGGAAACTCGCAAGCATTTCACGCGTGACTGGAGCTGTCGCCACGATCCAGCCATCGACGTCGCGAAGCAGTTCCGATACGCGATCCCTGGCCAGTGAGGTGTCCGGGGTTCCCGGAGGAAGTCCCGAGAAAACAACATTGCAGTTATGGGCTTTCAAAAAAGCGATCGCCGCTTCATCAAAAAAGGTGGCCGTTACGAGAACTGTGCGGCTCATTCGTGCGCTCCCTCCTATATAGAGGTTCGGTTGCAATTGTGTCTCTAGATCAATTCATCTGGTAGAGGAATGTTGTCTAATGGCGAGGTTGCCGACTGAACTTTTGCTTACGAAATCTTCAGATCAGAAGCCTTGACACTCTCGCCGTGGCATCGCTATCAAGGTTCACTGCGACGAGGCAGCTTTGTACAACTGTGAGCGTTCCCGCGTTAGAATGCTCGGCCAGTGCTTCACGGAATGCCTTCTGGTTGTAAGGAAGGAGATCGGGTCTTCTGACAGAAGATATCTTGGGGCGTAAAATGAGCAGCAAATATGATCTTGATAGAGGATTGACTGGCTATGGGGATCCGGATTTTGCCAGCTACCTGCGAAGATCTTTTGCAAAGTCAATGGGCTATTCAAGCGCGATGCTTCGGCGGCCAATCATCGGCATAGCTACGTCCGCCAGCGGATTCAATAATTGCCATCGCTTAACGCCACAACTCCTGGAAGCGGTAAAGCGCGGAGTCATAGCAGCTGGCGCATTACCGATGGAATTTCCAACCATTTCTCTTGGCGAAGTTTTCCTCCACCCGACGAGCATGATGTTCCGAAATTTGATGTCGATGGATGTGGAAGAAATGATTCGCGCGCAACCAATGAGCGCTGTCGTATTGATAGGTGGCTGCGACAAAACCATCCCAGCTCAAATCATGGGCGCCTTGTCGGCTGGAATCCCAGCTATCCAGCTAGCCGCGGGGCCGATGATGACCGGGCGCTATCACGCCGAGCGCCTCGGCGCTTGCACCGATTGCCGGAAATATTGGGCGCGGTATCGTGCGGGTGAAACAAGCGAATCAGAAATCGTGGAAATTGAAGACAATTTGGCAGTTACGGCAGGAACCTGCGCGGTCATGGGAACTGCAAGCACGATGGCATGTATTGCGGAGACGCTTGGGCTGAGTCTCCCGGGAGGCGCGTCCATTCCCGCTGTTCATGCCCACAGGCTTAGGCACGGCGAGGCCACAGGCATGCAGGCTGTGCGTCTAGCCGAATCTGGAATGCGGCCCACGCAGATCGTCACCCGGGAATCGATTGAAAATGCCATGCGCGTTCTAATAGCCATCGGGGGTTCTACGAATGGCGTCATTCACCTCGCGGCAATCGCGGGGCGGGTAGGCATCAATGTAAACCTGCGTGATTTGAACGCCCTCAGCGAGTCCACTCCCGTCCTGGTTAACTTGAAGCCGGTCGGTCAGTATTACATGGAGGATTTTCATGCCGCGGGAGGGATGCCCGCCGTTTTACACCAGTTAAAATCCATCTTGAACTTGAATTGTCGCACCGTGACCGGCGAGACGCTGGGGGAGCAACTGGCTCGGCCTCCGGAATTTATTGACCACAATGTGATTCATTCGCCAGACGACCCAATTCGTCGCAATGGGGGATTGTTGGCGCTTTTTGGAAATGTTGCACCCAATGGTGCACTGCTTAAATGCGCGGCCGCAGATGAGCGTCTATTTGAACACGTAGGCCGCGCTGTCGTATTCAGAGACTTGAACGATCTTGCGGCGCGCATTGACGACCCTCAGCTAGAGGTATCGCCCGAGAGTGTGTTGGTTTTACAAAACGCGGGATCGGTGGGAGCCGGAATGCCCGAGGCAGGATATCTGCCCATTCCAGCAAAGCTGGCACGTGCCGGCATCAAAGACATGGTGCGCATCTCTGATGCACGAATGAGCGGCACTGCGTTCGGAACCATCATTCTGCATGTCTCCCCAGAATCGGCAATAGGGGGTCCGTTCGGGCTTATTCGGACTGGCGATGAAATGAGGTTGAGCGTAAGAGAACGGCGCATCGATGTTTTGGTTTCCCAACAGGATCTTGAGCGCAGGCGACACGAGATGCGGCTCACCCGAGTGGCGGTGCGAGGATATGCCAAACTATATGCGGATTCGGTTCTCGGTCCGGAGTTCGGCTGCGACTTTGATTTTTTGCGACAAGACAGCGTTCGAATCGAAAGATAAGTCGTTGCGATCGATAGCACCATCCTCGGCACCTCAAACTGATTCACTGATTTACGGTTGACCAGGGTAAGTCTTCAACCCGGATTCACCCGCTCCCGTCAGAGGATGGATTGGCGAGAATACGGCGATTCTAGGGTGATTGAAAAGGCTTGCGTAGCCCACAAAAACCTTGTGTGAGCGGGGATCTAAAACTAAAGTGTGAGCCCCATAATGGGTACGAATCACATCCAACACTCGATATGCGTCAGGGCCGTCTTGTTGAACTACGGCTAATTTTCCTGCTTTGCCCGCCGAGTAGATTCGATGTAATCCGGCGTCGAAGGCAACCGAATCGGGGCCTCCGCCAATGTTCATGGAAGCGGTTACCTTATGACGTTCCAGATCAAACACCACCAACATAGCGTTCCGCGAGCACACCGCGAACAGGCGTCGCTGCTCGGAATCGATTGCCATTCCCGTCGGTCCCTCACAGGGAGCTAGAGGCCATTGTCCCATGATCGATTTTTGGGCCAGATCGATTGCCACAACTGCACTGATATCCATAAGGTTTTGATAGAGCAGCCCGGTCTTCGGATCCAATGCGGGGTATTCGGGTTTTCCAGGAAGCGAGATGGTTCCCACAATAGTTCGTTTGTCCGGATCGATCAGAGTTGCCAAGTGCGCATCGCCGTTGGCAACGTATACCAGTCTGTTTGAGGGGTCGTAGAGTATGGCGTCCGCGTCCTCCGCGACGGGGATGCTCCCCAGTGGTTGTAGATTCGTGGGATCGAAAACATCAACTCTGTTTTCTTCGCTTCTCGTCACGAAAGCGATGTTTTTTCCAGGCACTAGCAATACGCCGTGGACAGATCCGGTACCGGGTAGCCGGGACACAGTGCCCTCAGCCATTTGTGTAGTGGGGTTTAGATGGACCTTAAAGACGGAGCCTGAACTCTCTTCTGTGACGAACAAAGCATGATTTTCAATTGTCAAGTAGTCGAGAACGCTTAGTGCTCCACCCTTCGGCAGGTCGATATAGCCATCGAAGTTCATGGAATGCGCCCGGCCTGGCGTTCCCGGGTAGATAAGGTAGATTAACGCCGAGCCGGTAATTACTATTAGTATAAACAAAAGTAGAATAACTATATTGACTATTCTTTTCATAATCCTTATTTTTGCACCCTCTTATGGTAACGGTTGGACGACACTAACTGGCCCGCGGTCTCGTCTGCAACTACTGCTGCCTCAGGACTAATACTTTGAAGCTCTCTGGCACGACGGAGGGAAACCTGCTTCCCTCTGGCTTGGGTCCGAATCTACCTGACGAGATATAGATCGTGTGGGTTTTCATATCCATCGCCATGGTCCGTGCACCGGGCTCCGTCGGCACCATCTCGAGTACAGAATATTCGTCTTTTCCAACCTGACGGATCACCGTGAGGGTTGCATCCATATTTGATGAGAAGGCTAGCTTGTTAGCGGCGTCGTAGACGGCGCCATCTGGGTGCACGCCGATTGGCAAAGTTGCAACGATCTTGCCGCTGTCAGCATCTGTAACCACCATTGTCTTATTCCCGCAGGCCGAGAATAATCGGCGATTCTCGCCGTCCATTGCTAGCCCGGCGGGTTCCTTGCACGGTGCTAGGGACCAGTGTGCTTTGATGGTCAGGTTCTTCGAATCAATTTGTGCTATTTCACCCTGGTCTTCAAGGTTCACGTAAACGTTACCTATCCCATCGCTTACTGCGAATTCCGGTTTGCCCCCTAGAGGGATCGTTTTTTCAACCTTGCCAGTTTTGGAGTTAATGACTGTTGCTTGGGAGATGTCCCATTGAAAGCAAACACCCGTCCGGAAGGTGCATCGTAAACAATGGAATCTGGGTCCTCTGCAACCTTGATCCGGTCTTTGATCGCGAGAGTTTTTAGATCGAAGGAGACCACTTGCGTGGGGTATTTTCGAGGATCCGTCCCGCTTCCACCGGTGGTAACAAATCCTAGGTGGAGGTCACCCGCGATGCAAATCCCGTGGCTAAATCCACCGACTGCAATCTTACCCACCACTTTCTGTGAATCCAGATCGATCACCACCACTTCGGCGTTGTGCGACACGTACAAACGACGATTGTCTGTGTCGGCCAAAAGATAATCCCAATGTCCGGTTCCGCCAATCGGAATGGAGCCCGTGATTTTGAAGCTTTGAGCGTGGACAATGTTTGAGGAAACCCCAAGGAACAGCAGAACAAGGGAAAACCAGCGAATCATTCAAGCCTCCGACGTCGTACGACCGACAGTGCGGGACTGTATCACATCTGTATACCGACAGTCAGCTAATAATATGCAGCGTCGCTGATCTCTTTGAGCAGGGACTTCTAAACGAATTCATGGTATGGCTCGCCCTTTATCGAAAAAGTCGACGAGCAAAGAATTTTGCAGGAAAGAGAGAGTGGGTAAAGAGAGTATCCCTAATTGCTGTAGACGTGAGTTCGATCCACTATTGACCTCGCACTGAAGCGGTCCAACGGTGATGAACTATTACGAGATCTTTACGGCATTATTTCTTTACAGCGCTCCAAGCTTTTCAAGGGTGTAGGCCCGAACGCCTTCGATGTGTCGTTGCATTGCGGTCTTGGCCTCTTCACCATTTCCCGCTATTAACGCATCAATGATGGCGATATGTTCCTCACACACTTTGATGATGCGCTCAGGCAATCGCCTTATGGTAAGCAACTGCGTGCGTGTTCTGAAGTCTTCGATGATAGATGCGAGCATCGGATTGCCCGACGCGCGCGCGATCAGAGTATGCAAATCGTGGCCAACGGACCGGAGGTCCGCCGC
>Ga0209526_10000671_pt1 | contig 22422 bp, 16 predicted proteins | sample JacPinW_OM2H0_M1_FD_188566 | JGI IMG/M metagenome (GOLD analysis project Ga0209526, IMG submission 188566) | Forest soil microbial communities from Algoma, Ontario, Canada - Jack Pine, Ontario site 1_JW_OM2H0_M1 (SPAdes) (version 2) | ecosystem: Environmental > Terrestrial > Soil > Boreal... | reverse complement strand
CTGGCTGGCCTCAAAGACGACATGATCGCCTTCATCGAAGGCCACGGTATGCGGCGCTTTCATGGCTACATTGACTATGAAGAAGTGCAGAGCGTGATCTGGAAGACAGAAGATAATCCCGACAGTTGGAAGGACTTCGTGGAACTGGCCAAGGCAGCGGCCGCGCCTTTCCTCACTATGGACTCTTGGACGCTGCGACGGGAAGAGCTCGACGAAATGGTCGAGCGCCTGGGCAATGCCGAATTTACAAACGACGAAGATGTGGACGAGGCACGCTGGCTGCGGGCCTACGTGGGCAAGACCGGGTTTGTCCAGCTGGGCTTCGCCCACCAGGGCATCATGATGGTCTACGAAGCCTCTACCGCTTGGTACGACCACTACCAGCGCCTGCTCGAGATGTCCGAGGACTTCGGCGGTATTCCCATCGACGAACCAGATCAGGACGACGAGATCTAACCGCGTGTCATCAGGCAGAGATCGGCCCACTCGCCCGGCAAAGCCGAGCGAACCAGCCATCGCTATAAGCAATTTTCCGAAAGCTGAGATCGCATTCGCCAATGCGCTGGGTTCTAAAAACCGCTGGCTCGGCCGTTGTTGAAGGTCTTGCGGCCGAATTGACTGGTCAGCCCTTTCTCCGCCTGAAAGACCCCCAACTTGCTACCACTCTCGCCCGTCTGCTGGTTATGCGGGACATAACTGAAGCCGGAACGGCTGAGCATTTCCTCGCGCCCTCGCTTTCTCACTTGCATTCGCCGTACCTGATGACCGGCATGAAGCCGGCAGTCGATCGGATCGAAGCCGCCATCGAGAACAAAGAACCCATCCTGATTTACGGCGACTACGACGTCGACGGCACGACGGCTATCGTCATTCTGAAAACCGCTATCGAACTCTGCGGCGGCTCAGCGGATTTTCATACTCCACACCGGATACGCGACGGTTACGACATGCGTGACGACGTCATCGAGCGGGCCGCCGCCGCCGGTGTCAAGCTCATCATCAGTGCGGACATGGGTATCCGCGCCTTTGCTCCGGCCGAGACGGCTCGACGGCTGGGCGTGGACTTGATCGTCACCGACCATCACCTTCCCGGTGCCCACGGCGTTCCGGCGGCGCTGGCCGTGGTCAATCCCAATCAGTCGGGCTGTGCGTATCCGTGCAAGGCCTTGTGCGGTGCGGGCGTCGCTTTCAAGTTGGCCCAAGGCCTGATCGAACGGCGACTCCCGGAGAATAACCGGGGCGGCCTGCTGAAGTCGTTCATGAAAGTAGTAGCGATCGCGACTGTCGCCGACGCCGTGCCGCTTACTGGAGAAAACCGCGTCTTCGCCAAGCTTGGATTGGAAGGTCTGCGGTCGCCGGTCAATGCTGGACTCAAGGCGCTTCTGGAAGTGGCGCAGCTTGGTGGCCGAGCCCTCACTTCGGGGGAAGTCGCATTTCGCATCGCGCCGCGTATTAATGCTGCTGGCCGCATGGATGTGGCCCGGGACGTCATCGAACTGTTTAGCGTGAAAGACCCCCTGCGGGCCCGCGAGATCGCCAATCGCCTCGACCGTCTCAACGGAGACCGTCAGGAGGAAGAACGCCGTATTCTGCAGTCCGTCGCATCACGCCTCGAGGAGGAGCCGACGCTGCGCGACGCTTTCTGTATGGTGATTGACGGCGAGGGCTGGCACCGCGGTGTGATCGGCATTACAGCCACGCGGCTAGTGGAGCGCTATGGACGTCCCGCGCTGGTGATTTCGCGCGCTGGCGAAGAAGCCCACGGGTCGGGCCGCTCCATTCGAGCATTTCACTTGCTGGATGCTCTGGAGTCATGTGCCGGCCTATTCACTCGTTACGGCGGTCATTCACACGCAGTCGGTTTTTCTCTGCCTGCCGCAAGCCTGCCCGAATTGCGCGCGCGCTTAGATGACTATGCCCGCGCCCGCCTGACCCTGGCCGACTTCGAACCCACCCTCAATTTCGACGGCGAACTTTCGCTTGATCAAGTGACTCCCGGGCTCTTCCAGGTCCTGCAGTGGCTGCAACCTTTTGGCGTGAGAAATCCTGAACCGGTGTTCGTTGCCCGCGCCGTCCGCCTCATGGCCCCTCCTCGCCTACTCAAAGACAAGCACGTGAAGATGAAGCTGATGCCGACGGTTGGATCTTTCTCCAGCGGCCCAGATATTGGTATCGTGACTCCTCCTCGTTGTGATCCCGATTCGGCCGCGTTACGCCGGCATGATGTGAGGGAACTTACTGACAACCAGCGACTTACACCTGGTAACCGGCGGAAGACGATTACTTTCGATGCGCTGGGCTGGCACATGGCCGAGCGTTGCCAGCAGGCAGGTCTGCTCCCCGGCGACGATCTCGATATCGCCTTCACAATAGACAACAACGATCATCCGGAATACGGTGGCCTGGAACTCTCGCTCCGCGATTTCCAAAACCAAACGAAAGGCATTGATTCAAAGAAGGACGATCCGTGTGTTCGCGTGGATAGCCGCAAACATATTCCTGCAGCTTCACCATAGATGGTAGTAACCATTGCGCCGGTCCATTTCTACTTCGGCTCCGAATAAACCTTCCAGGCGATGGGGCTGAAGCATCTGCTCTTTTGGTCCGTCCGCGATGATCCGCCCGTCCGACATCAAAAGCACGCGATCGATCTCTGGAATAACATCAGAAAGATCATGCGTGACCAGAATGATCCCAATGCCTGCTTGCGCCAGTGAACTCATGCTCTGACGGAGGCTGCGCCGGGCAAAAACGTCGAGAGAGTTGCTAGGTTCATCGAACAACAAGGCCCGCGGGTTGTGAACCAGGGCGCGGGCGATGAGTACACGGCGCGCTTCTCCCGACGACATTTCGCGGACCGGGTGGTCCGCCAGGTGCGAAACCTTCAACTGTGCGAGAGCATCATCGGCCAGTTCCCGGTGCCTGGAGTCGACGGTGTGATGCGGAAAGATGCGAGTGCTGCTAAAAAATCCGGACAAGACTACGTCGCGTCCGCAAGCCTCCCCAGTACACATGGACATGAGATCATTCGAGACAATAGCCAGCAGCGAACGCAGTTCGAAAACATCCCATCGCTCCTGCCCCAGAATCGTCATCGAGGAGCCTTCCTGGGCCACGGGATAACATTCACGCGTTATGGTCTTGATCAGAGTTGACTTGCCGCAACCGTTCGGCCCGAGAATCGCGATATGTTCGTCGCCGCGGATGAGCAGGCTGAAATTCTTTAGAACAACTTTCTCTCCGCGCATCACAGACACTTTCTGCAGATCCAGTAAAGGCGGTTCTTGCGCAGTCATTGTGCTCTAAGTTTAGACCAAGAATGGAATCTGTTGATCGCCGTCTCCTGGAGGGTGAACCGCAGTATTTGAGCATGGTTGAGAAGCAGCCTCTAGCGGCGTCGGCACGTGCGGAAGACGCCCTTGGTCTGCCGCGGGAATGTGTCGGCCCCGGTCCACGGTTGAATTCCAAACGGTACCAAAGAATCCGTTCTTTGCAATCCGCGTTGGTGCCACACTCCCGTTTCACAAGACGCCCAGTGTATTCCATTTCGGCAATCCCTAAGGTCAGTCAGGAGACCGTCGCCGAGATGGTAGGCACAACCTGGTAGCGTATCTGCTGGCACGGAACATCCGATACGAAGAGGAAGAGACCTCTAGTGGGCGTCGAGCCTGGGAAGACAGCCGGCCTGTCGGTTGATGAGTACCATTCCCCTTGAGACCAGTTACCAACTCACCGATCTAAACCACGACTGGTTCTCATCACCCAGCAAGGGCGCATCACTCCGGCGGCGCAGAACGTCTTACGGGCGTGTCCTCGATCAGAAAAATCGTGTCAGCGTAATACACCCAGCTCGATTCTCAAGAAGACCGTCTGCACGCTCCGACCAAAGAAATCTCAGGCCTACAAGAGAAGCACACCCAGGCACAGAAGCAACTCGACCAGACCGTGCACCAGATCGCGCTGAACGAGAATTCCTAAGTTCGAGGTCAACAGGACATTCGCCGGTGGCAGCTCACGCCTGCATTACACTAGGCTCAGATGCCCCTTTTCGTTTCCCGCCTTCGTCGCTGGTTTCTAGCAGGTGCCATCGGCCTTCTTCTGGTGGTGGCGGCGCTGTATTTCTACGCCCGCCACCAGGTGCGGAATGCGCTCCAGGAAGTTCCTGCGAAAATCGGCCTTGAGGTCCAGCAGAGTGCGCAGGGTTTCACGGTCTCCCGCTCCGAGCAGGGACATACTCTCTTCAAGATTCAGGCCAGCAAGGCGGTGCAATTCAAACAGGGTGGGCGTGCGGAATTGCATGATGTCACGATCACGCTTTACGGGCGAGATGCCAGCCGTTTCGACCAGATCTACGGCGCGGATTTTGAGTATGATCCTCAATCCGGTGATGTCACCGGCAAAGGTGAAGTCCAGATGGATTTGGAAGCTAACCCTGAAGGCTTGCTGCATCCCGACCAGGCGCCACCCAAGGAACTGAAAAATCCTGTCCACCTTACGACCACGAACCTGCGCTTCAACCAGAAGACAGGGAACGCCGTCACCCAGGAAAAAGTGGAGTTCAGCGTCCCGCAGGCCAACGGATCGGCGATGGGCCTCAGCTACGTGGCTGATACCGCCGTCCTAACCCTACAGTCGCAGATTGACGTCGTCTTCCATGGCTCTACTCTCGCCACGTTGAGGGCGGTTCGTGGCACGATTACCAAGAACCCGCGGGTGGTTGCGCTGGATCTACCCCGGCTGCAGAACGCCTCGCGTCGCGCGTCAGCCGATAAGGGAACGCTCTTCCTTCGCCCGGACAACAGTCTGGAACGCATTCTCGCCAGCGGCAACGTGCGGATGGAGTCAGAGGGTTCCCGATCCGCCAGAGTCCAGTCCAACCAGTTGGAATTGCTCATGGAGGAGCGGAAAGACACACTGCGCACCGCCACTTTTTCCGGAGATGTTCGGATGGAGAACTCAGGAGTCCAGTTCATGCAAGGGAATGCGGGCCGGGTCGTCCTGAATTTCGCTGGAACGAACGTGCTGACTACGGTGCACAGCGAAGAAAGCGTCAGGCTGACGCAGCATCAGAAGCCCGCGACCGTGTCCGCCAGCGCTCAAGACGTCGAAATCACTGCATCGGTCATAGACTTTTTTGTAGCCAATGGCCAGCGTCTTGCGCATGCCGATACTTCCGGAGCCGCGCAGATTGCCATCCGGCCGACTACGCCAAGCACGGGGCAGCAGACGCTGTTGACGGCTGGGAAGTTCCAGGCTCGCTTCGACGACTTGGGACAACTAGCCTCGCTTCATGGGTCGCCGAGCGCGGGCATCGTGTCGCAGACTCCGGGCCAACCTGACCGCGTCAGCACCAGCAATATGCTCGATGCAACCTTCCATCCCGGGAGTGGCCTTGACTCCATCGTGCAGCAGGGAAGCGTCGCCTACACGGATGGCGGTCGCAAGGCTTGGGCAGACCGCGCAAGTTACACTCCGGCAGACCAGCTGCTTATGCTCACCGGCTCTCCCCGGATCATTGACGGCGGCATGACCACTACCGGTCGAACCATGCGCCTGAAACGTGCGACGGGCGATGCCTTTGCCGACGGCGCCGTGAAAAGCACGTACAGTGACTTGAAGCCCCAAGCCAACGGTGCGCTCTTGGCGTCGTCAGATCCCATCCACGTTACTGGCCGGACCATGACGGCACATAGCAGTCCAGCTGTCGCCCTGTACGCTGGGGATGCCCGCCTCTGGCAGAACGCCAACGTAATCGAGGCGCCCTCGATCGAATTCGACCGCGACCACCGGTCCGTCGTCGCCCATGGATCGCCTGCCCAGGCCGTCTCTACCGTGCTGGTGCAGACTGAGAAAAATGGAAAAGTCACCGCCGTCAGGATCACTTCAGCCGGACTCAGCTATACCGACAGCGAACGGAAGGCTCATTTTGAGGGGGCCGTGCAGGCCAAAGGTGCGGACCTGACCATTACCGCTAATCAGCTCGATGTGTTCTTGCAGCCTCAAGATCAAGCGACAGCAAATCAAGCAGTTGCAGGAACCGGGAAAATCGATTACATCGTCGCCCGGGACCAGGTTGTCATCACCCAGGCTGCCCGCAGGGCGACCGGGGACCAACTCGTTTACACCTCGTCCGACGACAAGCTTGTGCTGAGCGGTGGATCGCCTAGCATTTTTGATGCCGAACATGGCAAGATTACCGGGGTTTCGTTGACTTTGTTCAGACACGATGATAGGGTCCTGGTTGAAGGCGATAATACATCCCCTACTGTCACCCAAACGCGAGTGGCACGTTAAATGCGTACCCTAGCCACCGACGAAATCGGCAAATCCTACCGCGGTCGTCGGGTTGTAAATGGGGTCAGTATTCGCGTCGGGCAAGGTGAAGTGGTTGGTTTGCTTGGACCTAATGGAGCCGGCAAGACCACAACGTTCTACTCCATCGTAGGTCTCATCCCCCCAGATACGGGTCGGGTGCTTATCGACGAGGAAGAGATCACGGACGTGCCCATGTATTTGCGGGCGCGCCATTATGGCATCAGTTATCTCCCCCAGGAAGCTTCGGTTTTCCGCAAGCTTACGGTCGAGGAAAACATCCTCGCGGTGCTGGAAGCCCAGCCCATTTCCTGGCACGAGCGCCGGGAAAAAATGGAAGAACTGATCGATGAGCTGGGTTTGGAACATATCCGGCAGAACCGCGGATACGCTCTGTCTGGGGGAGAGCGGCGGCGCGTTGAGATCGCGCGCGCTTTGTGCATCAACCCCACATTTATCTTGCTTGATGAACCATTTTCCGGTATCGACCCCATCGCCGTGCTTGATCTGCAGAAGATCATCAGCGATCTGAAGACGAGCGGAATCGGGGTGTTGATCACCGATCACAATGTGCGCGAGACGCTTGCGGTCACTGACCGGGCCTACATCATTGATGGTGGAAAGATTTTGGCCTCGGGAATGCCCGAGCAGTTAGCCAGCGATCCGCAAGTGCGCAAGGTGTATTTGGGCGAGAGTTTCTCGCTGGTGTGAAATCGGTCGTTGGTCGTTGGCCCCTGGTGGCTAGCCCGGTAATGAGTCGGCTGGCTTGTGGTCAACGACGAACGACCAACGACTAACGACAATGGTCTTACTCCAACCCAAGTTGCATTTGAAAGTCTCGCAGCGGCAGATCCTTACCCCCGGCCTGGTGCAGATGGTCAGCGTGCTGGCGCTCAACAAGCTTGAGCTGCGGGACATGATTACCGCTGAGATGGTCGAGAACCCGGTCTTGGAGGAATTGGAGGATTCTGTCCCCCTGCTGGATGATGCCGCTCGCCGCGAAGAGGACCGCGAACGGGTCGCCCCTGAAGACAACACCGTTACCGCAGTTGAAAAGAAGGATCCCTTCGAGGAAATCGATTTCGGATCATTCTTTCAGGAATATCTCGATCCCGGCTATCGCAGCCGGGGAGAGATGGAGGAGATTGAGCGTCCTTCATTCGAAAATTTTCTTTCCAAACCCACCAATCTGTCCGACCACCTGAGCTGGCAGCTCGGCGCTCTGTCGGTACGCCCAGAAGTGCGGGAGGCCGCAGAAATAATCATCGGCAATCTGAGTGAAGATGGCTATCTGATCGCGAGCGACCAGGAGTTGCTGGGCATCGCGCCGCCAGCTCCGCCGGAAGTTGATGCCACCATCGTGGAAAGCGTGGCGAAGGAAGCGGCCGCGCTCGGCCTGGTTACAGACGCGGAGGAACTAGACCCGCCGGCGGAAGAGACCGAAGTAGCGTCACTTTCCGAATGGGACAACGTGCACAACCCGCACAACCCGCACAGTCCTGATCTCCAGTCTTCCGCAAGCGCGGTCGGAACTGCGTTTACGGCCGCTCCAGAAGTGGCTGCGCCTGAGGTTGCGCCTTCGGTTCCGCCCCCAGCTCCAAGCCTGGCGTCGCAGCCAGATGCTGGTCCCCGGCGAAAGCCGGTACAGCCCGCGTTTCAACCCAGCTTCAAACTGGAAGATCTACATGAAGCTCTCGACCTGGTGCGCCAGATGGATCCGCCCGGAGTCGCCTGCCGCGACCTGCGCGATTGCCTGCTCTATCAATTGCGCTACCACCAACAGCAGCTGGCCACCCACAAGAACGGCAACGGTGAAGCCACTGTGCAAGTGCTTTCCGATGCGGTCGCGATCGTAGATCAGCATCTGCGTGCCCTGCAGAACAAGCAGTACAAGGAAATTGCGCGCGCGATCGGCCGTCCGCCGGAAGCCGTTCAGGAAGCTTTGGGATATATCCGGACACTCGATCCCCGCCCCGGTCTGCGTTACAACAAGAGCCAACCGCGGCTGATCGAGCCCGACGTTGCTTTTGTGAAGCACGGTGATGAGTGGCTGGTAATGATGAACGACGACGACGTTCCGCAATTGCGCCTGAATCCAGCCTACAAGCGCCTGTTAACCCGCGACACCAACGACAAAGACACGCGTAACTACGTCAAAGAGCGATATAAGAGCGCCATTCAGCTCATCAAGAACATTGAACAGCGGAAGCAGACGATCACCAAGGTTTGCTATGCCATCGTCACCCGGCAGCAGGATTTCCTGGAAAAAGGTATCGACCAGCTCAAACCGATGATGATCAAGGAGGTGGCCGAAGAAATTGGCGTGCATCCTTCCACCGTGAGCCGGGCGGTCGCCAATAAGTATGCGCACACTCCGCAAGGCGTATTCGAATTGCGGTACTTCTTCAGCGAGAGCGTGAACGGTCCGCAGGGTGGCAACACCTCTTTGCTCATCCTCAAGCGCCGGGTTAAAAAGCTCATCGAGGAAGAAGACCCGAGCCGGCCGCTGACCGACGAGCAGATCACACGAATCCTTCAATCGCAGGGCATCCAGGTCACGCGCCGCACGGTCGCGAAATATAGAGAAGACATGCGCATTCCCAGCACGCATCAGCGCCGGGTGAAGAGGTAGCAGCAAGATCGTAGCCCGGCGTCCCGCCGGCTGTCGGGACGGCATCTTGCCGTCCGAGTTGCAAGCAACAGAGCCGCCGATGTTGCAAGCGGCAAATAAACTCGGGCGAAACACAACGCAGACACCGAGGGAAGAACCGTAAAGGGGCACGGGCGTGCCGCAAAAGCAGCCTTCTCTTTATTAGCTGAGGTCTTTGTTGGATCGGCACCAGAACGCAGTGCCCAGGCCAGGAATTACAGGAGAGAAAGGGGCGCTCATGAACGTGGAGTTTACCGGCAGACAGTGCGAAATCACTTCTGCAATCCGCAAGTCAGTCGAAACTGGCCTCTCGAAAATCCGCAAAATTCTGGGCGACAAATTCGATACCAAAGTGACCCTGGCTATCGAAAAACACCGTCACAAAGCGGAAATCACGATCAGCCCACGTAACGGACCTCTAGTAGGCGTGGCCCAGGCAGGTGACATGAAGTCTGCCGTCAGCGAAGCGCTCGAGCACCTGGAAAAGCAGGCGGTCAAGTATAAAACGCGCTGGCGCAGCAAGAAACGCCATGAGCACAAGAAATGGAACGGCAATGGCGTGCAAGAGAGCTTGCCAACCGCCGTCGGACTCGCAGAGACCGAGGAGCTTTCGATGGTCGTGCACAAGTTCCCGGCCGTAGCCAAGTCCACCGAAGTCCACCTGGTGCGCCCCCATGATGCGGTCGCCATGCGTCCCATGACACTGGAGGAAGCAATCAAAGAAGCGCACTTCCGTGATCGCGACGTGTTCGTCTTTCGCGATCCCCAGGGGAAAGTGATGGTGCTACACCGTACCCGAGACGGAAAGATGGAGTTGATCGAAGCGCCGTAAGCAAGCGTAGCTCGGCAGTGCTTTTCTGTGGCGTGTGCGCGTTCCTGCCGCGTGAGTTCATCCATTTGCCCGAGCCAAGGGGAGACAAGCTTACCCCGCCGACCTGTGCTGGTCAGAATGAAAGCAAAAGGGACCGATCCTCCGGTCCCTTGCGCCAAGAGCGTGTTGACCTTTGCACCGCTAGTTATTTCACATGGATGGTCTTGCCATCGGGGTCGAGCGTGCCATTGATGCGAACCTGCTTGCCTTCGTACTTCTTGACCAGTTCCTGATGGTCGATATCGTACGAAGTGCCGCCGGCGTCTTGTAATACGTATTTGTCGCCGGACTTCACGATGGTACCCGCGAAAATCTGACCTTGCGACGTCTGCGGTTGCGCCTGGGCATCGGGTGCCTGCTGCTGTCCTGATTGATTCGGCGATTGGCTGCTTGGTGGCTCCTGCTGTTGCCCCGCTGGGGATTGCTGGTCGGGCTGCTGCTGCGCCGCCGGCTGGCTTGGAGACTGCTGGTCGGGCTGTGGGGCTGCTTGCTGCGCAAGTGCCGAGCCCAGTCCAAGAAGCAGAACCAGTGTAATAAGCAGCCATGGAGAGTGAATGCGGTTGTTCATGAAATCCTCCCGAGAGATTTTTTGCTTCTCGGTTTTTGCAGCAAGCACTCTGCCAAATCCTGTTCTTCTGCCCCCCATTCTCGGGCGAGGTGCGAAGGCGTTCCATTTGCACGTCTTAAGCTTGGTCGGAACAATTGCGCAAATCTTTCTGCCATGACACCTCCGAAATCTCCTCCAGAAATCTACAGGGAAGGCTGTAGCGGTTAACCATTCGACTCGCGCCTGCTGGATGCAGGCGAGAAAAATTTGCTCGGTTCCCCAACGCCTCGTGAGTTGCCGAAAGCGGGGTGCCCTATTTCTCGCCTTGCCATCCTGATCCAACGCGTTTTGCTGGTCAGCACCCGTCCCTGCGCACCGTCTCCATCGAGAACGCCGGCAAGCACACGGCAATGTATTCGGTTTCGCCTTCGGCTGGAGTGGAATATTGAACCCACTCGCCGCGGTGGGCGATGACCGCCTGGCCCGCCAAGACATCCAATTCGCCGTTCTTGTGTTTCACCCGCAGAACCCCTTTGAGCACGAGGGTGAACTCATCGAACTCGGGCGTTTGCCCCGGCTCTTCCCAGCCCTGCGGACTCCGCATGTGGGCGACGCTCACTCCTGAAGTGCCGGTGTTGACGCGGCCAATGAATTCGTCAATCAATTTAGGTTTTGTGCCTGCGGCGCGGATGCGGGTGGGTTCGGCGACCAGGGTGGGCATTGTTCTCCTTGACGAACAGCCACCAATTTATCAAGAGAAAACGCTAAGTTCGAAAAAGAAACAGACTTGAGCGAAATAGATCTCAGGTTACAGCCGTCGGTCGACTTGTTTCTTTTGCGGTCTCCGCGGAATTTCTTCGCGCCCTCTGTGATCAAGAGCTTTTAACGCAGAGATCGGAGAGAAGTTGTGCTGAGGGCACAGAAGAATTTCCATTCGGGCATGGAACTCAGGGTCGATCCGTTCGCTGTGGATTCTCTAAACGGTTAGGAGCCGCATTTTTTCGGCTTGGGCGGCGGCCAGGGCGTCGAGGGGCGGGATAGATACAGGTGTGCTCAAGGTGAGTTCCGGCGGCGCGATGCCGCTCCGGAGAGCTTTCACCAGCATTTCCAGCGCCTGACCCGTATTGGGCCCTTCGAAGATGGTCGCGGCCAGCAATCCGCGTTTCACCCAGGCCTGGCCGGTCTTTGGCAAGCCGTCACATCCAACAAAAGGCAGACTTAGCCAGCGCTGTCGGCCTGCACTTTCGGGCAGCTCCTGGAAGGCTTTTCTCGCGCCCAGCGCCATGCCGTCATCCTGCGCCGCGATCAGGTCGATACGGTTCTGATGAGAAGTTGACAACCGCAACCAGGAACTTACGGCGCGATGAGAACTGGCTTCGGTCCATTGCGCCCGCATGACTTTCACTTGCACATCAGCAGGCTTGGTCTCGTACATTCCACTGGTGCGTTGTTTGGCGGCCAAGCTCTCGGCAGGGCCCTGGATGTACAAGACTGACCCGCCCTTAGGCAGAAGCGCAGCGAACTGATGCCCTTGGATGCGACCGATCTGCTCGTGGTCAGAGCTGACTACAAAGATCGGAACACGAAACGCTTTGCGGATCTCAGTGATGTACTCGACGCTTCGATTAAGAACTACCCAGCTAATGCCCGCCGAGGCCGCCGCCCGAGCCACTTGGGGCAGAGCGGTCCCGCCTACTGGTTCGAAGATAATTCCGTCCGGGTGGGAGTCAGATCGCGACTGAATGACGTTCAAAATTTGCTGACTTTGAGTGATAGAGTCGTTGTCCGCGTGAATGACTTGAACCTCTACGCCCAGCCGCCGCGCGGCTTCTTCCGCGGTCGCGGCTTGCTCTATCTGATAATCGTTGTCGTTGGTCGTCAACGAAACCAGAAATTTCAGTTTCTTGGTGGGGGGCATTCTACGAAAGATCATACCTTGACCTTTGCGCGCGAGCACGGTGACTAGAGTAACCACGGTTCAAACACCGGCAGAGAACAGTGAGACAAGGAATTTTCTCAGAGAAAGTGTAGCTCAATCGCAGCCGCGGCACTCTCGGCGACCTATGGCGGTGCTAAAATGCGCGGGCTCGGGGGCAAATCCTCCTGTGCAAAACTGTGATCGCGGTTGGATTGCTATTTTTCTGCTCCTTTGGGCTGGTCACGGTCCAAAGTCTCAGTTCGTTGGGAGAACTCACGGCTGGCGATTTTCGCGCTGCCATCCAGCAGGCGCAGCGCAGGTGTCGGCTGCCTTTTGGCATCCTGGAGAAGCATGTCCCACATCTGCCACTGGGAACGGATCTTCGCGACGTGCGCTATGCCACCCTACGTGCCGCCAACCAGGAATATGCTCGTGGCATATCCATAAAGTATTACTCGGGCCAGATCTCTAAAGCTCGACATGAACCCGGGCACCCTCGCCTCCGGCCGGCAATTACAGCTGGAACTCTTGCAGGAAAACCACCGATGAGATAGGGCGCAAACGGTTTAAGAAAGTCATCATGGTGAACGGTCATGGCGGAAACGAAAACTCGCTCCCGTTCTTTGCCCAATCACAGCTGAAAAAGCCTCATGACCACGGGGTTTACGCGCTGGGGATGGTTGAGGCCCGCGGGCCGGCCGCCCCCAAGAGCTCTGGTCAACGACTGGCACGCGGGTGAAGCCGAAACCTCGTCGCTGCTGGCTTCGCATCCCCAACTCGCGCATCAGGATCAGGCCAAAAGCGAGTCCGGGTCTGAGCTCGGCGGGCAGAAACCTTTCCAGAATGTCCACCGGAATCTGGCGGTACTTCCCGATGGATGGGATGGTTAAGGCCATCCGCGCCGTCAAGACGGACCCGGAAAGTCTGAGGCTGCAGAACGAATTTTGCGAGAAAGGCTACCCTCCGCTGGAAACGCGCCCGTAGGAAGAGACGGACTCGAAGTCAAAACCTCAGCGCTGCCGAAGCCGCTTCCGCAAAGAGGGCCTTTAATGCAGCGCTGAAGCGCTGCTCCAGCCAAATTCCGCAACACATCGCGATGACGTAACTTGGGTAACGTTGGCCGAGGTACGCACGCATGCTACGCTCCCGTATACGTAGGAAAATCAGCAGTTTGCGAGGAGGGGGAGTTGAACGCAAGCGCACCAGCATTCGCTCTCAACCTAGCGGCGACGAAGCTGGACTCAGGGGTCCGGCAATTCCGCGCCAGCCTGATCAGCTAGCGCGGCAACCGTAGCGAAGTAGAGACCGCCAACGATGCCACGCATTCCCATCTTTAAACTCGGACGCTCCGCCGAGGACATTCAACCTCCCCGCCTGAGCAGTTACGCGCCGAAGCTTACTTTGGCTGATCTGCAGCTGGGCGTGGATAACCTCCGGCATGATGTGCATCTGAGCCCCCGATTTGTGGAGCAGACGCGGCTGCACATCGCACGCCTGATCGTTCGCCACGGTGACATGGATGGGCTGCTGGCGGCGGAGACTACGCAGCGGAAAGGGGACAATCACTTTATAGGGTCCACGCCTGTGGGGAAGGCGCACCTTCCCAAGGCAGCCGTTTCGGAACTCAAGCCTCTTCTGGCCGACCTGCACGTATCGGCCCTGAATCGTGCCAAGGCTGAGCAGAATCTCTCAGTCGATGTGCTGGCACGAGTGGCGATCGTCAAATTTCTGCGTATCGAGTTGAATGCGCAATTTGCCCAACTGCTGGAACGTGGCCGCATGATGCTCAAGAGTTACGAGGGCGTGCGCCAGCAAAAGGCACTCGAGTATCGCGAGCGAGTTGCAACCTTCCAGGTGGCGAAAAAGATTATCCTGCGCAAGACCGGACAGGAGCTGTTCCGTATTCTGCGGGAGATTGAAAAGGAAACACTAGCGCGCATGCGCCGGTCGCTGTTCGGAAATCGCGGCGAGTCGGAGTACAAGCTCTTCCTTAACCCGCTGGCCTTCACCGAAGATGGTCGTGACACTTACCTGAACGCCGAGCATTACGTCATGCTCGGAAATTTTGATCGTGACCCGGATCGATTTTCCAATGTTCGGCGAGTGGTTCGCGACTTTCTGCTCTCGCTGAATCTGGATGAGAAGGCAGAGGACGACGGCGTGGTCGATGGCTGGCTGAATGTCCCGGAAAATGCCCATGAACTGGTGGGCTCTGGCCAAGCCGACGAAACCACTCGCGAAGGCCGCGCTCAGCAATCGCGGTTGGAGGTCTGGGTGGCTTGGCTGGAGCGCGAGAAGCTCATGGACTACGTGATTGCGTCCTACGAGGTGGTGCCGCTTCTCTCCGAATACTCGCCGCGCATCAACGCACAACAATTGAAGAACGGCCTCATCTCAAAAGAAGAGCGCAGTCGTGTCGAAAAGCTGATCGAGGAACACGGCAAACTTTCTGTTGAGAGCCTGTACTCGGCGATAGCGCGGGTGACGGCGTGCCGCGGGAGCGAACGAGCAAAAATTGCGGCCCGCTTTCTGCGCGACTTCCTGCGCTATCACCGCGATTTGCGGCGTCTGGAAGCGCTAAATTCCGCTTTGGACAGCGGCAATCTAATCGGCAATTGGAAGATGCGGGAACTCTCGGCGATGAACGGCACGCTCTACGAATTCCTGTTGCCGGAAGAGCAGAAACCATCCGAAGACAAAGTCCTGCGCCATGTGATTCTGAAGTCAGATGTCCGGGACTCGTCACGGCTCACACGATCGCTGCTGGAGCAAGGAATGAACCCGGCTTCATACTTCAGCCTGAATTTCTACGACCCGGTCAACAAATTGCTGGCCAAGTACGGCGCCCGCAAAGTGTTTGTCGAAGGCGACGCCATTATTCTCGCTCTGCTCGAACGTGAAGGCGAGGCGCCTCTGGCGGTGAGCCGAGCGTGTGTGCTGGCGCGGGAGATCATCGAGATCGTTCGCGGTTACAACCATCTGCTGGAGCGGGCGGGATTACCCACGCTGGAGCTGGGCACCGGAATTTCGTTTCAGGATTCGGCGCCGATGTACCTGCTGGATGGCGAGCAACAGATTATGATTTCTGAGGCATTGAATGAGAGTGACCGATTGTCCTCGTGTAGCAAGCGTGTGCGCAAGGCTATCGAACGCGTGGAAAACCCGTTCAGCGTCTATGCCTTTCAGACGGTGAACGATGCGGATGCCGGAGAGAGCCCGGACGACTTCATCCTCAAATACAATCTGAACGGAATTCGCATCAGCGAGGCAGCGTTCCAAAGGCTGGGGCAGGAAATTTCCCTCGAGCCTTGCCAGCTCGATCTGCCGGCGCTATGGGGCAGCGAAACCTTCCGCCTGCTCAGCGGCCTGGTGCCGATCGGTAATGACATTTTCCGGAAAATCCTAGTGCGCTCCAGCCGGATCCCACAAATTGATCCCCAAACATTTTCTCTGCAGCACTGGACCGAGCACTGGTACCACGAAGTGTGCTCCAATCCAGCGATTTATGCGATGCTCGAAGGCAAGGGAGCGAAAAAAAGTTTCTAGTTTTTGGTTTCCATTTGGATAATTCAAGGGCTGTCCGGGTGCTTAGGACCGGAAACTGGAAACCAGACACGCAAAACCGGGGAAGACTCTGGCGGGAATAAGAAAAACAGCTTCTAGGCTAGTTCCCAGTTGTCAGTTCTCGGTGACCATGGTTGAAGGGCTAGTCAGGTGTGGGACGAAACTAGTAACCAGAAACTAGAAACTCGATTTCCCTCTCACCGGCTTGAACGGGATCGTCACTACGGCTTCGAGATCAACCGCATTTCCGTTTTTGGTCGCGGGCCGAAAGCGCCAGCCGGCGAGTGCGGCGCGTGCATACTGGTCGAGACGGTCGTCGACACCGCGAAGCACGCGCACATCACTTACCGACCCATCGTTACGGATGACGGCATAGAGTATGACCGTGCCTTGCACGTTGCGGCGCATCAACTCCAATGGATAGCCGGGATCGACTTTCTGTGTGGCCACGGGAGCTGTCAGCTCGCCCTTGCCTTCGTTGCCCTTGAGTTCAGCAAAGCGGATGACCCAGCTTCCACCTGCGGAATTTAGGTTCGGCATGTTCAGGGTCATGGAATAAAATTTCCGGTCACCGAAAATCCAATGATCGACAGTCGTCGCTTTGTCTGGAGAAACCTCGGAAGCCAGGTGGGGCGGGGTGGCGGTGACCCGTGGCGATGTGGCATCTGCGAGCAGGCGGGAGTTGTCAGAACTCCGGGTCGTCGCTGTGCCATCACCGATTTCATTTACTTGTCCCTGGCCAGCCGCCGTGGAGCTGGTCTGATCATTGGGCGCTCGGCCGACACTCAGGCCTGCAGGAATACCGTTGCTGCTCTTGCCCGCGCCGGAACCACTCCGCCCGCTATGGTTTGCGCTTGCTGCAATGTCAGGAGTGCCTGCTGCACCCGTCTTTCCAGCAGGAGTTGCGGCAAAAGTGCCACGACGGTTTCCGCCTGGCATTTCGAACGGCGCCCGGATCGCTAGAGGATGAATACCGAGCGAAATGAGCCTTCCACCTGGATTCGAACCGGCATTGCCCGGAATCGAGGGCGGTGGTGGTATGACCGCAGCACCAGCATTGCCGAGGGCGCTTTGAGCCCTCCCGATTAGCGCGTGTTGCTCGGCCACGGGTAATTCCGGCGCGGGCGCGACCACGTCGGCGTGACCTATGTTGACGTCTTCCAACCTGCGGACCGAAGCGGTGTCCACTTGCGGTGGAGGCTCGACAATGGCGGCTTGCGGAGCCTGCAAAGTACGCGCGGAGGATTCGGTGTTCAATTCCGGGACGGGCGCTACTACTGCCTGCGAAAACCCGGGAGTGCGATTCGTGGTGGTCGGAAGTGTCTCCGGCGCAGGCGCGATCGCGGCGACGGGGAGTGTCGGCAACCTCAGGTTTGCCGCCGCCGCTGTCGTTGATGCGAGCGGCACCGTCGGCTGGGGTTGGATCCGCGACCAAGCCACGATATTCGGCAGCGGCACGTCATGGTTCAGCTTGACGTCGGAAGGAGTAACAATTGTCTGGCTGCGATTGTCCGCCTCTGGCGGCACGGAAATGATTGACTGCGGTGCGTATTCCGGTGCTGCATTTTGAGGGGGGGGTACCCGCGCGGCGCCCGTATCAAGCGGAGGAAGATATTCTGAAGGCGAGTAGTAAACCACGTCCGCGCGATTGAAAACCGCACGGTTCAAAACCTGGGAGCGTTGTGGCCAGAGCCGAGCTGACGCCGCAAGCGCCGCGATCACGGCGAGGTGACATACCGCCGACTGCACAAATCGGTTCCAGGGTAGAGGAGATATGACGAAAACGTCCGGCCAAAACAAGCCCGGCTGAGAGGAGAGGCGGAAAGACTTGTGCGGAGCGGGCCGAAACAGGTCGATCAAGTTGCGAAAGAAGACCGCGGGCCAGGAGTCCAACCTGATGAGGAATACGGGTTCAGGCGCAGCTGCTGGGGCTGGTTCGAGCGTGGATTCCAGGGGCACCAAAGCTGATTTCATCGAGTAGACCGCAGCAGGCGAATTGTCATTATAGCCTGCGTGCTGAGGCCTACATAGCTAGGAGTCGAACGTGGTCAGTTTCGGAGTCGCCCGAAGTCACTCTCTGAGATGTCCTGCCGACCCCCGAACTGATTCATCGGTTCATGACGGCGGTTTTCCATGTTCTAATACGCACATGATCAGACCGAGCGGGATGCTTCCCTCCATGTTGCTGCTGGCTTGCACGCTCTGGAGCGGGCAAACTACGGCACAGAGTGCGCCCGCCGCGAAGCCGGCCGAAGACTACTCCGGCATGTACTCCTTCTTGCGGGATGGGGAATTTGTGCAAATCACGGTGGAGAATGAGGGCCGAGTGACCGGATTTATTTCTCGCTATGGCGATCTGGAAAGCGATCGCGGCGCGTTCCTCGATCATTTCTTCAAGCCGGGCAAACTCGAAGGCAAGAAACTGAGCTTTACCACTGAGACGGTACACGGCTTGTGGTACGAATTTAAGGGTACCATCGAACTTGGACCGGGGAAAAACGTCGGCGATGAGGGGTATTACCTGCTGAGGGGGACCCTTACCCAATACAATACCGACGCCAACAAGAAGACTTCGTCGAAATCACGCGAAGTGGCCTTCAAGTCGTTCCCGCAAGATTTGGACTCTGGAGTAGGAAAGCAAAACTAACAGTCTTCTTGCCGGGCGGGCCGCTCCGGCAACACATTGAATGATGGATTACTGCGATGGTCGTTGCGTCTCAACCGCTTTTTGCGACGGCGCAAGCCTGCGCATGTCGTCGATCAAGGTTTGCGGCGAAACTGCACGGCCCAGAAAGTGGCGCAGAAGTTCCGCAGTTTCGAATTCTCCCCCGACCCGGAGCAGATGCTCCGAAATCCAGGGATACCAACGTGGATCTCCTGTCTCAAATGGCCCGAGAGCCTGGCGGATACGATGTCGAAGCTCAGCCGTAATCACAGCACCCAAGCCATAATTCACCATATAGCCGGGGGAGTCGACCAGCTGTACGCGCACAGCCCACCACGAATACTCGGGATGCGGAACAATGTGCAGGTAGTGACTCGTGATATCGGTCCACACGGTATTAGGGTCCGCCGTCGGGTTGTGCAGCATTCTGATTTCAAACAGAGCCCAGGCAACGTCGAGCATCACACCGGAATAAAGATTCCGTAGCGAGCCGGACTCAGACGCAGAGGCGCCTAAGTAGCGTTGCTGCCAGGCAGGCTCGTAGACACTCCAGGAGGGAACATCGGCGAAGGCTTCGATGAGTAAGAGACTGTCGGGATAAGTGAAGGCAGGACGAGATCTGACCGCGACAAAGTGAACTGCGTGGCCTTCTTCGTGCACCAACTCATTCATGTTGGAAAGGCCACCACGTTTGTAATTTGCAGACACACGCGCGATCGCCGCTCGCCACCTACCGTTCACCATCCGGCCGGATCGCAACAAATCGGTATACGCGAGGGGAGCCTTGCCAGGTCGTGGATCGAGATCGTACAAGACTCCGAGATCCTTGAGATCGGCGCCGAGATCGTGATAGTAACGCTCGCTGATCCGCTGCAGCAATTCGCGGGGAATGGCCTGATCAAGCAACCGACCCGGCTCCCCTCCGACATAACGGTAATCCCACGGCTCGATGGAAGTGTCGCCACTAGCCTGGCGCCAGGTGCCAAGAATTTGCTCGAGCCAGGTTTCGATCTCCGCTGGCTGGACGGCGAGGCTCTCGGCGGCCGCAGTGATGGCGGAACCTTGCTTGGTCGCGCCTCCCGACGCCATCTTGATCATGCGCCGATACGGACTGTCTGGCTGGTCCTTAGAATTCACAGCTTCCCAGAGGGGAGTGAATGCAAGGAAGAGGTTCTTGCGCTTTTCCGGCTCCTTGATCTGCTCCAGCAAGCTGAATGCCGACACGCGGTCGAGGGCTGCACCATCAAACTGCAGATTGTTGACCCGCTCTTGGAAACAGGAGTACAGAGCGGCCCGGAGCGCGTCGTACTGAATGTGTGTCTTCTGTGCGTTCTTGCATTTGCTCGAGGGAGACAAAGTTAAGGCACGCGCCGGAAAATCCTGGAGGCTCGCACGCATGAGCTTGAGCGCTCGCGCGTCAATCCTGGAGAGCCCAGGGCTGGGGACCTTCGACAGTTGCGCAACCAACGCGGCACGTTTTTTCTGGTAAATTCGCTGCCAAGCCTCACGGTCTTTGCCTTCGTAACTCTTCATGAGGCCAGAGTCGATGGTGCTGAAGGCGCCGTAAGCATCCAATACGTCCGCATAAATGTTCTCCGCCACTACTACGGATTCGGAGCCCGAGGTATTGGCCCGGGCGCTGGTCGCGGCCATGCACGCGAGTAAACAGATCGCGCTTGTCCGCAGTGAAAGCTGCCTTCTCATGAAATTCCACGACGCTCCAAAGTATAAACGCGCACCGAGAAAGGTGCGATCGATCTCTCGGGCTGAGGCAGCTCGCCCGGGGCCGCCGTCATCAGCTCGATGCAGCGGATTCTCCGCATAGTGGAACTTGAGGCCATCGCATTGTATGCTCGGGGCGTGCTGCGCTCGCATGCGCCTCATCGTTCTCCCACTCCGGGACTCTTCCTGGGGCTGATCATCACATTGGCTGCCGTGGTGGCCTGCTCCGGATACATCACGTGGCAGATCTCCGGCCTGCGGGAATTGCAGAACAATCTGGTAGACCGCAACCGCAAAGACTCTCTGCAGCTGTTGCGTATTCAAAACGATCTCAACACTCTGGCGCTGGCGATGCGCGATATGCTGGACAATAATGAGCCCTATCCGCTGACGGCGTGGTCGGCACAATTCCAGCGGGTCCGGGCGGATCTGGATGACGCGTTGGGTAAAGAGGAGCAGGTGGCGGTCGCCGACCGCACACCGGAGCAGCGCCAGTACCTGGTCAACTCGATGTCCCAATTCTGGGATGCGGTCGATCGCACATTTGCCCTGGCCGCGCATGGTAAACCGGATGAAGCGCGAACCCAGATCCAGCTTTCGTTGCAGGCGCGCCAGGCGGCGTTGAGCACGGCGGTTTCTCGGCTGCTGGTGCAGAACAACGAGAGTGAGCAGCAAGCTGCTCTCCGCATCGGCCTGATTTATGATCGGGTTCAGCGCCAGGTCTATTTGTTTCTTACTCTGACGCTGGTTGCAATCCTGCTCACCGGCCTGTATTCGATTCGCTCCAACCGGCGCTTGTTTGCGCGACTGGCGGCCCTTTCTGCGCAGCGCAGCGAACTGGCACAGAAACTGATTTCAACCCAGGAATCAACTTTGCGTCACATTTCCCGGGAGCTGCACGACGAGTTTGGACAGATTTTGACGGCGGTCGGGGCCATGCTGTCACGGGCCGAGAACCAGGCGCCGGAAGGTTCGCCGTTACGCGCCGACCTGAGGGAAGTGGCCGAGATCGCGCAAGGCACGCTGGACAAGGTCCGGAGCCTTTCCCAGGCGCTGCATCCGGTAATGCTTGACGAGTCGGGTCTGGAGAGTACTCTCGACTGGTATTTGCCGGTGGTGGAAAGGCAGGCGGGTGTTCACATATCCTATGAGAAATCGGGAACTACCTTTCCGGTGGATGGAAATGCTGCCATCCATGTTTATCGCGTGATACAGGAAGCACTGAACAACGTAACACGTCATTCGGGCGCCAAGCAGGCCTGGGTGCGTTTGCAATTTTTGTCCGAGACCCTGGAACTGGAAGTGGAAGATCATGGCGCCGGTTTCGTGGCGCAGGCGGTGAATCAGGGTATTGGGCTGGTGGCGATGCGGGAGCGGGCGGAACTGTTGGGCGGAGCCATCGAATTTGCCAAGCCCGAGCAGGGCGGCACCCTGATTCGACTGACGGTTCCGCGAGAGAAGCTGGATGCGCATGGCGGATAAAATTTCTGTTTTGTTGGTGGACGACCATAGCCTGGTGCGGCGCGGATTCCGGCGCATTCTCGAAGATGAGCCGGACATCGTCGTGGCGGGCGAAGCCGGCGATGGCGCTGAAGCTATTCGACAGGTGCAGGAGCTTCGGCCCAAGGTGGTGGTGATGGACTGTGCCATGCCCGGAATGAACGGCCTCGAAGCCACACGGCAGATTCTCGGCAAGCAGCCGCAAACTTTGGTGCTCATGCTTAGCATGCATCCGGAGGAAACTCTGGTGCGCCAGGCCCTCGATGCGGGCGCGCGCGGATACGTCCTCAAGAATGCCGTGGACCTGGAACTAGGAGCCGCCATCCGGCGAGTGGTAGCAGGAGAGACCGTGCTCGATTCGCAGCTCCGTCGTCCGGTCGCACTTAAGGGTGAGCGCGACACCCATCTCACACCCCGAGAACTGGAAATCTTGCAATTGATCGTGGATGGGAAATCCAACAAGGAGATTGCGACAACGCTCGAACTGAGTGCGAACACGGTGGCCGTGCATCGCGCCAATCTCATGGACGCGCTGGGCATCCACAAAACCGCTGAACTGGTGGTCTACGCGATCCGCAACGGGCTGGTAAATCTTCCGTGAACCGGCGGCACTTTGTGTTGGGCATGGCGGGCCTTACATCCGTCTCAGGTTTGCCCCTGGCTGCCATCGCCG
>Ga0209526_10000669_pt1 | contig 22445 bp, 19 predicted proteins | sample JacPinW_OM2H0_M1_FD_188566 | JGI IMG/M metagenome (GOLD analysis project Ga0209526, IMG submission 188566) | Forest soil microbial communities from Algoma, Ontario, Canada - Jack Pine, Ontario site 1_JW_OM2H0_M1 (SPAdes) (version 2) | ecosystem: Environmental > Terrestrial > Soil > Boreal... | reverse complement strand
GGCGAGTCCGCCACCCGCCTCGCGGGCCTTATGGCGGGGGAATTCGACGTCATCACGAACCTGCTGCCCGAGTTCACGGAACGGGCTCCCAAGGCCAAGGTCGTCGTCGGCCTTGAACAGCCCGTGATGGTGCTCTCGGCCCTTACCGGCGTGACCCAGGACAAGAGGGTACGCCAGGCCCTGAATTTTGCCATCGACAAGGAAGGTCTCGCTGCCGGTCTCTTCGGCAACTACGCCTCGATCAGTCAGGGACAGCTGCTGGCGCCGTCCTATTTCGGCTTCGATCCGCAAACCAAGGCTTATCCCTACGATCCAGACAGAGCCAAGGCCTTGATCAAAGAAGCCGGAGCCCAGGGCAAGACGGTCATTGTCGTGGGAACGGCAGGCCGGTGGCTTAAGGACCGGGAGATCGTGGAAGCCGTGGCACAGATGTGGTCGGAAGCAGGCCTCAAAGTCGACGTGAAGATCTTTGAGTTCACCGAGTATCTCAAGCGGCTGTTCGACCGTAACGCACGTCCCGACGCAATCTTCGTGTCGAACTCGAATGAGCTCATGGACGCGGACCGGCCACTGTCGGCCTATTACTCCCTGAGCGGTCCCGCCTCCTCCAATGCGGACGCGGAAATGAAGGCCGATATCGATGCCGCCCGAGCGGAGACGGATACGGCCAAGCGAGCAGCGCTCTACCACAAGGTCGTGGAGCATGCGCGAGAGCAGGCGTATATGGCTTGGCTGATCCTGCTCAATGATATCTATGGCACAAGTGATCGGCTGGCGTGGGAGCCGCGCACCGACGCCAAGCTGCTCGTCAAGGAAATGAACGTGAAGAAATGAGGGCCGGAGCGGGCACAGTGGGGGATGCAGGCGCCGCGCGTCCGGTGCCCTGAGCGCGCCGCGCTCCGCCCGATGGCTTCGCACCCTCGATAGGAGACAAGTGCCCGTGGGTGCTTTTGTCATCAGACGCCTCTATCACGGAATCTATGTCGTTCTGGGCGTGACCATCGTGGTGTTTGTGGTCACGCGCGTGATTGGCGACCCGGTCTCAGCCATGTTGCCGATGGAGACCTCCGCGGCGCAGCGCGCAGCCTTTGCCCAGCAGCTCGGACTGGATCGTCCGCTTTATATTCAGTTCATCGATTTCTTGGCGGATGTCGCACATCTGAATCTGGGCGAGAGCCTTTGGCAGCATCGTCCGGTCACGCAGATCGTGTTCGAAAAGCTGCCGATCACGCTTTATCTCGTCGGCACCGCCATGGCGCTCGCGATAGTATTGTCGATCCCGCTGGGCATTATGGCGGCACTCAAGCCGGGCCGCATTGCCGACCGCATAACCGTTGTGCTCAGCCTCATCGGCCTGTCGGTTCCGCAATTCTGGTTGGGTGTGCTCCTCATCCTGCTGTTTGCCGTCGACTTGCGGTGGCTCCCGACCTCCGGCAGCGGCGATGTCAGCCATCTCATCTTACCCGCGCTGACGCTCGCAGTCCCGGCGATGACCCGCATCCTGATGGTGGTGCGATCCTCGATGATGGATGAGCTCAACACGCAGCACATCAAGGTTGCAATCGCAAAGGGGTTGCCGTTTCGCCGTGTTATCGGCGTGCACGCACTGCGCAACATCGCCATTCCGGTGATGACGCTCGCCGGCTGGGAGACGGTGCGCGCGCTCGCCGGCTACTCGGTGGTGGTTGAGACGGTATTCGCCTGGCCTGGTCTCGGCCTCGCCGCCGTGCAGGCGATCGAGCGCCAGGACCTGATCTTGCTGCAAGGGATCGTTTTCTACGTCGCCGTCATGGTCGTCATCATCAACATCGGCCTCGATCTCGCTCAGAAGCTCGTCGATCCGCGCGTGAAGTTCGGTTGAGATGTCGAGTACAGGTGTTCAAGTGTTCAATGCGCCGCAATTCGGCACCACCGTGTCCGGGCGCAGGCGACCGGGGGAGCTGACGAACGCGCTGCGGGCTCTTGGCCGGGAGCTGTGGTCCGATCGCGTCAGCTTCATCGGCTTCCTCATCCTCCTGGCACTCGTGCTGACCGCGGTTTTCGCCCCCCTTGTCGCCCCATTCGATCCCACTGCCCAGTCGTTGCGAGCCCGGCTGTTGCCGCCGTTCTGGCTGCCACGTGGAACTATCGCGCATCTTTTAGGTACAGATTACCTCGGCCGCGATGTGCTGAGCCGACTGATCTATGGATCTCGCGCCTCGCTCGGCATCGGGGTGTCGGTGGTGGCGCTGGCCGGCTCCTTCGGCGTGGTGATGGGGTTGGTTGCGGGCTACCTCGGCGGACGCACCGACAGCGTGATCATGCGCGTCATCGATACCCAGATCGCCTTTCCCGGGCTTCTGCTCGCGCTCATCATTCTCGCGACCATCGGCCCCACCCCGGCCACCGTGATCGTCGTTCTCGCCCTCAATGGCTGGATGGTCTATGCGCGCATGACACGCGGCATCGTACTGTCGCTCCGCCAGATGCCCTTCGTGGAAGCGGCCGAGATGATCGGTTGCAAGCCGCGCCGAGTGGTGTTTCGGCATTTACTGCCGAACCTGACTTCGCCGCTCCTGACCTTGATGATGCTGGAATTCGCCCGCGTTGTGCTGGCGGAAGCTTCCCTGTCGTTCCTCGGCCTGGGGGTTCAGCCGCCGGCAAGCTCCTGGGGGCTCGATGTCGCGACCGGGAAGGCGTACATCTTCAATGCGTGGTGGCTCGCCACCTTCCCGGGCTTTGCGATTGCGCTCACCGTGCTGGCAATCAACCTGGTTGCCAGCTGGGCTCGGGTGACATCGGATCCGCAAGAGCGTGAGAAACGCTTTGCCCGCCAATTGCGGGCGCTGATCGGCACGAACGCCGCGCCCAGGCCGGCAGCATCGGCACACGCAAGCGCGGGACAGAATCTCCTCGCCATCCGCGATCTCGTCGTTCACTTCCACACGCGCGGAGGCACGCTGCAGGCGGTGCGCGGCCTCACTCTCGAAGTCCGACCGGGAGAGGTTCTCGGCATCGTGGGCGAGACTGGTTCGGGCAAGAGTGTCACCGCGCAGGCAATCATGGGGCTCATCAACGTGCCGGGTGAGATCTGCGGCGGCGATATTCTCTGGAAAGGGCGTTCGCTGCTCGGACCGCAAGGCCAATCATATGCCCGCGAGATCCAGGGCAAGGAAGCCGCAATCATCTTCCAGGACCCGATGACGTCGCTCAACCCACTGCTCACGGTCGGGACGCAGATCGGCGAAGTCTTGCGTCATCATCTCGATCTCTCCGGCGCTGCGGCGCGCACCCGCACGATCGAGCTCCTTTCGCTTGTCGGCATCACGGCCCCGGAGCGCCGGATGGCGCAATATCCGCACGAGGTCTCCGGAGGCATGTGCCAACGGGTGATGATCGCCATGGCGCTCGCGTGCGAGCCAGAGCTCCTGATTGCGGACGAGCCAACCACGGCTCTCGACGTGACCATCCAGTCGCAAACCCTGGATTTGCTCGCCTCGCTCCAGGCAAGCCTCGGGCTCGCCATCATCCTGATCACGCATGATCTCGGCGTGATTGCCCGCATGTGCGATCGCGTCGCGGTAATGTACGGCGGACGCATTGTGGAGGAAGGGGCAACGGCGGCGCTGTTCGAGCGGCCGCTCCACCCCTACACCGTTGGTCTGCTGCGCTCGACCCCACGGCTCGCCGCGCAGAAGCAGAGGCTTGAATCGATCGAAGGCACGCCGCCCAATCTTCTGAGCCCTCCGGTCGGCTGCTGTTTCGCCGCGCGTTGTGCGTGGGCAAAAGAGCGCTGCACAGGAAACGATCCCCCTCGGATCCTCAAGACCGACGGACGCAGTGCCTCATGCTGGCTCCTGGAGGACGCGGCTACTGACTACGTTTTGTCCGACTCCGGAGCGCAATCGCATGCTTGAGGCTGCGCCGCGGCTTTCGTCCGTGCGAGATGCAACGCGCCCGCTGTTGGCAGTCGAAGCAATCAACGTGTTTTTTCAGCTTCCCGCGCAGGCCCTGTTCTCCCGGAAATCCTCCCGACTGCACGCCGTGGAAGACGTGAGCTTCACGCTCGCGCCGAGGGAGACGCTTGGTATCGTCGGTGAATCCGGATCCGGCAAGACAACGACGGCACGCGCGGTGATGCTTCAGGTCAGGCTCAACCGGGGCCGGATCCATTTCGACGGGCGCGACGTCACCGATCTTGCAGGCGAGGAGCTGCGGCGCATGCGCCGCCACATGCAGTTCGTGTTCCAGGACCCTTATGGAAGTCTGAATGCGCGCATGACCGTACTCGATACGGTGGCCGAACCACTGATCGTGCATGGCTTGGCCAAGCGCCCGAAGGATGCTCGCGACAAAGTCGTCTCGCTGCTGGAGACCGTCGGTCTGCCCGCCGATGCTCTTGATCGCTATCCCCACGCCTTCTCCGGCGGACAACGCCAGCGCATCGGCATCGCTCGCGCCCTTGCCATCTCGCCGGAACTCATTGTCGCGGATGAACCGGTATCCTCGCTCGATGTTTCCGTACGCGCGCAAGTCGTCAACCTGCTGCAGGATCTGCAACAGCGGCTCGGGCTTACGTACCTCTTCATCGCCCATGATCTCGCGATCGTGCGCCACATCTCGCATCGCATTGCGATCATGTACGCCGGTCGCATCGTTGAGGTGGGCAGCCGAGATTCCATCTATGACTCGCCTCGCCACCCCTACACCCAGGCATTGTTGTCGGCTGTGCTGGAGCCCGATCCCACCGCGGCGCGCGCAAGGCCGCGCCAGCTCGTGGCAGCTGAGCCCCCGAACGTCATCGATCCCGGGCCAGGCTGCCGGTATCAGGCGCGGTGCCAGCTAGCGCGCGACCGTTGCCGACGAGAAACGCCCGCCCTGACACCTCGCACCGCGGACCACCTGGTCGCCTGCTTTGAGCGCTGACAGCGGCGGTCCGTCCCTATCTGGCAATGCGGGTGATCTTGGAGCCTTCAAGCGTCAGATTGTACATGAGGCCCTTCTGATCGAAGATGAAGCCGACGATCGGAGCGCGCACGGTGTTCGTGTCGATGGCACCGCCCGCGCCTATGGCGATGATGGTCACGGACCCATCGACCCCGACTTTCCAGCCGTCTGACCGCTGAAAGCCTGCGAGCGCAGCCTCGGTCATGAACATGATGATGACGGAGCGTGCCTGCGCGCCGAACTGAAAGCCGATCGAGCCGGAAATAATGTTATAATATCCAGCGTTTCTGCCGCGAACCAGCAGAGCGCCCTCCCCATATTCTCCGCCAATCCCAAAGCCCGCCTTGACCACAGTGGGGAAGACCAGAATGGCGACGGCCTTGTTGGCGAGCTCGTGGGATGACCAGACGTCGCGGAAGAACCGATCGAGGGTTGCGCGGACTTCAAAGTCGATCTCCGGCCCGGACGCAGCTTTGGTCCGCGAGGCCCATGAGACAGCTGCGAGCGAGCCGAGGAGGACGGTGCCCACCGTTCGTCTTCGTATCCGCACGGGCATGTCATTTCCCCCCAATGGCTGCTCCAGCCGTGCCTCTCTTATCGGTGTGCCTTGCGGCAAATCGAAGACGTTGACCGCCGGCACCGGCGGCTCGCGGCCCGACGCTGCCCGGCTTGTCGCGCCCCCAACATTGCGGCCTCTGCCGCAGCGCGATAAAGCATCGCCGCTGAAATCTCTGCGTTCGTTAAATCTGGATGGCCCAGCATGAAGAAAGTCTATCCCGATGCCCGCAGCGCTCTCGAAGGTCTTTTGCGCGACGGCATGATGATCATGGCGGGCGGGTTCGGGCTTTGCGGGATCCCGGAAGCATTGATCAAGGCCATTCGCGATTCTGGAGTTCGCAATCTGACGGTCGTGTCCAACAATGCGGGCATCGACGGGGTCGGCCTCGGTCTCCTTCTCGACACCAAGCAAATCAATAAAATGATCTCGTCCTATGTCGGTGAGAACAAGACGTTCGCGCAGCAGTATCTGGCCGGCGAGCTGGAGATCGAATTCAACCCGCAAGGCACTCTGGCGGAGCGCATCCGCGCCGGCGGGGCGGGCGTTCCCGCTTTCTTCACCCGCACGGGCGCCGGGACCATGATTGCCAAGGGCAAGGAGGAGCGCGAATTCGATGGTCAGCGTTACGTGATGGAGCGGGGCCTTGTCGCCGACCTGTCGATTGTTCACGCGTGGATGGGAGATTCCGAGGGAAATCTCGTGTATCGCAAGACCGCACGCAATTTCAATCCGATGATGGCCACGGCGGGTCGGGCAACCGTAGCGGAGGTCGAGCACCTGGTGCAGCCCGGCGATCTAAATCCGGATCACATCATCACGCCGGGGATCTTTGTACAGCGGATCATCCACGTGCCGAACGCGGTAAAGCACATCGAGCAACGCACCGTCCGCAAGCGAGCAGCGGCCGCCGGAACAGGGGAGGAAATCTGATGGCTTGGACCCGTGATCAGATGGCCGAGCGCGCCGCCAAGGAGCTGCGCGACGGCTTTTACGTCAATCTCGGCATCGGCATCCCGACCTTGGTGTCGAACTACATTCCTGCGGGCATGAGCGTCCAACTCCAGAGCGAGAATGGGATGCTCGGCTTCGGGCCCTTTCCGTATGAAGGGGAAGAAGACCCTGACCTTATCAATGCAGGGAAGCAGACGGTCACGGAGATTCCGACGACGAGTTATTTTTCTTCCGCCGATAGTTTCGGGATGATCCGGGGAGGCCACATCGATCTGTCGATTCTCGGCGCGATGCAGGTCGCCGAGAACGGCGATCTCGCCAACTGGATGATCCCGGGCAAGATGGTCAAGGGCATGGGAGGGGCTATGGATCTGGTGGCTGGGGTCAAGAAGGTCGTGGTTGCGATGGAGCATTCGGCCAAGAACGAGCCCAAACTGCTCAAGCGCTGTACCCTGCCGCTTACAGGCGCAGGGGTGGTCGATATGGTCATCACCGACCTCGGCGTATTCAGCATCGACAAGAGGGGCGGGGGTGGAATGACGCTGATCGAGGTCGCGCCCGGCGTTACTCACGACGAAATCCGCAGCAAGACCGAGGCGAGCTTTCGGATAGCCTCCAACTGAGGCCAGCGGCCCGGGGGATCATTGGTAGGATCCAACCGGTTCCGGCATTCTGCGGCGGAGCATGGTCACGAAAGGGTCACAGAGCACTTGCAGAAGGGCCGGTAAAGCAGGGGGCTGGCGACACCGCGTGCGCCAGCTTGGCCCCGTTTTCTGCGTCGGCGACTAGCAGCGGCAAGTAATCCCGGGGAATAGGCGTTCTGAGCATGCCCGTAGGCACCAAACGTCTCGGACTCGCCGTCGCAGCTTTGATCCTGGCCGCCACCTGCACGTTTGTGATCGTCGCACTGCTCATGCCGGCAGATTCCGTGCGGGATGCCGTGAAGGCGGAGATCCGGGCCGTCACCGGGCTCGAGCCGGTGGTGCGGGGCGGCGTCTCGGTGTCGCTCTTTCCAAGCGGCAGAGTGAGCCTGGAGGACGTGGCACTTGGGGACAACCGCACCGGCGCTACCGCGCTGACGGCCGAGCATGTGCTCGCGCGCCTGCGATTTTTTCCGCTCCTGATCGGGCGAATCGAGATTGCGGACATACTGCTGGTGCGTCCTACCATTACCGTGGTCCTGGACAACGATCGGAGCTCGAACTGGTCGGGTCACCTCGAAGCCTTGGCCCGCAACCTGCAGCTTGCGCCGCCTCCGGCCGCCTCGTTTTCTGAGATTCGCATCGAGGACGGCACCCTCATTCTGCAGGATGAGGCAAACAAAAGCCGAGAGAAGCTGAGCAAGGTGGAATTCGAGCTTGCCTGGCCTTCCATCTCGCGCAGCTTCGCCGCAACCGGCGGATTTGTCTGGCACGATGAGCAGGTCACCGCGAGCATCAGCTTTACCGATTTCGTCGCCGCTCTGCGCGGCGACCGCTCCGGGCTCAAGGTAAGGCTCGCCGGTGCGCCGCTCAATTTCGCGTTCGACGGATACATCAGTCATCGGCCGACATTGAAAATGGAAGGCACTCTCGCAGCTGATGCAACTTCGTTGCGAGATGCCCTGCGCTGGACAGGGCAGCAAGCTCCGCCGGGGGGCGGGTTCGGCCGCTTTGCTCTCAAGGCCCAAGCGAATGTTGTTGCGACGACCATCGGACTTTCCGGCGCACATGTTGAGCTCGACGGCAATGTTGGCGAGGGCGTACTGAGCTTCGATGGCCACCACACGCTCCAGGGCACCCTTGCCGCGGAAGGTCTGGATCTCACACCTTACGTTTCAACGGTTCGGCTGCTGACTGGTGGCGAGCACGGATGGGACAGCAAGCCGATTGCACTCACCGGCCTCGACAGTGTCGAAATCGATCTTCGGGTCTCGGCTGCCCGCGTAGCAATCGCCAGCGCGAGATTGGGACGAACCGCCGTTGCGGCAACGCTGCGCGGCGGGCATTTCAACATGGCCATCGGCGAGTCCGAAGCCTTCGGCGGCCTGGTCAAAGGAACTTTGGGGCTCGCCAAGTCGGGAGCGGGAGCCGACCTGAAGGCGCAATTGCAATTTTCCGACGTCGACCTCGACCAGTGCCTCGGCGAGCTGTTCGGGATCAGGCGTCTGGAAGGGAAGGGCAACCTCGCGTTCGCAATCGACAGCTCGGGCGGCAGCGTTTACGCATTGACCAAGGGCTTGAATGGAACGGCTGCCCTGTCGAGCCGAAAGGGCGCGATCGCCGGCTTCAATGTTGAGCAACTGCTCAAGCGCATCGAGCGTAGGCCGCTTTCGGGACGTGGCGATTTCCGCATCGGGAAAACGCCGTACGAAACCCTCACTGTGAACCTCAAGATCGTCAACGGCATAGCCAACGTCGAAGAGGTCCGTATGACGGGCGCCGCGGTTGGTCTTGGACTGAGCGGCTCAGCATCCATCCCGGAACGCGAGCTTGACCTGCGCGGCACTGCCAGCTTGTTATCGACCAGCAGCACAGCTTTGCCTCCCATCTTCGAGCTCCCCTTCATGGTGCAAGGCTCATGGAGCGACCCGATTATGCTGCCGGACCCGCAAAGTCGCATCCAGCGCTCCGGGGCAGCGGCGCCGCTCCTTGACGCGTTGCGAAATCACGGCGTGCCGGACCAGGTCCGCTCTGCCATTGAACGGTTGACGGGCTCTGCGCCGCCCCGCGCTGCCGCCCCGCGGGAGGAAACCCCGGCGCTCGCGGGCACATCGGTCCCCACCGAGGCGAGCCCGGCCGGGGTCGGAGCGCCGCCAAACACCGTGTCAACACCGGAATTGCCACAACCGCAATAAATGGAAAACGCGGCTGGTTTGTCCGCGTTTGCTGCCAGTTTGCTAGCCTGGGCGCATTCATCGCCGCTCGAGCTCATCCTGCTCTCGCTATTGTCTGCGCGTCCCGAGACTTCATTATCAGGGATGTCAGAACGACGGCGATGCCGACCACGGCGAGCATGATCGTGCAGATAGCGTTGATCTCCGGCTTCACTCCGAGTCTGATCTCCGAATAGATGCGAATGGGAAGTGTGGTAGCTCCCGGGCCGGTAGTGAAGCTCGCGATGACGAGGTCGTCGAGCGAAAGCGTGAAGGCCAACATCCAGCCCGACGCAAGCGCAGGCAGAATCAAAGGAACGGTGACGCTTAAGAACGTCTTCATGGGGGGGCAGCCGAGATCGAGCGCTGCTTCTTCGAGGCTCGGATCGAGATGCAAAAGCCGTGACCGGACGATGATGGTCACGAAACACATGGTCAGGCTCGTATGCGCAACCGTCACTGTCCAGAACCCACGATCGGCGCCAACAGCAACGAACAGCAGCAGGAGCGCAAGCCCGATGATCAGTTCGGGCATGACGAGGGGCGCATAGACCATTCCCGAGAACAGCAAGCGACCGCGAAAGCGTCCTAGCCGTACCAAAGCGAGCGCCGCGAGGGTTCCCAGCACAGTCGCCGCCGTGGCCGAGAGCATGGCAACCCGGATGGTGACCCAGGCGGATTCGAGCATGGCTCCATCGCGGAGAAGTTCGCCGTACCAGCGGGTGGACCATCCGGCCCAAACCGTCACCAGCCGCGACGCGTTGAAGGAGTAAACCACCAGAACGACAATGGGCGCATAAAGGAACGCAAGCCCCAGCGCGATGGAAGCGACGTTGAACGCGGTCGGCTTGTGCATTCAGGCGCGCTCCGAAGGGTCGCGCGTCTGCATGCGCTGATAGAAGAGAATCGGTGTGAGCAGGACCGCGAGCAGCACGATTGCAATGCTGGACGCGACCGGCCAATCCTTGTTCAGGAAGAATTCCGTCCACAGGGTCTGCCCGATCATCATGCTTTGCGAGCTGCCGAGCAGGTCGGGAATGACGAATTCCCCGACAATGGGGATGAAGCACAGCAATACTCCCGCGATCACGCCCGACAGCGAGAGCGGCAGCGTCACCAGCCAAAACGCCCTCCAGCGTGGACAGCCGAGATCGGCGGCAGCCTCGATCAGGCTTTCATCCATTTTCTCGAGGCTTGCATAGAGCGGCAACACCATGAAGGGCAGGTATGAATAGACCATACCGATATAGACGGCCGTGTCGCTGGCGAGCCATGCGGGAGGTTCATCGACCATGCGCAGCATGATCAGGAGCTGATTGAGCAGTCCGTCGCGTTGGAGAATATTGATCCAGGCGTAGATGCGAATCAGAAAAGACGTCCAGAACGGCAGCGCAACCAACATGAATAGCGCTGGCTGCCAGCGGCGCGGGGCACGCGCCATGCCGTATGCCAGCGGGAACCCGAGGAGCAACAGCAGCACGGTCGACATTGCTGCGATCTGGATGCTCCTGACATAGGACACGAGATAAAGACTGTCCGATGCAATGAGAGAATAATTGTCCAAGGAGAGAGCGGCAGCAAAGGTCTTAAGCCCCTGCCAGCCTCTGCCCAAGTCGAGTACCGGGGTGTAGGGCGGCTGGGCGATCGCAGTCTGCGAGAGGCTGATCTTCACAACGATGAGGAAGGGGATGAGGAAAAGGAAAACGAGCCAGAGGTAAGGTATCAGCACAACGACACGCGCGCCGCCGAGACGTGCGCCAGGCAAAACACTCTTCATCGGGTCAGAACTACCGCTGCATCCTCTGACCAGCTCAGCCATACCCTGTCATCAGACCGGATTCTCTGCTCCGCAATCCGCGTCGTGTTGGGCAGCGTTGCCTTCATAGTGAAACCTGCCTCCAGTCGCACCTTGTAAGCCAAGTGCTCTCCAAGATATGCGATGTTGCACACATTTCCGGTCACGCAATTCGCCTCGCTTGCGGCTGGTCGCTCGCACGAAAGGCGCACCTTTTCAGGCCGCAGCGCCACCCAGACAGTATCCCCCGACTTGCAGTCCGAAGGAGACACGGCACGCAACGGTCCCGCCGACCCGGTTGCTATCATCAGGCCCTCTGGGTCGGTTGCAAGCACCTGGCCTTCGATCAGGTTCACGTCCCCGATGAACTCTGCAATCCAGCGCGAATTTGGACGCTCGTAAATCTCGGCGGGAGCGCCCACTTGCATCAAGCGGCCCTCACTCATCACGCCGATACGGTCGGCCATGGTCATCGCTTCCTGTTGGTCATGGGTCACGATGATGAAAGTGAGGCCGAGCTGCTGCTGCAGATTCATAAGCTCGAATTGCGTCTCGTTGCGAAGCTTCTTGTCCAAGGCTGCAAGCGGCTCGTCGAGCAGGAGTACGCGGGGTCGCTTCACCAGCGACCGCGCAAGGGCAACCCGCTGGCGCTCTCCGCCGGAGAGCTGATGTGGCCTGCGTTTCTCGTAGCCTTCGAGCCGCACCAACGACAGCATCCGCGCAACCCGCGCGGCAATTTCCCTCCTGGAAAGGCCATCCTGCTTGAGTCCGAAAGCAACGTTGTTTTCCACATTGAGATGCGGAAAAAGGGCATAGCTCTGGAACATCATGTTGATCGGCCGACGATGCGGCGGCGCGCCGGCCAGATCCTTGTCGTCGAGCAAGATGCGGCCACTGTCGGGACCCTCCAGCCCGGCCAGCATGCGCAGGAGTGTCGTCTTGCCGCAGCCGGAGGGCCCGAGCAAAGCAAAGAACTCGCCCTCGAATATGTCGAGCGACAGCTTGTCGACCGCAATACCGCTGGAGAAAGCTTTGCTCACCGCCTCGAACCGCACCAGGGGCTCTGCGGGCCTCACTGGCGGCGTATGCTCGGCGTGAGCGGCTAATCCGCTCTCGTGTTCGGCAGATCGGGTAGTCATGCCCTCAAGCTAGACCGGCCTGCCGCCATTGCTCAATGTGCGTGCGACCGCATCACGCCAGCCGCGCCATTTGCGTTCCCGTGTCGCCGCATCCATCTGCGGATCAAATCGACATTCGCATTGCCAGGTGCTCGCGAAGGCTGTCGGCTCGGGACAGAGGTCGGCGGCATAGCCCGCGAGATAGGCTGCTCCGAGTGCCGTCGTTTCCATGACCGCAGGCCGCTCGACCGGAACCCCGGTGATATCGGCGAGGAATTGCATCGTAATGTCGCTTGCCGCCATTCCGCCGTCCACCCGCAGCACGGTTCCGCTGGCGTCCGCGCTCCAGTCCGCGCGCATGGCTTCGAGCAGATCGCGGGTCTGATAGCCAACAGCCTCCAGCGCCGCGCGCGCAAACTCGGGCGCGCCCGAGTTGCGTGTAAGCCCGAACAGCGCACCGCGCGCATTTGCGTCCCACCATGGGGCGCCCAGTCCGACAAAAGCGGGGACCAGATACACTTCTTCCGCAGGAGCCGCCTTGGCAGCAAGCACATTCACGTCGGGTGCGGCCGAGATCATCTTGAGCGCGTCCCGCAGCCACTGCACCGTGGCACCAGCGACAAAGATCGCGCCTTCCAGCGCATAGGTGCGCGTGCCACCCAGCTGGTACGCAATCGTCGTGAGCAGCCGATTGTTCGAGGCCACCGGCTCCTCGCCCGTGTTGAGGAGGAGGAAGCACCCGGTACCATAGGTCGACTTCATCATCCCTGGGGTGAAGCAGCCCTGTCCGACAGTTGCCGCCTGCTGGTCACCCACCATGCTGCGAATGCGTATGGGGGCGCCGAGCACGTTGGTTGCACCGAAGTCGCCGGCACAGTTGCGCACCTCCGGGAGAAGCGGGGCAGGGACTGCGAGCAGCTTGCAGAGCTCCGAGTCCCACTCACCGCGGCCAATATCCAGCAGCAGGGTACGCGCTGCGTTGCTCGCATCGGTAGCGTGAACCTTCCCGCCGGTCAGGCGCCAGAGGAGAAAGGTATCGACCGTGCCGAAGGCCAGCCGGCCCGCTTTCGCAGCTTCTCGCGCGCCTTCAACATGGTCCAGAATCCAGGCGATCTTGGTCGCGGAGAAATAGGGATCAAGCAACAGGCCGGTGCGCGCTGAAATGAGTGGTTCGCACCCGTCCCGGCGAAGGGCTGCGCAGCGCTCGGCGGTACGGCGGTCCTGCCACACGATGGCGTTATGGATGGGCCGGCCGGTGACCCGATCCCAAATGACCGTGGTCTCGCGCTGATTGGTAATGCCAAGCGCCGCAATCTCTTTCGCGCTCCTTCCAGCCTGCTGCAGCGCCGCGCGCATGGTGGCGAGCGCGGTTGCCCAAATCGTTTCGGGATCGTGCTCGACCTGACCGGGACCCGGATAGATTTGCGGAAATTCCTGCTGCGCAGTCGCAACCGGGACGAGATCGGAATTGAATAGAATAGAACGGGTCGAGGTCGTGCCTTGGTCGATAGCGAGAATGAACTCCGGCAAGCTCGGCCTCTGCGGGGTTGGTTGCTGTGCAGGTTTTCCACGCTACGTCCGAGGGCTTCGGACCGATTTTGCGTGTCGGAACGCAAGCCTCGATACCACATTCGCGTATCGCGGGTCGAATGCGCGGTGACAAGCGCGGCCATGCGGCCGGCGAATCAGCGAGGCTCAGCTTGCCAGCTTGCGCGGATGGGATGGCGGCTGCCGATCGCGCCGCGAAGTTGCCAATGAGTTGCCCAGCACAGAGAGAAGACGGGCGTTGAGCGCGCCGTTCGAGATCGGTTTGAGCAGAACGACTTCCCTGAGGCGTTGACCAGTCACCCTGTCGCGCCAATTGTCGCGGTCATGAAGCGCGCCAGCCGTTGACGGTCTTCGGGCGCAAAATGTAATCCGAGTTTGCTCCGCCTCCACAGCACGTCGTCCTCGGTCTGCGCCCATTCACGCTCCATCAGATACCGCACTTCGGCCGCGACAAGTCCGGGACCGACGCAAGGCCCGAGTTCTTGCACGGATCGAGCTGGACCGAGCACGCGCTCCACCCGCGTGCCATAGGCGCGCACGAGCCGGCTCACCTGTTGTTCGTTCAGAAATGGCCTCGAGGCTAGTGTGTTTGCCACCAGACGTTCGAATCCGTCGTGAGGGAATTCGCCTCCTGGTAAATGCGATCTCCGCGTCCACGCCGGGCCGCATTTCAGGATATGGGAAAGCCGATTGAGGGCTTGCTCCCCGAGCCGCCGGGAGGTCGTGATCTTGCCGCCGTAGACGGTCAGGAGTGGCGCTGCGCCTGCGCGCTCGTCCAGCGCCAGCACGTAGTCGCGGCTGACGTCCTGGGATCGCTTCGAGCCATCCTCGTAAAGCGAGCGGACGCCGGCGAACGACCACACTACGTCGGATGGTCCGATCGTCACGCGGAAGTGCTGATTGGCGACGTCGCACAAGTAGATGATCTCGTCAGCACTTGCTCGCACCTCGGCCGGGTCGCCGGTGAAGCCGCGGTCGGTAGTGCCGATAAGCGTGAAGTCCTGCTCGTAGGGCAACGCGAATACGATGCGAGCATCGCGGGTCTGGAAGATGTACCCGTGGTCATGCTCGAACAGCCGTCGCACCACAATGTGAGTTCCCTTGTCGAGCCGCACCGGCATCGGGAGCGCCTGACGCAGGACCGTGGTTGTGAAGAGCTGGAGCCAGGGGCCGGTGGCGTTGACCAGAGCGCGAGCCGTGGCAACGTCGCGTCGCCCCCGCACTTCGAGCACAAGACGCCAGACGCTGTCCCGCTCTGCAGCGATGCAGCGGGTGCGGGTGCGGACCGCTGCGCCACGCTCCGCTGCGTCGAGCGCGTTGAGGACAACAAGCCGGGCGTCATCCACCCAGCAGTCAGAGAACTCAAATCCGTAAGCGGGGGCGCGTTTGAGTGGCGCACCAAGCGCGCCATCCCGCAACTCGCTGTCGATGCTGCGACTGGCGGGCAGAATTCGTCTCCCGCCGAGATGGTCGTAAATGAGCAAGCCCAGTCGCAGCATCCACATTGGCCGCATCCCGGGCTCGACCGGCAGTACGAAGCGCATCGGCCGCACGATATGGGGCGCCATCCGCAGCATCACCTCGCGCTCCGTCAGCGCCTGGCGCACAAGGCGAAACCACCCGTGCTCGAGGTAGCGCAGCCCGCCATGAATGAGCTTGGTCGACGCGGACGAAGTACCGGACGCAAGATCGTTCTGCTCGAGGAGGAGGACGGCAAGCCCACGGCCGGCTGCATCGCGGGCGATGGCCGTCCCGTTGATGCCGCCGCCGATCACGGCCAGGTCGAAATCGGCTACCGCCATTGCGTCATTCCAAAAAGCCTACGCGCCCCGCGGTCTTCCGCTGTATGTTCGGTTAGCGATGATAAACCCGGACACAGGGGGAACTCGATGGAATACCGCGATCGTCATATCATCGTCACCGGGGGAACCGGTGCGCTCGGCTCTGCGGTCGTCAATGCACTGGTCGAGGTGGGTGCGTTCTGCCATGTGCCGTACATCGATGCTGCTGAAGCCGAGCGGTCTGCCTTGCGCGCACACGAGCGAGTGGAGCTGCTGGGGCCCCTCGAGCTTTGCGATGAGAGCGCGGTTGCGACGTTTTATGCCGGCATCCCGGACCTGTGGGCTTCGATCCATATCGCAGGGGGCTTCGCAATGTCCCCAGTGGCGCAGACCAGCAAAACGGATCTGATGAAGCAGCTGAACATGAATTTCGTCACCGCGTTTCTGTGCTGTGGAGCCGCTGTCAGGAGCATGACCCAAACCGGAGCAGGTGGTCGCATCGTCAACATCGCAAGCCGCCCAGCACTGGAGTGGCGCTCGGGTGCCGGCATGGGCGCCTACACCGCGAGCAAAACCGCTGTCGCTGCATTGACGGTCGCGCTCGCCGAGGAGGTCGCCCGGCTGGGCATTCTGGTCAATGCGGTCGCGCCGTCCACGATGGATACGCCAGCCAATCGAAAGGCCATGCCGCACGCGGACCCCGCGGGGTGGGCCAAGGTCGAGGACGTAGCGGCTACCATCCTCTTTCTTGCGTCGCCCCAAAACCGCGTCACCCGCGGCGCGATCGTGCCGGCCTACGGATTATCGTAAGCAAAAGCCGCATTCCGATTGATCAAAGGTGCCGTCACACGCGGATTCCATGTCGCCCAATTGCGTTCTCTCGCGTGCTCAATCTTGCACAAGGGCGACTTCACGCGCGGGGCCGCGAGCGAGACGCGATATGGCATTCGAGGCGATGACGGTCTGGTGTTGCGCGTATGCCTCGTGGTTCTTCTCGATATCGTCGAGATCATAAAGGTAGTTCACCATCAGGCCGTATGATTGCTGCAGCCCGCGCGCCGAGGTGTCGCCGAGGAAGTTGAGCCGCTCGAGTCGAGCGCCATTGCCAAGGTGAAAGCGCGCAACCGAATCCCGAGGAACGCCGCGCGCATTACGCGCACGCAGATAATACCAGGCCGCGGCGCGCAACAGCGGTTCGGAAATCGCCTCGGCAGTTTCGCCATGTTGCCACCAATCCGGTTGGTCGAGCGCGGCAAGCGCTTCGCGATCCTCCTCACTCAGTGCAGGGGACGACTCGCTCGTACGCTCGCGGTTGAGCCATGCGGCAAAGTCCGGAGCAGGGGAGAGGGTGACGAAAGTTGAAAGGCGCGGCATTTCGCGCTGCACTTCCTCCACAACCTGTTTGATCAGGAAGTGACCGAACGAAACTCCTGCCAATCCGCGTTGGCAGTTCGAGATCGAATAAAAGACGGCCGTCTTGGCGCGATCGAGATCGAGCGGCCGACCGTTGGTGGACAGGATCGGCTCGATTGCATCGGGAATGCCGCGGGTCAACGCGACCTCGACGAAGATCAGGGGCTCATCGGTCAATGCGGGATGAAAGAAGGCGTAGCAGCGCCGGTCGGGGGAATCGATCCGCGTGCGCAGATCGTTCCAGTCGCGGATCTCGTGGACCGCTTCGTAGCGAATGATCTTCTCCAGGATCCGCGCCGGCGTCGACCAGTCAATCCTCCGCAGCACGAGGAAGCCCCGGTTGAACCAGGACGCGAATAGGTGGAGGAAATCGGTGTCTATGAGCTCCAGGTCGTCGCGGTGGTCCAATGCATCGATGAGCTGCTCGCGCATGCGTACCAGCGCGGCGGTCCCATTCGGTGCGAGGTTAAGGCGCCGAATGAGCTCAAGCCGGCGCGGCTCGGAGGCACGATGGAGCTTGGCCGCCGCGGCTTCCGTCGGCGAGTTCAACCAGGCCGTGGCGGCAGCACTGAGCCGTTTGGCATCGGGGCCGAAACGATTGGCCAGCACCTCAAAAAAGGCGATGCGAGGGCCAGTCTTCAATTCGCTGTAGAGTGCCAGGATCTCCCGCGCGAGTGCTACTCCGGATGCTTCCCCGCGGCGCGACAGCAGCTCCTCGCAGAGCTGGATGAGGTTAGCGGAATGTTGCTCGGAGATACCGCGACGATGGGAGCGGTCGAGCAGGGATCGCCCGCGCTCCGCGATCGACTGCAGCATATCGCCAAAGAAGGTGGAGGTCACTGTCGCCCGAATCGTCTGTGCTCGCGTGCACCATTAAATAGGAGCGCCATGACGAGTCTACAAAGGTGCCTGATCCGCGCCGCGCGCACGGCTACCGGTGCCAGGGCTGGGCATATGGACAACGTTAGCCCGAAAGGCCACACACGGCTCAGCTCTTGACCATTCCGGGCTTTTTGCGGGGGAAAGGAAAGTTGAATGCCGGGGCCTTTGGCCGGATTGCGCGTCCTGGAGCTTGCCCGGATCCTGGCCGGGCCTTGGGCGGGTCAGATCCTTGCGGACCTCGGGGCCGACGTCATCAAAGTGGAACGCAAGGGGCCCGGTGACGATACCCGTGGCTGGGGCCCCCCATTCGTCGAGGCGGCCGATGGCGGCCGTCTCGGGTCTGCTTATTTCCATGCCACCAACCGCGGCAAGCGCTCGATCGAGGTCGACTTCGAGAACGAGGGGGGGCGGCGGATCGTCAGGAAGCTCGCCGCGCGATCCGATGTGCTGATCGAGAATTTCAAGGTAGGCGGGCTTGCAAAGTTCGGGTTGGATTACGCGAGTCTGAGCGAAGACATGCCGCGGCTGATCTACTGCTCGGTCACCGGTTTCGGTCAGAGCGGTCCCTATGCGGCGCGGGCCGGCTACGACCTCATGGCGCAGGGCATGGGCGGGATCATGGACCTGACCGGCATACCGGAGGGGGAGCCGCAGCGTACGGGTGTCCCGGTGGCCGACATCTTTACCGGGGTCTATTCGGTCATCGGCATTCTCGCCGCGCTCATCGAGCGGGGTCGGACCGGAAAGGGATGCCTGGTCGATACCGCTCTCCTCGACAGTCAGGTCGGCGTCCTGGCCAACCAAGCGCTCAACTACCTTGTCTCGGGCAAAGTGCCCAAACGCATCGGCAATGGCCACCCCAACATCGTGCCGTACCAGGTGTTCCCGGTCGCGGATGGCCACATCATCATTGCCACCGGCAATGACAATCAGTTCAGCAAGCTGTGCACGATCTTGGGCGAGCCGAAGCTCGCGGAGGAGCCGCACTACCTCGTCAATTCCGATCGTCTCAGGAATCGCGAAAAGCTGGTTATGCATATCTCCAATCTTACCATGCGGTGGCAGCGAGCCGACCTGCTCGCAAAACTCGAGGCGGTGCAGGTGCCTGCCGGGCCGATCAACGCGCTTGATCAGGTCTTTGCCGATCCGCAAGTGATTGCGCGCGGCATGCAACTCAGCCTGCCTTGCTCAGCCGCAAAGTCCGGCAAAATTCCCGGCGTGCGCACGCCCATCATCCTGGGCGAGAGGCCCATGGCCGCCGAGCGTCCATCCCCGCAACTTGGGGAGCATACTGCCGAGATCCTGCGTGAAATTGGGGAGCTCCCGTAGTTTCGTTTGCGCGACTGCGCAGCATGACACTCAGCAAGCGGAGCTTGAACGCGCATGGCGCGTCTATTCGGGTTCATCTCGGTCTGGCTGATGCTGGTAATAAGCGCTGTTGCACAAACCGGCGAGAGCGGTTGGCCGCAGCGCGCGATCCGCTTGATCGTGCCATTTCCAGCGGGCAGCAGTACCGACATTGTCGCGCGGATCGTCGCACAAAAGCTTGGATTGGGGTTGGGCCAGCAAGTCGTCATCGAGAATCGCCCGGGCGCAAGCGGCAATATCGGCGCCGAGGTTGTGGCCAGAGCTGTTCCCGACGGCTACACCATCGGCATCGCTACCGCGAGCACCCATGCGGTTGCAGCCAGTCTCAGCGCGGCTCTGCCGTATGATCCGGTCAAGGACTTTGCCCCCATAGGGATGATTGGAGGCCAACCTTACGTGCTGGTCGTTCATCCGGCATTGGCCGTACACAGCCTCTCCGATCTCATCAATCTCGCCAAAGCGAAGCCCAGGGGACTGAATTACGGATCAGCTGGGGTAGCGAGTCTGGCTCATCTTGCCACCGCGCTGTTTGCGAAGATGGCAGGCGTGGAGATCACCCACGTTCCCTACAAGAGCTCGTCGCAATCCATGGTTGACATGATTACCGGGCGGCTGGACATGCAGCTCGCCACCGTCGCCCCCTCGCTTCCCAATGTCCGTGCCCATCAGTTGCGCGCGGTCGCCACCAGCGGAAGGGAGCGCGTACCGGTGCTGCCGGAAGTGCCTAGCATCGCCGAGTCCGGCCTCGCGGGCTACGAGGCAGTTCTGTGGATCGCGCTGGTGGCGCCTGCAGGGACAGCACCGGCGATCGTTGCGCGCCTCAATTCCGAGCTCAATGGCGTTCTGGGCTCGCGCAACGCAAAGGAAGCACTTGACGCGCAGGGCGTGCAGTCGGAACCCGGACAGCCCGGCGCGGTAACGGAACGCATTCATGCCGACACCGAAAAGTGGCGCGCCGTTGTCGCGCAGATTGGTATCCGCTCCGAGTAAGAGGGTCGCACGATCTTCCAGAGGGTATCTCTCAAGGGGGCTGTTGGGCTCAAACAATTCAATGGATGACCATCGATCGACATGAGGCGCGAACTTTGCAGACGCGTGTTGTGGGATCACCAGGTGGCATGCTGGAGGAGAGAGCCATCATGAACGCTCATCGGCGCCGATTTCTGCAGATCACCGCGGTTGCTGCCGGCGTTTTCACGCTCGTTCCTTGCGCTGCGGTTGCGCAGGCTTACCCGATAAAGCCATTGCGTTGGATTGTCGGCTTTCCACCCGGGGGCGGCGCCGACATCGTCACGCGCATCATGGCACCCTGGCTCGCGGAGCGGCTTGGTCAGCCCGTTATCGTGGAAAATAAACCCGGCGCAAGCACCAATATCTCGGTTCAAGCGGTCGCCGCGTCCCCACCCGATGGCTACACCCTGCTTTTCGTTGCGGCCTCGGCTGCGGTCAATGTGTCGCTATTCGACAAGCTTCCCTTCAATCTGCTGCGCGACATCGCGCCGGTTTCCGGTTTGATCGATTTTCCCCTCGTCATGATAGCAAACCCGGGAATGTCGGCGACCTCGGTGCCGGAACTGATCACGCATGCCAAAGCCAATCCGGGAAAGGTGAGCCTTGCCTCGTTCGGCACCGGGAGCACATCTCACGTCGCAGGCGAGCTCTTCAAGATGATGGCGGGCGTCAATATGATTCACGTGCCTTATCGGGGCGGCGCGCCTATGATCGCCGATCTGCTCGCTGGCCAGGTGCAGGTGGGTATCGACGTGATGACGACGGCGCTGCCACAGATCCGCTCCGGCGGACTGCGGGCGCTGGGTGTCGCCGGCAAGCACCGCTTTCCCGGGCTGCCGGGTGTGCCGACCATCGGGGAGACGGTTGCCGGGTACGAGGCGAATTCCTGGTGCGGCGTCGGCGTGCCAAGGGGCACCCCCGAAGACATCATTGAAAGACTCAACCATGAGATCAATGCAGGGCTTGCCGACGCCGCGGTGAAAGCGCGGCTCGCCGATGTCGCGACCACGCCAATGGTCTTCAGTCCGGCGGAGTTTGGCGGGTATGTGAAGGCCGAAACGGAAAAATGGGGCCGGGTCGTCAGGCTGGCGGGCGTCAAACCGGAATGAACGCGCGATATGAGCACGCGCGTCGCGATCGCACGTGCGTTGCGCGTCCTGGCGCCAAAGCTGCCTTCCCACGAATTTGAGGCAGTACTAGACCACGCCGTCGATAGTCCCGGCTTGCGGGTCGCTGCAGCGGAGACGGCCGCTTGGCTCGCGCTCGTCGCCTACGCGCGTCACACCTTTACGGACTATGACGAGCTTCTGCGAGACGCCTACGACCGGGAAAGCGCACGTTTCTTTGTCGCCGACGAGCTCGCCGCCGTGTTGCGGGAATGGGGCGTGCGCAGGCCTCTGACGCCGCAGGACTAGCTCAAGCGTGCGGATCGACCGGCGACGGCGGCAGCAACGCCGGTTGAATGAGTGGCAGCGCGGGGCCGGTTACGTCCTTCGCCACTCTCAAGTTATCGTGCGTGCCTATGAGAACTGCAGTGAGCGCGATCAAGATGAACGCCAGCGTGGCCACCCATGTCCATACGCTGATCTCATCCAGATGCCCGTGGTGTGCTTCCATGGTTCGCTCCCGACCAGACGCAGGCTGAATTCGCAATGAAAGATAACAACCGGACGGAGCTTAAGTTCCCCTGTTACGCGCGGAGCGTAGGTTCGTAGGGGCGAGGTCTGCTTCGTCCGCTTCAGCCCTCCTACGCCCGCGACCCGAGGGCGACGGCATGCGCCGGGATCGTCAGGTCACCGCAAGCGGCGCGAGCGCATCGATATCGGTGACCACGTCGAGAATCACGGGCCGGTTTGCGCTGAGCGCCTGCTTCAAGGCGGGGCCCATGTCCGCGGGCTTCTCGACTCGCATCCCGAGCGCACCCATGTCCTCGGCGATGCGCGCGAAATTAACCTTGCTGAAGGTCCACAGCTCGCGCGCCTGCTCGGTTTGCGTGCCGCCATAGACCCGATCGAAACCGCGCTTGGACTGGTTGCCGCTCGCATTGTTGTTGACGAGAGTGATCGCGTTGATACCCCAGCGTGCCGCGGTCTCGATCTCGGCAATGTGGTACCACAGTCCAGCGTCGCCGGTGAACGTGATCACCGGTCGATCCGGGCACGCACATTTTGCACCTAGCCCGGCCGGAAACGCCCAGCCGAGATGGCCGGCGCTGCGCAGGTAGCTTTGGCGCGGGCTG
>Ga0209526_10000668_pt1 | contig 22450 bp, 23 predicted proteins | sample JacPinW_OM2H0_M1_FD_188566 | JGI IMG/M metagenome (GOLD analysis project Ga0209526, IMG submission 188566) | Forest soil microbial communities from Algoma, Ontario, Canada - Jack Pine, Ontario site 1_JW_OM2H0_M1 (SPAdes) (version 2) | ecosystem: Environmental > Terrestrial > Soil > Boreal... | reverse complement strand
CCGATGCTGCCCCGTGCCAGTATTTCAACCACTGGAAAATCGGCAGGTAATACCATTCCGGGCGCGGCACGTATTGCGCGTCCGCTGGATTTGCAGGAGGACCTAGTTGCACTGGCACAAAAAAGCACAGTAAGCCGAGTCCTGCGATCAACAGCGCCGTAAGCGAAAGATCCATCAGCACCTGGCGGGGATAAAAAAGTTCCGTCTTCTGTTTGGGCTCGTGCGGATCTTCGTCGGTAGGCCCGGCTGCTCCAGCCTTGCGGAATAGAAGGATATGGGAAGCCACCAACGCAAAGATGCACGCGGGAATCAGAAAAACGTGGGCAACGAAAAACCTAGATATCGTGAGAGTTCCCATCTCGGTCCCGCCGCGCAACATGCGTTTCAGAGCCTCGCCAAACCAGGGAACTTCGCTGACCGCGTTTGTGCCCACCGCAGTGGCGAAATATGCCCTCTGATCCCAGGGAAGCAGGTATCCGGTAAACGCCATCCCCAAAATGAGCGCGAAGAGCACGCAGCCGGAAAGCCACAGCAGCTCACGCCGCCCTTTGTACGCCCCATAAATGTAGGTTTGCGACAAATGAAGAAGCATCACGATAATCATGGCGCTGGCGCCGTAGGCGTGAAGGCTTCTCAGAAACGAACCGGCCGTAACCGCTTTCGTGATGTACGCTATCGTGGTGTGCGCGTGATCGGCCGAAGGCACGTAGTACAGCGCCAGAAAAACTCCGGTGATTACCTGCGAAATAAAAATGAACAGCAGGCCCGAACCGAATACGTAAGCGAATCGCGCCCCTCCAGGAATCGGCTCATAAAGCGCCGTCTTTAGCAGGGTATCGATCCCGGTGCGGTGGTTCAGCCAGCTCCATATTCCTGATGCAAGAACCGCCGGGGTGTCGCCTTGTTCCGGCTGCGCGGAATGCATAGAAAATCCTTCCTCAGCCGATGACTTCCCTGTCCGATACCAGTTGCCGGAAATATTGGAATTTCACCAGCAGCTGACCGTTCTCAACGGACGTTTCGAGTGGGTCCATCCCGCGCAGGGATGGCCCGCTAACGCGGGCTCCCTCTTTTGTGAACGTGCCCCCGTGGCAAGGACACACAAACTGACTTTTGTCTTTGTTCCACGGGACCGTGCATCCCAGGTGCGGGCACACCGAAGAGAGCACACGAAGCTGCCCTTCCTTGTCCGTCGTTACATACACCGCTTTCTCGGTTATCGTTTTACGCCAGCCGTCCACTTGTTCAATCTGAATGGTGCGCAACGCTGGCTCGCTCAGAGAAGCAAACTCACTCACCGAGCCCACCGGCGAACTCTTTAGTTCCGTGGTCCTGCGTAGGAGCGGAAAAAGGGTAAATCGAATAAGCGGCAGGGAAAGCAGTCCACCTACAAAAACCGCACCCAGCCCCATCAATGCGAACAGAAAGGATCGCCTATCATCGCCTGGCAATTCGCCCGTCGCAATTACTGGAGATGTGTTCTTGTTATATCCGACATGCTCGTCCATCGTTTCTCCCGAGACGGTGCTCGCCAAGCCACCCTGAAATCTCTGCGCTCAATTCCGAATGACTCACGTCAAGCGATTCCGGTTATTTGTCCTTTGGCAGCGCCCTTATATAAGCGACCATTTTGCTAACGTCCTCAGGTTTCAGCTTCTTTTCAAACCCCGGCATTTTCCCTAGGCCTTTGGCAATGACCTGGGCAAGTTCCGCATCCGTTTTTTTCTGCACCTCGTCGGAGCGCAGATCCTTGGCCTTCAGTGCCTTCCCCGTCGGAGTGCTCCCGCTGCCATCGGCCGCGTGGCACAAAACACAGTTTGTCTTGAATAGTTTGTCCGGGTCGCTTTGGCCTCGAACCAGCCCGGGAAAAGCCAACGTCACGAGACTAAGGAACATCCCCGCAGAGACCAGGTGCAAAAGAATTCGTTTCATTAGTCCTCCAGCTAAAGTCCAAGATTTCTCGGAAGATTCTCTTTCCTTCTGTGAATCCCCATATTCAAATGGTTCGCTTGGTCGAGAGTCTAGCGCAGTTTCAAGTGTTTGCATTTTATGCTTGGTTCTTAAATTTGGAAATCGCAGGTTGACCGTGTTTCCACAATGAGTGGCCACGCGAAGCTGGCTTGTTCAAATTAACTGCTTAATGGGGAGTAACTGTAAGGGGCTCCGCACGTTGCTGCTTGGGAGCACAGGCACCTGTGCTCCCATATTCGCTAGTCGAGCTGTGCGAGCACCTTGGGCCCGGCCTTATCGTGCCGCTTTCGTCCATTAGCTTGAGGCGTCTGACGACCCCAGCGTGCTAAAAAGACTGCGAACTTGTATATAAGTGAACAGACACGCTTCTTGATAAAGCCTAGGATGGGTTTGTAGCAAAAGGGCTGTTTTGTTGGCCAGTCCGTCGCTGCAGCTTGTTCCCCTGCGGCTTTCACAAGCTTCAAGGATATCGAACGCCACCTTAACCCGACACGCTGACTGAAAAAACAGTCCAGCCATTTGCCAAGTTGGAGCGGTCATCGGGTTGCCGGCAGCACTCAGTCAGTGCTGGAAGCAATTCGAGGGACCACGCTGGAAGTGTCTCGCAGCTCGGACAGAAAGGAAAAAAGATTATGCCTCTTATTCAAATTCTCTTGGCCCTGATCGTCGTGGGCGTGCTCCTGTGGTTGGTGAATCGTTTCATCCCCATGGCCGGCAGCATTAAGTCGATCCTAAACGCGGTAGTGGTTATCGTCGTTGTGGTATGGCTGTTAAACGTTTTTGGGCTGTTTCATTCTCTGGCTCACATTCGCGTCGGCAGCTAGACATAGAGCAATGAACGGCTCGGTCGAGTGCAATGTTTCGCGCCCCGAAACGAACGACCAGCAAGAAGCATCGCGTCAGCTGTTTTCAATGATGCGCTCACGAATATTCGGTAGTGGAGGTAACATCATGAAACCGATTGGACTTCTTAACCCAACAGCGCTGTTTCTCCTTCTGGGCTTTGCTGCTCCTGTTAACGCAAATCAGGACCCGCAAGAGAAGCCGCCGAAACAGGAACAACCCGCGAAGCCGGAAAGGCAGCAGCAGCCCGCAACGCCCCCAAAGCAGGAACAGCAGGCGAAGCCGCAACAGCACCCTCAGCAGCAACCCAGGGATCAACAGAATCCACAACAGAAAGAGCCTCCGCAGAAAGACAACTCTGCAAAACAGCAACAGCAACAAGCTAAGGCGCGGGAAGATCAACAGCGGCAACAGAACCAACAGCGAGATAATTCCGCGAAACAACAGCAACAACAAGTGAAGATGCAGCAGGATCAACAAAGGCAACAGCAGCAAGACAAATCTCAAAAGCAAGAACAACAAATTGCCAAAGGCCAGCAGGACCAGCGACGTCAAGTGCATCAACAGCAGCAAGACACTTCCGCTACTCAAGTGCAACAGCAAACCAGAGCACGGCAGCAACAGGGCACAGAGCAGCAGTCTCGTCGGCAGCAGGTCAGCGTGCAATCCCAGCAGGAGCAGCACCGGCAGGAAAGCGAACAGCGAGGCGCCTGGCAGCAGCATCGCGCACGGAACTGGCAGTCCGAGCACCGCGACTGGGAGCAGCGTGGCGGGTACAACGGCTACCGCATTCCAGAGGACCGCTATAGTGGCTACTTTGGCCCGGAACATTCATTCCGTATCTACAGCTATCCCGTGATGGTGGTTGGCGGCTATCCCCGCTTCCAGTACGGCGGCTATTGGTTCAGTACGGTAGACCCGTGGCCAGAATACTGGTCCGACAATTGGTACGACAACGATGACGTATATATCGACTACTCAGGAGACGGCTATTACCTGTACAACCAAAGGTATCCTCGCGATCGAATTGCAATCAACGTCTACATGAACTGAACGTTGCTCAAGCGTGTCGAATGTATACAACTCCGTCCCAGTGTAATCAGCTTTCAAAGAACAAGAAAGGCGCTGGGACGGGGTGCTCAAAAACATACCAAATAGAATTCACTTAAGAAGGAGCGAGCCATGCTTGGAACCATATTAATCGTCATCTTGGTCCTAGCACTTTTCGGGGCATTACCGCGGTGGTCACACAGCAGGGACTGGGGCTACATCCCCACGGGCGGTGTCGGTCTTGTTCTCGCTGTCGTAGTCGTCTTACTGCTTCTGGGGCGCATTTAGAACGCGCATCCATTGGGTCGGAGGTGAGCGATGCAAGGTTCGAAACGACGGGTAGTCAAGTTTCTCGAGAAGGAAATCAAGACCTACACGGCCTTATCCCTATTTTTGTCGAAGAAGGGAATAAAGGAACATGTTCGCATTGGAGAGAAGAAAGTCCTGATCAACCCAACGTTCTACAAAGAGCGAATGAAGGAAGCGAAAAAACTTGTCTCTGAACTTAAAAAACCGGTTTAATGCAAAACACTCTGATTCCGACAGTTCTAGTGGCTGGGGCCGGCGGGGTGTCTCCGTTCTTGCGATCTTCCTGGTCATGTTGCTATGTACCACCAGCTTGGCCGCCTACTCGGTCCTTACCCATGAAGAAATCGTAGACCTGCTGTGGACCGATGAGCTCCGACCTCTTCTTCTCAAGCGGTTTCCAGCGCTCACGGAAGATCAGCTCAAGGAGGCGCACGCCTACGCCTATGGCGGCGCCGTAATCCAGGACCTCGGCTATTATCCTTTCGGCAGCGTGGAATTCAGCAACCTCGTTCATTACGCTCGCAGCGGTGACTTCGTTCGTGAGCTCCTGATACAAAGTCAGGACGCAAACGAGTACGCCTTTGCCCTCGGCGCCCTTGCGCACTATGCCTCGGATATCGCCGGCCACCCGGCTGTCAACCAGGCTGTTTCCATTCAATATCCGAAGCTCCGTGCCAAATACGGCAATTCCATTAGGTACGCACAAGACCACACCGCACATCTGAAGACCGAGTTTGGATTTGACATGGTCCAGGTGGCAAAGAATCGCTATGCCTCGCAGCAATATCACGATTTCATCGGATTTCAGGTGTCTGAGCCTCTACTGGAACGTACTTTCCCTATTGTTTATGGAGTGGAGTTGAAGGATGTTCTGACCCACGAGGATCTTGCAATCGGTTCCTATCGTTTTGCGGTCAGCCGGTTGATCCCGCAAATGACCCAGATTGCACTGCGTACCCACAAAAAGAACATGATGAAGGAGACGCCCGATTTTGCGAAGAAGAAGTTTCTTTACCGGCTGTCGCGCTCCGACTATGAAAAAGAATGGGGAAAGGACTACAAGAAGGACGGATTCAAGACTCGGCTGCTTTCAGTCCTCTTGCGCTATATGCCGAAAATTGGTCCCTTCAAGGCCCTGGCTTTCAATAACCCCACGCCTCAGACGGAGGACCTGTACTTCAAGAGCATCAATACGACCGTGGATCAATATCGCATTTATCTCGAGCAGGTTCGTGCAGGCTCACTGAAACTCGCCAACTCTGATTTCGACACTGGCAAAGAAACCAAGGCTGCCGAGTACTCTCTGACCGACTACACCTATGCAAAGCTGTTAGCGCAGCTCGCCGAGCGGAAGTTCGATCTCACCTCATCGGATCTGCGCGAAAATATACTGAACTTCTATTCTGACCTTTCGCTTCCTCTTGAAACCAAAAAAGACCCCGCGCGCTGGCAAAGCGTATTGGCTTCCCTTGACCAGCTGAAGCTCGTTACCCCAACGCCGGTTCTTGCCGCCAACCCGGCATTGGCACACTGAGGTGTGCTCTAGTGAACAGACAATCGGTTTCAATCAGCCTAATATAAATTATTCTGGGAACATCGACGGCGATCTCCTGGTGCGGCACAAGCGCAGTAAGTATCGGCCCCTGGTGAGATTGGAACAGCAATGCTTTGGACAATTTTCATCGTGTTGTGCGTCCTCTGGCTCTTCGGCATGGTCACGTCCTACACCTTTGGCGGACTCATTCACATTTTTCTTCTCGCGGCTCTGGCCGTATTTGCATTTAATTTGATTCAGGGCCGAAGGCGGCCGATTTAGTTGCAAAAGCAAACAATATGAAACCCAACATGTGGATTGCCATTATCTTAATTGTTCTGGGCGCGCTGGCCCTTGCCTATCAGGGATTCACATACACCCATCAGGAAAAAGTTCTCGATCTTGGACCGATCCATGCCACTGCAGAAAAACACGAACATGTTTCCATCCCCCCGATTCTCGGTGGGCTCGCATTGATGGGCGGGATTGTCCTGCTCCTCGTCGGAGCCAGAAAAGTTTCTTAGTTTGCAATTTCGAAAGTTTCCCGCCTGAGGGTCGGGTAACGCATAGCACTCTCGCAAGGTAAACGTGTTGAAAGTTCTTCAGCAAGGGGTCCTTTGGGCAGATGATTGTTAGTGGAAGCAGTTTCGACCTGGGAGGTCAGTAATGAAGAAATATCTAGTTACCGCAGCATGTCTCATCCTCGTAGCGGTTGCAGTAGATGCGAAGAAATTGAATAGAGAGCAAAAACGTCTCCAAGAAGCGGGCGTTGTCATGCAGGAAGTGCTCAACATCCCGGACAACATTCCCCATGAACTCTTGGAAAAGGCCGAGTGCGTCATCGTATTTCCCTCCGTCAAAAAGCTGGCGTTTGGAATCGGCGCCCAGTATGGCCGCGGGGCTATGGTTTGCCGTACCGGAGAAAAGTTTCGCGGACCCTGGGGAGCCCCGGCAATGTACGCGCTGGAAGGCGGCAGTGTCGGCTTCCAAATCGGCGGAGAAGCCACGGATCTGATCCTGCTGGTCATGAATGACAGGGGGATGGAATCGATTCTCAGCAGCAAGGTTAAATTGGGCGCAGATGCTTCCGTCGCCGGTGGACCAAAGGGGCGTGATGCTTCGGCTGATACCGACGCTTGGATGCGGGCTGAGATCCTCAGCTACTCGCGTTCACGCGGTTTGTTTGCCGGCGTATCTCTTGAAGGCACCACACTTCGACCCGACGACGATGCAAGCGCGGATGTTTATGGTCGTCCCATCAAGGCCAAGTACATCGTGCGAAGCGGCAAAACGGGCGTGCCCATGACAGGCCGTCATCTAGTCAATGTTCTGCAAAAAAGCGCACCCCATAATGAATCGGAGCGCGCTTCGGTTAAGTAGTTGGGTTACCAGCTTGCCGGGGTATCCTTATCCCGGCAAGCTGACATTTTCAGCCAAACAGTTTCGCTCGTTGTCCTTACTCGTGCAACACAACCGTCAGCAACGACTTATTAACCTTGATTTTTCCGTTGTACTCGATAAATCCCAAGTTCCTGAATTTGTTCATGAAGAAGTTAACCCGCGATCGCGTAGTTCCTATCATGCTTGCCAGCGTCTCCTGGGAAACTTTCAGAAGGATGCGGTCCGGTTGTTCTTGCTTCCCGTAGCGCGCCAAAAGCAACAACGTCCGCGCCAGGCGCTTTTCACTCGAATTGAACAGTTGATCGACCAGATCCTCTTCCACACGGATGTTGTGCGCGAGCATATATTTGATGAAATGATCGGATAGCTCATGCTCGGCGTGGAGGACCCGCAGCAGTTCGTTTTTCTCCATCACCAGAAGCGTGGTTGGAGTTATGGCGGTTGCCGTGCCCATCCGGACGGTCTGGCCCGCCATGCATCCCTCGCCAAAAAAGTCGCTTGGGCCGAACATCGCCACGACGGCTTCCTTTCCGGATCCGTTCACCACCGAGAATTTCACTCCCCCCTTCTGGACGTACATGACAGTCTCCGCAGTTTCACCTTGGGAGTAGATGGATTCACCCCTGCGGTATTCGATGACTTTTCTCGCCACCCCTGCGGTATCGAGAAACACTCGCGGACTGAAGGAGTCGCCGTTTCGATTCTTTCTGGTTTTCTTTGGTTTCATACTCAGGTCGGATCACCATGCGGACATGGTGCCCCGGTACCCAACTTTATGCTAGCAAGGGGGGGGCCCTCAAAACTGTATAAAAGAGCACACTGCCTACCCTTGTCGGTTTCCAACCTCTGGCCGGGACGACGGGAAATAGCGATATTTGCCGGAAGATTCGGACTGCTGCAATCGGCCCTTCCGCATATCCGCGAAACCGGCTTTTCGTTCAGTGACTCCAAATACGGCACAGAACAAAACCTCGGTACTATCGATTCTGTTCCGACTCATGCGCGACGGGAACTTGCTTGGCCGCAGCCTGCAGATTAGGAACCAGCCAGCGAAATAGCATTGTCGCGGCAATGCCCCCGAACAGCTGAGCGATCAAAAACCAAGGAACGTCCTTGGACCGGATGCCCGCGAATGTATCGCTGAGGCATCTGGCAATTGTGACTGCAGGATTGGCAAACGATGTCGACGCCGTGAACCAATACGCCGACGTGATGTAGGCGGCGACAGCGAATGGTATAGAACTGGGTCGAACTCGCGAACATCCCCAAATTACGGACACCAGGCCGAATGTCGCGACAAACTCACTGAAGATCTGAGCAGGCCCGCTCCGAATATGATGAGATAACGAGATCACCGGTAGTGCGAACATCAAATGGGCAACAACGGCTCCGCATATCCCGCCGAGGATCTGCCCAACCGCGTAGTGCGGAGTCTCTCGCCACGGAAGTCCATGCTCGAAGGCGTCCATGAGTGTGACAACCGGATTCAAATGCGCGCCGGATACCTGGCCAAATGTGAAAATAAGCGCCAAGAGTGCCGCGCCTGTAGCCAGGGTATTCGCAAGGAGGGCTAAGACCACATTGCCGTTAGCGAGGCGCTCTCCCATAATCCCGGAGCCGACTACTGCCGCAACAAGAAATGCGGTCCCAATAAATTCCGCGGTAACACGGCGAGCGAGCGAGCTTTTCATGCTTGCCCGATCCTGTCGATTTCTTTTTTGATAGCGAGTCCATCTAGACTTGTGAGCGGCAGGTTGAGGAATAGACTGATCCTTCGCTCAAGAATCATGAAAGCGTCCCGGAAAGCGTTCTCGATTTGTTCGCTTGTGCCCTCGACCGCGACAGGGTCTGGCACTCCCCAATGGGCGGTCATAGGCTGTCCGGGCCATAACGGGCATACCTCTTTAGCAGCGTTGTCGCAGACCGTGAAAACAAAATTCAGTGGTGGAGCGACGGGCTTCGCAAATTCCTCCCAGGATTTACTGCGCAGACCCGTCACCGGAAGTTTCGCAAGCTCCAGCTGGCGGAGTGCAGCGGAATGCACCGCGCCCTTCGGATTGCTCCCCGCGCTATAGGCGGTAAAGTTTGGGAAACCTCTGCGGTTCATAATGGCTTCGGCCATGATCGAGCGAGCGGAATTACCGGTACATAAAAACAACACGTTGTAGCGCGCTTGCATGCATCACCTCCTTGTCGCGATTTCTTCCACAAGCGGTCCACACCCGCCTCGTCCACCACAACAATTCTCCAGAAGAAAATTGGTCAGGCGGTTCACGCTCTCTAGATCCGCGGAGTACGAAATAGAGCGCCCGTTCTTGTGCGCCCGTACGAGTCCTGTCACGGCTAGAACGTTTAGATGAAAGGAAAGGGTTGGACTCGGCAGCCGCAGGCGGCGAGCTATTGTTCCCGCCGGAAGACCGTCAGGGGCGTGCCGAACGAGCAAACGAAAGATGTTGAGTCGCGTTTCTTGCGCCAACGCGGCAAGCGATTCGACAGCGTAGGATGTCTTCATATTTCCAAAACAATGGAACTATATGGTACTCAGTGCCCGATGTCAATTTGCCAAATAGAAATGCCCGATTTTCTCATCGCGCCTGCGAAAAAATTAGCATCTTCATCACTGCGCTGGATCGCGGATACAAGCTGCGTTACACTTCGCTACCAAAAGAAACCGGGATGCCTGCGCCTCGGGGAGAAATCTTATGAACAATTTTCGCAACGCAACCGTTCGCGCATTCTGGCTATTCGCGAAGCTGGCGCTTGTTTCCCTGTGGCTCTCCGCCTCGACCCGTGCGCAATACACCGATCGCCAGGCCATCGATGACCTTGGCGGCCCGAATGCATTTGCTGCCCGGCGCGCTGAACTTGCCAAGCAGGTGAAAACCGGCTGGGTGCTTCTCTTCGCTCGCAATGAAATTCCCGAATCCACGCATTATCGTGAAGACAACGACTTCTACTATTTTACCGGCCTCCAGGATCCCGGCGCGGTGATGGCCCTGGACGCCGAAAAAGGCGTGACCTACATCTTCGAGCCGCAGCAACTCCCGCGCACCGCCAAGGTCTATGGTCCAAATCTGCTTTCCTTATCCGAAGCGGATCGCACCGCGCTAGGATTTCCTCTCGTGTTCCCCATCACTCAGCTCGACCAGGCACTCTCCTCCTTTCTCGCAGGTTCCGGCAGCGCCAGCCCGGCTTCCGATCTTTGGATCCGTTTGAATTTCCCGGACAAAGCTGACGGCGCGCGACAGGAAGTGGGCCGCGACAATAGTTGGAAATTCTCCCATCCATATCACGAACCGGTCCCAGACAACCTGGCTCCGTCGTACTTACTCGCCGAGCGCTACCCAATGCTGCATCTGCGCGATGTCACCCCCATCCTCGACGCCATGCGCAATATCAAGCTGCCCGAGGAAATCGAGGTCCTCCGCCGTATTGGAAAAATCAGCGCCGAAGGCGACCGCGATGCCATCGCTCACGCCCAGCCCGGTAGCTACCAATATCAAATCGAAGCGCGCGCCTATTACTACATGTTCGACCACGGCGCTCAGGGCGCCGCGTATCTCGCCATCGTCAGCTCCGGCACCGACATCAACACCATTCATTACTTTGCGGATCGCCACAAAATCGAGGCCAACGAACTCGTCGTCCTGGATTTCGCAGGTTCCCTCGATCACATGACTATGGACATCACTCGCACCTTCAACATCAGCGGCAAATTTACCCCCGAGCAAGCCAAGTGGTACGCCATTGATCTGGAATGCCAAAAAACCGTTATCGCACTGCTCACCCCAGGCCACACCTATGAAGAAGCAAGTGCCGCCGGCAAGGCGATTTTCGACAAGGCCGGCATTGGTGAGCAGTGGTACGGTTTTCCCGGGCACTTTGTCGGCTTGGCAACCCATGACGTCATGAAGGTCACCGGCCCGGTGAAAGCCGGACAAGTCGTGACCGTCGAGCCCTACATTGATTTCCCCGACCAGCGCATGCACTACCGCGTCGAAGACACCCTGCTTATCACCAGCGGCGCCCCGGAAAATCTCTCCGCGGCCATACCCAAAGAAATGGCCGACGTGGAAAAGTTGGTCGGCAGCGCCAAGTAACATTCCCGAGTCGCGAGTGTTGGGAACCAGTCTTCTTTACCAACAAACCCGTTTTGGGGCGGTTTGCTCTGGCAATTTCGATGCGATACAGTATCAAATACTCCATGGAGCGCACCCGATGAGTGATAAAACTAAAGAGGAGAATTCCTCGACGGAGAAGGCCACCGTGACTCTTCCTGGAACCGTTGAGAAAATCATCCCTCCAATTGTCCCCAGTGAGCCGGAGAAGGCGCAGATCGCCGTGCACGGTGCCGAAGAACTTTACCGCGAGATTCGGGTGGAAAACACCTTGCAGGATGAAGCAGGTAATCCAGTAAGTCTGAAAAAGGGCGCTGAAGTGGAAGTTACCATCGCGGCAGAGCCAGAAGCAACCAAACCCAAAGACAAGGCTTAGACGGAAAACTACGCTACATCCGCCCGGGGGCTCCCGGAATTAGTGTATTCTTCCGCTCTGATTGCCATGGCTACACTTGAGTGTGCTAACGGTATTTCCCCTATGGCAAGCTGGGCACTCATCTGCAAGCGTTGCGGCAAGAATTTTACATATTCTGAAATAAGCGATACCCTGGCCAATCACTTTTTCCCCCGCAAACCCGAATTCCCAAAGGAAGGCGTGCAGTATGCTTGTCCCAACTGCCAGACCAGACTTATTTACCAGGTGAATGATCTGCGATATCAGAGCAAATAGACGTTATGCAGACACTCGTTTTCTCGAAAGACGTTTCATCGACAGGTGCTATCCGCAAGCTGAAAACTTCGAATTCTCATTGCGCCGACGAAGAGTTCGACTTCCAACTGCTTTTCCCAAGGAACCGGCCGCTTCGTAGTTTGTTGAGGGAGAACGCCGGACTGGACTACGGTGAACACCGTATGCTTTCAACACTTCGCCGCCACGTATGCTATCAACGGCTTCAACAGCTGTAGAAAGGGCGTTAGCAACTCCGTTTTCAAAGGATACCGCCACCGGTTCTGTCCGGTGATGGTTCCGTGTGAATTCTTCAGCCGCAAATAACTAGTGGGCCTCGGAGTCGCTAGAGCAATGTCTAACACTTCTAAGTTCTCTGCAAATTCTCAAAACGTCCAGCATAGGGATGGACGCATTGATTCAGCTCATATCCCGTTGCTGGAGGCCGTTAAGGCCGCCATCATCGTGACCGATAGCGCGGGCATCATCACGTATTGGAATCCCTTTGCAGAGGAGCTCTATGGGTGGCCAACCAAAGAAGTCGTTGGCCGCCATATCATGGAAGTAACCGTAGGCGTCGGATCGGAGCAGGAAGCAATAAATCATATGGCCGCCTTAACCGACGGCAAATGCTGGTCGGGTGAATTCCAGGTTCGCTGTAAAAACGGGGAATTCTTGACTGCTTTGGTGACTCTCTCACCGATGTTCGATGAATCCGGAGCTGCCATCGGAATCGTGGGGATCAGCCAGGATTTGAGCAGCCGCAAGCAGGCGGAAGAAGAACTTCAGAACGCCCACGCGGAACTGGAAAAGCGAGTTCAGGAACGTACCGCGGAACTTGCCTCAATCAACGAATCATTGCAGAAGCTTTCTGCCCAACTGATCAGGGCTCAGGATGATGAGCGGAGACGTATTGCCCGCGAACTTCACGACTCCACAGGCCAGGTTCTGGCGGCGCTCAGTATGACCCTCAGCCAGATGCAAAAGGATTCCTCTCCTGCAAACTTGCGCAAATTCGAGGAATGCAAAGATCTGATTATGTCAGCCGCGAGCGAGATCCGAAATCTTTCTTACTTGCTGCATCCTCCGCTGATCGATGAAGTTGGACTGGCTTCTGCTGTTGCGGAATATGTGCAGGGCTTTCAGAAGCGTAGCGGTCTTAGCGTTCAGTTCGAAATTTCCCAGAAAGTTGGAAGATTGGATGGCAATCGCGAAATTACGCTCTTCAGGATTATTCAGGAGAGCCTGGGCAATATTCACCGCCATTCAGGTAGCTCCACGGCCAACGTCAAGATCTTTGAAAATGACATAGTGCTGGAAATTCGCGATCAGGGTCGGGGTCTACAAAATAATCCAGAAGGCAAGTCCAACGCCGGTGTAGGCATTAAGGGCATGCAAGAACGGCTCCGTCCGTTCGGCGGTACATTGCGGATCAATTCCGATGGTACTGGGACACTGGTGCAGGTCATCCTGCCTAGAGAATCTTCTCTGGGTTTAGCTTCGGAAAAGCCAGCACGATCGACGCTTTAAAACCAGATGTTCTGTTTCGCATCCGGAGTTAATCTCCAGAGGGGACTATCCATGTCAATCAAACGCATCCACGCAGGGCCGCGCATGTCTCAAATAGTGATCCATAATAAAACGGTGTACTTGGCTGGCCAGGTAGCTTCCGGCGCGCCCGGCGGCAACCTCATCGAACAAACGAAAAATGTTCTGTCCAGCATTGACGCCCTTCTGGCTGAGGCGAAAACGGATAAGAGCCGAATCCTATCCGCAACTATCTGGCTTACGGACATGTCTACCTTCTCCGAAATGAACGTCGTGTGGGAAGCCTGGGTCGTGCCTGGTCAGACTCCGGCGCGAGCAACAGTTGCCACTCCTCAGCTGGCGGCCCCGGAGTTCAAGATTGAGATCGCAGTCGTTGCAGCCCAACCCTGAACTCTGCGGAGAAAATTCGTGCCGGTCGTTTGCTCAAATCACGTATGGGGGCGGCTTAATCCCTTTATCGGAATCACAGCTAGAACTTCGACAGCAAATATCAGACGCGATATCATGCGGCCTCCTTCGGAAATAAACCGCAAGACTCAATGAATGTCGCTTGGAATTACCGCTTGCAGTGCGCCCGCTTCGCCCGCGAGCGTTCAAGCTCCCAAAAGCATCTTGTACTGTGTCTCTGTCAACGGCACGACCGACAATCTTCCCATCTTGACGAGCGGCGAATCCTTGAACAGTCCGTTTTTTTTGATCTCTTCCAGTGTTACCGGCTTTGCCAGCGTTTTCCCAGCCTTCACCCTCACCAGCGGCTTCCTCGGGTCCGACGCATCCACTGAAACGACTTCCGCCGTCCCCACAGCGCTTTTCACATTTCCCGTTTCATAAATAATCAGCCGGTCTCCCGCTTTCATCTCCCGCAGATGTTTCACCGCCGTCGGATTCTTCACGCCGTCCCAAATCGTCACGCCGTCTTTTTGCAGATTCGCGAACGAATATTCCGAAGGCTCGGTCTTCAGCAAATAGTGTGTCGTCATGTCTCGCTCCGTCGTGCCTCGTTCGCCAAATAGTATAGACGCTTCACTCCGTCTTGAGACTTCTTCCTCGTGCGGGCATCCAATTTACACGAAGAGTCCCGGATATCACACCACTTTAGGCCTGCGGGCTGTTTTCGGTGTAGGATGACGGCGACACAGGAGGTCAGCAATGGCGAAAAAAGACAAACTCACCGAAGTAAGCGTCAAGATTGGCACCGCCTTGGGCAAGGCCAACAGCAAAGCCCACCAACTTTCCAAGGCTGGGCAGGTCGCCAAGCAAGAGTTACATGCAATTGCCAAGCAGGTTGACGAACTGAAACGCCAGCTTGAAAAAACCACCAAGCGCTTGAAAAAAGCCATCACGTAATCCGCTTTCAAGATATTTCTGTGTTCCACACCCTCGCTGTCGGTTACCCCGACCCGTTAGGGAAGGGTGCGGATTTCCCCTTGTAAGGGATCGCTCCTCGAAGCGCTGCAAAAGCCCTCCCTTGGAGTTCTCTTTCTTCCACTTGTTTCAACCGCGTTCCACTGTGTTTAGTGCGAAAAGGAGATCCGTCGTCAGTCCTGTTACGGCTTGGCAGCGTCCGATGACCTGCTTGCTTCGCCAGGCGAACTCGGTCCCAGACTCTTGACATACGCGATAACCTGCCACCGCATCGGTTCTGGTAGCGCCGCCCAAGTTGGCATGCCTTTTCCAAGGTTTCCGTTCTTAAGCAACCAGAAGATCTCTCCGTCCTTCGCCTGTTGCACGCGTTCGCTCCGCAGGCTCGGCCGCTTACCGCGCCCTAGCGCATTATCGCCGTGGCATTTCGCGCAGTGATCGTCAAAAATCCGCGCGCCGCCAGCAATCGCATCCGCCTGCCCGGCCAATGGATTCACGCACTTTCTGTCCGCCTCCGGCACATGTTTAAGCCAGCTTCCATCTGCGGCCCCGCACACCAGCACCGCCGCTAACATCGCAGCCATTCCAGCCGATTTATTCCCTGTCATAGAATTCTCCCTGTTAGTGTGAATTCCCTCGGAAACGGCTGAAGATTTGTTCGATTTCGTAAGACACTTTGAAGCGCCACAATACCCCCCCACTGTTGGCGTTCTCTCCGAAGCTTGGCTCAAACCCGATCGAAGGACCCTTCGGGAAGTTGAATAGAATGTTCGGCCCTAGATAGTGAGAAGTCCCGCTCAAGCCGAAGCTGTCCGTCGTCCTCAATCCTCCATAGAGCTCCAGGCCCGCCACGAAGTTTTCTCGGCAGAACAGACACGCATTTCTTCCCGCCGAAAGCGTCAACGGCCGGCTCACTCCGAGGGCGTATCCGAACTCCCACGGTCCGCTTTGGTTTAGCTTCTTCTCCGAAATGAAGTTTTCGGAAATATTCCAGCCGCGCGTGTTGCTGGACAGGATCAGCTTCAGCTCCATCTCCCGTTTCTTGTCCGCCCGTCCGTCCGCATTCGTTGCCCGCACGTCGGAAATAGAATCGTGATTCACCACTTCCAGGAAGCTGCGGTCCGCACCATTGATGTTTTCGAATTCCGCATAGAGTACTGGGTTGATGAAGTGATGCCGCAGCAATGGTCGAAAGCGGTTCTCCCAGCGGAACCCCGTGAACACTGTCGAATCGTTCTGCGTGATCTGTCCGTTCAGATACACCTCCGTCGTCCACCAGCCGTTCACCCCGTATTCAAGCTCTAGGGTCCCGCTGTTAAACGTATTCGAGTTTTTCGGCGAGGCGTTGATCCCTTTGTAGGCGATTTCCAGGTTGCCGGGTTCTTCCAGCGCGTCTGAATAGGTGACGAAGTAAGGAGGCTCCTGTCCGCGAGCCGCCGCACCAAAAAGAAGCAAAAAGAGAAATAAAGAGAAATATTTATTGCAACAGATTTGCAACAAGAATCCACACAGCTCCATCCAACCCTCAGCTTTCACCCATAATTATGTTTTGATTTATCTACTGTTGAAACCAGACTAACTTGGTCTGATATCATGTGCAAGTCATTATCAACTGGAAACTCGGTCCACCCACGGCATCGGTCCGCAATGCGAGAAGAAGATCGGGTTGACCTGGGTCTAAGCTCTTTGAAATCTTGATTTAAGGGGAGCAGATCTGTGTATCGTTCAGAATCTGCGCTTATAAGGAACTTCCCGATCCTCAGGTTGCTGTAAGTTCCGCCACTGCTTCCGCAAACACCTTCGTGTGCTGGTCTACATCCGCCGCAGTCGTCTCCGGGCACATCAGCGCCATATTATGGAACGGTGTCAGGAGCACCCCGCGGTTCAGCGCGTGGAGGTGCAGGAACCGCTCCAACGCAAAGTCCGATGCTGCGCCGGACTCGCCGCCGGTCCTCGGGGGCGTCTGGCGGAAGGTATACTCCGCCCGGCAGCCCAGCCGCTGCACGTTCCAAGGCAGGCCTTGCTTAGCAATCTCCGTGGAAACCCCTGCGTTGAACCGCTTGGCAAGCGCAATCATCTTCTCGAAATTCCCGGCCGTCAGCAGATTTTCGAGCGTCGCGCGCATCGCCGCCACCGATAACGCGTTCCCTGCCAGCGTTCCACCGATCCCGCCAACGTCGCAATCCTCTAGGTGAATCCGCGCGTTGATGCGCTGCGCCACTTCTTCCGAGCAGCCGTAGGTCGCGCCTGCAATCCCGCTACCGATCGCTTTCCCGAACACCACCATATCCGGCTCCAGCTGCCATTCCGCCGTGCAACCGCCTGGGCCCGCGCAAATCGTGTGCGTTTCATCCGCAATCAACAGCGCCCCATACCGCCGTGCCAACGCCCTCGCTTCTTTCCAATAGCCTTCGTCCGGCAGGATAATGCCGACATTGGTCATCGCAGGCTCCGCGAGAATGCACGCCACATCGTGTTGTTTCAGCGCTTCTTCCAGCGCGCTCAGATCGTTGAACTCAACGACACGCGTTGTCTCAACTGGATCCACTGGCGCACCAATGTTTCCGCGCCGCGGACCTACGACGCCATCGTAAAGGGTTGCAAGCGTCTCATCCACGGTGCCGTGATAGCAGTACTGAAACACAAGAATCTTCGTACGCTGCGTGACCTCGCGCGCGATGCGAATGGAAAAACGGTTGGCATCCGTCGCCGTCAGCGTGAATTGCCAGAAGGGCAAGCCGAAGCGTTTCTTCAAATCTTCACCAACGAACAAAGCATCCTCGGTCGGCAGCATCAGCGTGATTCCCTGCCTTACACGCTTCGCCACCGCGTCCACCACCACATCCGGCGAATGCCCGGTCATCGCGCCCGTATCCCCGAGGCAAAGATCCACGTATTCGCGCTCGTCCGCGCATGTAAAATGCGCACCCTTCGCATGGGTCACGAAAACGGGGAATTCTCCCGCCCACTTTTTCATCCAGTTCATCGGCACGCCGCCGAGCAGCGAATTCTCCGCGCGATGATAGAGCTCCGCCGAGCGCGGATGTTCGACGACAAAGCGCTTCGCCTCCCGAGCATAAAGTTTCTTCAGTTTCTCTCTGTTGATCGTGATCATTGCGACTACCGTAGCTCGTGGATGATCTCTTTCGCAGCATTCGCGCCCGACGCTCCCGTCAAGCCGTTGCCCGGATGCGTTCCGGAGCTGCAAAGAAATAATCCGCGCACTGGCGTTCGATAACGCGCCCAATCGAGGACCGGACGCATCGTGAATATCTGGTCGAGCGCCAGTTCGCCATGATAGATATGCCCGCCAGTAAAACCATAAGTTGTTTCAAGGTCCTTCGGCGTGATGACATGCGTCGCTTCGACAAGATGAGCCAGGGAAGGCGAGTAAGTCGAAAGCGTCTTGATCACGATATTAGCCAGGTCGCCGCGCCTGCTGTTCCAATTCCCTTCGCGCAAACTGTACGGCGCAAACTGGAAGTACGCCGACAGAACGTGTTTGCCTTCCGGTGCAAGCGAGGGATCGAGGATCGTTGGGATCGTCACGTCCAGGTACGGCGCGCTGGAAATCTCGCCGTACTTGGAAGCGTCGAATGCCTTCTCCAGGTAATCGATCTCCGGCCCGATGTGGATGCGGCCCGCAAGAGCCTGGCGGAATCCATCCGGCCCCACCGCATTGGAGAGCGCGGGAAATTCCGGCAAGCCGCCGAGTGCCAGATGCACCTTCGCTACGCTGCCGGTTGTCCGGAAATTCTTCATGCGCATCGCAAAAACTGGATCGAGATTTGCAGGATCGAGCAGCCCAAAGAACGTGCGCTTGGGATTCACCCCGGAAACGATTGCTTCGCACGCGATCTCTTCTCCATTCGCAAGCACCACACCCGAAACCGCTCCGTCCTTGGTGCGAACGTACTGCACTTCCGAGTTAGTGCGAATCTCCGCTCCGGCCTTCTGTGCAGACTCCGCAATCGCCCGAGCGAATTCGCCGAGACCGCCGCGCGGAAATGCAGCGGTGCCTACAGGATGCGGATCCGCTGCGGCACGCAGTAGCAATGCAGCCGTCGAACCTGCCGACCAGGGCCCAAGATTCGCGCCAAAAATTCCGCGCCCGGCAATGGTCGCGCGCAGCAACTCCGTCTCGAAAAATTCCGCGACAAAATCCGCCACCGCCATCGGTCCCCAGCGCAGCAGATCGAAGATGCCGCTTTTACCGAGCCCCCGCACGCCGCGCCCAACTTTCAACAGATTCCAAAAATCTTCAGGAGAAGGCTTGTCAATCGCAGGAGGCGTGATGGACGCAAGCTGATTGAACACGCCGGACATTTCCCCTAGTGCTTCCGCAAATTCCGTGTAGCGCGATCCATCTTTCGCGGAAAGATGCGAGATTCCCCCAGCCGTCTTCGCCGCGTCGTCGTAGAAAACAAGCGCGCGCCCATCTGGTGCAGGCGCGAACACCCGTGGGTCGGGCCGAAAAATCTGCAGTTTTGCGCGGTCGAGCTGCAAATGGCGCGCAATGTCGGCGCGCAAAGGGCCAAGCGTATGCGCAAGCGTCGACGCGCGAAAACCCGGGTGAAACTCCTCGGTCACTGCGCCGCCACCGACAACGTCGCGTCGTTCGAGAACAACCGGTTTGAATCCGCCCTTCGCCAAATAGAATGCAGTGATGAGTGCGTTGGGACCGCCCCCGATAAGAACAACCTTTTGTCCGATGGGCATGGTCAGTTGGCCGCCCTCTTCCAATCCTTCAGGATCACCTGGCTGGCGATGCGGCCGTTCGCGCCCATGATGCCGCCTCCCGGATGCGTTGCCGAGCCGCACATAAACAGGTTATCGACAGGGGTCTTGTAATACGCCCAGCCGGGCACGGGCCGTAGAAAGAAAAGCTGCTCCAGCGAGAGCTCGCCCTGAAAAATATTGCCTTGCGTGAGCCCAAATTCGCGTTCCAGATCGAGCGGCGTCAGCACCTGCTTGTCGATGATGATGTCCTTGATGTTCGGCGCGTGCTGCGCAATGGTGTCAATCACGTTATTGCCAAAAGCTTCGCGCTGATCGTCCCAGGTGCCTTCCGCTAATTTGTAAGGAGCATATTGCACAAAGCAAGAGAGCACATGCTTCCCCGGCGGCGCCACGGACGGATCCGTCAAGCTGGGAATCACCATGTCGATGTACGGACGTCGCGAATAGTGGCCATATTTCGCGTCGTCATAGGCGCGCTCCATGTATTCCATGCCCGGCGAAATCGAAACCGCGCCGCGAAGATGCGGCCCAGCTCCGGGCAGCGCCTTGAAATTCGGTAGCGCGCTTAAAGCAATATTGACCTTTCCTGATGATCCACGAAATTTGTAACGTCGCACACTCTCCAGAAAGTCGGAAGGCAATTCCCTCTGATCGATAAATTTTTCAAAAGTAAGGTGGGGATCCACGCTCGAAGAAACAACATTGGCCATTAATTCTTCACCGGATTGCAGTGCCACACCGGCGACGCGGCCATTCTTGATCATGATCTTCTCTACCGGCGCCTTGGTGCGGATTTCCACACCCAACTCGCGCGCTGCTGCGCCGATAGCATTGGAAATCGCGCCTGTGCCGCCGCGGCTGAAGCCCCAGGACCGGAACGCTCCATCGATCTCCCCCATGTAATGATGCAGCAGCACATAAGCAGTGCCCGGCGAGCGGATGCCGAGAAAAGTTCCGATGATCCCCGAAGCGGACATCGTCGCTTTCAGCACATCCGTCTCAAACCACTGATCGAGAAAGTCCGCCGCGCTCATGGTCATCAACTGGACCAGCGTGTAGCGCTCTTCCGAAGAAAGCTCGCGGAACCTTTGCAACAGAAAATTCAACTGCTTCCAATCCTTAGGATTCAGCGTGGTCGGGTCAGGTGGAATCATCGAAAGCAGCGGCTTCACGAAGCGGCACATCGGCGTCATCATTTTTGAAAATTCGTCATACGCTTCCGCATCCAGCCGCGAGTGCCTCCGAATTTCCCGCTGCGTCTTCGCATGATCGTTCACGCGCCACAAGAAATCGCCATTCAACATTGGCGAAAACGTGCCGTCCAGCGGCAGAATTTCCAGCCCGTATCGCGGCAGATCCAATTCTCGGATGATTTCCGGCCGCAGGAGGGAAACTACATAGGAGCATTCGGAGAACAAAAAACCGGGGACGATTTCTTCGGTGACCGCTGCGCCGCCCAGAACTCCGCGCCGCTCCAGAACAACAACCTTCTTCCCTGCTTTCGCCAAATAGGCTGCGTTCACCAGGCCATTGTGACCGCCTCCGATCACAACAACATCGTAGGACTGAGACATTCGCTATGACTCCAGGATACAGAAAGCAAAATGAATGAAAGAATGAATGCCACATTCTACTGATGGCGCGCTTCCCGCACAAGCCTGCGCAAACCGCTCGCTTGCGGTGTCTGAGGAATCAAACCTATAATTCGCCAGCGCCTGATGCTCTTATAGCAAGCGACTGATACGCTTATGCAAGCCGTAGTTTTGTACCCGCTGATCTGGAGGCACTGTGCCGGTTGGAACCGCTTTTCACGAACGAACCCTCGCGCTCTGTGAAAGCCTGAATTTTAAGGAATGGTCCGGCTATTACACCGTCGGCGCCTATGAGATGACGCATGAGCACGAGTACAACGCCATCCGCAACGCTTCGGCTCTCATCGATATCACCCCGCTGTTTAAATACTGGATCAGCGGCCGGGATGCCACCAAATTAGTGAATCGCGTCATCACCCGCGACATCAACAAAGTGGCCGAAGGACAGGTGATCTACTGTTGCTGGTGCGATTCGGCCGGCAAGGTAATCGACGATGGCACCATCACCCGCATCTCCGAAAATGAGTACCGCTGGACCGCCGCCGATCCCAGCCTTCGCTGGTTTCGGCAAAATGCCCTCGGTCTGGACGTGCAGATCGAAGATATTTCCGAAAAAGTCGCCGCGCTGGCGTTGCAAGGCCCGACTTCCGGCAAGCTTCTTCACTCTGCGGCCGAAGCCGATATCGCAAAACTGAAATATTTCCGCGTCACGAGCGGCAAGATCGCGGGCGTGCCGGTGGACATTTCGCGCACTGGGTACACGGGAGACCTCGGGTACGAGGTTTGGGTACCGTGGGAGCAAGCCGTAAAGGTTTTTGACGAGTTGATGGCCAAAGGCAAGCCTTTCGATATTCATCCCGCCGGAATGGTGGCGCTGGATATCGCCCGCATCGAAGCAGGACTGATTCTCATCGAAGTGGACTACTTTTCCAGCAAGCGCGCGTTGATTGAAGAGCAGAAATACACACCGGGCGAGATCGGGCTGGGAAAACTAGTCGACTTGAAAAAGGAAAGCTTCGTCGGGCGCGATGCGCTCGCGCAGGAAGAAAAAAGAGGCGGCCCGGCGCGCTCGCTCGTGGGCCTGGAAATCAATTGGAGCGAAGTGGAAGCGCTTTATGAAAAGATCGGCATGGCGCCGCAAGTGCCGTCCACGGCATCGCGCGTGGCGGTTCCTGTTTATCGCGGGGGCCGGCAGATCGGCAAGGCCACTTCCACGACGTGGTCGCCCACGTTGAAACGCATGATCGCCCTCGCTTCGGTTCAGCGCGAAACCGCAACCCTTGGATCGAATCTCAGCATGGAGCTGACTGTGGAA
>Ga0209526_10000667_pt1 | contig 22471 bp, 21 predicted proteins | sample JacPinW_OM2H0_M1_FD_188566 | JGI IMG/M metagenome (GOLD analysis project Ga0209526, IMG submission 188566) | Forest soil microbial communities from Algoma, Ontario, Canada - Jack Pine, Ontario site 1_JW_OM2H0_M1 (SPAdes) (version 2) | ecosystem: Environmental > Terrestrial > Soil > Boreal... | reverse complement strand
TATCATTTGCTCGGGCTGCGCACGTTTCTCACCACCGGCGACAAGGAAACACGGGCCTGGACGATTCACGCCGGCGATAAAGCCGCCGCCGCCGCCGGTGCCATCCATTCCGACTTCGAGCGCGGCTTCATCGCGGCCGAGACAATCCATTACGACGATCTCGTCGCGCTCGGTTCCATCGCGAAGGGGCGCGAGGCCGGTAAATTACGAATCGAAGGAAAAGATTACGAAGTGCGCGATGGCGATGTAATCTTCTTTCGCTTCAATGTTTGATGTCGATCTTAGGTCGGATCGTACAAGATCCGGCCGCATTGCTCGCAGCTGACGATTTCCTTTCCCGTTCTCACCTGCATCGCGGTCGCCGTGGTTACTTTCATGTGGCACCCCGTGCAAATTCCATGTTCGACCGCGACTACCGCAGCATCGCCTTTGCTCTCGAACAGACGATTGAAGCGATCGAGGAGATCCTCATCGATCTTTGTCGCCAATTCCGCACTCTCCCTTGTTAGTTCCTGCAAACGGCCTCCGAGCGTTTTCGATTTCTCTTCGAGATCTGTCATTTGTCGCGTGATCGATTCTTTGGTCGCCTTGGCCTTCTTTTCTTCGACCTCAAGTTCGGCTTTGAGCTTGTCCGCTTGCATCATTAATTCGAGTTCTTCGTCCTCGAGTTTGCGGATTTCGTTTTCGTAACGCCCAATTTCATGGCCCATCGCCTGGAATTCGTCGTTCTTGCGCGTCTGATACTGTTGGGTCTTCAAGCGCGAAATGCTTTCCGAGCGTGTGCCCACGTCAAGTTCCAATTTCTTGCGATCCATCTCCACCTGTCGCCCCTTTTGCTTGAGCGCTTCGACGCTCGCCGCGCTCGCAGCCAGTTGCGACTCCAGGCTTTGTCGTTGCAACGGCAGAGTTTTTATCTCGGTCTGGATCTGCTTGATCTTTTGTTGTCGATCTTGAAGAACGAGCAGTTGTTCCAGTTCCGGATGCACGGGTCTGGAGGTTATTGGCTCAATAGAGTTGCGTCAATCGCCGCGCAGCTCGTCGAAGGCTTCGAGCACTTGTTCGGGTCGCACCCGGACCGCGATGTTGTCCGTCAGATTGACCCAGCGAACAATGCCATGGGCATCAATTAGAAATTCGGCTGGCCGCGCGATGTCGGCGCCTTTAGGTCCAGCGCCTCGATGCAGCAGGTCGTAACGCCGGATGACTCCGGCGTCCACATCCGAGAGCAGTGGAAAAGTGAAACCCATTCTCTGGCTGTGCTGTCGATTTATTTCTACCGAATCAACGCTGATGCCAGCGACACGAAGGCCGCGCGCGTTGAAGTCCGAAAGCCTGCTCTGAAAACTCCGCAACTCGGAGTTACAGAGAGGTCACCAATGGCCGCGGTAGAAAATCAGCAATGCGGCCCTGCCCGCGAGAAGATCCGCGAGCGCAACTTGTTTGCCATTTTGGTCCGGCAACGTGAACTCGGGCGCCTTTTCGCCGACGCGCGGCGCTGAGGTCGAAGCGGGCACTTGGCGCACCAAATAAAAAGCGCCGTAAGCGAAAAAGCTGAACCCGAGCAAGCTCAGGAGAGCGAATATCGAACCGAATACTTTGCCGCGATAAACCTGCGGTTTCCCAAAGGCGCGCACCAGACCCGCGACGAGGAAAATTCCGCCGACGCCGAATAACAAGAGATTAGCCCACGGAAAATCACGGGTGATTGGAAACTGAACGAAGAATTCGAAACTAAACAGCGCAGCGAGGACGAAAATCAATCCAAGCCAAAGTGGCAGGTTCCATTTGCGTTTCATGTCGATCTTGCCGCCCCCATCCGCAGGATCCACCGATAAAGCACTATCGCGATAACCGCGAAGGCGACGCCGCCGATGATGATCGCCGCGGTTTCAAAGCCAGGTCCGACCAGCGCCAGCGGTGCCGCTACGCCGGAGAACACGACGATCGCCGAGATCACGACACCGATGGTGCTCTCTCCGACGATCAACCCTGATGCGAGTAGCACGCCGAGCTGCTTCGTCGCCTCTGGCTTAGGGCTGCGATTCGCACGCTGGTCGAACAACCATCCTGCGATCGCACCGACCACGATCATCAGAGTGCTTTGCGTGGGCAGATAGATTCCAAGACCAACCGCCAGCGGTGGAATGCGCATGTGTCGCGTCGTGCGTGCGAGGATCTCGTCCGCCAAAATGATACAGACGCCGATCAAGCCACCGATCCGGATCAGGCTCCAATCGATCTCACCGGTGATGACGCCTTGAGCGAGCGAGGAGATGAGGCCGGCCTGAGGCGCCGGCAGTGGATGGGCGCGCAGCTCGGCGCCTGGCGCACCCACGAAACCATAAGCGTGATTCACGAGATCAAGCACCGGCGGAATGACGAGCGCGCCCGCAATTACGCCGATGATCAGTGCCACCTGCTGCTTCCACGGCGTTGCATCGACCAATTGTCCTGTCTTCAAGTCCTGGAGGTTATTGTTCGCGATCGCGGCAACGTTGAAGATCACCGCGGTGGTAAAAAGCGCGAATGCCATGAGCGCCTTGCCGGAGTCCGGCGACACGTACGGTTTTACGCCGAGCACGAGCAGCAACGCAGCGCCAATCACCACCAAAATTCCGATGCCCGACAGTGGACTGTTAGACGAACCAATCAGGCCAGCCATATAACCGCAGACCGCCGAGACGAAGAAGCTCATCACCACAACGTAGGCGACGCCGCCGATGATCAGCGTTGGTAGATGCGCACCGAGACCGCTGCTGTTGCCAAAATAACCGAGCAGCCAACCGATTGGCAGCATGCAGACCAAGGTGACAATACTGACAATGCCAATTGGAATGTCGCGCTCAGTGATCGGCAGCGTGTCGGCCTTTCCGGCCTTGCGTGCACGCGAGGCAGCCATCGCGCTAGCGAGGCCGCTCGCCACCGGCTTTACCAATTTTAGCAGCGTCCAGATCGCTGAGACGCCGATCGCGCCGGCGCCGAGAAAGCGTACTTTGTGACTCCAAGTGCTTTGCGCGAGCGCGCCCGCGGCGGTGGTAATATCGCCCGCAAGCGCCGAATAATGCGGCACGCCCCAACCCCAGCCGATCAATGTGCCGATGAGCATCGCAATTCCAACTGAAAGGCCAACCAAGTGCCCGATCGCTAACAGCGCGAACGACAACGAGAAGTCATAACCGCTCACGGCACCCTTGTTGCCGATTCGGAAAGTCTGCGCGACATCTGCCGCGAAAATTTGTGTGGCAACGATCACCGCGAAGACCGCCGACACAATCGATCCCCACAACACCGCGAGAAGGCCGGCGCGGCCGTGTTCGATATCGGCAGCGTGCTCCGAATCGCCGCTACTCCCGACCTTCAGCACCTCCGCGCACGCGACGCCTTCCGGATACGGCAAATCCGAAGTGGTCACCAGCGCGCGACGTAGCGGGATTGAATACATCACACCGAGAATTCCGCCGAGCGCGCAGATCCAAAACGAAGTCCAAAAGGGAAACTCCGTCCAATAGCCGATCATGATTAAACCGGGGAGCACGAAAATGATCGACGAGAGCGTGCCCGCGGCCGAGGCGACCGTCTGCACAATGTTGTTTTCCTGAACTGTTGCATCCCGGAAGGCTTTCAGGATCGCCATCGAAATCACCGCCGCCGGAATCGATGTCGAAAAAGTGAGGCCGGCTTTGAGTCCGAAGTAGACGTTCGCCGCGGTGAACACGAGCGTGATGACGATGCCGACAATCAGGCCGCGAACGGTAAGTTCTTTCCGTGTTTGTTCGCCGGCGTTCACGAAGTGATTCTCCGTATGCTTGGGTTCATTCTAAATATGGGCGGCCGAAATTTCCTGGCCCACCAACAAGAGCGGAGGATATGGTGGATGCGCGAGAGGGGTCAAGCCGGCGTACTCCAACCTCGCACCGGCCCGCCAAGGCGTCGGCGCTTAATAAATCTCAACCGGCGAGCGTTTGCCGTCTTCGGGGCTGCGCTGTTTGGCGCGCTCTTCGCCAAGAGTCGCGACCCGCAGGTCCCAAATCTCATTGTCGATCTTGCGAAAAGCGGCTTCGGAGAATTTTGTCGGTGGCGACATCTTTTCCTTGAAGCGGGCCACATTCTTCTGGGCCCGCTCGATTTGATCGGACGGCAAAGTGCCGAGGATTCGATGCACGTTCTCGATTTCCGGAATGCGATGGCAGATCATGGCGAGATCATTTCCAGCCCCGATGGCGAGGCGAATCGTTTCCTCTAATCCATAACCGTTCAAGATCGCGCCCATGTCGAGATCGTCGGTCATGATCAAACCTTTGAAGCCAAAATCTTCGCGCAGTAGTTCAGCGATGATCCGACGCGACAAACTGGCCGGTGTTCTTTCCGGTTCAAAACACGGATACCAACCGTGGCAGATCATCATGCTGTCGATCTTGTCGATGAATTTCCGGAACACTGCGAGCTCTTCACGATCCAATTGCTCGCGACTCCGATCGATTCTCGGCAATTCGTAATGCGCATCGGATTTGGCGGCCGAATATCCGGGAAAATGTTTCCCGCAGCTTGCGATCCCCTGCTTGCGCATCGCCTCGTTAAACATGCCGGCGTTGCGGACAACTTGCTCGACCGTTTTACCGTAGCAACGGCCGCGCAATGAGTTGTCGGCGTTGTCGTCGAAAGAAATGTCCAGCACCGGGCAAAGATCGAGATTAAAGCCAAAAACGCGGAGCAAACGCCCGGTGATGTCGCCGTGCCGTCGGATAAGATCGACATCGTCCTTGTCGCGTAACTGCTGCGCATTCGGCGGCTCGTTGCCGATCAAACGCAATCGCGAAACGCGCCCGCCTTCCTGATCGATCGTGATGATCGGCTCGACTTCGCTCAAGCCGCGCAAATCATCGACCAGTTTGCGTAACTGCGCCGCGCTTTCGATGTTGCGGCCGAAAAGAATAAAGCCGCCCGGGTGCACGCGACGAAAAAGCGCGGCGCTTTTGGCGTCGAGCTCTTTTCCAGGCACACCGGTGAGGATCAGTTGACCAAGTGATTCGCTCTCCATAACTTTCGCAACTTAGATGTCGATACTGCTGGTGCGAAATAAAAAACCGCTCGAATGAGAAAAATCGGCATCTACGGCGGCACGTTCGATCCCATTCATCACGCACATTTGATCCTTGCGCGCGAAGCCCGCGAATTAATTCAATTGGAGAAAGTCATTTTCGTTCCGGCGGCAGTTTCGCCGGGCAAGGATTCGCCGGTTGCGCCCGCGGAAATGCGATTGTCGATGTTATGGGCGGCCATCGAGGACGAAACCGGATTTGCGATTGACGATTGCGAACTGCGGCGCGGACCGCCCTCTTACACAATCGATACCATCGAAGAGATTCGAAAACGCGAAGGCGACGTAGAGATTTTTCTGTTGGTCGGCGACGACAATCTTCCGACGCTGACGAAGTGGCATCGGTTCACCGAGCTGGAGAAAATGGTGCGCTTCGTCGTTCTCAACCGGGCGGGCGATTCGACTCCGCATAATTATCAATTCATTCACCGCAAGATCGACATCTCGGCCACCGAGATCAGAAAGAGAGTTGCGTCGGGCCGATCCATTCGCTATCTCGTACCGCCGTCGGTGGAAGAGATTATTCGCCGACACGATCTTTACAGGGAGCCAGCGAAATAACGGCAAAAAACCTAGCCAAGACTTGCGCGGAACTCGCCTCCAATAAGAAGGCGGAAGAAATCATTGTGCTGGATCTGCGCGAGATTTCAACGTTTACCGATTTTTTCGTAATCTGCTCGGCCACATCGGAGCCGCAGCTAAAGGCGATCGCGAATGAAATTGAAGCGCGCTTGAAGGAAGATCACGGAACGCGCGCGGTCGCAATCGACGGATTCCCCGCCAGTCAATGGATCGTGCTCGATTATCTGCAAGTGGTAGTGCACATCTTCCACCGCGACAAACGCGCGTTCTACAGCTTGGAAGATCTGTGGGGTGACGCCACGCGCGTAGATTGGGAACCTGCTGCTTCCCGCACGCAGCGATTGATTGCCGATCCTGGAAGCGTTGTCGCTATTTCGGAGACGAAGACGGACTTGCCCCGGCCGCCGGGGCCTTAACATCCAGCAACTCGACTTCGAAAATCAATGCTGAATTTGGCGCAATATCGCGGCCCGCCCCGCGGTCTCCATAGGCCAGACTCGCCGGGATAAAAAGCTGATATTTGGAGCCGCTTTTCATCAATTGCAGCGCTTCGGTCCATCCTTTAATGACACCGCTGACTGGGAAGGTCGCCGGTTGTCCACGCTTGTAAGAGCTGTCGAATTCGGTGCCATCGATCAACGTGCCGCGATAATTGACTGAGACGGTGTCGTTCGCTTTCGGTTGCGCTCCGGTCCCCTCTTTGATGACTTTATATTGCAAACCACTGGCCGTCGTCTTCACGCCCTCCTTGGTTTTGTTTTCGGCCAGGAATTTTTCACCCTCGGCTGCGCTCTTTTGTCCTGCTGCTTCCTGTTTCTGTTGCATATCTTTTTCGAACGCCATCATTGTGTCCTTGACTTCCTGCTCCGTCAAAAGCGGTTTCCTGCCACTCATCGAGTCTTTGAATCCAGCCATGAACGCGTCGGCATTGAGATCGAGATTCTGGCGCTTGAGAGTAAAACCGATATTCAGACCGATGCTGTAGCTCGCCTTGTCCTTAGGATCCTTGAGCTGTGGCGACTTTTCTTCTCCAAAAACATTGACGGCAAACGACAGGACAACGGCGGCGATAACAGCGAGATATTTCATAACAATTGGATTGCGAATGTGGTTGCGCTTTAAACTGAAACAGCGCAGAAAGTTGCACGCTAATGGAGAAACCGCGCCCGTCAACCCACCGGAAGCGCGCTCAGCTTTTAGCGCTTTGCGGGTTACTTGGTTCGTTTTGGGTATTCCCCCCGACCCAAATCCACGCTGCCATTCATTTGTCTGATGCCGAAGCGCTCCGAATCGGCAAGAAAATCTGGCAAAACGAATGTCATGGCACCATCGCCGGACTCACGTCGTGGAACGAAGGCGAGAATTTCGCTTCGCTCGGCATCGGCCATTTCATCTGGTATTCCGAAGGCGTGCGCGGCCCGTTCGAAGAAAGTTTTCCGAAATTTCTAAGCTTTGCCAGGGATCATCGAGCTAACGTCCCAAGCTGGCTGCAAGCGGCGCGGGCCTGCCCGTGGAATTCGCGGACCGAATTTCTTCGGGCAAAAGATTCGGCAACGATGAAGGAGCTGCGGCAGTTTCTCGCGAGCAACGTCGATCTTCAGGCCCACTTCATGGTTGCGCGGCTGCAAAATGCGCTTGCGAAAATGCTCGAAGAAGCCGCGCCTGCTAATCGCGCAAACGTTCAGCAGCAATTTGACCGCGTCGCGAGCACCTCCAGCGGCTGCTACGCGCTCGTCGACTACGTTAATTTTAAGGGCGAAGGCGTGCTCCGGACTGAGCGCTATCGAGATCAGGGTTGGGGATTACTCCAAGTGCTGGAAGGAATGCACGGTGGCGGCAATGGTTCAAGCGCAGCACAGGAATTCTCGCGCTCCGCGGCCACAATCTTGACCCGTCGCGTCCAAAACTCGCCGCCGGAACGAAAGGAATCGCGGTGGTTGCCCGGCTGGCTTAATCGCGTGAATAGTTACGCCGGAAATTCATGAACCGCATTTCATCGACAATCATCAGTTCCGTGGCGGCCGTCACAATGATCGGTGGATTGGCTTACGGTCAGTTGTTTCAGCCGCAAATGCGCAAGCCGGCCGAACTCCTTCGCAAACAGGAGCCGTTAAAAGTTAATCAATCGTTGCTCAAACAAGCTACGCCGGATAACACGCACATTGTCGTCTCAATTCCAAAGCAGCGCGCCTATCTCATGATCGGCGAGCAAATCGTGGCCGACGGTCCGGTGTCATCCGGCAAGCGCGGCCACAGTTCACCCAGCGGCCACATGCACGTTCTGGAAAAGGACCCGAATCATCATTCCAGTCTCTACGGCGATTTCGTCGATGGCCGAGGTCGCGTCGTGCGCGGCGGAGTCAGTGCCCGCATCGATTCCGCGCCCAGCGGAACACATTTCGCCGGCGCAGCCATGAAATGGTTCCTGCGCTTGACTGAAGACGGCGTTGGCATGCACATCGGGATTTTGCCCGGCTATCCGGCGTCGCACGGTTGCATTCGCGAGTCGGCGGAGGGCGCGAAGCTTTTTTACGATCACGCCAAAGTCGGCACTCCCGTCGACGTCGGCGATTATTGAGCCAACACCTTTCGCCGCAACAAATCGAATGCGGCTTGCGCAGTGAGTTGCTTGAACGTTTCGCGATCGCTCGGGAAAAACAACTTCTTCACCACCGTTTCATCGGGCGCAGCCAGACCGATGTAAACGGTGCCGACCGGTTTTTCGTTCGAGCCGCCACCCGGTCCGGCGATTCCGGTTGTCGCGAGCGCATATGTCGATCTTGCGTGAGCCCGCGCGCCTTCGGCCAACGCGCGCGCGACCTGTTCGCTAACGGCACCGTGCTTCTCGATCAATTTTGGATTGAGATCCAGCATGTCGATCTTCGCCTGGTTTGCGTACGGAACGCTGCCTGCGATAAAAACCCCGGATGCGCCAGGAACATTCGTGACGCGATTCGCCAGCAAGCCGCCGGTGCAAGATTCCGCAAGCGCAAGGGTTTCGTTGCGCTTCGCCAGCAACTTCACGAGCACTTCCTCCAAAGTTTCATCGCTGGTGGAAAGGATCGACGGTCCGAGTTCGCGTGCGATGATCGCGTCCGCTTTTTTAACTACCGCGGGATCGCCAACGACCCGCACATCCACTTCGCCAGGCCGCGCACAATAACCGAGCTCAATTCCCGGAATCGCGAGGACTTTCTCGCCAATTGCTTCTTCCACAGTCGATTCCCCCACACACGCGATCTTGTAGAGCTGGCGTTCGACCCCAGAAGGAACTTTCACGATCGAGCGCAAAATCGACATGACAGACTCGCGAAACATCGGCTCAAGCTCGCGCGGCGGTCCGGGCAGAACAAAGAGATGCGGCGAACGAATCTTCGGATTGATGTTCGGTTTCAAATATAGTCCGGACGCGCTTCCATTTTCATTTAGAAGAACCTGAGCGCCAGATGGGACGTCGGCCTGCCGCGCGATGCGAGAACTCCACCTGATCCCGCGGGCTTTAAGTCTCTCCTTGAGCGAAGCCAGTAATTCAGCGTTTTGCTGTAATTCCAGCCCGAGCAAATCCGCGACAATGTCGCGTGTGATATCGTCCGTGGTCGGGCCGAGCCCGCCGGTTATAAATAGAATCTGGCAACGCGAAAATAGTTCCGCGAGCGCATCTCGAATTGCGACGCCGTCAGGAACCGTGCGCTGTTCTTCTATTCGCAAACCAAGCGGAAAAATTTCACGCGCGATAAACGCCAGATGCGTGTCCTGAACATCCCCTAACAAGAGCTCCGTGCCCGTGTTTAGAACGATCGTGCGCATGCAAGATCGACAATAGAACGTTCAAGCCTAAACGCTCAACTTCCGAAACGAAGATCGATAACTAGCCGTCAGGCCGCGTCTTTGTCCTGCTTCTTGCGAATGAGTGGCAGTTTTTTGCCTTCGACTACCGCGCGATTGATTGTCACCTCGGCGATATCTTCGCGGCTTGGCACATCGTACATGATGTCGAGCATGATGCGCTCGAGCATGGAACGCAGTGCGCGCGCCCCCGTCCCCTTTGTCACGGATTGCGCCGCCAGAGCGCGGAGCGCGTCCTTGGTCACCGTCAGGCGCACACCCTCCATCGAGAAGAGTTTGGTGTATTGCTTGATCATCGCGTTCTTGGTTTCGGTCAAAATCGCAACCATTTCGTCCTCGGTCAGGGAATCGAGCGAGCTCACCACCGGCAGCCGGCCGATGAATTCCGGAATCATTCCGAACGCGAGCAGATCTTCCGGTTCCACGTGCCGGATGGCTTCTTTTCTCAACGCCTCTTCCACTTCCAACGATGGGCTGCCAAAGCCCATCACTTTCTGGCCGATCCGTTTTTGAATAATTTTGTCGAGTCCGATAAACGCGCCGCCACAAATGAAAAGAATTTTCTCGGTGTTGACCTGGATGTATTCCTGGTGCGGATGTTTGCGTCCGCCCTGCGGCGGAACATTGCAGGTGCTGCCTTCTAAAATCTTCAACAGCGCTTGCTGCACGCCTTCACCGGAAACATCTCGTGTGATTGAGACGTTGTCGGTCTTGCGGCCGATCTTGTCGATCTCGTCGATATAAACAATACCGATCTCGGCGCGCTTCACGTCGTAATCGGAATTTTGGAGCAGGCGCAAAATAATGTTTTCGACGTCTTCACCCACGTAGCCCGCTTCGGTCAACGTCGTTGCATCCGCGATGCAAAACGGGACGTCGAGAATTTTGGCGAGCGTCTTGGCCAGCAACGTTTTGCCCGAACCGGTCGGACCGATCAGCAGAATATTGCTCTTCTCGATTTCCACTTCGGCGAACGGATCAGGCTGGAATGCGGCCGAAGAATCAGCCGGCGCCGAAGTTTGCATCACGCGTTTGAAATGATTGTGGACGGCCACCGATAGCGTCTTTTTGGCAATGTCCTGACCGATCACATGTTGATCGAGTAATCGCCGGATTTCCACCGGTTTCGGCACCCGAATATTCGACGACTGCCGCCGCGCGTCTTCGTTGAGTTCCTTGTCGAGGATGCTCTTGCAGACATTGATGCAACTGTCACAAATGTAGACGCCGGGACCGGCGATCAGCTTGCGCACTTCGGCGTGGCTCTTGCCACAGAACGAGCACATCGTCAGGTTCGAAGCGCGAGCCATATTTTCGCCCTCTTAAAGAGCAGCTTTTATTCCTCGCCCTTCCGTCCGTGAGCCGCCTCTGCCGAGCGATCGCTCGAGTGAGAAGTCGCCCCATCAAGCCCTTTTGGGATTTCTTTGCGTGATTTAATCACCTCGTCGACCAAACCATAAGCCTTCGCCTCCGCCGCCGACATGTAATAATCGCGGTCTGAATCGAGTCGCACCTGCTCCTCCGGTTTGCCAGTGTGTTGGGAGATGATCCTTATCAGACGCTTCTTCAATTTGAACATGTAATCGACCTGCCGCTCCACGTCGCTGGCCGCGCCCTGCGCACCACCCGAAACCTGGTGAATCATGATGTCGGAATTCGGCAGCGCGAACCGTTTGCCTTTCGTGCCGGAGCAAAGCAACACCGCCGCCATGCTGGCGGCCATCCCGAGGCAGTAAGTCGTCACGTCACAAGTGAGAAACTGCATCGTGTCATACACCGCTAGGCCAGCCGTCACCGAACCGCCCGGCGAGTTGATGTAAATATTGATGTCCTTCTTCGAGTCTTCCATTTGCAGGAAGAGCAACTGTGCGATCACGAGATTGGCGATGTGATCGTCGACCGCCGTTCCGATGAAAACAATCCGGTCCTTGAGCAAGCGCGAATAAATGTCGTAGCTGCGCTCGCCGCGGCCGGTCTGCTCCACCACCATCGGAATCAGGACCGATTGCGAGCGATTTTCGCGGGATTTACTCATGATTTCTTTTCGGGAACGGTCTCTTCTGAAGCTGGCTGGACGCTAACATTCGCTTTCAGAAAATCAAGAGTCTTACCGAGCAGAATCTGTTCCGCGAAGGTGTTTAACCCGTCGTGTTCTTCGAGTTCTTTGCGCATTTTGTCCGCTGAAATGTTATAGCGCGCTGCCTCTTGCCGGACCCGAAGATCGACATCCTCGCGTGAGACTTCGATCTTTTCGCGCTCAGCGATGCGGCTGAGGATGAAATTCGTTTTCAACCGATGCGCGGCAAGGCCTCCCGCGCTCTCAATCAGCTCCTTCTCCTTGTCCTTGAGCATCTCATCGGGAATCCCACGCGCCCGATTTCGTTGCACGATTTCGCCCAAAGCGCGGCGCGTCTCATTTCTCAACAAACTCGGCGGCAAATCGAAATTAATCCGCTCGTCCAAATACGTCACGATTTGGTCCTCCTTCGCCCGTTCCACCGCGTGTTCCTTTTCGTGCTCGAGATCGTGTTCCAGCACATGACGAAGATCGGCCAGCGTCTTTCCTTTGATAAGCTTGTCCGCGAAAGCGTCATCCAGTGCCGGCAAGACCTTTTGCTTGATCTCGCCGACCGTCACGCTGTAGCTCGCTTGCTTCCCCGCCAATTCTTTGACCGGAAAATCTGCGGCAAAATCGACAATAACCGCGCGCGTCTCGCCCCGTTTCTGTCCGACAAGTTGCTCGCAGAATTTTGGGAAAAAGTTTTCGGGCGCGAGATGAAGCCAAAATTTCTTGCCGCCGTATAAATTCTTGCTCGCTTGCGGCGCAATCTCGCTGATCGGCTTGCCGTCGATCGATCCTTCGAAATCAATCACTGCAAAATCTTCCATTTGTAGCCCTCGCTCGGGCACGTCGACAAAATCCGCCGTTTGTTCGCGCAAACGTTCGAGCGCGGCCTCGATTTCCGCTTCTGAAACTTTCGTATCGGGCAACTGCACTGGAATATTCTTGTAATTCGGCAGATCAAACTCAGGCGCGGTCACCACTGTCGCGCGAAATCGCATCGATTTATCTTCGCCGAACTGAACGTCCTCGAGATTGGTCAACGAAGCCACGCGCAATTTCTTTTGCTCGATCGCATCGTGATAACTTTTCGAGACCAGTTTCTTCGTCACTTCATCCTGAATCTCTTTGCGAAATCTCTTTTCGATGACCGATCGTGGCGCTTTGCCTGGCCGGTAACCGGGAATTTTGGCAAACTGCGCGAAACTCTTCGCGATTACATCCCATTCCTTCGCGACCTCTTCCGGCGGCAATTCGATCCGGAGCGTCGAGACAGACTCAGGCTGTTTTTCAACTTTGACTTTCATGAAAGGAATCGACGTTAAAGGTAGCTGGCTACTCGCGCAAATTAACGCGCAAGATCGACAAGTTTTCCGCGCACGTAAACCGCATGCACTTGCGGAAGCCCGAACCAATACGCCAGCTCGCGATAATCTTCGCAATCGAAGATCGAAAAGTTCGCGAGCTTGCCCCGTTCGAGTGATCCAATCTTTTCGCCGCGACCCAGCGAATAGGCGGCGTTGACGGTCGATGCCGTGATCGCTTCCGCCGGGGACATTTTCATTTGAGTGCAGGCCAGCGACAAAATCAGCGGCATCGAAACCGTCGGCGACGATCCGGGATTGAAGTCGGTCGCGATTACCACGGCGAGGCCGGCCTCGATCATATCGCGCGCCCGGGGATAAGATGTCGATCCAAGCGCGTAGACCGAGCCCGGCAAGAGGACTGGCTGCACACCTGCGGATTTCAGCGCCGCTATCCCCTGCTCGTCCGTCTTTTCCAGATGATCCGCCGTTGTTGCGTTCAACTCCGCGGCCAGCTTGGCGCCGCCCGAATTTGAAAGTTGATCCACGTGCATTCGCAATTTCAGACCTAGCTTCTTCGCCGCCGTCAGAATTTTTCCGGATTGTTCGATGTCGAAATAACCGCGCTCGCAAAAGACATCACAAAACTCCGCCAGCCTTTCCTCAGCGACTTCTGGCAACATTTCGCTAATCACAAGATCGACATATTCATCGGCCGAACGGCCGCGCGGAACGGCGTGCGCGCCCAAAAACGTCGGTACAATTTCGAGCGGCGTTTCTTGGTTGAGCCGCTGCATCACGCGCAAAATCTTCAGCTCATCGTCGAGCGTCAGTCCGTAGCCCGATTTCGCTTCGATGGTTGTGGTACCGCATTTCAAAAACCAACGCGCGTGTTTCTTCGCTTGTCCGAAGAGATCCGCCTCGTTTGCCGCGCGTGTCTTTTCAACGGTTGACCAAATGCCTCCGCCGGCTTCGGCAATTTGTTCGTATGTTTCGCCGCGTGCACGCCGCTCGAAATCATCGAGCCGATTCCCCGCAAAAACCAAATGCGTGTGCGCATCGACGAATCCCGGCAGCACAACTCGCCCGCCGACATCGACTACCGCCAGTCCAGCTCGGACCGCGCCGCGCGCATTCTTTTCAATCTCGTCGCTCGGTCCGACGATGTCGATCTTGCCATCGCGAATCACCATTCCGCCGTCGCGGATAATCCCGAGATCGGACATTTCGCCGCCGACGCGCGGATGCTTGGGTCCCGCCAGCGTGACAAGCTGCGACGCGTGAAGAAGAGCAACAGACTTCAAGATTTACCCAACTTGCTCTCAACAACCTGATCGATTTTCTTAAACTCGGATTCGGATTCAGTCGTAATTTTCCCGACTTTTTCCTGAAGAGCTGATTTCTCTTTTTCGTCCTTCAGCCCTGCCAGGTTGATTCGCACATTCAGCGCTGCGCCGCCGATACAAGCGCGCACTCCCAGCAGCCCGACGCCAACATCCGAGATCGAAGCGGGGTTACCTTTGTCGGCCATCTCCGAAAGTATCTGGTAGGCCTTGAAGGCCGTTTCCATTACCCGCAGCGGTACTTCCGCAGCGTGTTTGGTAGCGATCTGGATTGCTTCTGAGCGCGCCGCTTTTTCTTCTGCCGACTCTTTGGGCAGGGCAAATGCGTCCATTACTTTGTTGAAGGCCGCCGCGTCTTCATCGACAAGCGAGAGCAGTTCGTCTTTCAGTTGCTGCGCTTTAACCGCCCAATCACTGAAATATTTGAGTTTGTCGTCCCAGCCGCGTTTTCCGGCGGAGAGGTTCGCCACCATTCCGCCGAGTGATGCGCCCAATGCGCCCATCAGCGCCGCCACCGAGCCGCCGCCTGGCGCGGGCGAATCGCTCAACGTTTCATTGCAAAACTCGCGGAGGTTCATTTTCAAAAGCGATTTCTTGGAACCGGATTCAATTTTGAATTCAATCACCTTTTCTTTCGGATCGAAAGGTTTCAGTTCGCTCAGTCCCATGGAGCGGATCGCAATATCGATCAGTTCCTCCTCCGAGGCACCCTCTGACCATTTTTGTTTTCGAAGAAAATATTTACCGGCATCGACCAAACATTTCTTTGGAAGCATCCCCACGATCTCCGAGCCGGTCACGCGCATGCCACGCTGGCTTGCTGATTCAACGCAAGCATCAAACGCAGCATGCAACGGCGTTTCCTCGATATTCGTCAAATTCATCGACACCTGCGCGATCCCATATTCTTTCACAAACCAACCGATCGCTTTCACGTGTTTCAACATTCCCCGAATGCGGACCGGCTCGCCCTTTGCATCGAGAACCTTTTTCCCCGAAGGCGTCCCATCTTCCGTTTTGAACCTTCCCTGCTCGCGAACATCGAACGCAACCGAGTTCGCCCGTCGCACCGATCTCGTGTTCAGGTTGACGTTGTAAGCGACGAGAAATTCCCGTGCGCCAATCGCGGTCGCCCCCGCCTTCTCGTTTAACTTCGCCGGACCAAAGTCTGGTTTCCATTCAGGCTTTTTGATTTTTTCGGCGAAACCTTCGTATTCGCCGGCGCGGATAACCGCGAGATTCGCACGCGATGGATCCTTCGCCGCCTTTTCATAGAGATAGACGGGAATCTTTAATTCATCGCCAACACGCTTTCCCAACTGTTTCGCACAGGCGATCGCTTCCTCCCAGTTCACGTTGCTCACCGGAATAAATGGACAAACATCGGTGGCGCCCATGCGCGGATGGGCCCCTTTCTGTTTGCGCATGTCGATCAGTTCCGCTGCTTTTTTGATTCCGCGGAAGGCGGCCTCCTCCGCAGCTTCGGGACTTCCAACAAAAGTGACGACGGTCCGATTTGTAGTGTCGCCGGGATCGACATCGAGCAGCGAAACGCCGTCCACGGATTCAATCGCATCGGTTATGTGCCGGATAGCATTCTGGTCGCGCCCCTCCGAGAAATTCGGCACGCACTCGATCAGCTTTTGCATGCTCAATCGCGCGCTTTCGGTTTCATCGGGATGTCGATCTTGTGCGTGGCAGCAAATTCAACCGCTTTTGAATAACCGGCATCCGCGTGACGAAGCACGCCCATTCCGGGATCGCTCGTCAGCACGCGCTCGAGGCGGCGCTTGGAATTCTCGCTGCCGTCGGCAACGGCGACCATTCCGGCGTGTTGCGAATAGCCGATCCCGACCCCACCGCCGTTGTGAATTGAAATCCACGACGCGCCCGCGGCGGTGTTGATGAGCGCGTTGAGCAACGGCCAATCGGCAATCGCATCGCTGCCATCGAGCATTCCCTCGGTTTCGCGATTGGGGGATGCCACAGAGCCGGCATCGAGATGATCGCGTCCGATGACGATGGGCGCTTTTATTTCCCCGCGCTTCACTAACTCGTTCATGGCGACGCCAAACTCGGCGCGTTCGCCGTAACCGAGCCAGCAAATCCGCGCGGGTAAACCTTGAAATTGAATTCGTTCCTTCGCGAGTTTCATCCAACACGCGAGCGTTTGGTTTTTTGGAAATAATTCGAGCGCCAACCGATCCGTGCGCGCGATGTCTTCCGGATCGCCGCTCAATGCCACCCACCGAAACGGGCCGCGCCCTTCGCAAAAAAGCGGACGAATGTATTCCGGAACGAAGCCGGGAATATCGAACGCTTTTTCGACGCCGGCCTTCTTCGCCTGCGCACGAATATTATTGCCGTAGTCAAAAGTGACCGCGCCTTTTTTTTGCAAGGCAAGGATGGCGTCAACATGCACTGCCATCGAATGCATCGACTTGTCGATGTACTCCTCAGGATTTTTTGTGCGCAACGCGATCGCGTCGTCCAATGACATTCCGTGCGGCACATAACCGTTAAGCGCGTCATGCGCGCTGGTCTGGTCGGTCAGCACGTCGGGAACGATTCCGCGTTTCACAATTTCCGGCATCACGTCAGCGCAATTGCCCACGAGACCAACCGAAATCGATTGGCGATCTTTCCGCGCGGCGTCGATCAGTTTCAGCGCTTCATCGAGCGAATGCGCGATCTCGTCACAGTACCCGCTCCTCAATCTTTTCTCGATCCGCGCCGGGTCGACATCTACTCCGAGGAAAAGCGCGCCGTTCATGGTGGCGGCGAGAGGTTGAGCTCCGCCCATTCCGCCGAGACCGCCCGTCAAAACGAATTTTCCTTCGAGCGATCCTTTAAAATGTTTGCGACCCGCGGCAGCAAATGTCTCAAAAGTTCCCTGCACGATCCCCTGACTGCCAATGTAGATCCACGAGCCGGCGGTCATTTGGCCATACATGGTCAGGCCCATCCGTTCGAGGCGATTGAACTCCGCATAATTGTTCCATTGACCGACGAGATTCGAATTAGCGATTAAAACACGCGGTGCTTCGTCGTGGGTCTTGAATTTTCCAATTGGTTTGCCCGACTGAACGAGCAACGTTTCGTCATTCTCGAGATTCTGCAGGGAACGTACGATGGCATCGAACGCTTCCCAACTTCTCGCGGCCCGACCCGTCCCGCCGTAAACGATGAGTTGATCCGGATTTTCAGCGACCTCGGGATCGAGATTGTTCATGAGCATGCGCATGGCGGCTTCCTGATGCCAGCCTTTGCAACTTCGTTCGCTGCCTCGCGGCGCCTGGATGATTCGCTTTCCGCTCATAGCTTTTCGTGGCCGCTGTCGAAATCACCGCGGCGAATCGCCTCCGCGACACGGGCGATGTCACCCGAAAGCGGACGATCCTGGGTCAAAGGTTTTGCGATTTTTCTCAGCCCTTTGAAAGCGCGCTCAACCCCGCGTCCGGCTTTCATTGGATGTCGATGTTCCAGTGCTTCGGCTGCGGCAAGCAATTCAATGGCCAGCAAATTTTCGGCAAGATCGACAATCGACCTGAGCTTGAGTGCGCTCGTCATTCCCATGGAAACGTGATCTTCCTTTCCGCCGGACGTGCTCACGTTGTCGATGCTCGCGGGATGAGACAGCACGCGTGCTTCGCTCAACAACGAAGCCGCAGCCACGTGCGCGATCATGAATCCCGATTGCACTCCAGGTTTTCTCGCCAGAAACGCCGGCAGCCCTTCGTTCTTGTCAGGATTAATCAAGCGATCGGTGCGGCGCTCGCTAATGCTCATTAGATCGGTCAATGCGATCGCGGCATAATCCAGAGCCAGGCCAAGGGGCGCGCCGTGAAAATTTCCGCCCGAGATCACGTCGCCGCTTTTTGCAAAGACCAGCGGATTATCCGTCGCGGACGCGGATTCGATGAGAAGAACCTCTTCGCAATGCGCGAGCGCACCCCGAACCGCGCCATGCACCTGCGGCATGCACCGAATGCTGTAAGCGTCCTGAACTCGCGGATCGTTCTTACGGTGCGATTCGCGAATTTCGCTTCTCTCCAAAAGGGACAACAAATGCGCAGCAGCAGCCTTCTGCCCAGGATGCGGACGCGCTTCCTGCAATCGTGGATCGAATGCAGCAGGCGTATCCCTGAGCGCCTCCAGCGTCATCGCGCCGGCCACGTCGGCGACCCGCGAGAGGCGTTTCGCACGAAAGATCGACAACCCCCCAACGGCGTGCATCGCCTGGGTTCCATTGAGCAACGCGAGACCTTCCTTCGCTTCGAGTCGCACCGGCTTTAGCTTTGCGCGCCGCAATGCCTGACCACCCTCCATTCGTTTGCCTTCGAAAAAAGCTTCACCTTCGCCGATCAAACTCAACGCTAGATGCGCGAGCGGCGCGAGATCGCCACTTGCTCCGACCGATCCCTTTTCCGGAACAACCGGATAGACGCGGCGATTGAGCATCTCGCAAAGCAATTCGATCACTTCGAAGCGAATGCCGCTAAATCCGAGAGCGAGCACGTTTGCTCGCAGAAGCATCATGGCGCGCACTTCCGGTTCGGAAAGCGGCGAACCGATCCCGCAGGCGTGACTGCGAACGAGGTTGAGTTGCAGTTCGCGCAATTCGTCGTGCGGAATGCGGACGTCGGCGAGCTTGCCGAATCCTGTGTTCACGCCATAAACGACAATGTCGCGCGCTACAATTTCATCGATCACCTTGCGCGAAGCCAAAATGTGCGGACGCGCTGCTGCGGCAATCCGAACCTGCTCACCTTCCAAAGCAACGGCGGCAACGTCACCGAGGGTCAGGGTTTTCCCGCGCAATTCCATCGCTGAATGTTAACGGGAAGTGCGCGAAAGGGAAGCGGCGGGCTTATCCCGATCGTCGTCGCTTTCCATGCTTCCGCAGCGATGCAACACGCTTCGGCTTCGGTTTGCTCGGTGGATGATACTGCAGCCAGGCGGTTTCCTGCAGGTCCTCCTTCCACGCGGTGACGCCGGAAGGCGGGCGGGCTCCAAGCCGATTGAGAGCGAAGCGATGTCCGATTTCGTATTCGCGGTCTTTTCTTACTGGACACCAAAATAGCCGGCCGGCCTGGCGCCAGGCATCGAGGATTATTCCGTCCTGGAAAGGGTGATTACGCGCCGTGATGACCAGGCAATTGCTCTCGTCCGCTTCTTTCGCGTAGGCAGCACCCCAGTGAAGTACAAGCGTTTTACATTGAAGTTCTCGTAAGCGGGAGCCGATATCACGCGCATAATGGGCGCAGTAGCCACGTTTTTTCTCGCCAATGTTAATCAGAAAATTGTGGACCGCCGGGTCTCCGGTGACACCATATTCGCGTGCGAGACTACGCGACATCGTATGCGTGGTCATCGACAACAGTTGAGCCTCGGCTGGATCTACAGTAGGCGCGAGCGCCACGAACGCATCGCGCAAGCCTTTGATCGATTCCTCGTCTTCCGCCCAAGCTGCGCCCACGCAAATGGTAAATACACAGATCAAAGTAGCCTTCGAATTCGGCCCAAAAACTTTACATCGCATGGTTAATCATTGATCGGCGCGGTGAGGCGCGACCGGTCATGAAAGTATCCATTTAGATTAAAAAAGGCCAGATCGCGAAGAGCGACCTGGCCTTTTTGTCAAAGGCGTCCCAATTTGGGACAACTCGGACAGAGGGCTTATTTCGAGTATCCGTGAGTGGAACTCGTTGTCGTTGTCGCTGCCGCTTCCTTGTGTTGAGAACATGCACCCATGCTCAAAGCACCGGCCAAAATGGCCGCAATCATAATCGCTTTCAAAAAATTCAATGTATATCGCCTCCTTTCCCAGCTAGTTGCTCCGTTCTTCTAGGCATGGAACACCGTCGAAGCAATGCTTTTTTGGATGTTTCGCTGGTATAACCTATTCGCGAATGACCACCGGCGTGGTTTCATCGACAAGATCAAATAATTCAATCACGTCGTCGTTGCGCATGCGAATGCAACCGTGGCTGTCCGGCTGACCGATTTTGTCCTCATGTTTTGTGCCGTGAATGTAGATGAAGCGGTCGCGCGTATTGGCATTATCTTCATCGAGACCCTCGAGCCAAAGAATACGCGACGTAATGAAGTCTTCCGTGTCGGGCAGCGGATCGTCCGGGCCAAGGGCGACGCGCGCTTTAAAAATTGTCCCGGGCGCGGCCTCGTGGCCGATTTTTTCCGCAACGCGAAATTCTCCCAGAGGCGTTTTCATACTGCCCTCTTCCGAACCCAAACCGAAACGCGAACTGGAGATCGGATACGTCCGCAGCGTTTCATCGTCGCGTTTCAGGCGAAGGAGTTGTTCTCGAATAGAGATGTCGATCTTAGTCTGCCCGCTTTGCATGAATTGAGAGCGGCGTTACAATCCGCCTGCTGATGAAGAAAAACTACCACATCGCCGTGGTCGGCGCGACCGGTGCGGTCGGGGAGGAACTGTTGAAAGTTCTCGAGCAAAGAAACTTCCCGGTCGCGAGTTTGCGGGCAATCGGTTCGTCACGATCGGCCGGGAAGTCGGTTCGGTTTCGGAACGAAGATATTTCGGTGAAGGAACTCGGCGAAGGCTCGTTCGACAAGATCGACATCGCATTTTTCAGCGCCGGGGGCGAGATTTCCCGCAAATTTGTTCCGATCGCTCGAAACGCGGGCGCAGTCGTCATCGATAACTCGTCGGTTTTCCGAATGGAGGCTGGCGTTCCGCTCGTGATTCCCGAAATCAATGGCGAAGATGTGCGCAAGCATGGCGGTCTCATCGCGAATCCAAACTGCACGACTGCCGTCGCGCTGATGGCGATTTATCCATTGCACCGGGTCTTCGGTGTGCGCCGTGTTTTCGCGGCTAGCTATCAAGCCGTCTCCGGGAGCGGCAGGCGCGCAATCGACGAATTGAAGCAACAAGTCGAAGCTGCGACGCGGAAGCGACAACTGAGCGCACAGGTTTATCCGCACCCGATTGCGTTCAATGTGCTGCCGCATGTCGATGTTTTCCTCGAGAGCGGTTACACGAAAGAGGAAATGAAAATGCAAAACGAAGGACGCAAAATCATGCATCTGCCAGAGTTCCGCGCATCGGTTACTTGTGTCCGGGTCCCCGTTTATCGTGCGCACTCCGTAGCCGTTCACGCCGAGTTCGAGAAGCCGGTTTCAGTCGAGCAAGCGCGCGAAGTTTTGGCGAAAGCGCCGGGGCTCGAGCTCGTCGATGAACCGCAACAGAATCGTTATCCGATGCCGCTCAATGTCGCGGGCAAGGATAATTGCGAGGTCGGTCGCGTCCGACTCGATTGCGCATTAGAAAACGGACTCGCCTTTTGGGTTTCCGGGGATCAACTGCTCAAGGGCGCCGCGCTAAACGCCGTGCAGATTGCTGAGCTGCTCTGAGATTGTCGATCTTGCGGGTTGCGAATCTCGTACGCAGAACGGACCCGGATTTTCCGGGGCCGCTGTTGAATCAGACGATTTAACGTTATTGGGGACTCGGGACTGGAGAAGCCTCTTTCTCGCCCTTCTTCTTGCCCTCGTGTTTCCCTTCTACAGCGGCAGTAGCTGCGGGTCCCGCGCCAGCTGGCGCACCAGAAGGCGGTGCATTCACGCCTTCAGCCTGGTGTTTCCCGCGGACTTCGCCATATGGGGCGCCTTGGGCTCCGGTTGGCGGCCCGCCTTGCGGTCCACTTGGCGATGTCGTGGGTTGCTCGAATTGTTTATGTTTTCCGCGTGGCTCGTTCAGATTCTCGCTCGGAGACGCTGCGCCACCCGGCGTGGGGCCAACGTTCCCGCGTTCGAATCCTTTGTGCTTCCCTCCGGGAGGTGTTGCCACATCTTCAGGGCCCGCGGTCGGCCCAGTTACTGGCGGGGCCGTGCGAAATTGCTCGCCGCGCTTGGCTTTGCCCGGCTTGCCATACTCCGTCGCCGCAGCTCCGGACGGACTTGCCGCGCCTTCAGGGCCCGCGGTCGGTCCAGTGATTGGCGGGGTCGTGCGAAATTGCTCGCCACGTTTGCCTTTGCCTGGCTTGCCGTACTCTGGCGTCATGACCGGAGAAGTTCCAACACCTGGAGATCCGCCGGGTGCAACAGTTGCACCAGGTTGAAATTGGTCGGCCGCTTTGCCTTTTTTCCCTTTCCCGAATGGCGAACCGGCAGCGGTCGGCGAGGCCGAGGCCATTGGCGCCACGGAAGCAGCGGGTGAACCACCCGCAACAGCCGGCGAAGTGCCGGCAGCGGC
>Ga0209526_10000666_pt1 | contig 22482 bp, 16 predicted proteins | sample JacPinW_OM2H0_M1_FD_188566 | JGI IMG/M metagenome (GOLD analysis project Ga0209526, IMG submission 188566) | Forest soil microbial communities from Algoma, Ontario, Canada - Jack Pine, Ontario site 1_JW_OM2H0_M1 (SPAdes) (version 2) | ecosystem: Environmental > Terrestrial > Soil > Boreal... | reverse complement strand
GGTTTTCACTTCAGCCCAGCTCCTTTGCGTGGCGACGGTCGATAACCTTACTTATCAATTTTGCCTTGTTTGCGGCGCTTAATCGAATTCCGCAGTGTCGGCGAGAGCTAAACTAGTTACGCTCCCACGCAGCGCAAATGTTGGTGAGGCCGCGCGACTCATATAGATTAGATGTGCCCCGGGTCGCTTTTTGTCGCGCGCCGCTGTTCCAGGTACTCCTTCAAGATCACTGCTGCGGCCACGGCGTCCACAGAGCCTCTGGCAGGCCTACCCTCACCTTTGCCATGGGTTTTCGCATCATGTAACACTCTTCCAGATTGCTCTTCGAGCAAACGTTCCGCTTCCCAACTGGTGAGGCGCTCATCCAGCATGTCCACGGGTAGGCTCAATTGTTTGCGCAGGCGCGCGGCAAATCGCGTGGCTTCCTCCGCCATTTCGCCACGGGTGCCATCGAGGCGGAGAGGCAGCCCGACTACGATTTGGCGGACCCGATGATCACGCGCTAGTTCGCGCAGTCGCCGCATGTCTTCATTGCGGTTGACGCGTTCGAGAGTGAGGAGAGGCCGGGGAAGCTGTGCTTCCAGTTCGGCAATGGCCAAGCCGATACGCGCGCGGCCATAATCGACTGCCAGAATTGTTCCAGCCGGATTGCCGATCTTCGGACCATTCGGTGTCGTGGACATTTCCCTTTTTACGGTTTTCGGCCTCTCGTGCCGTTTTGCCATGGTTCCCAGTAGCCAAGTTGCTTCATTTTTTCGTCCAGCTGCGTCTCTTTCAGCAGCCGGTCCATCTCGGCACGGGATAAACGTTTGCCGAGCGGCTCTGCGCGGTCCGCGATGCCCCAGACTGTAACTGCCGCGAGCGCCGTATTGATCTTCAGCTCGCGGATGTCCACTTTGTCGAAGGTATCGGATGCCGCGTGATAGTTGGGCAGATAGTTCGCTTCGTCCTGCTGGGCGACCAGTGTCGGAACGCCTTCGAGAAAGAAATCCCAGTTATCCGTGCCGATGTCGCCCTCTAGCGTGTGGTGGGTGACGTCCCAAGAGGCGAGCGGCTTGAGGATTTCGCGGACGCCACCCTCTATATCGCCGCGGCCGGTGAGCGAATAACCTGTCGTGCGCCCCACCCCGGAATCGAAGACCACTACAGCACGAATTTTGTCCAACTCCGCGCGATGCGCCCGCGCATATTGCCAGGATCCGTACATGCCTTGCTCTTCCCCGCTAAAGAGCACGAAGCGAATGGTGCGCCGCGGCACCAATCCCGTCGCTTTGATCGCTCGGGCTGCTTCAACGACCAGTGCTGCATTGCAGCCATTGTCGAGCGCGCCTGTGCCCAAATCCCAAGAATCGAGATGCGCCCCCAAAATGACTGCTTCGTCGGGCTTCTCGCGTCCGCGAATTTCGCCAATCACGTTTTCCTGCTCCAGCGCGCCACCAATCTTGTTTGGCATACTGAAGCGCACGCGCACCTTGCCGGGATACGCGGCAATCGTTCGCGCCAGACGCATGGCGTCTTCACGGGCGATGACCGCTTGCGGAATGCGATCTATGGTTCCGTCGCCAGTGTTTGTGTGCCGGTACAGGAGCAGGCGCTCGCGAGCGCCCATCCAGAGAATCGCTGCAGCTCCACGTTTTACCGCACGCTCGATCACTCCGGGCGGCTGCGCGTACTCGTTAAAGAGGTCTGCCCACGTGGCCCCGAGATCCGTATACGCGAGCAAAATTGCCCCTTTCACAGCAGTACCCGCGCGGGCAAAATCTTGTTCGTTGCCATAACCGATATCGATCAGATTGCCTTCGATCCCGCCCGCCGGGGTGGGAGGCGACCAGCCTACCGCGACCAAACGGACCGGAAATCTCACGGGGCCCGACAATTCCAGGCGTGTTTCGCCTTCGCTCCAGGTCATCGGCAATGTGTACTTCTCTGTGTGTACATCCACGCCTTCCGCGCGGAAAGCTGCTATAGCCCATTCGACCGCCTTGGCCATTTCAGGCGATCCAGTTACGCGCCCACCCACTTCATCGGTCAGCCGCCGGAGGTTTTCTTCAATCGGCGAAGGTCCCATCACCTGCGGCAGGATTTTCGCTGCCGCTTCCGCGCATGATGCCTCGGTGGCAGAGCACGCCGCGGCGCCCTGCCCGGACGCCGGCTTAGCCAAGGGATCTGTCGGCGGCGAGGGCAATTGCGCAGAGAAAGCTGAAACCAGGGACCACGAAAACAAGAAAGCAGCGAACAAAGCAAACCGCATGATCCTTACCTCGGGAAAGATTCCGGCCCTGACGAAAAAGGTTGGCGCGGGAATTATAGCGCATCGGGGAATACCCTGTTCCAAAGGCCAAGTGACTGTCTGGCGGTAGCCTCCGGAAAAAGCGATCAAGCACAGAGTCGGAGAGAGATGATGCTGATAAGCCCTCGGGAGGTGTTCGATGAAACGTAAGCTACTGATCGCTGCAGCATGTGTGGCCGGGATAGCCGCCGTGCGCGTCCTAATTGCCGCGCCGGGCTGGTTTAAGCAGCGCCGCGAAAATCGGCAGTTCATTGCCGCCAACAACTTGACCCCGGAACGATTGATTGCGCGCTGCGGGCCACCCGTAACGGATGAGACGAGGAACCTCTATCCGATCATCGCGCGAGATTTGAGCTACAAATCAAATACTCAGGGGACGATCGTGTTCAAGTTCAGCAAAACCGCCGAAGAATCCAGTGATTGGGTGTTCATGTCCATGCAGGACTCCAATGGCGCCGGAGACTACGAATCCCCAAGGGCAAAGATTTCGGCGCTTTCCTGCCTGGATTCAAGCAAGTAGGCAGCTCAACCTCTCCGGGGCAGACTTCAGAAGACTTTGTGCCATCGCACGTCGACGCCGTACCCTCCGTATTCATCTCGAAGAACAGAAATTTTCACCTGGTGCTTGGGCTGGTATTGCAGTTGAACCGTCTGGCGCTGTGTGGAGGTGACGTCGGTGGCAAAAGTCAGCAGCAGGGTTCCGGTGACGCGTTGTTGAATCGCGACTTGCGCCCCAGGATTCTGGCTGTTCCCGGCCGTGGGGTCGATCGTAAGCTGAGAAATGCCGGTAAGGTTCTGAACGCCTTTTGCGACCTGACCAGCCACACCTTGCGCCAACACGGACTGCGCGCCCAGAGACGCGGGCGTGGAGGCATTCGAGGCCTTTTCTGCGGTTGTCTGCCCGAAGGCTAGCAAGTTGATGATGTCCAGCGCCGGCAATGAAGGGTCCGACGTGTAGTTCGTCTTCAGTCGATCTAAAGGACCGGAAAAATTGATTGTGATGTTGAATTGCTCCACCACTGTCTTGACGTAGAGGTTCAAGACCGGCTCCGTCTTGGCTGGATTGACGAAGGCGATAGTGCCGCTTTCAATCTCAAACCGCTTTCCCTGAAAGAATAGCTCGCCGCTTGTCAATGTGATTCTCCCGAGGAGTACCGGATTAGCGGCTGTGCCTGTCACATTCAGATTAGCGCTACCGGCGATGCTCACTTGACTGCTCGCTAGAGCAAGGTTCTGGGCGGAATTTACGGAGATGCTCAAGTTCATGTTGCTGGCGAATGGCGATGGCGCGCTTACTGTGGAATCGTCGGAAAGCTGGCTAATGAAGGTGGCCAAGTCAAAACCTTCCTGAAAGGAAAGACGGTCCACCAGCACTCGCCCACTCAACTGCGATTTCTGCGGCGAGCCGTTGAGCTGCAGGTCGCCGTCCAATGTGGAGCGTATGCCCGTCGGACGAATACGCACACCCTTGGCGTGGAGGTCTATCGTGAAATTCGGCTCTTTGCCATACGTCGCCGAGCCGTTCGCTGAAATGGTGCCGCCTCCCGCGGTGGCATCCAACTTGTCGATCTGCAAGCGATTGCCAGAGATAGAGAGTTGTCCGTTCATCGCCGAAATGGAAACAGGCGCTCCTTCCACCGAGAGTCCCGTATTCACAATTCGAATGCTGCCTTGCGTCTGCGGCTGAGTGATCGCTCCTCCGGCGCGCAGATCGATTTCCATTTTCCCCGAAGAGTGAACGTCGGGCGACAGTAGTTGCAGGAGCTCGACATCAATTCCGCCCTTTGCCGAAACATTCAGCGGAATTGTGCTTTGCACGGGCACTTGACCCTGAAAACTGAGATCCGTTCCCGTTCCTTTGACTCTGGCCTGCTCAATTGTAGCCACTCCGTTTTGATAACGGATTCGCAGCGGGCCATCATTTGCAAGCTGAATGTTATTATAAGCAAAGTTCAACCGAGGAATTTCCAGGTGGCCGTTAAGGTGCGCCGGATCTTTCAGCGGTCCTTTGAGGGAGGCATGAATTTCCGTAAAACCCTGCAGATTCTGTGCGGCACCGGTTGTAGTGGAATGCTTTGCGAGCAAAGGTCCGATGGGAAGCGCACGAACATCCACCGTCGCATCCGTTTGATATTGACCGACGAGCTCCACGCCGCCCTTGGCGTGAAGGTAGCCTTGCTCGATGATGGATTCGAGTGAAACGCTCGCGTGCTGATGAGCCAAGTCCATCTGCGCCTTGACTCCGGAAAATGTTTGCCCGCTAATCTGGAGTTGCGGAATCTGCACATTGGCTGACAACTGCGGATCTTTCACGATGCCTTGACCGCTTACATTTGCGGTTAGGACCCCGCTGACCGATCCGGCGCGCTGCTGGACGCTTTGCAGTTGATCCAATTTCAGGCCGTCCGCAGTCAATGTCATTTCGTAGTGCTGCGTCTTGGGGACGTAAGTAAGCTTGGCGTCCGCCGTGCCGGCAGCAATTTGGAGCTGCGCCGTTGAATGCACGGAGTCTTTGTCGCCCTGGAAATTCAACCTCAACGTCCGAATGGGTTCGTTCCACGCCGAACCTTTCGCTACTTGAAGCGAGCCATGTCCAACCGGCTGAAGCTCCGAACCGGTAAGCGCGATCTCGCCCGACAGATCGCCAGTAATCGGATATTCGGCCTTGGCGAGGCGTTCGAGATCGGCAATGGATAGCTTGTTCACCTTTGCCTGCAACGATAGTGGGCTCTGCGGCGTGAATGACCACCGCTGCAGTCCCGTCGAGCCGTTAAAACTTATCTCACCTTGCTGGGCGCTCCGCAGATATCCGTTTTGAAACCGAACGTCGGAAGAAGCAGCGTCCAGATTCACTCGTACCGTGCGCCACTTGCTGCCCTGTACCTCCAAATTCGATCCGGATAGCTCCGCTTGGATGCGCGGATCGGAAGTTGATCCGGTGATCTGTCCGGTAAAATGCGCAGCGCCTCGAAGGTCGTACGGTCGGGCATTTGCGGTATCAGTGGTTGAGTTTGTGCTGCTAAATGTAGAAGCAAGTACGGTTAATTCGTGGAGATCCTTCGCGTCGGCTTGAATACTTAGGTTGGATTGCCGGCTCAACACGCCATTGAGCGTTAGCTCCGTATTTGCAATGCGCAAATGAGACTGGCCAAAGGACGCGCTCTGCTTTGCGCCGTCGTAGTCCACATCCACGACACCGTTCACGGGAATCTGGTTGGCGTCGGAATGCAGCTTCGTTGGGCCGCTGATCTCAAGGTGTGTTCGAGCCTTCACGGCGGAAACATTGTTGGACCAATTCGCTTGCGCATTCAGATTCAAGCGGCCGAGAAGGCGAACGTTTTGCCGAGTACTTGCCGGTAGCGCATCGCTGAGCTTTTCGAGAGACACTCCGCGAACGGTGCCCTTCACGGTGGAGGCAGGACTCTGATCAAGATGAAGCATGATCAACTGTGCCGAGAGGTGGCCTCCGAGGAGATCCACATCCAGCTTCTGTATCCGCAAACTTCCATCTTCAAGTCGATATACTCCGTGGATCGATTGAAGTGAGGTAGCGACCTGGTTCATACCGACCGCCAGGACTGGACTATCGAATCGACCCGCGACCTGTAAAGCCTTCAGGAAAGGTTCTTTTGGCGCGGGTTGATAATGGACGGTTCCACTCACGGTGATGTCGCCTCGCGGCAACGACGGGTTCTTCAGAATTTCGGCAATCTCCCGCGTCTCGATGAAGCCTTCGTACTTGCCTTCCATAACGGGATTAGCGAAATTCGTGACGTTGAGGTGCGCAGCCAGCCGCGTTTTTCCAGCGGAGATATCGATAGGATCGAGAACCGCGCCATCGCTGTTTGCCGTAAACTCCACGTGAGCAGTATGCTCGACCGGATTCAGACTCGTTGTTACGACGCAACCCTGGCGATATCCGAGCGAGCCTCGGTATTTGTTTGCCGCGGCATCCCACGCGACTGTTGCCTGGAAATCATCGAGTTCAGCCGCAAGCGGGACTTGTTCGTCGTTGTAATTCACGGTGCCATCTTTGAGCGACGCATGCCGTACAAGCACACTCATGTTGCTCGACGAACTCGAGGGCGGCGCCATGGGCAAATTTGTATTGCCGCGGCGATCAACTCGCAAGCGCACCAGCGGTCGATCCACGGTGATCGCATACAAGTCAGCTTCCTTCTTTAGCAGCGCGCGAATCCCAAGGCTCACGCCTAGATGCTCCGCTTGCAAAAGGGGGGGCTCGTCAACCCTTTCCCGTCCATGCACCACCACACCGTAAAAATCCGCCGTCAATGGGAACCAATGAATATCAAGCTTCTGAATATCGATGTGTGCCCCAGTACTCAGTTCCGCCTTTTGCACAATTTGCGCCAGCAAGAACTGGTTAAATCTGTGCGTGCGCACAATCACAACCGCTGCAATGACAAGTAACAGCAGCAATCCTGGAATGCCGATCAGTACAGCGCGAAAGGTTTTCTTCCTGTTCATGCAAACCTGCTTCCTACTAGAACGCTTGCCCCAGCGTTATGAAATATTGCGTGGCTTTCACGCCCGGCGGGGCATTCAGGTTGTGACCGATGTCAATCCGCACGGGGCCAACTGGTGTGTGATACCGAAAGCCGAAACCGACAGAGTTGGTGTAGTTGCTGACAAATTGCTGGAAATTAATACTGCTGTAAACGTTGCCGCCGTCATAAAAAACCACGCCGCCCAAGCCGCTCTTCAACGGAATCGGAAAGCGCGCTTCGGAATTCACTATGGCGAGCATGTGGCCCCCGACTGGCACGCTAATCAGCGAGCAAGTGGACGCATCGCTTGGATTGCTGCACACGGTCACAGGCCGCTGCGGTCCCGCTCCGTTGATGGGGAAACCGCGGAGCGAGTCGCCGCCGCCGGAGAAAAAACGCTCGCTCAAAGGCACGTAGCTGCCGGCAAACGGTGACGCAAGGCCGACACGGAAATTGTTGGCCCAGGTCAGCCAGGGACGTATTGGCAAGTAGAATGCGGTCTGCCCAAGGAATCGCGTGAAGTTGCTGCTAGAGCCGAGCGCGGTCGGAGTAACGCCGAAACTCGCAGTCTGATAAATACCGTGGTGCGCATCGAGCGGTTGGTCGCGCGTATCGCGAACGTACTCCGCTGAGAATGTAGAAAGCCGCACGCGTTGATCTTGCGGCAGCACCAAATCCGGAATCGTGATGTTGCTCAGGTTTGTGCGCTGGAAGCTGTAGCGTGCACGCACGGTCTTGGTGCGCCTGGCATCCAGCGTCTTTTCGATTTGCCAAGAGGCTTGCCCTAATACCGCCGTGTAGATAGGGTTTTCCGTGGTGCGTTCGCCAGACAAACTGAACAGCGAAGCCCACGTGGAGCCGCGCAATCGCGGGTCGGAATAAGTGATAGTCCCGCGCTGGTCGAGTCGCGAATATAGCAATCCGATCGAAGCCGTCTCCGCCCGGCCGCGTAAGTCGCGCCGTGAATACTGAAACGAAAAGCGGGGACCAAAGAAGCTCTTCTGGCTGGTCCTGAATTTGTTCCCCAAGCTGACGGGCGGTAGTCCTGGCACCGCGACAGCGCCTACGGGAACGTTTCCGCTGCGAGGAATAACTTCAAATCCCGCACCAATTTCAAGGGTGTTGCGCTTCGATTCGTGAACTTTGACCAGCACTTCCTCGTATTCCTGTCCCTCAATCGGCCGCAGTGGACTGATTCGGGCCCAATCAAAGACGCCCAGATTGTAAAGGTCGCTCTCGGAGCTCAGGAGCTTGCCTTCGCTGAGCGGCTGCCCCTCTTTTACATTCGGATCGGTGATATTACGGAGGAATTTCGGTTGCGTGTGCTGCGCGCCTAGGAGCGTCACTTCTCCGATCCGGGCCAGCGGGCCAGGATCGATTTTGTAAACCACATCCACCAGATGCGGATTTTCTGGTGTCGGCGTGGCGGTAGAGTCAAAATGCGCGTTCAAGTACCCACGATCCAGATAATCGGCGAGAATCTGACTGCGGTCGTCTTCCAACAACTTGCGCGAGTACGGCTTTCCGGGCGCCAGAATAAACGGATGATTGGCAACGGGCTGAATTGGCTCATTTCGGGTGTTCACGGCCTTTACCGTGTTGACGCGGTCTTGCTCGCCCTCAAGAATCCGAAACGTGACATCTATCTGCGGCTCGTGGTCGCGCACCTGCGGCTCGACTTTAGCTTTGGCGAATCCTTCGTTCCTATAAAGATTTGTAAGTGATGTAACGCTCTTCCGGACCAGGTCATTGCTGAGCTTTCCTCGAGAAACCACAAAATGGGCTTTCTTGATGGGAATGTGGTTTTCCAATTCCTTGTCGGAGAAATAGTGATTACCTTCGAAATGCACTTCCTCGACGCGATGCTTATCCCCTTTGTGAACGTCGTAGACAACGCGAATCGAGTCCGGCTCCTGCTCAAAGTGCGAGTCCACCTTCACGTCGAAATAGCTTTTCGATTGAAAGTACGAGACGAGGTTGCGGCTCCCTTCTTCCACCAATTCTCTGTCAACCAGATTCTCATCGTAGATGGGAATCAATCGTTTCAACGTGCGCTTCCAGACATGTGCACCGTTTACGCGAATCGAAACTAGCGGCCCGGGCTGCACCTCAAAGGTTACGTGGGCACTCCTTGTCGCCGGCTCGTAGGAAGACGAAGCGAGACGCACGATGGGTGTCAAATGGCCCGATTTCTGTAAACGTTGCCGCAAGTAATCAAGCGATTTTGTGAGCCGTGTCTGCGTGTACGGTTGACCTCGCCTTAACGAGCCGCCTTTCAGTTTCGCCCAAAACGACATCAAAGCGGCGCGTAGCTCGGCTTTTTCCTTTTCGGAAGCTCCCTGAAACGTGAGCTCCCCGATCTTGGCCCGCTTACCCAACGTGCAGTGATAAATCAAGTTCACGATCAGGTGTTTCTGATCGCGTTGTGTTTCCGGGTCAACCTTCGCCTCGAAGTAGCCGTCTTTGCGAAAAAGCTCCAGCAGCGCATCTTTCCCTTTGGTCACCAGGTCTTCTACGAACGGCGTCTGCTCCGGGATATTCACGGCTTGGAGCATGCGTGTGTACGAAAGATCCTTCGCGCCCGGGAAATAAACCATTCCCACATAAAACGAGGGTTGCAGCAGGAACGTCACGTGAACGCCGGACTGCTCCGACTCGACCTTCACCTGTACCTGCGAAAACAACGCGGTCTTCTGAAGCGCGGAAACGCTTTCGCGAATCGCAGCCATGGAAAAAGGTTCGCCGGCCTTTTGTTTGATCAGCGGCCGAAACGCTTCCACATTCATCACCGGGCTGGCCGCAATGTCCACCTTAGAAGCCATGCGGCCCTCGAAGCCCGCATAGGTGGTGGGCTGATTTTCCTGGGCTCCCGCAGCGTTCGCATATATCCCAAGCAGCAAGGCCAAAATAAAGCGCCTTGTTACGCTCACCCATTTTCGATTTTCCAAGCCGGCAGCGAGCGAAGCGTAGCGCGTCAGCATTCGGAGGCCCCCTCAGACCTCATACCAGGAAAGGCGCAATTCGAGCTTTGACTAATCTTGGCGGGCACGCGACGGAGACTCATACATGTACGGCCTCGCACGCATTCCGGACTCGAAAATGTCGAAAGGCTGGTCTGCCGAACTAGCTTTTCAAGTCTAGGTGGAGATCAAAGCTTCGCTATCCCGTGAAAGCTGTAGCTCTATGTAGTTGTCATTGTAAGTTCCTGGTAGATCGCTCTCTGCGGCGGATCAGAGGCTTAGATTTGAGGCTTGAATAGAGTTCCGAAGCGCGGCGGATGGTAAAGTGGGTAGCGTCTGCCGACAGACAAGGGATGGGCGAGATTCTTGATGAGCAAAGATTATTTGAAGGCAGCGGTGCAGATAGCACGAGAGGCAGGCGCGATCTTGCGCGAGGAGTTTGATCGACCACTGCAGATCTCTTATAAGGGCGATGTCGACCTCGTGACGCAGGCAGACAAGCGCTCCGAAGCAGCGATTGTGAAGCGCTTGACGGAGTACTTTCCCGAGCACTCGATAGCCGCTGAAGAGGGCACCGGGCACGAGAGCGCCTCACATTCTGAATACCGCTGGCATGTCGACCCGCTGGACGGTACGACAAACTTTGCCCACGGTTATCCGTGCTTTTGCGTCTCCATTGGATTGGCGCACCGCGACACGGTAATTGCAGGGGTCGTATTCAACCCCTATTACAATGAACTCTTCGCCGCCGCGCGCGGCGAAGGCGCAACCCTGAACGGGGAGAAGATCCGAGTCTCAAAAGTAGCCACGCTCTCGACAAGCTTGCTGTGCACTGGCTTCCCGGTGCACAAACGCTTGGCCAATCCCAACATTCATTACTACTGGGATTTCACGTTGCGCTCCCATGGCGTGCGCCGCGATGGCTCCGCTGCTCTCGATCTGGCGTGTGTAGCTGCCGGGCGCTTCGACGGATTCTGGGAGTTCGGCCTGCAGAAATGGGACACTGCCGCAGGTGTATTGCTTGTGGAGGAGGCCGGCGGAAAGGTTAGCGATTTTTCAGGGCAACCTTACGGGCTCGGCGGTCCGACGGTCTTGGCCACGAACGGAACCATACACGAGGAAATGCGCAACGTGGCGCTGGAGATTTCAGAACGCGATCCAGCATCTCCGTTGCGCCGCTAACCTAAGAGAGTTCTGGTCCGCGGAAAGGTCCTGGATCCCACCTAGCAGGCTAGTGGAGTCCACCCAGGGAGGCCGTCACCCTCGTGAGTAGCTCGTTGGGCAGCACGGCATAGCCTTTATCGCGAGCGATGTCTTGCCCGTCCGCGTAAATCCACTTTAGATAGTCAACCACGGCGCGGCCCCGCTCGGGATCCTTTGACTTCAAAGGAATATAAAGCCAGGTGAAGCTGGTCACCGGGTAGCTGTCCTTGCCGGGAGCGTTAGTCAGGGAGGCGCGGAAATCGGCTGGCGTCTTCGATTCGAGAACAGCGGCGGATATAGATCTCGTCGTGGGCAGAACAAACTCACCTGCCGAATTCTTGATCCGCGCCATCCTCAAAGAGGCCGTTTGCGCGAGGTTCGACTCCGTGTAACCGATAGACCAAGAGGTTGCGCGCACCTTTTCGGCCATGTCCTGCGACCTCGCCGTGCTAAATCCAGTCGGCCACTTCGGTGAGTCGCCTCGTCCCGCTCTCACCAGAAATTCGGGACTTACTTTGCACAGAAAATCCGAAAGTATGTAGTTCGCGCCCTTGCCGTCCGCCCGATGAATCACTTGAACCGGCTGCGCAGGAAGCTTCATCCCAGGATTCAGCTTAGCGATCGCTGGGTGATTCCAGGACTTCGCTTTGCCCATAAAAATATCCGCGAGCACGGGTCCCGAGAGGCGCAGGTCACCGGGCGTATTGGGCAGGTTGTATACGACGGCTATGCCGATTAGAACGGTGGGCACTTCCAGCACAGGGACGGCGGCGTGCTTCCGATCATTTTCCTGAGTAGGCGCATCACCGCCGCCCAAGTCTCCGACGCCAGCAAGGATTTTTCGAGCGCTCTCGCTGGTACCCTCGGGGAGATACCGCAATTGCGTTCCTGGGTGCTGCGCATGATAAGCGTCGCCCCATGCGACATACAGAGGCTCAGGTAGACTGGAGCCCGTTGCCACCAAAGTGACCGACGATTGTGCTTGCCCGGTGGTAGGAAGGCTTGCTAGCGATATCGCGAGCAAAAGAAAGAACTGTCGTGCACACAACTGAGCCCGTCTATTCACAAGTTCCGTCTCCTAAGGAGTAAATGACCACTGATGCGTCTAAGCTAATCCAGTTGAGCAGCGCAGGCGCACGAAGATATTCCTTACGTGCCGAAACCTGCATTGCCGGTAACACGGAGTTCCCTGTTGTCGAGCTTGCTCGTGTGAATGATCGCGTTTTGCAACGGTTCCCCATTTCGCAGCGTCAGAATATGGACGCTGTGCGCCGGAGACAATTGTGCGAACAATCTTGCTGCTGACCATATCGAACATATTCATGACCTTTGCCTGGTACGGCCATCTCAAGTACCGCAGCGAGGCTCTTTGGAAAGTCATCCTCGCAAGTTGGGGCATTGCGTTCTTCGAATACTGTTTCCAAGTTCCGGCAAACCGCATTGGCTCGTTCGAATTCACGACGGCTCAGCTCAAGACAATTCAAGAAGTGATCACGTTGGTGGTGTTTTCTGTTTTTTCTATCCTGTACCTGGGTGAGAAGCTGAAGTGGAATTACGTGGCGGGATTTGGCTGCATCGCGCTTGCCGTGTTCTTTGTATTTCACAAGTGGTGAGCAAACTCAGGCGATTCGATGCGGCGCCCAGGCAACCATGTCTTGCCGCCGCGAGAAGTGCAAAAGCGGCAGCTCATCGGGAAGAAATAGTTCTGCAGCCTCAGCCATTGAGTTTTGCATCAGGTGCGCTTCGGCCGGTTGCAGCAGCCAGGGTGGATGATGGATTTCGCCCCGATAGACCCGCCCTTTGGATGCCGCGGAATACAAGCAATAGCGCTCGGTGAGGAAGTGCGCCAGGGTTCCTCGCTGCGGCTCAAAGAACTCGCCAGCTCCCCGGTATCGTCCCGCAAAATCCGCGGCGGGCGCTCCTCGATGAGAGCGCTGGCTTGCATACCGAATCCAACCTTCGGCTTCTTCGCACCTCATTCGCGCGTGAAAATAAGGCAGATGAAAGGACAGTCGCGCGGCCACGACCGCTAAGACGTTTGCCGCATCGAGGCTGAAGAACCAGACACCGGGCCTATCTTGCGTCGTTACATACGTCCGAACATTTACCTCCGGAAACGCCGAAAGCCACGGAAGCGAAGGCGTCCAGCGCAAGCGCACACCCGTCATGGAAAACGGGACGACGCCGACCCAGGCTCGTCCCTCAAATGTGTCAATCTCCAGTTTGGCCGGAACATGTGGCCGGAGTATGGCCACGTCCACGGGCCAATGCGCAAACAAAAGATCGTGCCATGACTGCGCCATGATCCACGGTCCCGGCGCCAGCGGCCAGGGCCGATGCGCAGTGCGATCAAATATGGAAGTCACTATAGGTGACGCACATCTCTCGACAGCTTCGCCCATTCAATATACGCTTCGAGGGCAATATACCCTTCGGAAGTGTCAAAGAATCGAATTCTGTGAATTACAGATCGTTCAGAATCTTCGAAGCATACGAGGAGAGATATCATGCAACGCAAAGCGAGCGCCGTCTGGCAGGGTGACCTCAAAACCGGCAAAGGCGCCATTTCTACCGATAGCGGCGTTCTCAAGCAAACACAGTATTCCTTCAGCACCCGCTTCGAAAACGGCGTGGGCACTAATCCCGAGGAACTGCTGGCCGCGGCCCACGCCGGATGTTTCACCATGGCCCTCTCGGCGCAGCTTGGTGGCGCCGGTCTGACGGCACAGAAGCTGGAGACCACCGCAACCGTGAGCCTGGAGAAAGTCGGTGACGGCTTTAGCATCACGAAGAGCCATCTCGACCTGGTCGCCCGCGTTCCGGGAGCTGACAAAGCCAAGTTTGACGCCGCTGTAAAGGCCGCGGAAACCGGCTGTCCCGTCTCCAAGCTCTTCAAAGCGGAAATATCCGTCAACGCGCGCCTGGAATCCTAAAGCCAGCGCGTTTTGTGATTGCCGACGCGATAACTTTGATGACTTCCGTGATTCCATATCCAGGCGAGTTCGCAGCAGGTGTTGCGCTCTTTCTAATTGTGGTGTGGGACGCCTTTGAAGCGATCATTCTGCCCCGCCGCGTCACACGGAAGTTTCGACTGACCCGTCTGTTCTTTGGGTCCACCTGGAGAACTTGGAGGTTTTTCGTGAATCTCCTTCCTGTTCGCAAAACGCGGGAGGCCTTGCTCGGCTTTTACGGCCCCATGTCGTTGATTTTACTAATCGCGGTGTGGGCGATCGGCCTTGTTCTCGGGTTTGGCCTGATGCAATACGGAACAGGCTCATCCGTCAATGCGGCGGGCTCGCAACCAGGGTTCTGGACCGACCTCTACTTAAGTGGCACCACGTTTTTCACGCTTGGTCTGGGCGACGTCGTTCCCCGCTCCGGTTTGGCGCGGGCATTGGTGGTTGCCGAAGGCGGTTTTGGTTTCGGGTTTCTGGCCGCTATCATCGGCTACCTGCCGGTCATTTATAACTCTTTCGCGCAGCGTGAGGTCAACATTTCGCTGCTGGACTCGCGGGCCGGGACTCCCCCGACCGCCGGAGAACTCCTGCGCCGCCACAGCTACGAAGGCGGCCAAAACGCCCTGCGCGAGCTTCTGAAGGATTGGGAACTATGGTGCGCTGAATTAATGGAGAGCCATCTCTCGTACCCAGCCTTAGCGTATTTTCGTTCGCAACACGACAACCAGTCGTGGATAGCTTCCTTAACCGCGATTCTGGACACGTGCGCGCTCCTGAAGGTCGGCATCGAAGACGCTTGTGAGCGCCAAGCCGAGCTCACCTTTGCGATTGCGCGCCACGCCGTGGTCGACCTGTCGCAAGTGTTTGGTACCGCACCGAGGGCCCTTCCACACGATCGGCTCCCACACGAGGAACTGAGCCGCATCCGCGATACGTTAGCGCAACACGGCTTGAAATTGAGAGATGGAGATGAAGCGGACCGCAAACTCATCGGCTTGCGCGGCATGTACGAGCCGTACATCTTCGCGCTCGCAAGCTATCTGAATCAGTCCCTCCCTCCCTGGATTCCGCAGAAAAAGGGAAAAGACAACTGGCAAACTACCGCGTGGGGCGAATCGGCAGGCCTGGTTGAAAAGAAATCTCAAGCCGTAGGGGTGGACGACCACTTCTAAAGTGGCGCGCACTCCGTTGCCCAGCGCGTGACCTTGCTTCTGAAGATTTCAGCTCGCAACTCAAGGGAGAACTGAAATGAAAGCCATACGTGTACACCAATTCGGAGGACCTGAAGTCCTCAAACTCGAAGAAGCTCCCATACCCAAGCCCGATACAGGTCAGGTGCTGGTGCGCGTGCGCGCTGTCGGCGTCAATCCCTACGACACCTACATGCGTGCCGGCACATACGCCATTAAGCCGCAGTTGCCATATACGCCGGGCTCTGACGCCGCTGGCACCGTTGAAGCCGTCGGACCTGGCGTAACGAAGGTCAAGTCGGGCGACCGTGTTTATACTTCGCGAACTTTGACCGGAGCTTACGCCGAATATGCACTGGCACTCGAAGAACAGGTGCATCCCCTGCCAAAGAACATCTCCTTCGAGCAAGGTGCTGGCGTTTGGGTTCCTTACGGAACCGCTTACCATGCGATTCATCATTTCGCCAAAACGCGCGCCGGGGAAACGGTGCTGGTGCACGGAGCTAGCGGCGGAGTCGGCACGGCCTCGGTGCAAATTGCGCGCGGCATGGGTCTGACCGTATTCGGGACCGCCGGCACTGACAAGGGACTGGACGTCGTGAGGCGCGAAGGCGCGCATCAGGCGTTTAACCATGCCAAGCCAGGCTACCAGGAAGAAATCATGAAAGCGGCGGCCGGTCGCGGCGTGGATGTGATCCTGGAAATGCTGGCAAACGTAAACCTCGGCGCCGATCTGAAGATGTTAGCCCTAGAGGGGCGTGTCGTCGTGATTGGCAGCCGCGGCGACGTTACGATAACCCCGCGCGACCTGATGTCACGCCGCGCGTCGATGCGAGCATTCACGATCTGGGCCGCGCAGCCCGAGGAGCTCGCGGAGATCCACGCCGGGCTTTTCGCCGGCATGGAGAATGGCACATTGCGCCCTGTCGTCGGCAAGCAACTGCCTCTGGCGGAGGCCGCGCGAGCGCACAAGGAAATCTTGGAGCCGGGCGCCAGTGGCCAGATCGTCCTCGTCCCCTGACGACGGTAGCGCACCTGAGCGGCAAGAAAATATAAAATGACGCGTCAGCAAGATGCAGGCGCTACAAAGGTACGGTGATGATGCTGCGTTGCATCGCGCTGCATGCTTTTCCTCTACGTTGGATTTAGGACGCTAAGCGGCGCAATGCAGCTGGGAGTTCCGTGATGGAGTTGAGGAGCAGGTCCGGATTGGCGGCGCGGAGGCGGGTTTCGGTGGGGAAGGGGCCGAGGACGGCGATGGCGCGGACTCCGGCGCGGCGGGCCATCTCTAGATCTTCCGGGGAATCGCCGACGTAAACGCAGGCGGCGGGATCCAAAGACATTTGTCGCAGGGCGAGACGCAGCGGGGCAGGGTGCGGCTTGCGGTAGCGTGTGTCTCCACTGCAGACGCGCGACGCGAAAAGATCGCTGAGTTGGAAGAGGCGCAACTGGCGCACGACGCGGTCGCGGTCGCCACTGGTGACGACGCCGAGTTGGTGGCGCGCGCCTAGATGCTTTAGTACACGGCGAGCGCCTGGCATTAGTTTTGGGCGATGCGTGGCGTACTGTTTGCGCCAAGCGCGGTCGGCATCGTCCCAACGAGTGCGCGGCAATTTTGCGGCGCGATACACGCGGTACCAGTTGGGAGAATAGTGGCGAGCGAGGTCGTCGAGCGTCCAGGGAATGCCCATTTCGCGAAACATGGCGAGATAGGCGGCGGAATCGGCGCGGTAGGAATTGAGGAGGGTGCCATCCCAGTCGAAGAGGACGCCTTGGATTTGGCCGTTTTTTGTCCTGCGCATGATTGGTACGGTCAGATTATCAGAGTGTAGGTAGGGCCCGTGATTGAACGACTGAAGACGCGGACGAAAGCGAGGGACGTACAATGCTGAAATCTTGCCGAGAAGGGGCGCAACATGTTGCGCCCCTACCTGGGTAGTGTCGCGGCTCGGCTTAAAACTCGAGTCGGACGGCTAGCTGGGCTTGGCGCGGGTCGCCTACGCCGACGCGCAGGAAACCGTTGAAGTCGAAGAGCTGCGGCGACGACAGCGGGTTGATGTTGTTCTTGTTGTTGAAGGTGTTGAACATTTCGAGCTTGGGCACGATGCGGAAACGCTCGCCGAGATGGAACGGGCGTGACACGCCCAAATCGAAAGTGAAGAAGCCGTTGTCTTTGCGAAGGTGATTGCGACCGCAATCCGTGCCGTTGACGAAGCGCGTGTTTGAGTTGGTGGCGCTGCAGGGCGCTCCGGATGGGGTCAGAGTGAAGTTGTCCGTTATGGGCTGAGCGGAGTGGGCTTGCATGCGTACATCGGCGTCGAAGCCCCAGGGCAAATTCGCGACGGTGTAGAAGTTGAATTTGTGGCGTTCGTCGCGGTCCGAGTTGGAGTATTCCGCCGCGAGATTGAACAAATTGGCGTAACGGAATGTAAATGGGTCGCGCTCGTTAGAATCATCGTCTTTGTCGACTGAGTAGGTGTAGTTGGCGTCGAAGAGGAAGCGGTGACTCATGCGCTTGCGCATCCCGAAGGTGACACCCCGGTAGAGAGACTTGGCGGAACTCACGGTGTCGGTCACGTCACCGAGGTTCGGGAACACGTTGTGAACGCCAACGTAGTTGACGGTGTCCTGGTTTCCGGTCGGGAGCGTAAACCCGGTGCCCGCATTGGGATTGGTGAACCGTGTCAGATGAACACCTTTGGACAGGGTGAAGTCCGCATAGGCGGCATAGTCGCCGACTAGCTGCTGCTCGTAGCCAACATTGGTGGTGTATATGCGTGGGTTGGCGTAGTCGCGACTGAAGACGGTAACGCCGGGCTGAAACGGGAAAGTACCTGCGGGCAGCACAGGGACGGGAGTTATGCCTGGATAGGTCGGCGCAGGGCCGCCAGCAGAGTTCTGCTGGCAAACACTGGCAATTTTAAAGAGGCACGTGCCGGCGGCGATTGACTGCTGCTGAACGCCGTTGGTAGTGATGGGTCCGACTTGGGTCAGCATGTTCTGCCGCGCGTTGAAGATGCCCCAGCTTGCACGCAAAGCGGACTTACCGTTGCCGCGGATGTCCCAAGCGAAGCCAATGCGCGGCTGGAATTCTTTGTATTGATTGGGCAATTTGCCGGTTGATGGAAAATTCGGATTGCTGAGATTGGAGCCGTAGGCCGTCTGCGAGGGCGAGAGGGTGGGGTCGGGGAATTTCTGGGCATCCCAGCGGAGACCATAGTTCAGCGTGAAATTGCGGAAAAGCTTCCAAGTATCCTGGAAGAAGAGGGAGTAGTCTTCGTTAGCGAAGTCCGCTTTGCCGGATTGATCGAGAGTCTCGCCGGCGGTCGTGGGACCGTGTTGGAGATAGAGGAGCAGGGGGCCGCCGGTGAAGGCGCTGCCGTTGGGACAGTTACCCGCGGTGCTGACGAGCGAGATGTTGGTGAAGCTGCCGTCGGCACACTCCGCTGCGCTGGGGCCGAAGCCGACGCCGTTGGAGGCAGGAGAGGCGTAATGGAGGAAGCCAGTCACGCTGTCGAAGATATAGCGGCCGGTAAAGAAGCCCCGAAAAATTTGCGAGTTGCGGCTATGAATCCATTCACCGCCGAATTTCCATGTGTGCTTCCCTTTGATGACCGAAAAGTTGTCGCGAATGTCCGTGCGATAAAAGAGTTCGTCGACAGCGGGCTCCAGGAAAAACGGCTGGCCGAAGCGGAAATTCGTGGCAAAGCCCATCGCGGTGTCCGGAACGCCGGAGGGGTTGACCGCTAGGCGCGGCCGGGCCTCGCGAGCGTAGGTGAAATGGGCTTCGTTGAGCATGCTGTTCGAGAGAGTGCTGAACCAATTGGTGCTGATGGCTTGGATCTTGGAAGGGCCCTCGATGCCGTTGGCGGAGGTGCCGTAAGTGGGGACATCGAAGGTTTGATTGGGATTCTTGGACCAGTCGAAATTGTAGGAGCCGAAGATTTGATTTTTAGAGTTCAGGTTATAGTCGATGCGGCCAAAAACAGAGGCATTGCGAACGGTGTGCTCGACAGGCAGGCCTTCGTTCTGACTGAAACGGCTCTGAAAGAAATTGAGCAGTGTGAGGCGCTGGCAATCGGGGCTGGCGGATATTTGCGCATCGGTGATGGTTCCACCTGGACCGAAAGCGGGGTTGGAGACACCGCAAGCTGTACCGAGAGGGGCGCTGAGGTTTTTGCGGGTGAGGTTTTCGCGAATGCCTTCGCTGGCGGCGAAGAAGAAGAGTTTGTCCCTGATGATGGGGCCGCCGAAGCTGCCGCCGAACTGATTGCGACGGAAATTATCGAGGGGCTTGCCGTCGGAGGTGGCGGCGGTCAGAGCCTCGGTGCGGAAATATTCAAAGGCGCTGCCGTGAAAATCGTTGGTGCCGGATTTAGTGATGACGTTGACGACGCCGCCGGCGGTGCGGCCAAATTCCGGATTGGCGCCGCTGGCCACGACTTGGAACTCCTTTACGGCTTCGAGGGTGATGTCGATCGCTGCGCGCTGGCCGCCCATTTGCTCGCCGAAGAAACCATTGTTGTAGTCACCACCATCGAGGCTAATGTTGTTAAAGATGCCGCGCTGGCCGTTGATGTTGATTTCGTCGCCGTCGGGACCTTGGCTGATGCTGACGCCAGGAGTTAAGGTGAGCAGATCTTCAAACTTGCGGCCGAGGACGGGAGTTTGCGAGACGGCGGCTTCGTCGAGAGTGGAGGAGCTTTCGGTTTTGGTGACTTCGACGACCGGGACGTCGGAAACGACAATTTGCTGGGAGACGGTGGAAATTTTCATGGTTACGGGGATGGTGATGACCTGACCGACGGTGAGTTTCACATTTTGCTGGAGAATGCTGGCGAAGCCGGGCTGGCTGATGGTCAATTGATAGCGGCCCGGAGCAAGGCTTAGAAATGCGAAATGACCGTCGGAGTTGGTCTTTTCCGTCTGCGTGAAATTGGTGTCGAGATTTTTAGCCTCGATGGTGGCACCGGCGACACTTCCGCCGCGCTCGTCGACAACGTCGCCCTGGACGGTGCCGGTGGTGGTCTGAGATTGAGAATAGCCTGGAGAGGCACACGCGAGCAGCAACACGAATACAACAAAGGCACACCCTAACTTTTTCATCTTTCCCCCTGACACGTTCCCCCGACTTCGTAGTCGCAAAATCTTGCGATGACTCGAGAAGCCTCGAAAATTCGGATGACAGAGTTTAGGTCAAGAGTATTGAGAACGGCAAGCGGCGGGGCTGTGGAAAGTTTGGAAGTGAGGCATTGAAAATTGTGCAGAGAAGAATTTGATCCATCGAGTGCAGGCGCAGGTCGGTTTTCTCTCGTCTTGCCGGCTATCTTTTTTCCTCGAGGCGAAACTCGAAGGATGGCAAGAGTCAGGGCTTAAGAAAGCGGGCGGGGACGCGATCGTCGCGGTCGAACTGCACGTCATCGAAGGAGGCGGCGATGCCATACCAACCGGGCATGGATGCGGGCTCGTAGCGCTGGACGTGAGCTCTGGTGGCCAGAACGACGTTGCCGTGACCCATGGGTTTGCAGACGAGAACGACTTCGACTTCGAGCGAAGCTCCCATCGCGAGCGGTCGGGGGCAGAGGAAGTACACGCCTGTCGAGCTGATGTCGCGGGTAACCAGCGTGATGGGAAATTCCTCGGGGACGTTGTTGACGCTGCGCAAGCGTAAGGGGAGCTTGAGAGTGGCGCGCGGATATTCGCGGTGCTCCGGGTGAACGCCGACGCTGTGGGTGGGAACGCGCGCAAACCGGCGGGGCGCCGGCTCCGGGGGGAGCTCGGCCAGGCGCGACGGTGGCACTACCGCGCGGTTAGGGACTACGCGTGGACAGGCGGCAAGCATGGGCCGAACCTTCGCAGCATTCTTTTCCGGCAGAGGCAACAACGGCCTTGCACGATTTTTCGCACTCATCTCGCCCTCAGGAGATGCGGCTACAGTGTATTCCTTGTCCCGAAAAAATGGCCCGAAAACTTGTTTACGACACAGGAGAGTGGGGCGCAAAGGTGCCACTAAAGAGGATGAACGTCAACCTGTGGATAAACGCGGAAGTGTCTTAAGCAAAAATAGTTAGTTATAGTACCGCTGTGAGTGATTGCGCTCTGTTGATGCGTTGCTGAAGCACTTGCGAAAATTCCCAATCCAATATGGTGCTGGACACGTCGGCGTTGGCCTTCTACGTTTGTCTGCTCAGGTACGACCAAGATGTCCACCGCCATGCTCGAACGCGATCCTGGGCCCTCGCCTCCCGTTGGCGCGCCGCCGACGGCGCGAACATCAACGACGGTAATCATCGCGTTCGGGCTTGTTTATGTCGTTTGGGGATCGACGTATCTGGCCATTCGCGTGGGGATCGAGTCGTTCCCCCCGCTTTTATTGGCAGGTTCCCGCCACCTACTGACCGGCCTAATTCTTTACCCGGTATTGCGATGGAAGACTGGAGTGCGGCCCACGCCGGCTCACTGGCGGATGTCGTTCATTACGGGCTTCTTGCTACTTGCCATCGGAAACGGCGGTGTGTGCCTGGCGGAGCGCACGGTTCCTTCGGGAGTTACTGCGCTGCTCGTGGCGACAGTTTCGCTGTGGATGGTCCTTGTGGACTGGCTGCGACCGGGCGGCACGCGGCCAGGATTGCGTGTGGTTGCCGGGTTACTGCTGGGTTTTGGCGGTTTGGCGCTTTTGGTCGGACCTAAGGACATCGGAGGAAGTGGTCGCGTCGATCCAACGGGAGTTGGACTTCTGGTGATTGCCTCGCTGGCGTGGGCTAGCGGGTCGGTTTACTCCAAACACTCCGGCGGACTCTCCGGCTCACCTTTAATGGGAGCAGCGATGCAGAGTCTTGCGGGTGGAGTTTCCCTGTGGATTGTGGGAATACTCTCGGGAGAAGTTGGGGCCCTCCACCTTAGGGCGATATCGGCGCGGTCTTGGGCGGCGCTTGCTTACCTTATTGTGTTTGGGTCGATGGTGGGGTTCACCGCTTACATTTATATCCTGAAGAAAAGCACGGCTACGCGCGTGGCGACGTATGCGTTTGTGAATCCGGTGGTCGCGCTCTTTCTTGGGTGGCTCCTTATCGGAGAGTCCATCAACTTGCGCACGGTCATCGCCGCGGCAGTAATTTTGACCGCCGTTTTACTTGTGATTACCGCGCCTCATCCCGCGCCGTTTCGTGGGTCGCCGCTGAAGCCGCGAAGCCCTAACCCGGGGGAAACGCGGGCTCGCTAGGGGCGATCCTGGTCGTCGTACTCCGGCGGAACATCGTCCTCTGGAACCTCGCGCGTTCGTATTTCGCCTTTGTCCGCGTTCGGAGCGTCTTGTACGGCCTGTACTATTCCCGCCTCGAAGGTTTGCCCTTCTTCCAGCAGTTCTCGCGGGCT
>Ga0209526_10000665_pt1 | contig 22494 bp, 16 predicted proteins | sample JacPinW_OM2H0_M1_FD_188566 | JGI IMG/M metagenome (GOLD analysis project Ga0209526, IMG submission 188566) | Forest soil microbial communities from Algoma, Ontario, Canada - Jack Pine, Ontario site 1_JW_OM2H0_M1 (SPAdes) (version 2) | ecosystem: Environmental > Terrestrial > Soil > Boreal... | reverse complement strand
AGTCCTCGGTGTCGGTCGAGCAGTGGAACAACTAGTGATGAGTCTACCTCCCAAGGAACGCGCATGCATTCTGCTCAAGGATGTTTTTGATTACACCCTTGAAGAAATCGCGGAACTCGTCAGCTCCACGGTGGGCGGCGTCAAGGCTGCGCTCAACCGGGGCCGATCGAAACTGGCTGCCTCACCTGAGCCGGTCAAGTCACACGGCGAAGTGAACGCAGAGTTATCGCGACTTTTGCATCTCTACGTCGATCGATTCAATAAACGTGATTGGGACGGACTCCGTGAACTGATTAGCGCGGACGCTCAACTGCGCGTTGTAGATCGCTTTGCCGGGCCTTTCGACGAATCGCCATACTTCGGAAATTATGATCGGCAGAGAGTGCCGTGGCGACTCACAGTGGCAGAAGTGGACGGCGAGTTGGCAGTCGTCGTGATGCGGCAACACAGGGACGAGTGGAGGCCTGATTCTGTGGCCCGACTCGAAGTGATCGATCAGCACATCACGCGCATCGTGGACTACGCGCATTGTCCGTGGGTTCTCCCCTCAGCGAACTCTATGGTCGTGGCCGACTGCCCGTAAGGAATGCCGCACGACGCGTATCCTGAATCGTCCTGGAATCGTAATAGAGAGTGGAAGGCAATTCCAGGAGGAAAGAAAATGCAGACGAAAGAGGCTATTAAGTTCGCGCTGACTGTTTCGGATCGGGCAGTGCTGAGCGTAATCGACGAGATGAGCGGCGCCGCAACCACGTTTCCGACGCCGAATGGCGGGTGCCACCCGCTCTGGGTGCTGGGTCATCTCACGCTGGTTGAGGGCATGATCCCGACCGTACTTTTCGGAGACAAGAATCCCGCGGCAGAGTGGCAACAATACTTTGGCGAGGACTCTAAAGCCGTCGCCGATGCCGGCGCGTATCCACCCTTCGCCGAGGTTCGGAAGAAGTATCTTCAATTGCGCGAACAGAACCTGAAGCTTCTCGAGTCGCTGAGCGAGGCCGATCTCGACAAGCCGACCAAGGCGCCGCCCAAAGGACGGGAGCGCGAGTTCGCCACGTACGGACAGAGCTTCCTCGTGCTGGCCCTGCACCAGACGATGCATCGCGGCAACGTGACCGACGCGCGACGCGCGGCTGGGCGTGCGACGGCGACACGCGCCGCCAACTGAAACTCTGCTAACCAGGGGCCTCGGACAAGCTTAGGCACAATTTAAGCTCGTCCCCTGCAAATCCCCCTGTGTGCCAATCCTGAACGCGTATCTTGCTCATCGACGGGCGTAATAGCGGATGTGAAAGCAATTTGTTTTTTGATAAGGAGATTCTGAAAATGAAAAAGTTTCCAGTGGTCCTGATTTTTTTACTTGGAACTCTGGATGTTGCTCCCATGTTAGCGCAAAGTCCCAAGTATCCTCCGCTCAGCGAGTACATGATGGCTCGAGACGCTGAAATTGCGTTGGCGAAGAGCGCGGCTCCGGACTACGTTTCCGAGCACGCGACAATCAAGGTCTTCACGGCGTCTGGATTTCAAACCGTGCACGAGGGGGACAACGGCTTTGTGTGCGTGGTCATGCGCGGGCTTACCGGAGCTCCGACCTTCACTCCGGTCCAAGTCCGGGATTACATTAATTACGACGCGAAAACCCGGGCTCCCATTTGTCTCGACCCACAGGCCGCGCGAGCTGTACTGCCTTATTACGAACTTCGGACAAAACTGGGGTTGGAAGGCAAGACAGCCGAGCAAATTGCCGAGGGGGTACAAGCCGCTTACGTCAAAGGCGAGATCCCAAAGCGCCCCGAAGTGTGTTTTGCCTACATGTGGTCGGCGGACCAAGTGCTTGGACCAGTGGGTCATTGGCATCCACATATAATGATCTACCTTCCCTACTACGAGACCCTGCTCGGCACCAAGCACCCACCAACCCCTCTTCCAGCCATCGGTGACGATGAGGGAACACCGTTTGCCGTCGGGACTATCCCCGTGGACGACAAACTGGCCATAAAGGCGCGGCCATAACCGTGGAGACGACGCTCGGCTTGCGGAACACAATGGATTCTCAGTTGTCGGATGACGGGCGACCCTTCCGTAATCCGGTAAGGTAAGGGTTGCCGACCACTCGTCCAGAATGTGTGTCGGGCGCGAACGGCGCTCCTGACGGTAAGTGCGCTTCGCAGCCTGAATCAGGGGAAGCGCACCGCCGGCCGCTACCCGGGATCTCGGCCTTCCGCTATAATCCGCGGCACTCCCTGCGTTACTTCAGTCGCTGTACTGATCGGAGGATGTTTGAGCGAGCCGGACGAGTCACGGCGTGCTGAGCCCCCGCAACGCGCGCGTATCAGCACGCGTCGTTTCCTCGTACTGTTGACCGCAATCGTGACCGGGGCCATCGTGCGCTCTGCCATCGCAACCCGGCTGGACGACTTTACACTAGACGAGCCGTATCACATTACGGCCGGCGTTTCCTACATTCGGCACGGCGATTTCCGCATCAATCCCGAGCACCCGCCATTGGTAAAATTATGGGTGGGCAGCGCGCTCGCCGCGACAGGATTCCGGCTTAGTCCTTTGCGGGAATTCCGCGATAAGCCGGACGAACGCGCCTTCACGGAAGACAACGTTTTTCTGCAGAATGATGGCGATTCCATACAGCGGCGTTCGCGCCGGGCGATGTGGGCGCTCAACGGCTTGCTGCTCGTCTTGCTGGCCCTGGCACTGCGCAGGTGTTTTGGGCCTGGAGTCGCGCTCGGAACCACTCTCGTTCTCGCGATCGACCCGACGGTTGCCGCGCATCTCCCGGTGGTGATGACCGACCTGCCGGTGGCGCTGCTATCGGCGACCGCCGTGGTGCTCGCGACGCGCGCGTTCCGCTCGTGGAATTGGCGCGACCTGGCCTGGTGTTCCGCGGCACTCGGATTGGCACTTGGAACGAAGCATTCCGCGCCGGTCTTCACGATCTTCCTAGGCTTAGCGGGATGCGCGCTCACACTGTTTGCGCCGGTGGCCGGGCCGCAGGATTCACGCCTGCGCCGCCTGGGGAAGGTCGCCTGCGTATTGCTGGGCGCGCTCACGATTCTGTGGGCCTGCTATGGATTCCGGTTCGCAGAGAGTAGAGCGGCGAAAGAGGTCTTCAACCGGCCACTAGCGGCGAAAATTGCAGATGTGAATTCGCGCGGGTACCGATTTGTCCTCAGGCAAATGGCTGCCACGCATCTCGTGCCGCGGGCTTACGTCTGGGGATTTGCGGACACAGTGCGCGCGGGGCTCGAAGGCCGCGCCTTTCAGCAACTGGCCTTCGGCCGCTTGTATTATGCAAAGGCGCCCTGGTACTTTTTTCCGGGCGTGATCGCAGCCAAGTTACCTATTGGCATTAGTTTTCTGGCCGGCTTGGGCATTTTTCTGTTCTTCGGGCGCCGGTTTCCTCCAGAGTGGAATCTGCCGGCGACTCTGCTGATTGCGGCCATGCTGCTGTTTCTTTTCGTACTGAGTTCCGGCGCGACCTATGCCGGCGTCCGCCATGCGTTGCCTGCGGTTTTGTTTCTCGCGATCTTCGCGGGCATGGCATCGCATGCCGCTCTTGCCGCATCGGGAAAGGCACTCAAGGTTGTCGCGGGACTCGCGTTCCTGGCGGCTGCGCTATCGGCGCTGCCCGTCATGCGGCCATGGGAGTATTACAACGAAATTGTTGGTGGCGCACGCAAGGCACCCCTCTATTTCGATGACGAGGGAATTGACGTGTCCCAGCGGAGCAAGGAGTTGACGGCCTACTACTATCAGTCAGTAAGGCCCACGGGAGAGGTTCCTTACGTGTCTTACAACATGTTTCTTCAAGAGAGGAAAGCGCGAGGTGTGGACTGGCTGGGCCGCGATCTGCCCCGTGATGAAGAGCGAATGAAATCGGGAACGTTTACCGGGACCATCATGACCAGCGCCAGGTCCCTCACCAGGCACCTGTGGTGGGATCTCCCAGCGGTGCGGGCGACGGCGCCGGTGGCACGGTTCGGAAACCTCCTGGTGTTCCAGGGAACGTTTGACGTGCGCGGCAGGCTGGCGCGGAACCTCTACGCCCTTGGGATCCGAAAGGAATATTCCGCGGAAAAACCAGATTTGGACGCAGCGGAGCGCTTGCTGAAGGAGTCGGCGGAAGCCGACCCGAGCCCGTTCTTCGTGCACCTAGAGTTGGGAAATATCTACCTAAAATGTGCCTCACGCGAAGAAGCGCTGCGAGCGTACAACGCCGCTCTGAAGTACGCCCCACCGGACGATGTCATTCGCCGCGCGATCGAGGAGCAGATTCGCCGGGTGACGACGGAACCGCTGCCACAAATCTCGCCGTTGCGAAACCCAGCGTTGGAATAGCGCAGCCCTAGCTGCGTTTGCCTTCCTTGAGGAACGTGCCTTTTTCGAGTTCGGTGAATGCTTGGCGGAGCTGCTCCTGCGTGTTCATCACGATGGGGCCGTACCAGGCGACGGGTTCTGCGAGTGGCTTGCCGGAGACGCGGTCGCTCGTGCTCTTCGACAGCGGCCACGAAATCGCGGTGCAAGCCGGTGACGACGGCATCCGCTTCCTGCTTGTAGAGGGGCAGCGGCAAATTCTGCAACGCCTCCGAGCCGCTCGAAGTGCCCACTGAGCCGGTCGGCTGGCTGGACACCCCGCCGCCTTCCGCCGCGGACATTGGCTGGGCCAAAATCCGCGGACCTGACTGCCACTACCTGTGAAGTCTAGAATCGAGACGCTTTTATCATCGCAAAGGTCCGCCAAGATCTAGTATCGCTGTGCCGTAACTGTGCCGGCATCCTATCTTTTCCATTTGTTGGGGTTAGCTTTGAGCGAAAAGCAGATGCCCCGATTTGTTGGAAACATTGATAGTTAGAAATATTGCATGGAGTCGTTGGAACTGGCGGCTGCGCTTAGAAGGCAGATGCTCTATCCAGCTGAGCTACGGGCGCACGCTTGAATAACTTCATTCAAAACCTTTTGGGTTAAAACCGAAAGCAAGGAATTTACTTTTCAAGCCTGTTTGTGCAACCAACCCAGTGAGGAAACAGCACTGTATTCAGGCGGCCGATTCATGTTTATCGCCAACATGTCCGCGCGACACCCCAACAAACTTCGCTGCCTGCCGACCTTTGCTACTCCCAACTGTGAGCAGCGGTTCTGCCTCAATCCGAGCCCTGACCGGGTCCCACACCCGGAAATCGACTGAATGTTGCGCCGCTTGTGTTCAAAAATTTCCAAACAAAAGTACTAACAGAATTAGGACTTTTTCCAAGGATCGCCATCAAGTATTTCTCATTCTGCACGCATCGTCGGCCTTTTCAGGACTACCGCGCATCCTAGGTCCATTGCTCACAAGTACTTAGACATACCCCCACAACTTCCCGCCTCAAGCTTCGTTTCTACTTTTTTCAAAACCTTGGTAACTGCCCGCATAGGAAACCGGACCGGGTCATTGCTCACTGCTCTGAACCCGTACCTTCGTCCAGTTGTTCCCGTACCCTCCGTCCGGTTAACTCTACCGTTGGAGGCATGTTCCGTGGCCCGGGTGTAGTTGTCACGGACTTAGCCGCAAATTCTTCCGGGTACTCTCCAGGAGAGGCCCACATGTTTGGGCATTTAAGGCCAAAGGAAATCGCGAATGGAGTTAGCAATGAAAAGTAAGACAAGAAATCAGCGGGGTTTCACATTGCTCGAAACTCTGGTGGCCGTCGGCATCATGATGACGGTAATGGGCATCTTGGTGATGAAGAGCTTCGGCAGCATGGAGAGCTACAAGGCTAATTCTTCAATGGACGTTGTTGTAAGCCAGCTTCGCGTTGCACGACAGCTCGCCATCAGCCAGCGCCGTACAGTGTTTGTTTGGGTAGATACGAACTTTACCGGCGGCGGCCCTTCGCAACACATTAACTATCAGATTCAGCCGGCACCGAAGAGTGGAGAACAAGCGGGTCCACTCGTCAGTCTTGCAATTCCGGGACAGACTCAATTCCTTCTTCCGGCGGGCGTTTCGGACACGCCAATGGCCTTCGGAACTTGCAGTCAGAGTGCTGTTTGCATCGGCAATGTAAGTGGCGGTCCGCCGATCATGCAGTTCAACTCGACCGGCACCTTTACTGACGGCACAGGCTTGGCGCCCTTGAATGGAACCATTTTTGTCAGCATCCCCAGTCAGCCTCTCACCACTCGTGCGGTAACGATTATGGGAGGTACGGGACGTGTCCGTCCGTATACCTACATTGGCCCCAGCGGCGGCTGGATTGAATAGGAGATTCGCAATGAAAAACTTTACCCAGCCAAAGCGAAAGCAATCCGGCTTCACGCTCGTCGAGACCGTCATCGCCATGGCAGTCCTGTCCTTTGGCGTCTTGTCTCTTTCGGCCATTTACACGCAAGGCCTGAAAGCCTCGGAGCAGGTCCAAATTCAATTCATCGCTCAGCAGAAGGCGCAGGAAGCGCTGGAGACACTTTTCACCGCGCGCGATACCAAGCTCCTGACTTGGGCCCAGATTGCCAACGTGAATCAAGGTGGCGCTTTCAAGGATGGTCCGCAACCTCTTCTCGCGCCCGGACCTGACGGATTGGTTGGTACCGCGGATGATGATGCTGCAAACCCGAATACGATCGTGACTGGGCCGGGCAATGACAAGGTTCTCGGTACGGCCGACGACGTAACCATCAATCTCAACCCCTGGATGACGCGCACCATTCTTATCCAGCCCGTCCCCAATATTCCTAATCTCAATCAGATCACCATCACTGTTTCCTATACCTTTCAGGGGCAGACTAGTCAGTTTCAGCTGATTAGCTACCTTTCGGCGTTCTCGTGAGGAATTTGATGCGAAATATTAAGTCATTCAAAAACGCAGGTTTTACCATGGTCGAACTTTTGGTGGCCATGGGAATAACGATGGTGATTCTCTATGCTGCCGTGCAAGCCTTTCGCGATGCATCCCAGACGAATCAGCTGGTCACCTCCACGGCGGACATGACGGACAACCTTCGTGCGGGCTTGAACCTGATTCAACAGGATCTTCAGCAAACCGGCACTGGAATCCCGGTTAACGGAATACCGATTCCTTATACCTCGAACAATTCCGCGGCGGCGCCGTGTGGCACCACGCCGGCCGTGAATCGCCCGGTCTTGGGAGGCGTCTCGACTTTTCCTAAGTGCAACTCCACTTTGCCCGCGATTGAACCAGGCCAGGCCATGGGTCCTCTCATCACGGCACCGGACGCCATTGCAGGCAATCCATCAAATCCCAGCAGTTTCACGGACGAAATTACGATTCTGTACGCCGACAACAGTGCCAGCCTGGACGTGAAGCCTGTTAATAAGCCCGCCACCGCTGCTCCGGTTGATCCCGGTTGTCCTGCCGGCGCGCTCAATCTTGTTGGTAACACTCTTAAAGTTACCTTTGATGCCAACTGCGTCAACCTCACGAATGCGGGCATCCAGGTTCTCGCTGGCGACCTCATTATGTTTACGAACACCAACGGGAGTGCGCTTCTAACCGTGACCAACGTTGCTGGCCAGGTTCTGACCTTTGCTCCGGGCGACCCTTTCTACTTGAATGGCCGCACCGAAGGGGGTGGAACCATAAATTATCTGATGAGCAATACTGCCTGCGGCGGTGGTCCGGCTTGTTTCCCGCCAACTTTGGCCACCCGTATTTGGATGGTCTCTTATTATCTGGACAATATTTCTAGCCCCCCCTTCGTCCGCCTCGTTCGCCAGGTTAATTTCAATGCCCCCACGCCGGTCGGCGAGACCCTGGAAAACATGCAGTACACCTACAACTATGTGGATGGTGCCACCAATCCTTCCAATCAACCTGGCATCCCCGCCGGCAACAACGAGTCGCAGATACGCTCGGTGAACGTATTTCTCGGCGCACGATCGAGTTATCTCACCCACGTGGGTGTCAAGTCTGTCTACGCACGAAACAATTTGGTCACGCAGGTCAGCCTTCGCAGTATGGCTTATAGAGATCGGTACAACTAAGAGGACATGCAATGATCAAGAAAACGTTCAAATCGAAAAAGACTCTGCGTCAGGACTCGGGCGTTGCCCTTCTGACGACCATGCTCTTGCTTTTCCTGATGTCCAGCATGCTGGTAGGTTTCGCCATCCTTCTCATGTCCAACCAACAGCTTGCGGGTTCGAACAACGATCAGGTGCACGCCTTTTACGGCGCGGAAGCGGGCATGGAGCAGATGACGGCCAGCCTCGGCGATCTCTTCACGCAGACCTACTCGCCGACCATGACCCAGATCAATAACATTCAGAACAATCCTCCCTCCACCGTTCCAGGGATTAGCTACCTGACCGGGGATGGAAAAACTGGTTACACCATCACGCCCCAAGCTTTCGATGCTCTCGGTAATCCTGCTCCCACGATTTCGACCATCAAGTCCGGTCCTTATGTCGGCATGACCGCTATGGCGACCGAATACACACTAGTCGTCAACGCGCGCACCATCGACGGACGCGAAGTAAAGCTACAGCGCACCACCCAGACAGTCGGCATCCCGATGTTTCAATTCGGAATTTTCTCGGACACCGACCTTAGCTTTTTCCCTGGCCCCACCTTCAATTTCGGCGGCCGCACCCACACGAACGGAAATCTTTTCCTCGCTGCTGGCAGCACTCTCACTCTTTCGGACAAAGTGGACGCCTATAAGGATATTATCCGGACTAACCTGGAAAACGGCTGGCCCACATCAAGCAATTACACGGGAACCGTCAACATTACGACGCAACCCGGTAGCAGCAACGTCCGGGCTTTGGCCACGAGCGAAGGCAGCCTTACGGGGACCATTGGTTCAAGCGGAAACAATAACTGGCCCAACATCTCCAAGGTTCTTTACAGCGGCAATCTTATTAATGGTCAGGGCAGTGCCTATCCTGCGCTGTCCACAGGCGCGCAGAAACTCAACCTCGGAATCGTCACCATCGGTAACGGTACAACCCAGGCCATTGACCTGCTTCGCCGGCCGCTCAGCGCTGAATCCGCAAACGTGACAGGCGAGCGCTATTTCGCACAGGCTAGTTTGCGCGTTCTCATTTCCGATGACCCAAGCGACCTTATGAACTTGCCTTGCATCGACGGAGGCACGGTACCTCTGGATCTCAGCAAGCTCACGACTGACCCCACGACTTGGTCAAACAAAGCGCTGCCGACTTACTACGCGCCTGCTGACAACCTGTACCAATTGATGAAAACAAAAGGCGTCACCCCTATGCCGCTTGCCGCTTCTGGTGCCGCTAACCCCGCGACCCCGGCGGGGGGTGCAGTTTGGAACGCCAACGATGGCTATTTCCAGCCGACCGGCTACCCTGTCATCACGGGTTTTATCAAGATCGAGGAACAAGTTGCCTATGGCAATCCTTGTGGTACTTGGAAAGACGTTACCCTCGAAATCCTTAGCTACGGTTACGTCGGAAAAAACATTAATCCCGTTCCTCAGTCCCTGGACAATCAGACCATCAATCCTCAATGGACTGCCAGCCAAACCGCAGGGGTTATGGAAGCCGGACGGTCCCCGGCGTTGACAAATGTCCCCATGAACGGGAACAAGCCGGTCCAATTGGCATACCAGAATGGGCCAGCCTGGACAAACGGGGCAACAGTGGTTACCGCTCTCAACACGCTAGCGGCTCCTACCGGCACTTGCCTGGACCCGCATCCTCTCGCAGTCATTCGCTTGGAACGAGTTCGCGACAATCCCTCCTCGGTGGCCGTAAAAACGGGCGCGTTTAACAACAAGACGAAGCCTTTCAATCTTCCCATACAGTCCACGGTAGCTCAGGTTTGCGCTATAGACCCCAGTGCGGTCCCGCCTCAGCCCGTGGCCACATGGAACTACAACGACCCCACCCAATTCTGGCCCAACAACCTGTTTGACACCCGCGAGGGTACTTTGCGCGACACGGCCATGGACGCTGCCACACCGCCCCGGCCTACGCTCAACGGCATCATGCATTATGTCGAGCTCGATGCCGGGAATCTTGCCAGCTGGTTCGGCGGCAAACTTGGGACTCTTACCACTTCCGGACAAAACACCAAGGATCCGGCCGTAGCTCCCAACAACTATGTTTTCTATATGTCGGATCGGCGTGGCAACAGCGTCAAGTCGCAGTCCATTGCTGGCGGCTGGCCTCCGCTCTCCTATACCAAGAACGAAACCGGCGAATACGGTTGGACCGATATCGTTAACAGTCCCGCGAATCCTAATACGGGCTGCCCCAACAACTCATTGGATACCGGCGAAGACCCGGATACCACCGCTGTTCTCTACACCTATGGAGCCAGCCAATCCTATATTCACGCGGCGGGCGTTCCCTATATCCCACCTGCTACTCCGCTGGGCCCGGGACAACTGGGAATTTTCAAAAATCTAGTTGCCGGTAACGCTATCAACAATAACGTCCTCTGCGCAGCCGTTCCTTCTTATGTGACGGACAACATCTGGCCAATGATGGTCGCGGCCAGCGGCACCGTCGCGCGGGAAAATCCTCCGCTCTTTTTCCGTCGGGCGCTGAAAATCGTGAACGGAAATTTCCTGACGGCTGTTGGTCCTTGCCCTGGTGGCTTTAGCTGTGGTTTGACCATCGCTACCGAAAATCCGGCTTATATTCAAGGCGACTACAACGCCAACTTTGGTGGAAACCAATTCGGCTCTACGTCGATTGCAGCCTCGGTTGCTGGTGACGCGGTCACTCTCTTGTCGGTCAACTGGAACGACGAGAATTCCTTCTCCAGCCCCTATAGCACGGCTGCCCGCAACGGCACCACGACCTACTACCGTACGGCCATTATCGGAGGCTCGATCATCTACTTCCCGCAGCCTAACGGCGAAGGCCAGGACTACGGCACCGATGGCGGTGTTCATAACTTCCTTCGCTACATCGAAGCCTGGGGCGGCACGCTTAACTACAAAGGTTCAATCGTGAACCTTTTCAACAGCCGCCAGGCCGCCGGCACTTTCAAGTGCTGTAACACGGTATATAGTCCGCCGAGCCGCGGCTATAACTTTGATACCAACTTCCTGACTCCTGCTTTGCTGCCGCCGCGGACGCCGTTGTTCCGCGACATCAACACCACCGGTTGGACGCGCCTGATGTTGCCCAGCCAGTGAGACTCTAACTCAACCATCTAGGTTCCCGGCAACGTCCCGGCTCACCGCCGGGACGTTGTTTTTCGCAAATGCACTCGCCGCGTAATCCCTTCCTTTTCCGTGGTATCTTCTACTTTGCCGCCCGGCACGCATCTTTAGCACCGGGAATCACGAGCCCATGAATCCTCTCGAGACACTTAGCCTGGTCCTCGGCGCGGGTTTTTCCTCGGGTCTCAATCTCTATGCCACCGTCGCCACCCTCGGCCTCTTGGAGCGTTTCGGCATCATCCGCCTTCCCGAACATCTTCACGTGCTCTCCAACCCCATTGTTCTAGGGATTGCTGCCGTTCTTTATCTGATCGAGTTTCTTGCGGACAAAGTGCCGTACATCGATTCCGTCTGGCAGGCCGTACACACCTTTATTCGTCCTCCCGCGGCGGCGTTGCTTGCGTTCAGCGCCACCGCCGCAGCGCCGGAAGCCTGGCGATGGGGAGCCGCGCTTCTCGCCGGTAGCATCGCTCTCACCTCGCATGGCACAAAGGCCGGTGCCCGCGCTGCTGCAAACATGTCGCCGGAGCCGCTCAGCAATTGGGCGCTCAGTCTTGGGGAAGATCTGCTGGCTGTGTGGTTGGCTTGGTTCTCTACCACACATCCGGCAATCGCGATCGTGGTCATCGCCATCCTGGTCTTAATTTCTCTGTTCCTTCTCTATCACCTGTTTCGTTTCCTGCGCCGCGCCATTCAAAAACTCGCCGAAATTTGATTCGCGCCTAGAGATGGTCCGCTCTTGTCTTTCCGTTGTAGTGGCCGGTCTTCCGATCAGAGTCCTGCTTTTTTCCTTCCTTAGCGGCGTTCGGTGTGTAACAACCGCGCGTTCGCCCTGAGCGCAGTCGAAGGGTCAGGGCTGAGTGCAAAACACACCCGCGCGCCGTAGGCGCGGCATATCCCTCTATAATTTTGCTGAGATCCTCGAGTTAACTCGCGCGCATTAGGGCCAGTTTGCTGCCAAGAAATACTACTTCAGATACACCGCTAGCCAATCTAGAAACGTCCGATACCACAACTGGCTATTCTGCGGCTTCAGGATCCAGTGCCCCTCATCGGGGAAAATCACCAGCTTCGACGGCACATCCTGCCTTTGCAGCGCGTTGAAAAATTCCAGCGACTGCGTGTATGGCACGCGATAATCCCGTTCTCCCGCGATCACCAGCGTCGGCGTTTTGTATTTTCCGAGGTCTCCAGCATACGTTGATGGCGACCACTTTTTGTAATTCTCCGCTGCTGCCCAGGGTGTTCCCTGCATGTCGTGCTCTTCAAACCACAACTCTTCCGTCGCCATCATTGCAAACTTGTCATACACGCCTGCGTGGCTGATGATCGCCTTGAACCGGTCCGTGTGCGTCGCCAGCCAGTCCGCCATGTAGCCGCCGTAGGAACCGCCGGCAGCCCCCATTTTCGATTTATCTATGAACGCGAATTTGCCGGTCGCCGCCTCAATCCCCTTCATCACGTCCACGTACGCCTTCCCGCCCCAATCGTTGGTGATTTCGTCCGTGAACTTTTGGCCGTAGCCTGTTGACCCGCGCCGGTTGATCATCAGCGTCACGTAGCCCGGCGCCGAAAAAACTTGCGGGTTCCATCGGTAGCCCCAGGCATTGGACCACATCGTCTGCGGCCCGCCATGCAGCAGTACCAGCAGAGGATATTTGTTCGCGGCTACAAAATTCGGTGGCCGCATCAGCATCGCCTGCACTTTTGTGCGTTCTGCGCCTTCAAACCAGAAAGTTTCCGGCTCACTCAGTTCCAGATTCGTCAGCAATAGGTCATTCGCGTGGGTCAGTTGCTTCAGTCCGCTTCCGTCTCCCGCGGCAACAAACAACTCGCCCGGCATCGTCAGGTTAGTGCGTTCCGTCACCAGCGTCTTTCCATCCGGGCTTAGAGAAAACCCACTGTTGAATCCATCCAGCACTTTTTTCGGCGTCACTCCGACCTTGGCTTGCATGGAAAAAACCGGCTGCTGCGTCTCGTTCTCCGCGGTGAAGTAAATCGCTTTGCTGTCCGGCGACCACGCCAGATTTTCCGCACTGCGGTCAAAACTCTCGGAAATATTGTCCGTTTTTCCGCTTTGCCGGTCGTACAGCATCACCCGCCAGCGGTCCGCTTCGTACTCCGCCGTAAGCTGCGCGTGATAGGCGATGAATTTTCCGTCCGGTGAATAGACCGGGTTGCCGTCGAACCCCGGGTTGTTGGTAATCTTTTTCAGCTCGCCTCCGATCACCGACACCACAAAGAGATCCCCATTCGTGCTGATCGCTTCTACCTTGTCGGTCACCGCGGTGAAGCAGATCTCTTTTCCATCCGGCGAAAAATTGATGTCACTCGCCGCGCCGCGCTCATCCGGTGGAATGTCGTAATTCGCTCCGGCGGTTAAATCGCGCGCCGCCGTGCTCGCATCCACGGGCATCAGGAACAAGTGGCTGCGCTTGCCTTCCGACCAGTGATCCCAGTGCCGGTAAAGCAGGTGATCGTAGATCCGCGCCTTCACCTTGCTCTTGTCTTTTTCGTCATCCCGCTTGTGGTTGCAATCGTCGTCCTTGCAGTCCAGATACACCGATGAAGTGAACGCAATCGCTTTCCCGTCCGGCGACCATTTGAATAAATCCGCGCCCGTTGAGAGTTGCGTCAGCTTCCGCGCTTCGCCGCCATCCATCGAAATCAGGTAAACCTGGGAACTGCCGTCGCGCGCGGAAAGAAACGCCAGGTGCTTCCCGTCGGGCGACCATGCCGGCGAATTGTCGCGCCCGCCCTGCGTTACCTGCACTGCTTCGCCGCCTGCCGCGCTCACGATCCAGATGTTGCTCACGCCGCGATTCGCTTCGATATCCGGCGTCGAAACCGCATACGCCACCCACTTTCCATCGCGGCTCACCTCCAGGCCCGAAATCCGGTGTAGCTTCAACAAATCATCCACCGTCATCGGATGTTTCGTTTGCGCAAAGGCCGCGCCACCCGACATCAAACCCGCGATTATTTCTAGTAGCACCGTAACCCTAGCCATCTTCCATAAACGCTTCATCAAGATCTCCAATTGTTTGCTCGCAAAAAGGAAACTCACCGCGGCGCAAAATCATGTCGGGTCCCGTCCCGAACTCCAAGAATCCATAGACAAGGGTACCTCGACAGGCTTCCGAGCACCGGACTTGTCAGAGGTAATGTTAACCGCTTCCGAGCGGCACGCCCACGACCCATACGTATCCGTCCGGATCGGCCACACTGACCTCTCGCCAGCCATGCGGGAAGTCTTTTGCTTCGTGCAGGATGGTGCTTCCTGCGCTGCGTGCCCGGCGCTCCACTTCGTCTGGATCGATTCCTAAGATACGGAACTCCGCGCCTGCGCCGCGTTCCGTCACGTTGTTCACGCGTTCGAACAATGGATGATGATCGTAAGAATGATCAGCATGAAGCATGAAATCCCAATCGAGCAGGCGCATTGCGGCGAAGTCATTGTCCGAGTAGCGCACCGTGGCCCCAAGAACATCGCTGTAGAAAGGCAGTGAGCGCGAAATATTGCGCACCAGCAGGTTGATCGAAAATTTCGGTAATTGCCGGCCATACTCGTCGGCGGGCATAAAGGCATCGCCGATTCTTGTCTGCGTCACTCGTTCACCTCCGAACTGCCAACCAATTTAGGGCGGCAATCGTGCACGTGATGGCGATCACTACAAATTCCCCACGGCCCATCTGCGTTAAAAGCACAACACAATACAGCAGCGCAGCCCCAACGAAAAACCAAACCACCGGCAGCCTGAATGTTGCTTTTCCATCGTTTCGGCTGCGCAAGACGGGGACGGCCACCGCCATCGCTCCATATACCGCAAGCCGCGACGCTGCGGACAAAACCGCGTTCCACTTGAAGTTTCCAAGCACTGCAAACGCGATCACCAGCGCGGCATACACGAAAATCGAGACGTACGGCGTCCGGTATTTCGCGTGAATCGCTGCCAGTGCGGAAGGGAACTCGCCGTGTTCGGCAAGCGCGTACGTAATCCGAGGCGAGTGCAAGAGGTTTGCGCTCAAGTATCCAAATGCCGAAACCAGCGCGCCCAGCGTGATGGCTGCTCCACCAATACCGCCCAGAAATCGCTGCGCGGCATCTGCGAGAGGAGCTGTCGAAAAGGAAGCATTCGGCAGTGTCGCGATCGTTACAAACTGTACTGCGGTGTACAGGACGCAGACCACCGCGAGGGCCAGCAACAGCGCGATCGGCGTGTCCTGTTGCGGATTCTTCGTTTCTCCGCCCACAAACAAGGCGCCCTCGAATCCGCCATACGCGTACGCCAGCAGCAGCATCGCGGAAAACCAGTCTCGGATGGTAGTCGCGGGTGCGGTAAATGGGACTCGAATTTCCGGGCGAGTGAACCATGCAAACAACCCCGCGACGACAAAGAATAATAGAAAGCCTACCTTCACAGCCGTAAAAAAATTGCTGACGTTCCCTCCCGTCTTCACCCCAAAAAAATTGAACAGCGCTAATGACCCGATCAGCAGCACCAGCACAAACAGTTCGCCAACGCGCGTTCCAAGCACTGGGACCAGCCTCGCGATGTAACTGCAAAATAGATTCGCCGCCGCAGCAGGTGCGGCGATTCGCGTCAGCCAGGTCAACCACGCAACCAAAAGCCCGGGAAACTGCCCTAACGCATCCCTGGCATACAGATAAAGCCCGCCTGTCTCGCCATAACGCGAGGAAACTTCCGCAATGCATCCGGCGATGATCAGGATTCCTGCGCCGGCTCCGACGCAACTCCACGGGCTCAAACCGCCGAGTTTCCCTGCAAGGTCCGCCGGTAGGCGAAAAATACTTACGCCGATGATGGAATTCACCATCAGCGCCGTCAGACTCCAGCGACCAATTGTGCGCAGGAGTCCACGCAAACTATTTGCCGGTTCCGGACGTTCCAGTTCTGGCGCCACGTGTCTGCTTCTTAGTTTGCTGCGGGAGGGGAGACGGCCGCCGCTTTCATCTTTGCGATTTCCGTGAGCACATCTGTCTTTCCGGCAATCGCTTGCAGATGAGGGAAGCGCAGCCCGCCGTGATAGTCCACCTTGTAGGTCTGGAAATAATCGTCGTTTTCGGCGAGCAGTTCGATCGGTTCCTTGGAATTCATCGCCCGATGAATGGCATCGCGCAACAAATCGGGTGTCCACTTGCGCCCATTCACCGCGATCAAATGCATTCCCGGCGCCAATCCCGCTCGGGCGGCAGGCGAACCCGGGATCACATCCAGAATGTGGTCGCTCTGTTCGCCGCCCGGTCCGTGTACCGCGAATCCCAGCGTGAACTGCTCGTTCATTTCCTGATTCACGGTTTCTTCCGCGCGCTGGTGTTCGTTCATAGTTTCGTTGAACACCAGTTTCCAGCCGCTGTTTTCCAGCCCGCCCAGCGGCGCGCCTGGTCCATGGGTGTGCAGCCGTTCAAGGAAAAAAGTTTTCCAGTCGTGTGCAACAACTTCGTTCATACCCGCGACCACATCTTCAAAGTTGTAGGGTACGACTCGAGGCTCCGCACGAAGTTCCACATTCTCTCCGCCGTAGAATTTGCGGCAAAAATCATCCAGGGACTTCTTGCCTTTCGTTTCGCGCCGGATAATCGTATCCGCCTCCAACCAGATCAAAGTGCTCTCATCGTAGTAATCTACGCTGCGGCGCCAGGAAGAACCGTAGACCGGCGCGCCATACAAGATCTGTGCGGAAATCGCGGTGTCTTGCAAATCGCGCCATGTACGTCCCGGCCGGTTGTTCAAATACCCGGCCGTCGCCGCAAGATATTCGCGCAGCTTGTCTGGAGTCCACATGCCCGACCGCGCGGAAAGCATCACGCCATAATATTGGGTCATTCCTTCATACATCCACAAAAGATCACCTTTCAGCGGCGTCTGATAATCGCTGGAAACCAATCCGGCGGGCCTCCGATATTTTCCATTCCACGAATGTGTGAACTCATGCGCGAGAAGGTCCATCTGCGTTTCCATCACATCCGGATCGAGGAACAACGTTTCCGGCGTGCGGTTGTCGCTCGATTCATGATGCTCTACACCATCGGGTGGCATTTTGTCGCTCAGCGACAACAGAAAATCGTACCGCCGGTAATGCCGCGCCCCAAACAGCGCTCCGGACTCCGCGACCAGTTGGCGCAAACGTTGAATCTGCGCCGGCTTTGCGTCCAGAGCACCCGCGCTATCCGCAGCGGCGTGCAGGAAATGTGTGGGCTTTTGGCCAGAGGACAAATCAAAGTGCCGCAGATTCGCTCCCGCGATCACCGGCGAATCGATCAGCGTGGTCAGCGACCCCGGTGCGAACAAGATCTCTTCTCCCGTTTCCTTGGCAACGGGAAGCGCCGTTCCATAGCTCCAATTCGCCGGAAGCCGCAAGCTCGCCACATACGTCAAGTCATCCGTCTTCGTTCCCTCCGGGTACAGCGTCACGAGATACCAGTTGAGAACAGCAAGCTGCGCCGTAGCCGCCGGTCTCTCGCGCGATCCACTCGAATCCGGCGGAGAAAGATAGATCAGGCTGACTTCCAACTCTTCTGCTGCCGCTGGCACTTCCAGATGAAACGCGTACATATCCACGCTATCGCGCCGCCAGGTGAGCTCCTTTCCGCCGGCGGTAAATTTCAGGCCGGTCAAATCCAGGATCGGGCCCGTCGGGGAGTGCTCGCCCTGGATCCATTTCGGATACACCAGCGTAAGAGGCCCGGACTTTACCGGGAAATTCAATTTTGCGGCGAAGCTGTGGCGCACGGCGTTTCGCAGATCCACGGAAATACGCACGGGTTTCTGAGCCGTTTGCCCTTGAATCGAAAAGGAGACCGCCAACTGCAGAATGAAAATAAGTACGAATAAAGAAATGCCGCAAAAAGCGCGATTTTTCACCCATGCCTCCAAACCCGCGCAAGAGTATCACACCCGTTCGCTTGAAAGGCCGTTTGGACCGCGCTGCTTGGTTTTCCGAGATAACTTCTTTGTTACAATCTCCGTATGTCCACGGCAATTCATTCTTCTTCGCTTTTTTCGCGCAATCTTCGCAAACGATATCCGATCGCAGTCCGCGGCGAAGGCTCTTGGATCGTCGCTGCGGATGGCCGGCGATTTCTGGACGCCTCCGGCCAGGCCGCGGTGGTAAGCATCGGGCACGGCGTCAAGGAGATCGGCCGCGCGATGGCCGCGCAATCGGACCAGATCGCCTTCGCGCACACGACGCAATTTCATTCCGAGCAGGCGGAAAAACTAGCCGCGCGCCTAATCGCGATTGCGCCAAAGAATTTTCAGAACGGCGGTCGCGTCTACTTCACTTCCGGCGGCTCGGAAGCCACGGAAACCGCTATCAAGTTTGCTCGCCAGTATTTTCTGGAAACACAGGAGCCGTCACGCTACCGCATCGTTTCCCGCAAGCAGAGCTACCACGGCAGCACGCTGGGAGCGATGTCGGTTAGCGGCAATGTCGCCCGCCGCGCGCCGTATGCCTTGATGATCCCGGAATGGGGTCACGTCGCGCCGTGTTTCTGTTATCACTGTCCCTTTGGCAAGACCTATCCGGAGTGCCATCTCGCGTGCGCGGACGATCTCGACGCGTTTCTCTCCGCAAACGACGCTTCCTCCGTAGCCGCATTCATTTTTGAGCCTGTCGTAGGGGCCACATTGGGCGCTGCGGCAGCCGTGGATGGTTACACCGCACGCATCGCCGAAATCTGCCGGAAACACGGCATCCTTTTGATCGCCGACGAAGTGATGTGTGGCATGGGCCGTACCGGCAAGCCCTTCGCTTCCCAGCATTGGGGACTTGAGCCGGACATCATTCTCACCGGGAAGGGAATCGCCAGCGGTTACGCGCCGCTTGGCGCTGTTCTGGTCGCGCCGCGCATTGTCGATGCCTTCCAAAAAGGCAGCGCAACATTCATGCACGGCTTTACTTACCAATCGCACCCTGTGGCAACCGCTGCCGGCAACGCGGTCTTCGATTACCTCGAATCACACAAACTTTTTGAAAAAGTGATTCCCGCTGGCGAAACGCTGCGAAAAGCTCTCGCGGTCCTGGAATCTCATCGGCATGTGGGCCAGGTTCGCGGCCTTGGCCTGTTGCAAGCCGTGGAATTCGTGAAAGACAAATCCACGCGCGAGCCTTTTCCAAAGGAAGCGGACATCGCCGAAAGAATTCGCCAGGCCGCGCTTGAGAAAAACGTTCTGACCTACCCCACGCAAGGATGCATGGATGGATCCCGCGGCGACCACATTTTGCTCGCGCCTCCTTTCCTTCTTCGGCCGGAAGAGAGCCGCATCATTGCCGATGCTTTGCAATTCGCGCTCACCTCAGTCTTTTCTACTTGATAAGCGGTTATTCCCTGTTCTAATGGGTAGCGATTCTTTGTGGTCCTGGGAGATTCCGGTGAAGCGTATTCTTGCGAAATTGTTTCATGTTGTTGCCGTTGTTCTTATTCTGTCCGGATCCATCGCTGCTCAAGAGAAATCCGCCAACAAACCACGCGCGCGTGATCTCGGAGTCCCGTTTGACGGCACGCCCGGGCCGAACAACGCGATCACTGACGTAGCGGGAGTAACCGTCGGCCACACCACGCTGATTTCCGGTCAAGGAAAACTCGTCGTAGGCAAAGGCCCCGTCCGCACGGGTGTCACCGCCGTTCTCCCTCGTGGTAAGGACTCCATGATGAATCCCGTTTTTGCCGGCTGGTATTCGCAAAACGGTAATGGAGAAATGACCGGCACCACGTGGGTAGAAGAGTCCGGTTTCCTCGAAGGGCCCGTCATGATCACTAATACGCACAGCGTCGGCACCGTGCGCGACAGCGTGATTCAGTGGCGCGTGAATCATGGCCAGCCCGATGCGACGGGCTACTGGTGGTCGCTGCCGGTGGTCGCGGAAACCTGGGACGGCTGGCTGAACGATATCAATGGTTTTCACGTTAAACCGGATCATGTGTTTCACGCGATCGATTCGGCGCACGCCGGCCCTGTGGAAGAAGGCGCGGTCGGCGGGGGCACCGGCATGGTCTGCAACGGATTTAAAGGCGGAATCGGCACTTCTTCGCGAAAGCTCACCGAAAAACAGGGCCGTTACACCATTGGCGTGCTGGTGCAGTGCAACTACGGGTCGCGGCAGAATTTTCGCGTCGCGGGAATTCCGGTCGGCCGCGAAATCTCATCGGAAGATCCGTACGCGTATCAGCCGTCGGAAATTTCCGAGCGCGGTTCGATCATAATCGTTATCGCCACGGATGCGCCGCTCGTTTCGACCCAGTTGAAGCGCCTCGCGAGGCGCGCGACGCTGGGCATTGGCCGGGACGGCAGCATCTCCGGAAATGGTTCCGGCGATATCTTCATTGCTTTTTCAACCGCAAACTCCGGTGCAGCCGGGCCCAACAAGGTGGCCGACGTGAAAATGCTGCCGAATGACTTGCTCGATCCGGTCTTTGCCGCGACGGTGGAGGCCACGGAAGAAGCGGTCATCAATGCGATGGTTGCCGCAGAGTCCATGACTGGAATTGAAAACCATCACGTTGCGGCGCTGCCACATGACCAGTTGCGCGAGGTGCTCAAGAAATATAATCGCTTGAATCCATAGGAATCATTCACCGGTAAATTCCAAACTGAGAAGACGCGCGGAGAGGTTACTTCGCGCCCTGCTACACTGGTAACGTGGTTCTTCATCGTTTGCGTTCTTTACTTCCGGCCCTGTTACTGCTCGGCGTGCTTTCGCTCGCCAATTCCTGCTCGAAAATTTATCTTCCAGTTCTTGCCATTACGCACGCTACATTGATTGACGGGAGCGGCGCGCCGGCGCAAGACGACATGACCGTGGTGATTCGCGGGGCGAAAATTATCGCCCTGGGTCCAACCTCTTCCACACCCATTCCAAAACGCGCCAACACCTTGAATGCCTCCGGGAAATTTCTGATTCCGGGCCTGGCCGACATGCATATTCACCTTACGGGTTCTGGAGAACCGGAAGGCAGCCGCGAATTCATCCTACCGTTGCTCGTGGCTAACGGCATCACAACCGTTCGCGATATGGGCGGCTATCTGGAGGGCTTGAAAAAACTTCGCCAAGAAATTGAGTCCGGCGAACGCCTCGGCCCGCAGATTTTTTTCACCGGACCCTACCTGGATGGAAATCCGCCGTCGTTCCAGCCGTCGATCGTTATCCAAAATGCCGCCGAAGCGCAGGCAGCTGTTCATCAACTGAAAGCCGAGGGCGTGGACTTTATTAAGGTGCAGTCGCGGCTGCAGGCGGCCGAATATTTTGCGATCGCAGCGGCTGCACAAAAGGAGGGCATCCGATTTGTGGGGCATGTGCCGGATTCGGTTTCCCCCTTGGCCGCCTCCGACGCGGGACAAGCTAGCATCGAACATCTGACCGGAATCATCCTGGCTTGTTCCTCACGGGAAGACGAATTGCGGCAAGAACAAGTACCGGCCCCGCCTGTTGGTGAAACCCCCGCGGAGGAAGTTGTTCGCCAAAGACATTGGCAGCGGAAAGTGCTCGATTCCTATTCTCAGCAAAAAGCAGACTCACTCTTCAAAAAGTTCGCGACAAATCACACTTGGCAAGTTCCCACGTTCCCGCTTCTGATCGATTTGGCTTATCTCACGCCTGACGCGGGTCGCGCCAACGATCCTCGGATGAAATACGTCCCCGGCAACGTAAAAAGGATCTGGCAAGAGGGGCGCAAAGATAGTCTGGCAAATCGCACCGAGGCGGATTTTGCGCAGCGTGCGGAGTTGGTGAAACGATCGCTGGCCGCGGTACGCGAAATGAACGCGGCGGGAGTGCGAATCCTCGCGGGAACGGATTCGGCGGCACCTAACGTTTTTCCGGGCTTCGGGTTGCACGAGAGCCTCGCTGATCTGGTGCAGGCAGGTCTAACCCCGATGCAGACGATTCAAGCGGTCACGTCTGGCCCTGCGGAATTCCTGGGCCGCAGCAGGGAACAGGGAACAATCGCCGTGGGAAAGCGCGCGGACCTGGTGCTACTCGATGCCAACCCACTCGACGACATTTACAACACTCAAAAAATTCGCGCGGTGATTTTGAACGGGAAATTACTGGGCCGCGCTGATCTGGACGCCATGCTCGAAAAAGTGGAGCAATTTGCTGCGACCCACTAACACGTACACTGCATTTAAGTCCACGCGCCGGTGATCGGCCGGCCTTCACCGGAACGACACACAACACGTTGGCCGCAATGTGCAGCTGGCTACACCGCTCTTCCAGCGCTTAGAACGCAATCGCCGCGGTCTTCCGGGGGGGATTGAAAAATGGCAGTGGCACGATCTTTGCCGATACCGTTTTTCGCGAGGCTTCCA
>Ga0209526_10000664_pt1 | contig 22496 bp, 22 predicted proteins | sample JacPinW_OM2H0_M1_FD_188566 | JGI IMG/M metagenome (GOLD analysis project Ga0209526, IMG submission 188566) | Forest soil microbial communities from Algoma, Ontario, Canada - Jack Pine, Ontario site 1_JW_OM2H0_M1 (SPAdes) (version 2) | ecosystem: Environmental > Terrestrial > Soil > Boreal... | reverse complement strand
TGAGTCGAATTTGGTGAGAGCATGTGCGTGCTCCTCGCCCCGTTCGCAGAACGCAGCGGCGCACTTGATCCGAACAGGCTTTATCGGCTCTGGGGATGCCGGGAGCTACTCATCCGCTTTCGGCAATTGAGCCGGTTTGAGATGCGCATTGAGGAGCGCGACCTCTCGCGCTAGCGTCGTTATGAGCTCCATCTGCGCGCGGAGCTTGAGATGAATGTTGAGCGCAACCAAAAGGCTGATCACCACCCATACATAGATGATCAAATCGACCCCGCGGCCTATCCCGGCAAGCTCCGCCAAGGCGGTGGCATGAGCCGGAAGCCACACGAAATAAAGTCCGCCTGATGCCACAACCACGGCCGTGAGCCCAATCGCAGGGGAACGCCGATACTCGGTCCAGGCATAAAACAGGATGCCGCCCAGCAATACCGTCAGTATGATCTGTGCGATCATGCTAAATCTCCTGCGTGATTTGAATGTTTGCGCAAACCCATCCACCGTCGAGCGCGGCGGCAGCGGCAAGCCAGGGCCCTGCCACGCGTCTATGTTGCGCCTGCGGCTCTATCACCGAGCACGACTTCCGATTCCATGTTAACGGCTGGCGCATCTTTCAATGCCGCCTGTGCGGGACCGGCTGCACGGACGCACACGGCTTTGATCCTGCGCTCTATTATACCGAAGACTACTTTTGCGGCGGCCATGCCGACGGATATTCTGATTATCTCGGCTGCGAGGAAGTGCTGCGGCGGGAATTTGCGCGCAGCGTCGACTTCATTCGCCGCTACCGGCCCGGCGGAAGGCTGTTGGAAATCGGATGTGCCTACGGGTTTTTCCTGACGGAAGCGCGTGGGCATTTCGATGTCATTGGCCTCGAATTGGCTACGGAGGCGGTCGATCATGCCCGCGATGCGGGATTGCATGTCCTCCAGGGAGAACCTGATGAGAAGACGCTGCGGGAAATCGGAAACGTTGACGTCATCGTCATGCTCGATGTCATAGAGCACCTGCCGGATCCGCGGCAGACGCTTGCACTTTGCCGCCGCTACATCAATCCGGGGGGTATCATCGTTATTACGACGGGTGATTTCGGCTCCGTTCTCGCGCGATCCGCCGGAAAAAAATGGCGTCTCATGACCCCGCCGCAGCACCTTTGGTTCTTTACGGGAGAAGGCATGCGCCGGCTCGCCACTGGAGCTGGCTTCTCCATGCCGCATTTTGACCGTCCGTGGAAGATTGTTCCTGCATCACTTGCCCTTTTCCAGTTGCAGCGAATCTTGCACGTTCCGGTCCCCCGACTCGCAGCCACAAGCCGGTTTGGCATTCCCATCAACCTGTTCGATGCAATGCGGGTCGTCTTGCAGAAACCCTGGTAAGGGGTAGCCGCGTTTCGGCGGAAGCAGCACGAGGTTACGCGCAAGCAGTTTTCCTGGAGCACTGGAACTCTTTTTGTTGATCGGGTATTGTTCTTGCGTTCGCGCTATTCCAGCTGCAATGAAAATACCGCCTCCTTCACGCGTCCATGTGGTGATTGCCGCCTACAACGAGGCGGCAATGATCGGCGGTGTTGTGCTGGAGCTCATGCGTTCGGGCTATCGAGTCGTTGTTGTGGATGACGGCTCATCCGATCGCAGCGCGGATATCGCGCTGGCGAGCGGCGCGATGGTGGTGCGTCACCCGGTCAATCTTGGCCAGGGGGCGGCCCTGCAGACCGGAATAGATTATGCACTTGCCGGCGGAGCCGAGTTCGTCGTCACCTTCGATGCTGACGGCCAGCACCGCCCGGGTGAGATTATTGGTCTGGTTGAGGGACTGAGCCGCGAGCAGGCCGATTTCGCGTTGGGCAGCCGCTTTCTAGGGCAAGTGCCACAGCTGCCGGCACTCCGCCGGCGATTGCTCAAGGCCGCCACGCTGTTCACGCGCCTGGCCACCGGGATGCAGATCACCGATACCCACAACGGGCTGCGGGCAATGACTCGCAGGGGCGCGCTGGCCATCCGGCTGCGACAGAATCGCATGGCGCATGCATCGGAATTTCTCGCGCAGGTCGCGGCCAGCGGGCTGCGCTATGTCGAGCGACCCGTGACAATAGATTACAGCGCCTATTCCCTTGCCAAAGGGCAGAAGACGGGCGATGCGTTCGCCGTTCTGCTCGACCTGTTTGCGAGTCGGCTTTATCACTGAGCGGAGTGTCTGCGGTAGGTCCACGCGAACGCGCGATCAAACCGCCTGACCTCATCAATCAGCTCCAGATTCCTCCGGCCCGCGCAGTGCGCTCGCGCGCGCTCGGTCACAATGATGTAATCGGCCTTGTCCGGATCGGTTTCGAGCTTCCATGGGCGCCGGAGCATCGGGCCGACTCCCCACTCGCGCCATGGTATGCAGATGACGAGACTTGGTGGCGACTCGTTCCACACGATACTGCGATCATAATCCAGGCGTTCTTCGAGCCGGCGCAAGGCGGGTTGTGCAGCTATTGACCAGTAATCCAGGTCGAAGCGGCCGTAAGCCCCGTAAGTGCCCCCCACAATGGCATTCATTGCGACGTATTCGAGGGGGTGGAGAATTGCGAGCGTGAGCGCGGCGCCGCCAAGGTAGGCGCCTATGGCTGTCATGACGGTGGCGGTGACGACAGGCGAGCGGCGCAACCACGGGAGAAACACCGTTGCGCCTGCGCCGGCGACAACCGCGAGCATGGGTATGACGAAAAGGACGTGGCGAACGCCATCGTAGAGGGTGGCGCGTTGCAGGATGAGAAAAGCAAGCGGGCAAATCACCGCTGCCCAAATAATGAGAATGGCTCGTTTTTGAGCTAACAGCAGCCAAACCGATCGCAGTCTCCGCTTCGCCCGCCGGCACTTCATTCCTTGAAGGACAAGCCGGCATGCCGCCGCCAGCGCTGCAATGGCGGCGACGGCCAATAAGCCAAGAAATGCCAGCGGCAATCGCGCCAATAACTGGGCGGGAATATATGAGCGGGGCAGCGCGTTGGTTAACATCCGTTCGCCCCAGTGTTGAAAATCGAAGGAGACGGGAATGGTGGCAAAATAGACGAGCGCAATCCGAAACTGCACGAAGGGATTACCGACCTGAAGCCAGGGCCAGATGGCAATCGCCAGGAGCCACGCAAGCGTGATCGCCGCGCCGTAGCGGACCGCAAGTGCAAGCAGAAACGACAACCGCAAACCGCCATTGCGTGCGGCGAGCTCGATTGCGCATAAAATGATGCCTAGCAACAGATAAGCCGCGAGGATAAGACCACCCGTGCGCGTGCCGAGCGCCAACCCGGCCACAAGGCCCATTATTATTGTGGCTGGCCAGGACGGAAGGGGCTCGCGGACCATAACGAGAATGGCCAGGATCGCCCACGCCATGGCAGCCATGAAGGGAACGTCGATGGGCGCGAAAAACAGGTTGCCGTAGAAATACCCCGTGATCAGGCAGAGGACGATTGCCGTGGTACCTGCCCATGGACCAGCCGCAAGCCGCCCAATGGGCAACAGAGCCGCAACCCCTCCAAGCCCGACCAGAAAGGTCAAGGCGTGGCGAACTGCAAAGCTGTCGGCAAAATTGAACGATTGCACAAAGGCCGTGAGGATCTGAAACCAGGGGCCGTAATACCAAAGCGAGAATTCGACGTTCTCGAACTGAGAGCGATCGGTGAAGCCGCTCGTGTACCAAGCGAGCGCCTTGGGCCCGTAATCGTCCGCGTTGAATTCATCAATGCTGATGCCGTAATCGGCAGCGGTCGCAAGCCCTACAACGAGAGCTGCCCCCAGCATGGCCGCAGCCGTGAGGGTTTCCGCATCCAGCGACAATCTTGCAGCCGGTGGGGCGCGGCGCAGAATCCTGCGGGCCCGCCCGAGCACCCTCTGCGGCGCGCGACTGTCCGAACCAAACGGCTGACCCCAGCGTCGTTCGACCGAATGCGGGGAGTGCATGCCTGCACCATACCTCTTTTTGTTCTCGAGATTGGAACTTCATTGTTCGCGCTGGGAACCACGCGGCAGAGGAACAGATAGTCAGTCGAACGGCAGCGCAATTGGAAAAGACCGCCGGCGAATCGCCGGCGGTCTTTTCGTCTAGGGAGTCGGCAGGAGCGGCTCTTTTCCCTTATGGAGTTGCATATCGACGACGGCCAATAGGGCAGCTGTGCCGGCATAGTTGCCCATCAGCAGCACCAGGTCGACGAGTTTGTTCGCTCCGAACTGCGCCTTCAATCTTGCAAACAGCTCCGACGTTACCTTGTGATCGCGCCAGATTTGGCGCCCAAGCTCGATAACCATGGCATCGGGTTCAGGAAGGCCGCTAGTGTTTTTGCGGTGCTTGATGACATCGACGACATTCGGCTCGACTCCTTCCTTGCGGGCCTCCGGCTCGTGCGCGACCCATTCGAACTGACTGTCAAGCTCGCGTGCGGTGGTCAGGATGGCAATTTCGCGCACGCGTGGAGAAATGCCGGCCTCGTAGCGGAGGTAACGATTGAGAGCCGTCAAGTGCTGGGCAGTCCTGGTGCTGTAAAGGTGCACGCCTGCCGGGCCCTGCAGGCCAGCGATCGTTGCTCCGGGGGCGGTCGCGCGGTCGTAGAGCTTCTTGCCTGTCTCATCCAGGTCTTCGCGTCGTGGCACCGGCAGGCGAAATCCCGACTCTGGATCGATATCGGCTGGTATGCTCTTCATCTTGGTCTCCCAGGCCCATGCAGCCATGTCGCACGCATTCGCGGCTCATGGCGCTTACGCTCTCTTCCGTCATCGATATACTGGACCATGGCCGGGTGAAACCGCTGGAGATTGCCGCCGCGAAATGTTGCGGTGTCTGCGCAGGCACGAGGTGTCGCTCCATGACTGAAGCTGCGCCATCGGGCTCCGCCTTCTGGCGGTTCTCGGTCGGGTTCTACCGCAGGGGCGGTGTTGCCGAGGCTTGTATTCGCTTACAGGACGAGAAGAAGATCGATGTCAATCTGCTGCTCTTCCTTCTGTGGCAAGCAGCATTGGGGCGGGTCCTTTCAGAACATGAGGTAGAAGAGCTGGAGCGGCAGATTGCGCCATGGCGCAATGCAACCGTTATTCCATTGCGGACGGTCCGCCGCGCGCTCAAGCCTGCCCCCGGCTTGGTTTCTGCGCCTGCGGCCGAGCTCTTTCGGACCCGGATCAAGGCCGTTGAACTCGAGGCCGAGCGCCTGCAGCAGGAGGCCATGGATGAGCTCGCGCGAAGCTTCCCTCACGGGCGCAAAGTGTCTTCAATTGCAGACGCTGCGCGTGCCAGTCTCGCCAGCTACGCAATGATCTGCCGGACGAGTTTCCCGGAGCCTGAAATCGCAACCCTGCTTGCGGCACTTGGCAGCCCCGAGCTTAAGCTGGAGGAATGACCATGGATAAGGAAACCTATGACCGCGGACTCGCGATGCGCCGCAAGGTGCTTGGTGAGGAATACGTGGATCGTGCGCTCAAGAGCGCGGACGACTTCAACCGCGACTTTCAGCGCATTGTCACGCAATACTGCTGGGGTGAGACCTGGGGGGATGCCACGCTGAGCCCGCGCGAGCGCTCGATCCTCAATCTCGGCATGATCGCGTCGCTTGGAAAGATGGAGGAGTTTGCGACGCACGTTCGCGGTGCGCTTCGCAATGGACTTACGCCGGACGAGATCCGCGCCGTCCTCACGCAAATCGCGATCTATTGCGGCGTCCCGGTCGGGGTCGATTGCTTTCGAATCGCCAGGAGTGTTCTGAGCGAAGCCAAAAAGGCATGAACGAGGGCGGTCCTCGGCAGGCCTCGAGGCCTGTCCGGGCGGGCCCGAAAGGGCGCCAATCGAATTGGCTCGACCCCGGCGGTTCCTCCTGTAAACGCCTGTATTATCAGGAATTCCCTGCCAAGATCCCGCGTCAACAGCTTGGTTAGTTTTCCTCCCTATGGTCTTGAATGTGCCTTGTTCATGGGTGACTTAATTCACCCCTTGCAAGGGAGTTTTGAGGGGGAAGGGGAATGAATTTCCGCACAGCGGCGGGTGCCGCGTCGGCAATGCTGCTCGGCTTGGCAGCTTCGGCCGGCGATGCGGGCGCCCAATATTACCCGGCGCCCCAGGCGTATCCGCCCCAGGCGTATCCACCTGCGCAGGCTTATCCGCGTTATCGGGCCTCTCCGGTCATGGATGCGGATGATGACCCATTCTACGACCCGCCGATTGTGCAGAGGAGGCCGCTTCCTCCGCTCGATGCGGGAGGGCAACAGGAAACGACGCTTCCCCCGCCTGGAGCGGGTTATGGGCGCCCTGCCCCCGTCCGTCCGGAGGATTCGGAAGCTCTGCCTCCGCCGCCGCGCTATTTCTTCCGTGATGCGCAAGGCAATTTCCATCCGATTGAGCCGGAGGCGATGCCCCCGCGCCCCAATTACGCTGCTCCGCAAGGCGCTCCGCCCCCCCTTCCTTCTACTGCCGCCGCGCAGCCCGGCTTAGCGGCACCAGCGGATGCGAATGCTGTTCGCCCGCCCATGACGATCGGGCCGACGCTGCAATCGGACCCGGGAGCAACGAGTACGCTGCGGGGCGATGCCCATTTTGCGGCTCTGCCGCCCGATGTGCGACCCGAAACCGGACCGACCAAGGAGCTACCCCCCCAGTTCCGCCGCACGCTGATCGACTACCGAACCAAGGAGCCGGCCGGCACCCTCATCGTCGATACACAGAACACGTACCTTTATCTCGCGCTCGGCAACGGCAAAGCCATGCGCTACGGCATCGGGGTGGGCCGCGAAGGCTTCACTTGGGCCGGCTCCGAAAAGGTAAGCAGGATGGCGGAGTGGCCTGACTGGCATCCGCCTGAAGAGATGATCGAACGGCAGCCTTATCTGCCCCGTTTCATGGCGGGCGGCCCCGGCAATCCACTGGGCGCGCGTGCCCTTTACCTCGGCAACACCATCTATCGGATTCACGGCACCAATCAGCCCTCGACCATCGGCACCTTCGTATCGTCAGGCTGTATCCGGCTTACCAACGAGGATGTGATGGATCTCTACACCCGCGTCAAAGTGGGGACGCGGGTCGTGGTGCTGCCGGGCAAGGCTCCGCCGGCCGCCGCCGCGACATCTGTTGCCCCACCCCTCGCAGCGCCAGCAAACGGTGCGTCGGTCACGGCGGCACCGCTGCCGGCACCGTCCGCAATGGCGCGATAACCCTTACTGTTCGCCTCATTTGTCTCGTCATCCGGCGATGACGAGGCAAAACGGCTGCGTGTGTCAGCCCAATACGCGCACCGGCTTTCCTTCGAGGAACGCGCGAATGTCGTCCACCACGCCGGCGAAATAGGCGCGATAATTCTGAATCGCGACGTAGCCCAAGTGTGGCGTGAGCACCACATCGTCCATCTTGCGCAAGGGATGATCCGTGGGCAGCGGCTCCACGTCGAAGACGTCGAGGCCGGCGCCCGCAATCTTCCTCTCGCGCAGCGCGGTCAGAAGTGCCGACTCCTCGATGATCGGACCGCGTGACGTGTTGATGATGTAGGCCGAGGACTTCATCAAGCCGAGCTCATTTGCCCCAATCAGTCCGCGCGTGCGCGGCGACAAAATCAAGTGAACGGTGATAATATCTGATTGACGGAAAAGCTCATCCTTCGGCGCGTAATCGACGCCGGCCTCTTTGCACTTTTCCGGAGAGAGGTTCTGGCTCCACGCGATAACCTTCATCCCGAAGGCAAGCGCGATCCGCGCGGTTCGGGTACCGAGCTTGCCGAGACCAACGACCCCCAGCGTGAGTCCTTCAAGATCAAGGCCGATCGTGCTTTGCCATGGCACGCCGGCCTTCATGCGGGCGTTCTCGTAACCGATTCGCCGGGTGAGCTCGAGCATCAAGCCGATCGCGATTCCGGAAGTAGGATTTCCCACCGCGGGTGTGCCGCAGACCACAACGTTGCGTGCCTTGGCGGCTGAAACGTCAATGGACGCATTACGCATCCCGGTTGTGATCAGGAGCTTGAGATCAGGCAGCTTCTCGATGACGTCACGCGGAAATGCTGTCCTTTCGCGCATGGCGCAGATGATTTCAAAGCCCTGCAGGGCCTTGATGACGGCGTCCTGGCCCGCGATGTGCTGGTTGAATACCTTGATGTCGAGGTCGCCGGCAACTTTCGACCAGTCGGCCGACTGCAAGGCAACGTTTTGATAATCATCGAGAATAGCGCATCGGTGACGAGGCATTGCCGGTTCCGTGTTGTGGCGAAAGGCGCGGGGGCAGACGAGGTTACCCCCTATACCACAACAAGTCTGCCTGTGGCCGGTAAACGCCGATGAGGGCGTATCAGCCTAGGAAAATACGTCAGGCGGGAGTGCTGAGGGACCGATTCGGCCAGTCCGTCACAGGCGACCGTCGCGCAGGCCGCCTTGTTGTGCTTGCGATTAGCGCTTTGCCCGTACCCGTACCGGGACCGGATGACCACTATGCTTGGCGTGCCACTTGGGTCCGGGGCCGCGCATGTAATGCAGTTCGGGCCGATAGGGATCGACCAGGCCTGTCACCACGTCGTGCAGACGGTCGGCGAATTCTGCGAGGAAGCTCCCGCTGCGGGTGGACCAAGGAACTGTCTTTCTGCTCATGACCCTCTCCGGCGCTTTTGATGACCGGTGACCGGTTTTGCCCCTGAGCTCGTCCCATGAAGCGCCCGGTTGGATGGCCATGATCGGACCAAATTTGTTAAAAATCAGTACAAATTCGCCAGCGATTTCAATTTTGTCCGCCACCGTTGCGAAAAAGCTACGGTAACGGTTAACAGGATGATGAATTCTGGTCACACATTGCTGCGGTGAGGCTCGCGCCAGGGCTTGCCGCGCCACGTGCGCCCGGCTACATCACCGCAAAATCCCCGAGACCCGCGATGGAGCCAATCGTGTGCAGTCTGCACAGACTTGGTTGCTTGCGCGCAAAATTGAGGTCACGGCAGCCTCATGGCCCGTCAGTTCATCTACCACATGCAGGATTTGTCCAAGACCTATCCGGGCAATCGGAAGGTCCTGGAGAATATCAATCTCTCCTTCTATCCCGACGCCAAAATTGGCGTGCTCGGCGTGAACGGTTCCGGCAAATCGACGCTGCTGCGCATCATGGCCGGCATCGACAAGGAATTCGCCGGCGAGGCATGGGCCGCCGAAGGCGCCAGCGTCGGTTATCTGGAACAGGAGCCGCAACTCGACGGCTCAAAAAACGTGCGTGCAAACGTGATGCAGGGCGTGGCGCCTCAGCAGGCCATCCTTGAGCGCTATAACGATCTCGCGATGAACTACTCGGACGAAACCGCCGAGGAGATGACGACGCTGCAAGACGAGATCGAGGCCAAGGGTTTGTGGGACCTCGATGCCAAGGTCGATCAGGCGATGGAGGCGCTGCGCTGTCCCGCGGACGAAGCCGACGTTACGAAACTCTCAGGAGGAGAGCGCCGTCGAGTTGCGCTTTGCCGGTTGCTGTTGGAACGGCCCGATCTCCTCCTGCTCGACGAGCCGACCAATCATCTCGATGCCGAGTCGGTCAGTTGGCTGGAGGGGCATCTCCGGAAATATCCCGGCGCCATCCTCATCGTGACCCACGACCGCTATTTCCTGGACAATGTCACGGGCTGGATTCTCGAGCTCGACCGTGGCCGCGGCATTCCGTATCAAGGCAATTATTCGGCTTGGCTGTCACAGAAGCACAAGCGGCTCGAACAGGAAGGCCGTGAGGAGGAGGCGCGCCAGCGCACGCTTACGCGCGAGCAGGAATGGATCGCGGCTTCCCCGCGCGCCCGGCAAGCCAAATCGAAAGCGCGCTACCAGCGTTACGAAGAGCTGGTGAAAAAGGCTGCGGAGAAGACGGCCCAGACCGCTCAGATCATGATTCCGGTCGCTGAACGGCTCGGCCAGAACGTCATCGACTTTGAGCATCTGCGCAAAGGCTACGGCGAGAATCTGCTGATTGATGATCTGACATTCAAGCTGCCGCCCGGCGGGATCGTAGGCGTGATCGGGCCGAATGGTGCCGGCAAGACTACTTTGTTCCGGATGATTACCGGACCGGAGAAGCCGGACGCGGGCACAATCAAGGTCGGGGACTCCGTGCACCTCGGCTATGTCGATCAGTCGCGCGACAGCCTCGACAGCAAGAAGAATGTGTGGGAGGAAATTTCAGGAGGAAACGACGTCATCATGCTCGGAAAGCGCGAGATGAACTCGCGCGCTTACTGCTCCAATTTCAACTTCAAAGGGCCGGATCAGCAGAAGAAGGTCGGCCAGCTTTCCGGTGGCGAGCGCAATCGTGTTCATCTGGCCAAGATGCTCAAGTCGGGCGCCAATGTGCTGCTTCTTGACGAGCCCACCAACGATCTCGATGTGGATACCCTGCGTGCGCTGGAGGAAGCACTGGAGGATTTCGCGGGTTGCGCCGTCATTATCACTCACGATCGCTGGTTTCTCGACCGCATCGCGACCCATATTCTTGCATTCGAAGGCGAGAGCCAAGTGGAATGGTTCGAAGGCAATTTCCAGGATTACGAGAACGACAAAATGCGCCGGCTGGGTACCGATTCAACAATTCCGCATCGTATCAAGTATAAGAAGTTCAGCCGGTAAGCAGACGTCAGGTAGCGGATGTCAGAGATCGGAAAGCCGACGTCTGACCTCTGACAATTTCGAGCGGAACCTGCATTCCTGACGCTCCATACGTATGGCGTTTTTGGCCTGTTCTTAAACGCCTTGCCGGATCGAATCGTTTCAGCACAAAGCCGCCCTGGCCGGTATAGGCTCGGCTTTGGGAGCTTGCAGGAGGAGTTAGCGGCGAAATGATGCAGTCGCACAAATACGCGGCCTTATGGATGGGCCTCAGCATGGTGTTTGCGGCCAGCAGCGCCGCAGCGGCTGATCCGGCCTTCCAAAAATGGTTGCAAGGACTTTGGCCGCAGGCCCAAGCATTTGGGGTGTCCCGTGCGACATTTGAGGCCGCCACGAATGGTGTTGAGCCTGACCTCACGCTGCCTGATCTTGATCTTCCGGGGCGTGAAGGCGCTCCAGCACGCGGACAGGCCGAGTTCGTGCAAACGCCTGCGGACTACATCAAGGAAGCAAACATCGCTCATTTGGCCGAGCAGGGAAAGAAGCTCGCCGCAGAGCACAGCCGCACGCTCGCTGCCATCGAGCAGAAGTTCGGAGTGCCCGGCAACGTGCTGCTCGCAATATGGGGACGCGAGACGGCATTTGGCGGTTACAAGCTGCCGAAGAATGCCATCACCGTGCTTGCGACCCAGAGCTATTACGGCCGCCGAAAGGATCTCTTCCGGCAAGAGCTGCTGTATGCCTTCAAAATGCTGGAAGAAGGCCACGTCAAGCTCGCCGACATGCGCAGCTCCTGGGGCGGCGCTATGGGTCTCACCCAGTTCCTGCCATCCGAGTTCTACAAATACGCCGTCGATTTCGACGGGGATGGGAAAAAGGATATCTGGCACTCCGTCCCCGATGCGCTGGCATCGGCCGCGGCACAGCTCGTGGGCAAAGGCTGGCAGCGGGGCGCCCGCTGGGCTTATGAGGTGCGCGCGCCCGAGGGCGTCGATTGCACAGTCGGAGTGCCGGAAGTCACTCATCCGCTGGGCGAATGGCTCAAACAGGGGTTCGTGCTTTCCTATGGCCGCAAGCCCGCCCAGGCGGAGCTGACCGAGCCCGCATCCCTATTGCTTCCAGAGGGGATTTATGGGCCTGCCTTTCTCACCTTCAAGAACTATTACGTGATCAAGGAGTACAATTTCTCCGATCTCTACGTGTTGTTTGTTGGCCACCTGAGCGACCGCATCAACGATCCGCGGCCATTCGAGCGGCCATGGAGCAAGAACACCCAGTTGCGCACCGCAGATGTCGAGAGCATGCAGCGCACGCTCACCAAGCTCGGGCTCTACAAGGACAAGATCGACGGCAAGGCAGGAATGCAAACGCGCGCGGCGCTCGGGGCCTATCAGAAAGCAAATCGCCTGAAGCTTGATTGCTGGCCGACCGCAGCCGTGCTCGATGACATGCAGCGAAGAGCAGGCAAATACTGAAAAAACGAAACGCCCGGCGGGCTCACGCGCGCCGGGCGTTGATCAAGGTGATCAGTGGACCGCGTTTACTGGCACACCGCGACCGGGCGGCCACGCCAGCCGATAACGTTGCCGTATGCGTCATAGACAGGCATGCGCGTCCAATAGCAACTGGGTCCGGGAAGCGGAGCAGCATAGCCGCTGTAAACGACGTAACCCGGACCGGGCGCGACGACATAAGCCGGACGCGCAGCCGCGGCGCTGCCGACAATGGCTCCAGCAACGAAGCCGCCGACAAGCCCCGCACCAACGGCGCAACCATAGCAGCGGGCATCTGCGGGCGTTGGCAAGGAGGTGGCTGCGCCAGCGAGCGTCGCAGCCGCGACCAGGACAGTGAGAGTCTTCTTCATCAGAGTCTCCTTGGAGCTCGGCTGCCGCCGAGCGCGGAAAAGGGTTGCAAGCTCGGAATACCCCCGATGACCCAAACCCCCCGTTTGAGCCGCGCTCAGTAGGGCCCGATAATTTGTCGGAATTTCGTCCGAATTCGGTTCACTCACCTGGTTTTTGGCCTCCGACGAGTTACGCCCAGCAAGCATGACGGAACCGTCGCCAAAGGTGCCCGACACGCGTCCACACCCTCGATCAAAGGATCAGGTCAGCAAACCCGGTAGCGCGAGCCATGGCGCCAGCGCCAGCAGCTGTACGGGCGCGGACCGTATCCGTAATAAAGTGGCGCCGGCGTGTAGTAATCGTAGTAAACCGGAGCCGGAGCATAATACCCATAGTACCCGTACGGATAATAGTAGGGCCTTGCCAACGAGCTTCCAATGATGGCTCCAGCAGCGAACCCGCCGACCAGACCAGGTCCCCACCAACCCCAGCGCGCATTAGCGTTATTCGGGGTTGCAACCGTTGCAGCGGCGATCGTTGCCGCAGCCGCGAGCGTAGCCACAGTTTTTCGCATGGCATCACCTCAAGGATCGATTCCTGAGTGAACAGTTAACGTCACCCTTCCATCCTATGTTCCACCCCGCTGCTGAACAAAGGCTGAATGGTCGAGCGGGCTGGGCGTATCCATGGCGGCGGGAGCGGCAAACGCAGCATTCGGCCCAAAAATGGGCTGCTGGGTCCGGGCGCGGGGCTCGAGACAATAGCGCGACAAATGGGCGGCACCGGGCACGGTCAGTAACAGACAGGTCGCATGCAATATCATTTTGGCGAGTTGATCAGTTGATCGGCATCGCGGCAGCAGCGGCGAGCCTGTATGCAGCGCGTGCGTGAGCTACCGTCCACGCATGCACCGCCGAACTGATTTAAACTAAAGTTTAGATTACTGAACCCAAATTTAATGGCCGCACCACCGTGCCGTGCCTATCGTTGGGTGAACGAGAGAAAAGCAGAAAACCGGAATAAATCGTGTTTGAATGCGGTCTTTTTCACGACCACGGAACGGAGATCCACAATGTCCCACTTTCACCTGCAAAGAAAGCAGAGAGAGCGCGCAATAGGGGCGTCGGTGCCCGCTATCATTTGTCAAACGGACGCCCGCCAGAGCCTAGCCAGGCAACACTTGTTGTATTTTCTCGGATTTGGCGTGGCGAGCGCGATTTTAGTGAATATGACTGTGTTCCTCTATTTTTTGTCGCTTCACGCATCCGGGTAGGAAATGGAGAAACCCAGTCAAGCAGCTAACGCAAGCAACAGGAAGACGCATCATGAAAAAGCTCATAGCAACCGCATTGGCTCTCCTAAGCCTTCTTGCCGGGACGGCATTGACGCAATCGGCAGCCGTGGCGCAAACGAGTCGTGATGCCGGCCAATATTATTATCAAAACGGTTCACAGTACTACGATGGATACCCGCTAAGGGATTGGGAAAACATGCGCGACGGGTGGTAAAAGCCGCTTCTATGCGCTTCCATCCGGGGTCCCCGAACCAGCGGCAGCCGTCTTGGATCAGCGTTCGTGTTTGCCGCGTCCGGGCGACGTCCCTTACTGAACCACGTGCCGCCATGTCTGGATCTTCCGGATGCGGCCGACTCAGACGCATCAGTGCCCGCAGCGATCATGTGAACTAATTCGACGACGGATTTAAATTATCCTGTACAAACAGCCTGCGAAGCCACATCGCCGGCCTGTTCTTGACAAACCGGCGATGCACCGCTCCAACGAATACATTCGACGGTTTGCCCCTTGCAAAGTGCCTGAGACGATAAGGCAATTCAACTTGCAACCGTTCCCGCCACGTCATCGGGCTAAAAACGCCCGCAAATGTCCCGCCTCGCGTCGCTCGCAAGCGGCGCGGCGCAGTGGATGCAGTATGTAAGCCGTCTGCCTTCCAGCAATCCGGCGAGAGGCTGATTTTCCAGGCATTGATCCAGGGCGGATTTGCTTCGTCACGCGGCAGGTATTCAGGCAGACATTCTGTTACCGCTTGCCAGAAAAGAATTTGGGCCACTTCCTCAAGATATTGCAGATTGAGCCGCGACGCCTGCAGGAATTGCTGCTGCGTGCGCCGCGCTGCGAGCTCGAGATGGAGCAACTGGTGGAATCGGCTCCGCCCTAGATCGGTGTGCGCGAGAAATGGAGCACGCGCAGGCGCTGTCTCGGACCAATCGATAAATAGACGCTGAACGCGCTCATTCAGCTCCTGGTACTGATGGAGCAGGTCGAACACGTCCGAGGACGGCTGGCGGATGATACCTTGTATGAACATCTGGGCGAAGATCGCCGAGATGATTGCCTGATCCCACGCGTGCTTCGCATAGTAGATATGCGGATGTCCAAAGACGCGGTAGGTATCCTTAAAAAGCGCAAGCCCGAGCGGCGCGAGGAAATCCAGTACCAGTCGATTGAACTCAGCAACCGCATTCTCGGTCAATCCGCCGTCGGTTTCCCGGCGGATCATCTCGACTGTGATTGTATTTTCTATGGCGATGAAATCGGAACCGGGGCTGTAGAGCGGGTCAAGGAAAATTCCCGCCTCCCCGATACAGCTCCAGCGGTTGTGCGAGAAAAGCTGTCGCGCGTGATAGCTGAAATTCTTCAGCCGACGAAAATCAAGCGGCACGTGGCCCTTGATCAGTTTCCAGGCCGCAGGTTCATGCGCGCGCAGCCATTCCAAGCTCTGCGCATATGATTTGGCATAGCTGTGGAATGGATGAATTGTCTCATCCGTCACGATGCCGATGCTGGTTGCTCCCGAGGAGAGGGCAATGAACCACACCCAATAACCGCGCCCCATCAGATGATTGGTGGAGAGATAGCGGTCCTCTATGATTCTGTGCCGCCACTCCCGGCTCGCATTTGCCCCCATCTCAGAAACGTCGATGCGCGCGTTTATGCGCCACCAGGCGGCGCTGGCGGAGTGCGCGTTTGGTTGCGCCAGATCGAGCTTCGACTGCAGGAACCGGCCGCGGCCCAGCGCATCGATCAACCACCGGCCTGAGAGCGCGCGGGGACAACCCTCGCCGCCATGGCACAAAACGGTATGTGCCTGTGGTCCTTGCGCGAGAACGACATCATCAATGATTGTTCCTTCGAACACGCGGACGCCCATATCAAGAATGATCTGCCGCAGATCATTCTCCAATCGTCCCCGGTCGACCAGGTAGGCGGGCGATGGCGAAAACAGTCGGGGACCGATCTCGCTACGATCCTCAAAAGGGCCGTGCGCATTGCCGAGAAAGAAGCGCAACCCAAGCTTCGGCAGTTGCCGTTTGGCGAGGTAATCCTTGAGCCGCAAGACCCTGGCGAAGTAGTGCCCGGCGATCTCAGTCGTTGCCTCGCCCACCTTGTGCGCCGCCTCGGGCAATGGTCTTGTCAGCCGGTCGATGACGGCGACCGACAGCGACGGCAATTCGAGCTTGAGCTGGCGGGCAAGGGTCAATCCGGCAAGCCCGCCGCCGCAGATCAGCACATCATAACTTGTCTGGGTGTGTTCACAGGGCTTTCCCGCGGCTAGCGGGGAGGAGACTGGAATCGGAGGGCTAAACGTCACTGTCATCAGCCGGCAAACAAGACTGGCATCTAGATTTTTCGCGCTTCAATGATTTTCGCGATAACGTAATTCCTTTCTCTTGCGAGCTCGAGCAATCGACAGCCGCGGTCGAGTGCCTCCAATCCTCCATTGGAATCGTGGGAAAGACGGCGAACAAACTCATAGGTCGGCAGAGTCTTTCGATTGATATCCCGAGTGCTCAAACCTGAAAAGCCCAGCCCCTTTAGCAGTCTGAGGGCTCTCGCCTCGGTAAACGGCAAAGTCGTCCTTCCGCGATTTTGCCGAAAGGCGAACCAGTGCTTGTAGCTGAGCGCCAAGAGTCCAGCTGCCGAATTGAGGTCGCCGGCAAAGAACAAATCTGTAAAAATCAGTTTTCCTTCCGGCTTAAGAACACGGTACGCTTGCTTAAAAAAGCGTTTTCTCGACGGAAAGCAGCCAATGCACTCGATCGCCAGAACATAATCGAAACTATTGGATGAAAACTGGAGCTCGCAAGCATCCCCAACGAGAAATTCCATTGTATTTGAGTTTCTTGCAAGCGGCTTCACCTCGGTGCAAGCGCGCGCAATTTGGTTGGGATCGACATTGAGACCGACGAGCTGCAAATTGTTGCCGCGACGATTGAGGTCGGAAATCGTGCCTCCGTAGCCGCAACCCACATCAAGAATTCTACAGGGTTGGCTTAAGTCAATATGCCTGAAAACCTCCGTATTGAGTCGTTCCGACGCCTGCTGAAAGCCTTCGAAAGAAAGATCAGGATTCTTTTCGTCGTTCCAATATCCCAAATGAATGTTCGCACCGAGCGCGCTCGCGACATTCGAGTTGCCGCGTCTGATCTCGTCCAGGATCTCATCAGAATAGGGAACCGTTCTAACAGTCAAACCGAGCCTCTCCAGATTGCGGCAGCGACAAGTTACGCCATTAACTTGAGAGCAATGGCTCTAGCCGCAGCCGGTTGGCGGGAATCTGGATATAGCGGTTGAGTAGATTCTCCTCCAGATTGAGCTCCTTGCTGCCGTCTGGACCACGCAACCGGACCACCGGATGAATGTGTGCGCTCCTGTCGGGATCGCCTGGGTAGCGGGGGATTTGCAGCGCATTCGGGAAACTGTGAATGTCGCCGTATTCAAGGGTGGCGAGCAGTAACGTGTCATCGTCAATAGGTTGCCCCTGGTACCATTGGCGCGTCTGGTGACCCAGATCAATCCAGGTTCCATTTCCAGTCCGGCGATAACACCGCCCGATATGCCCAGGCTGGAGATACATCCCTGCATCCTCTTCAAAATCCTCGAGCAGATGGCCGGATAGATCGTCGGGAGCGATACGGGAGCTTGGTTCGTTTGCGCCCAGCATCTCGGCGAGATGGCGGGCCAAAATCATCGAATTGTAACGAAATCCGTGGATGAAGCCGCTCGATGAGAACAAACGATAATCGGGGCCGTGTGTGAGCGCGCCGGCGAAGAAGAGTCCCGGTATTGCGCGGGACTGAAACATTCCGTCAATCTCGGGGAACTTGCCATGCAGGCGAGATAGGCCAATGGAATCGGTAACGGTGTCGAGATTGCCGGTGAATCCCGTTGCAGCTATGACCTCGTCGAACTCCAATGTCTCAACTTCGTTTTGCGCATTCGTATACGCAACCGTAGCCTGGTAGACGCTCTTCGCACGGGTGATTTGCCGGATCATGCAGTTCAAAAGCGCCGCCTGGTGCTTGAGTTGGTAGTTTTCGACGAGAATGGCGTTGGTATTGCGCACACTGCCGACATAATGGGTCTGATAGGCCAAGCGGGCCGGGCTGGGGCTCGCCAGCATGATGATCGATGCTTCATTCAAGATGTCTTTGGCGCATTCGAATCCGCTGTTGCCCTTGCCGATGATCAGAACCCGCTTGTCGCGATAGTGCTCGCGCGGCTTCATTGCAGCGTAGGGCGTCGTGAGTTCGATGCCGGGAATGGGAGCGGTCCAGGGTTTGAGCCCGGTGGCCGCAACCACGTACCGGGCAACAATCGGACCCTCTTCGGATTCGATGAGAAAGGCGCCGCCGTCTCGCGCTACCTTCGTGACTCCGACATTGTAGGTCACGGGAACCACATACCGCTCGCATAGATTTGCCAGCATCGCGGGAATCACTTCCCGGCGAGGAAAGAACTCTCTCGAAAAGCCTCTTGTCAGCACGGCGCGATCATCCGTGATCAGGCTGTTCCAGTCGTACCGTTCGCTAAACCTGCTCTTCGGATCGCGGCCGGTGTAAAGCTTGTTATTGCTGATCAGCTGGCCATGAACGGGAAATCGCGTGAAAAAGGCTCCGGGAGCATCGGTCTGTTCAAGAATGCGATAGCTGAAATTTGCGCCGGTCCTCCGTTTGATTTCGCCAAGCGTCAGAGCGACCTGCACGCCGCCCGGGCCGGCGCCGATAATTGCCAGATCAAGTTCCTTGGGTCCTCCCATTGTTGAATTCCCGATACCTACTCGTTCCTTTTCCACCACATTCGCAGCATTCGGCCGCAACTCTATCATAGGTCTGTCGGGTTGCTAACACTATGAACAGCCTGATCGCAACATGCTTATCGTTTCAGCGGCGCTGGCCGGCGTGCGCACGTGCTCAGGCCGGAATCCGAGCGCGATGAGCCGCGCCTCGACGCGGCGCAACGCTGGAAAGCGAGACATGAGCTGAAGGAGTGGCGGCACTTTGGGGCTGGCGCTTGCGCTCAAAACGGGGTGGATCAGCCGTTTATGGAGGAACGCCTGCAAACGTTGAGTCGCGCGGGTCGGAAACATGCGCCGTTTCTGAAGCCGCCGCAGATGGTCGGATTGCACCATCCTCGACTGGAGCGGCTCCCAGAGAATGTTCGCAGCTGCCACCGCGTCCTGGATGGCAAGATTAACGCCCACGCCGCCCAGGGGAGACATGGCATGCGCTGCGTCGCCAATGCAAAGCAGACCTGGGCGGTGCCAACAATCGAGCCGGTCGAGGGTAACGCTGAGAAGCTTGATTTGCTCCCAGTCCTCGAGCTCGTCGAGCCGATCCGCGAACTCGGGCACAAGTCGAGCAAGGCTTTGACGGAATGCCGGCAATCCGTTTCTGCGAATTTCGTCCGATGAGCCTTTTGCAATATGGAACGCACATTGCCAGTAGTCTTCGCGGGCAATCGCCACGAGGATGCGTCCGGCGTCGAAACGGGCGAAGCTTTTCCCGGGATCAATGCTCGTTTTGCGCAACCGAAACCACAGGATGTCCATTGGCGCGCCGAGATCGCGAGCGAACAATCCGGCGCGCGCGCGGATAATAGAGTGGCGGCCGTCGCATGCGACCGTAAGATCGGCCCGTACCTCAACCGGCCCTTCCGCGGTCTTGGCGCAGACACCCGCAACGCGCCCGTTCTTCTCCCTCACCTCGACTGCCTCGGTGCGCATCAGGAGCCGAAACGATGGATAACTCTTGCCACGTTCAGCGAGGAAATTGAGGAAGTCCCACTGCGGCATCAGCGCAATGAATTTGCAGCGCGTGGGCAGGCGGGTAAAATCCGCGAACGGGTATTCCCGGCCACTAAAGTAAGCGCTCTGGGTTAATTCCTTCTGATGCGGGAGCTTGAGCAATTCGTCGAGCAAGCCAAGCTCGCTCATGACTTCGAGCGTTGAGGGATGGATTGAGTCGCCGCGGAAATCGCGCAGGAAATCCGCATGTTTCTCCAGAACGATGACATCGACCCCGGCCCGGGCCAGCAGCAAGCCGAGCATGAGCCCGCACGGGCCCGCTCCAACGATGCAGCAGCGGGTGGAGAGATTCTCGACTTTCAACCGGACTAATTCCCAAAAGCCCGCTAACCGACAAAGATCGGAAGACCGAAGCGTGAACGCTGGCCATGATCCACGCAGGGCCGATTTCACCCGCTCACATATCAGTGGCTTACCCGAGTCATCAATGCTCTTCTGCGGCGCTCTTCGATTAATTGAAAAACCAAACTCGCTCGCAAGCTTCTTTGAACAGATCAGCGGTACCGAGTTGGCAATCGAAAATGCGCTGGGATCAGCATCCACTGACCGAGAACCTTTACGTGGGTTAAAACGATGGACCTCCTTGCATCCTGGTCAGTTTGCAAGCTTCGATAGCTTGGCCCGAGGGCTTGGTTGGAATACGGTGATCCGTGTATAATGCCAATTCTCAAGCGGATGGTTCGCTCTGAGGGGGCATGCTACGCTGGCGTCGGGCACGGCGCGCTGCCCCAGCCCACGAACGGCCCATCTTTGGCAGCCATGATCCCCACGATACGCAATACGCTGTTCCCCGTCGCCGTCGGGGTGCTTGCCCTGTTCACAATATTGGTCGCGCTGATACCGATCGGCCGCGCACAGGATCGCTCCCGCGCGGAGGTGATTGCGCCCGGCGAGATCGAACCCATTTCGGGGGAGATCAAGATCGGGAGCTCGGTCGTAGGCCGTATTGCCGAAGTGACCGTTAAGGTCAACGATCGAGTCTTTGCCGGCGAACTGCTGGTCCGCCTTGAGGACGATGATCTCAAAGCCCGTGTTGCAGTTGCCGAAGCGCAGGCTGCTCTGCAAAAGCGGGTACGAAATGATGGCGTCGCTGGAGGCCGGGCCGCTGATCGGCGAAAGGCCGAGGATGCGGTCGCCGACGCGGAGAAGGCGGTTGTTGACGCGCAATCCGCCCTCGACAGGACGGCAGCCGCGGTGCGCGACAAGGGCGCTCCCGAGAGCACTCTCACCGCGGCCCGCACCGCACTGTCACGCGCTCAGGATCGGCTCAAGCAGCAACAGGATGCGCTTCGCAGGCTCGATGCGCAATCGAGTGTCCCGTTACCGACCCAGTTCGAAGGCCAGCTCAATGTCGCCCGAGGCGAACTGGCGTACGCCAATGCAAATCTGGAAAAGATGAGGATACGGGCGCCGATTGCCGGCACCGTGCTTCAGGTCAACGCCAAGGTTGGTGAATTGACGTCTCCGAGCTCGCCTCAACCGCTTATCTCGCTGGGCGATGTCTCTGCTTTGCGGGTGCGCGCGGAAGTGGCAGAGCTCAATATCGGCTCGATCAAGGTAGGGCAGCCGGTGGTGGTGCGAGCGGCCGCTTTTCGTGAACGCGAGTTTGCAGGAAAGGTATCGTCCGTTGCTCCGGGTGTTGAGCCACGGCGCACCGGAGCGGATGCCCGACGCTCTCCCTCTGACAGTAAATTCGTACAAGTATTTGTCGATTTGATCGACCCGGGCCCGCTTGCGGTCGGCATGAATGTCGACGTGTATTTTCGGAATGATGCTACACAGTGACCATCATCGCCGGCGTGCCGGGGATTAGAACAGCGACCGCAAACCCGCCAGTCCGGCGAGTCGTTTCCCGTGCTGGACGAGGTTCAGCATCATGGGATCATTGGGCCCAAGCTCATAGTGATAGAACCGTTCCCCCGAACGCTTGAATCCGAGCATCCCCAGAATAGGGGTCAATTTCGGTTCGCATCCGATGTAGCACTCGACGATCCCTTGCTGCATCGTGTATTGCAGCCACTCGGAGCACATTTTCAGGTAGGCCGGAGTACCCCGTTTCGTTTTTTTTATAATCACTTTCGTGCAGATAGCCGTCCGTTGAGGATGATTTTTGGAGGCGCGCATTCCGTAGAAGTCCTCAAAAACACCGAGCGCTCCTTCCCTTGCCAGGTTGGTACGCAAGGACCCGATGACCTCGCCCTGCTCGATCGCAACGAATTCATGACCAAAGTCATCGAATTCATCTCGCAAGATCTTCTTATCGTGATCAAGATGCGGCGAATACCTGCCAAACTCTTCCCAACAAATGTGATAACGAAGCTTCATGACCTCATTGAGGATCTTGTCATCGCGGCAATGGACTACGTTGATGTTTGGAAATTTTCTGACTATTGACAGCGGCGACAGGTTGCTCGCGTCACGGCTTTCCCCCCGCACAACCGCGTTCCCCAAAAATCTGCAAAACTCAATCGCAGCCTGTGGAGCATCTTTCTGGATTCTCCACAAGGTGTCATCCTCTATGACAAGCGCGCGGACGGCTGTTTTTGCCACGACATCTGCGGTTGCCGGAAAGCCTTTTACGAACCCCATCTCGCCGATGACCGACCCCGGTCCCAACACGGTGACGCCGACTCTGCGATCGTCCGGCTTTAAATGAACCTCGAGGCTGCCCTCCGCAATCAGATACATATCCCTGTAGTGCTCGCCCGCGCGATGGATGGCTTCACCCGCGGCGAAGCTCACCTCCTTCAGAAGGCGGTGAAACGCTTCAGGATAGCGCGAAGACGGTGACACAAGTTCGGAAAGATTCGCCATTGGTTCGTTCTATCTGTTTGCGCGATGAGTTCAAACCTCCCAGAACCGCAGCCGTAGGTTGGCCGACCCCGCTCAAACGCGGGGCACAATCTGCATCGGGAGTTTCTCGCCGGGACGCAAAGTGATCCGGCACGTGGCTTCTGCCTGGTGGCCGGGCTTCATCCGCAGC
>Ga0209526_10000663_pt1 | contig 22534 bp, 21 predicted proteins | sample JacPinW_OM2H0_M1_FD_188566 | JGI IMG/M metagenome (GOLD analysis project Ga0209526, IMG submission 188566) | Forest soil microbial communities from Algoma, Ontario, Canada - Jack Pine, Ontario site 1_JW_OM2H0_M1 (SPAdes) (version 2) | ecosystem: Environmental > Terrestrial > Soil > Boreal... | reverse complement strand
AAACCAATGACGCCACGCACAATACCACAAGCATCGCCCGCAGGTACGTGGCGGTCGGCAAAGAGATCCCGATGCCGGTCGCGAGGGCCACATACGCCGCCACACATGCGGGACACTTGGGAAGCAGTGCCAGCGTAGCGGTCGGAACGATCCAGCCAGCGATCTCCCCGCCACGGCGCAACCGCGACGCAGGCCGACGAGCGTTGTCGCCGGCTCGCGTCTTGATCTGGCAGCAGTGGCGCATTCACGCGTGCGCCTCCGCCGATCCACAGCCGCCGGTCGCGGACGACGGCGACGCCGTCTCGGGCCAATAGGGTTTGTCCGCGTCGGCAAACTCGTTGGTGCCATAACGATCATGGTACCGGACCCATTCCATCGAGAAGCCCAGGTGGTCTTCGTCGCGGCCCTTGGGCACCAGGTCAAGGATCCTGTAGGTGCCCATGAGTAGCTCGAGGCCGCGCCCGTAGGTAGAGTACGCGGTGATTTGCTGCCCGAGCAGGTCTGGGATAACCAGCCGCCGGCTGGCCAGCCCGGCTTTGCGTCAGGCACCGGCACCTTCTCGGCCACTCCCCTGGCCTGGACGCACGCCCAGTTTATCCGGCTCGCCTTCGACATCGCGGCCGGCCGCTTGCTCGAGCAACCCTCGATCGTCGCTCAGCGCTATCTTCATCGTCAGCATTAGCCAAACGCTCGAAGGGCTGAGGAAAAATAATTGGAGACCGTGATTCACCGGAAAAACTCCCTATTAGATCTAGTTGTTTTCATGTTTTTTGCCCTGCGACTTTCGACGCTGATCTCGTGACGAAAATGTAACAACTTCGTTGCTGCACTTTAGAGCGTTACAAGCGTTAAACAGGACGTGCTTGATCAAACTCGGTCGCATCAGAAGTCCTCTGCTTCCCATGGGTTAACGACAACCAGTCTCATTGCGTTGCCGAGACGGTGTCGTCGGTTCTGGGAATTGGCCGGTCAATCTGTCGATCAGTTCCCGTCAGCAAATGCGTTAGAAATTAAGAGACATATGCGTTCAACTTTTAGAATCTGTGCGGCCGGCCTCTTGGCGGCCGCTACAACTATCCAACCCGGCATCGCTTGGGGGGATAACGACAATAACGATACCGCTTATCCGATCAGTCACGTGGTGGTGATCTTTCAGGAAAACGTTTCCTTTGATCATTATTTTGCGACCTATCCGTTCGCTCTGAACCCGCCGGGCCAACCGGCTTTCTACGCCAAAAAAGGCACTCCCAGCGTCAATGGCCTGGACGAGGCTTTGCTAACAAACAATCCTAATTCACTCCAACCGCAGCGAATCGATCGCTCCCACGTAAATACCGCTGACCAGGATCATGATTATCAGGCTGAGCAACAGGCTTTTGATCATGGTCTCATGGATAAATTCGTCCAATTCACCGGCACGCCCGAGGGAGGCGGTCCTAGCAGAGTCATGGATTACTTCGACGGTAACACGGTGACCGCGTTATGGAATTATGCCCAGCATTTCGCGCTGAACGATAACTCGTATGATACGACGTTTGGTCCATCCACTCCTGGTTGCTTGAACCTGGTTTCTGGCAATACCCATGGCGTGACTCCTACCGACTTGGCAGACACGACAGTTCAGGGGACGGTAATTGGCGACGCGGATCCGACCGGTGACATTGCGTCAGCGGGTACCACCATCCAGATGTCCGGGAAGAACCTAGGGGATTTGCTGAACGCGAAGGGCATCACTTGGGGCTGGTTCGAAGGAGGTTTTGACAATCCCAGCGCATCCCATATTGGAAGTAACGGCAGCCCTAAAACCGATTACATTCCACATCACCAGCCCTTCCAGTATTATCCGCAAACTGCGAATCCAAGCCACCTTCCTCCCAGCTCCGGGGCAGCGATCGGCAAAACGGATCAAGCCAATCACCAATACGACATCACCCGCTTTTGGGCGGCACTGCATGCTCACAAATTGCCCGCTGTTTCCTTCTTGAAGGCGCCAGCCTATCAAGATGGTCACGCGGGTTATTCTGATCCGCTACTGGAACAGGAGTTTTTGGTCGCTACGATTAATGAGCTGATGAAATCACCGGAGTGGAACCATATAGCTATCATCATTGCTTATGACGACTCCGACGGCTGGTACGATCATGTGATGTCGCCGATCCTCAACCAATCTCAAACGATCTACGAAGTCTTCACCGGGTCAGGCAGCACCGGTACGAACTCACCGCTGGGCGGGTTCCAAGGTCGAGCCGGATATGGCCCGCGCCTTCCGCTCTTGGTGATTTCGCCTTTTGCCAAGCAGAACTTTGTTGATCATACTATCACCGATCAGTCCTCGATCTTACGATTCATCGAAGACAATTGGAAATTGGGAAGAATTGGAAACGGCTCTTTCGATGCGTTGGCGGGCTCACTGCTCAATACGTTTGATTTCGATCATCGGGATGAGCCCGATCGTCGTCTTTTTCTGGATGCAAACACCGGCAAGCCATACGGATTCTAAGGGCTAGCTTTTTGGTGCTTTCTCGGGGCGGCACGCTGCAAGCGTGCCGCCTTCGCCTATTCGAAGCTTATATCTGCGGCTATCACCGACGCATCGGATTAGTGTTACAAAATCGTCACGATCCGCTCCATAATTGTTTTGACCGTCGCGATTGAGCTATTAGTTCGAAGAGTCGAAACTTGGTAGCACTACTATCGCCGATGAACTTTTTCCCACATATCGTCGAACTCCGGTCGCCCTTTCAACGTTTTCACCGCCAAGGCGCCGCCTTGGTTTTCGCCGCAACGTTATTGTTTTCTGCACCTGTATTTGGTCGCAACGTGATCATTTTCGTTGCGGATGGTCTTCGCAACGGCTCAGTGAATCAGACCGACGCACCCACTTTATACGCGCTGCGTCAGCTGGGGGTCGATTTCCCGAACAGTCATGCGCTCTTCCCGACATTTACGACGCCCAACGCTTCCGCCATCGCCACCGGTCATTACCTCGGTGATACCGGCGACTTCAGTAATACCCTCTACATCGGCTTTGCCATTCCGCAGCGAATTGGAATCCAAGTCGCCAATACCGAGACACCATTTATTGAAAATGATGCGGTGCTTGGCTGCATTGACGAACACTTCCTCTGTAATTTTCTGGACGAAGAGACCTTGCTGGCGCTCGCTCGCAAGCACGGCTTCGCCACCGCTGCCATCGGAAAACTTGGTCCAACCCTGATTCAAGACATCGCCGCGGGGTGCGCAAAAGATGGTTCGGTTCCGATTCCTGAAACGGTCATTATCGATGATACGACCGGCAAGGATGGTGGTATCCCCCTTGATCCAAAAATCGCCGTCGAACTCAAAGATGCGGGACTCGAACTGATCGCTCCGGATCGTTCGAACGGGCATCCCAAAACTCGGGAAGATAACGGCAGCCCGGGCAACAGCGAAAAGCCGGGAACGTTATCGCCTAATCTGAAACAGCAGCAATTCTTCGTTGACGCCCTCACCAAAGCGGTTCTCCCCAGTTTTCTCAAATCGGGGAAATCATTCGTCGCTGTTTTTTGGAGTCGAGATCCGGATGGAACGCAACATAACCAAGGCGACAGTCTCAACCAGCTCCGACCTGGCATCAATGGCCCTACCTCGGTGGCGTCGATCAAGAATGCTGATATAAATCTTAAGCAGATTCTTGACTTCATTAATAACACCCCAGACCTGGCTGCGGAAACCGATCTATTCGTTACTTCCGATCACGGGTTCTCAACCATCAGTAAGCACGAGCTGAGTGCCGATGGAAAAGATCTGGTAAAGAGTTACGCGGCCTCGCAAACCTACAAGGACGCCACTGGACGCCAGGAAGTGCCAACCGGATTTTTACCACCGGGATTCGTAGCCATCGACCTTGCGCACTCTCTCGATCTATCGCTGTTCGATCCCGACAAGATTATAACTATCGACGGCAAAAAAAGCTATAAGCCGATAAATCCAGAATCCCCGAGCAGCGACACCTCCGAGCAGCGACCGATGTCCGGGGACGGTTTGATTGGTGGAACCGGCGCCTTGACGCCGGTTGACGCAAAAGTAGTCGTCGCCGCCAACGGCGGTTCCGATTTGATTTATTTGCCGACCAAGGATCCGCAGCTTCTCGAAAAAATTGTCGAGTTTCTCACCACCCAAGATTATGTCAGCGGACTCTTTACCGATCCAGAGTACGGCCCGATCAAAGGCGCCTTAAATCTTAGTGACATCAACTTGAAAGGGATCGGCGTGTTACCGACTCCCGCCTTGGTTGTCAATTTCCGGAGCTTTGCTGTTGAATCCACCAATCCGCTGATGAACGCGGTTACCCTCTGCGACACTGCCTTGCAAGAGGGACAAGGCATGCATGGCAGCTTCAATCGAGCGGACACGCTTAATTGCATGACCGCTTCCGGTCCGGACTTTAAGCAACACTTTGTCGATCCGGCACCAGTTAGCAATGTCGATCTCGCCAAAACATTCGCCCAAATTTTGAAGTTGGACCTTCCCGTACATGGCCGCCTCGTAGGCCGTATTTTGAGCGAAGCACTGCAAGGCGGACCCGACAAGGTCGCGTTCGAAACCAAATCGATAGAGTCGGAGCCGGCTAGCAATGGCCAAGTAACCAAGTTGAATTACCAGCTCGTCGGTAAAATAAAATACTTTGATACAGCGGGGTTTCCGGGCAGGTCGGTGGGGCTCGATGCAACGAACGGCAACGGAACGTCAATGAACAACAGCGAACGTCGGCGGCCGCTGTGGGATGCAACCAACGACAGCGCTGCTGTCACTCGTTGACGGTCGTTGGTGTTCACTGACGTTCGTTGCATCAGGAAGCTTTTGTCAGGCCACCCGAGCTGCGGACTGAGTTACGCCGCGGCAAAAACCAGCTAAAAAAGCTCGTCCTTCTACGTCCGGTTAAGAAGTACGGATTCTGTTCTCTGGGTATTCTTGAAGTTTTCATCACGAGACTCCTTCGAGTTCATTTAAACGTTTTGTTCCAATCACTTATTCGTGAAACAGAGGGTAACATGTTTTGTGCCATCGCAAGATCGACAATCGTAATCTACTCGAAATCAAGTTGTTGCGATGAATATGACTCCGAAACACGTGGCCGGATTAGTAGCGAATGATCCCGACTCTAAGACAGAAATCCCAGGGCTGGGATGCAACGAACGTCAACGAACGACAATGACAGCGGCGCTGACGTTCGTCGGTGTTCACTGACGTTCGTTGACGTTCGTTGCATCACTCCAGCTTGATCGATTCAGTCAGCGGACCAGATTTGAAATAAACGCCGCTGAAGTACGCGCGAGCGCCGAGCAAATAGCTGTCATTACGCGATTTGATTTCAACCCGCCGATCGTCCAGAATGTTAAACCTGATTTCTGCTGGCGCCTCATCTTTTGGTGGATCCGGATCTCGATAAAGGCCGGTTCCATTTTTCAAAAGAATACTGCCGCTTACCTCCCCCGTGTGCGCAGTTGGACCGCGAACCACACTTAACCGAAATTTGATTCCCCCGTCCTCTTTCTCCAAATCCAATTCGCCGCCGTACTCGTCGCGGTATACCGCATTAATGCCAGCCGGTAAGCTGTCGTCGAGTAAGCTGCGGATAAAACTGATCCGGGACATGGTAAGCTCGCGAAGACTTTGCAACCGAGCAACCTCTTCCGGCAAAGACTCGGCGTTTGCATTGATTCCGGCGCTCTGTTCAGCAAAGTAATCGCGATACGCAATCCAATCTGATTCCCGCTTCTTCAGATCGGCAAAGGAGCTGGAAGCTAATTTTTCCCTGGCCTGCCGGTAAATTTCGTTTAGCCAAGTGTCGGCCGCATCGTAACGCCGTTGTGCCCGCCGCTGCAATTCGTTGTCCGCTAACTTGCGGTACGTACCGCTAAAATCGTACTCCTTTTTTTGCGAGTCGGTTAGTCCAGAGGTCTTGACTTCCAATTGTTCGCCCTCCAGATCTCCTTCAATCACGACGCTCGCATTACTTTTCTGGTCTGGCGGTTCTTCTAGTCGATAGAGCTTTCCATCTGACTTCAACCTGCCGCCGAAATCAAAATCCTCTTCGATCGGCGATTGGGTGAAGCGAGTAAAACTGAAAATACCGCTCGCATCAGGAGAGCCGGGTGGATCAACGCTGAGTTCGGTCTCAGCGTCACGCGCAAATGTGGCCGCCTGCAGATCATTGGCACAACAGAGTCCAACCAACAGAGACCAGATGATGAAGCCACCGACTAGAAGAAACCTAATCTGGGATCTTGATTCCGCGGCTTTAATCGGAGTTGTCGGGCGTAAGCTTTGGGACACTACATCATTATACCAACCGCCTGATCGGATGACCATATTGATGCGGCACATGCACTGATCGGCGACTTTACCGCACCGAGTAGTCATAAAACGCCGGCTTCACCAGATAAAAGCCGATCGCTCAAGGTTTTAACTAGAACGTAACGGAAACGCCACATCGACCGGCTAACATTCGCAGTCTCTTAAGTCCTGGTTCTCTCACAGAGAACCGGCAACTTCCCTCGAATTATGACTATGACCACCTGCATCAAGAAATTGGTGCCCGCGGCGCTGCAAGGTGTCGCGACCACTATCCTCTCGCTAGGTATTTTCCTGGCGATCTCATCCGTCGGCCGCGCTGAAGACCACGAACGGAAACCGTTGAGAAATCTTCATGATATCAAACACATCATCGTCATTTACCAGGAGAACTGGAGTTTCGACTCGCTTTATGGTCAGTTCCCGGGGGCCGACGGCCTCGCCAATAGCTTCGACACAATCCCGCAGCTCGACGTCACGGCCGTACCCGCGTATTCCTCGCTGATCTTGCTGACGCCGTCGCCGCTCAACGGAGCGATCGACCCGCAGTTTCCCAGCGCGAATGGAAAACTGGCTCTTCCCGCAAATCCCAACCTTCCGTGGCCGCTGATTCCCTACGACTTTACGACTTACATTCCGGCCGATGGTATCACCGGTGACATCGTCCACCGCTTTTACCACGAGCAATTACAGATCGATAACGGCCGGCTCGAACCGAAGAACGGCGATCTCGACAAGTTCGTTACTTGGAGTGACAACCCCGGTCTCGTATTAAGCTACCTTGATGCGACCAACCTGCCGGAGGGCCAACTCGCGCAGGAGTACCTGCTGTGCGACGATTTCTTTCACTCTGCCTACGGTGGCTCTTTCCTTAACCATCAGTGGCTGATCGCGGCGGCGTCCCCGCCCTGGACAGCACCAATTCCAGCCGGTTGGCAGTCCAGTTACGATAAAGTCGCCAAGATCTTGAAGGACAACCAACTGACGTTCGACGGCAAGTACGCGGTCAATACCACTCAGCCCTTGCTTTCGCCGTTTTCACCGGGCACAACGATCGACAAACGCCTTTTGATCAATAACACCGATCCGAGTAAGCCGGGTTACCTGCCAAACATCGGCAACCGGTTGGACGACGCGGGAATTAATTGGAAGTGGTATTCCGGCGGCTGGGATGACGCACTGGCGAACAATAAAACGGCCAACAGCGAATTGTTCCAATTCCATCATCAACCGTTCGCCTATTATACGAAGTATGCACCGTTCCTGACCGCGCCGGCAGCTGACTATTCGGCATCTACTCCGCCGCAGCTCAACCCCGCCACCACCGGATCGAACGCGCATTTGCGAGACGAAGAAGACTTCTTCGACGACGTCGCATCGGGCAACCTGCCTCCAGTGGCTTTCATCAAGCCGATCGGCAAGAACAACGAACACCCCGGCTACGCCAATGAAGTTGCCGGCCAAAAACACGTCGCCGAACTAGTCGCTGCGGTGCGGAAAAGCAGTATCTGGGAAGACTGCGTAATAATCATCACTTACGACGAAAACGGCGGTCGTTGGGATCATGTCGTTCCGCCGGTGCGAACGGACGGCTGGGGTGTTGGAGTGCGCGTTCCAACAATCATCATCTCGCCGTTCACTAAACACGGCGGGATCGATAACACCGAATATGAGACGGTCTCGATCCTGAAACTGATTGAGCGTCGCTTCCATCTTGCCCCGCTATCTTCGCGCGACGCAGATCCGACAATTAATGATCTCACGCACGCCCTAGGCCATACGGACCGAGATCATGACAGCGAGTAGGATCTGATCAGTCAATCTAGCGCCGAAAACTTCTCCGCACACAAGAAGGCGCCCTGTCAGTTTTTGGGCGCCTTTTCATTTTAGCATTTGATCTGCTCGCCCAAAGGAGCGACTGGCTCCCGCCTTCCGTATTCTACCTTCTACTTCATCGCCGCCCAGACTCGATGGACATCATCATGATCTTCCAGTGCCTGGAGAAACTCGCCCACTTCGACGCGCTGCGAATCGCATAGCGTCGGCATCTGCTTCGCCAGATAACCGGTCTCACTCGTCACCACGGTCCAGCCTTCTTTTACCAAAGCCTGGGAAACGGCATGAGTGGTCGATCGATCGGTAATAAAACGCGCGCCGATCACCCCTTCCGGTACGCTGTCGTTTTCCAAATGGGAAAGGGGTTCCTCTTCATTGGCGCCTGCTTCAATCGCCACAGCTTCCGCGTCGATGCGCCCGGTTCGGGGCGAGTGCCGTCTGGCAGGGACGCCGTTCCGAGCTTTTTTTTGCCGCTGTCAGTCAGTTAAGAGGAAAACATCAGACATACTCAAAGAGTCGCATAAAGCCGAAATCCATGTGGAGATTCTGGTGGCAGTGAAACAAAGTTAATCCCGGATTATCCGCGCGAAAGTCGACGTCCAATCGACTGAAGCCTTTCACGAGAACGGTGTCCTTCACTATTCCGGATGTCTCTTTTCCGTGGATCTTTGCGATCTCGAAGTTGTGCCGGTGCAAATGCAACGGGTGCATGTCGTCGCTCTTGTTGACAAAGGCGAGACGATACCGGCGACCCTGCTGAATCTTAATCGGCTCGCTCTGATCGTAAGGTTGCCCGTTGATCATCCAGATGTTGAATCCGCCTTTGCCTCCGTTGGTTTTTCCAATCTCCATTGGGATCACTTCATCAGGCTCTACCGCCGGTTTGGATTCGCCAAACAGGAGGTAATTCCAGTCTGATTTGCCGGGGGAATGCCACTGCGGTTTACCTTTCCGCCCCGCGTACTCCACGACGATCCCCATCCCGCGATTACGATCTTCGTCCATGGGAGTACCGAGGATCCAAACGCCCGGATTCTTCATCTCCACGATCGAGTCAACGCGTTCCGCAGATCCGAGCTGGAGCACTTTGACCTTATTCGGACGAGGCACCGGATTACCGTCCAGCGCGACGACGTGAAATTCGTGACCCGGCAAAGCCAATTCGATCGTCTCGGTGGCGCTGGCGTTAAGGATACGAAACATGACTCGCTGACCTTCCTTAACGCGGATTGGATCCCCGTACCCCAGGCATCGGCCATTGATCGTAAAGGTTCGGTAACCGATTTCCCAGCCGTTGGATTTCTGAGTCTTATCGGCATTTACTTCGGCTTCCAGAGCTGGGTCCTCTGGTTTGCCCTCCTCCTCTTCCATCTCGCTGGCGGTGTAGAAAGGGTCAAACTCGTGTGTGGCTAGAAACACTTCCTGATCATAGCTTCCGGAATCTTGATTCGCCTCGACGTAGACGATTCCGAACTGTCCCGTATACAACCCACCGTAGAGATTGCTTCCAGGCATCACATGCGTATGCACCCAGCGAATCCCGGCCGGCCGCGGAGTGAATTGATAACTCACTTGCCTACGAGGGGGCACAACGATGCTCTTCTCTTCGCCGGCACCATCGACTTCCGACGGGATGAATTGGCCATGCCAATGGACAAACTCGGGGGTGTCAGTGTCGTTAAAGACCTGCACCGAAACTGGTTGCCCTTCTCGTAACCGGATCAGCGGTCCTGGCACTTGGCCATTGTAGCCAATTGTACTGATGGTCTTGTCCTTAGTGACGTCGACTAGCACGGGCCCAATTCGCAAACTCACTTCCGCCGGTCCGGTCTTGACCTGAGGCGTTGATGTCGCAGACGCCATTTGCATCTGCATCGAACTCTGCGCTCTGATAGAGGCTGGAAGCATTAAACCGCCTCCGGCCAAGGCGCTAGTCAACAAAAATTGCCGTCGGGAAAAATGATTCTCGTCCTGATGTCTCATAGTTGGCAAAGCCTCTGTTTTTGCGGCTTTTTAGATGCCGTTCAGGCCTAAGACAGGCTCACAGATCCTGCCTTCGCCGGATCTGTTTCGCCCTACCCACTCCTGGGTCCTGGCTCCTGACTCCTGAATTCCGTGTTCCGTATTCTATCCCTTACTTCATCGCCGCCCAGACTCGATGGACATCATCATGATCTTCCAGTGCCTGGAGAAACTCGCCCACTTCTGTCCGCTGGGGTTCGGAAAGCTCCGGAAACTGCTTGGCCAGATAACCAGTCTCGCTGGTGACCACGGACCAGCCTTCTTTTGCTAATGCCTGGGAAACCGCATGAGTGGTCGATCGATCGGTAATAAAACGCGCGCCAGTCACCCCTTCCGGTACGCTGTCGTTTTCCAATTGGGAAAGGGGTTCCACTTCGTTAGCACCCGCTTCAATGGCCGCGGCTTCCACGTCAATGTTGTCTCCGGGATGAAAGGCCTCGACCAGCCCAAGGTGATCGAACAGAAATTTATTGCTGCCAGGCGATCCCAGCTGGCCTGACTTAAAGAGTGAGCGAATCTCCGGCGCAGTTCGGTTCTGGTTATCGGTCAGTACTTCGACGATCACCGGGACTTTGTGGGGTGCGTAACCCTCGAAGATGACGGAGTGCAGAATGAGTTTCTCATCACCGACTCCCGCTCCCTTCTTAATCGCCCGCTCGATTACATCGCGAGTAACACTCGCCTTTCTGGCCTTTTCTATGACCATCGCGAGCCGAGCATTTCCGGCGGGATCAGGGCCACCCAATTTGGCGGCCACCATGATTTCTTTGACCAGTTTACCGACGACCTGACCCTTTTTTAGGTGAGCTACTTCCCGTTTTGCTTGGAGCCACTGACGTCCCATAAAATCTAATTTTAAACCACGAATAGACGCGAATACACACGAATAACCGGTCTTTAATTCGTGTCCATTCGTGGTTTAATCGCTAACCGCGGGCTATCATTAGCGGCTTCCAGCAGGAACATAAACGTTTCAAGTTGCCCGGCCGTCCTCTCATCGAACTCGCCTTCCAGTACGACAACCACCTTCCTCAGCCACTCATAACGGACATCCTCGGTGCCGAAAACTAGCGTGAGGTTCGTTTGATACTTTTCAGAGCTGCGAAAGCTATAACCTCTGCCATTGAATCGGATTCGGGCTCCGTCCTGCGTTTCGATGAACCCCGCGGGATTGATGGTGCAAAGAGGGAGGCGCTCGGGCACTGACTGGCCGCTCCGCACCAGGGGATAAAGGCAGTTCCCGGACCATAGTGACCAACGAACTGTTCCGCGAAGCCGATCACCTGTCGCCGTTCCATCGCCACTTCCGATGTAAACACCTTCGTGTCCTTCGCCAACGACAACAGCGTCCGATTGCGACTACGATCTGTACTGGAGATCGGCCTGGAAAAGCGGCTCGAGTTATTCAGCAGCACAACCGGGCCGATTTTCATCCTGCATCGGCGGACATTTTACCGAACCGTAAGAGCAAAAAACGCAGCAGTCGCCAAGCTTAGGGCGCAGCAGCGTTTTGCAGTTAGAGCATTCGTAGAAAAATTGGCATGCGTCGGTCGGCATTGTTTCTCGCTGAGCGAAGCCGCAAACCGGGCACGCTAGCACGGATTCAAGAAGAACTTCGCTCATACCCGATTCAGTTATGGACGGTGGAAGGATAGCCCGCATCTGCAGTCGCTTTGGCCAGTGCAGCGGGACTCGCTTTATCAGGATCAAACGAAATGCTCGCGGTTTTCTTATCGAAGTCGACTTTTGCGTCCGTTACCCCGGGCACTTTTTCTAGTGCTTTCTTAACTGTGATCGGACAAACCGCACAGGTCATATTTTGTACATCGAGAGTGACGGTTTGCAAGGTTCCAGCAGATAGGGTGAAAGGGAGTACGACGAGGGTACCGAGTAAGACAAAACGATTCATTAGGATTTTTTAATTAATAAAACAGCGGGGCAAACCAGGGTACAGCGATTAGGCCAAGGAGTAGGATCGTAACGATCCAGAATCCCAAACGTTGGCGATTTAGAGTGCGGGGACTCGCGCAGGCAGATCCAGGTGAACAGACCGGGCGCGCCAAATAGAGGCGGTGAAAGGCAAACGCAAGGAACAGCAGCGTGAGCCCGATGAAAATCGGACGGTAAGGTTCGAGTGCGGTCAGAGAGCCTATCCATGCGCCACTTACCCCGAGAGCAAGCAAAACAAGGGGACCTAGGCAGCAGGCTGATGCGCCGATTGCCGTCAACATCCCAGCAACCAGAAACCCGATTCCGTTCTGGGTAGTAGATTTTCTCTGTGTAAACATTGAAACTTCCGTTCAGCTTTGAACAGCCGATTTTGGAGAGCAGCAGTCCGGCGCTGTTTTTTCGGTTTTCGTTTCTTGGTCGTCGGGTTTTGGCCGGATCCCCTTGGCGACTGCTTCTTGGAAGGCGACGACCTCTTTTTCGTCGAGATTCTCGTGCGCGATTGTCGACAGTTCTTCAACGAGTTGTTCTCTTTTGCATTTTGGATCTGAGTTGTTAGAGCTGCCAATAAATCGGCGTTCGAAAACATTGGCCACACTAGCCTCGAGCGTTTTGGCTTTCTCCTGCGCTAGTGGAATCTTAGCCTGAATGCGATGCAGCAGTCTCGCGGCAATCGCCCTAGCTTCCCGTCTGCTGAGACTATCCACCTCGGCACCCCGATACCAGTCCTTTCCCGAAACGAAACTTTCTAATTGGACCGCACGAGTTTCGGCCTCTAATTCGGTTCCCGTCGCTCCGTTCTTTCCCAAGATTGTTTGAATCGCCTTGGACCGGGAATCGCTGGTAGAGCCATCCGTCCCAACGACGGCTAACACCGTTCCGGTGTCGTTGAGCCAAGCTCCCGTGATGATGGGTTCACGCTCGAGCTCCAGCAGAATTGGCTTGGAACGGCTGCCACAACCGATCTCAGGCGCTGCTTCGCATCGTAAAGGTACTTCGAACAGACTAACGCGATCCGTCTTCGCCGCAATCTTGGTATCTTCGGCGAAGGCGAATGACGTGCCGAGCAAACTTAAAACGCCAGCAGTTACCATCGTTCGTTTCATAGGATGAATTTCTTCGACAACCCATCCTACGCTCCGTACCTAGGTACGGTGTCAACGGCTATCTTGATTCAGTGAGCGATTCGATGACCGGACACGGCTGGTAGCCTTTGCGTTTTACGCATTGTTCGAGAGTCTTAGTCAGGACTGATTCGATCCGTCGAAGCTGGCCGAGTTTTTCCTGAACCAGGTTCAGCTTTTCCGCGGCAAGTTTTTGAACCTGCTCGCAATCGGAACTCGAGAGCTCCAGCAACGCGCAGATATCGTCAAGCGAGAATCCCAGGTGCTGGGCGCGACGGATGAAACGCACTCTTTGCAAATCTTCAGTGCCGTAGGAGCGTATCCCTCCGTAGGGCTTCTGCGGAAGCTCGAGCAGACCGATCCGTTGATAATATCGGATAGTCTCGACGCTCACACCGACCGATCTCGCAAGTTCGCCAATTCGCATGCTTAGTGGTGCAGGGTCTCAGTATCTTATTTGTTTCACATCGTCGGAAAGCATTTTTTCCCACGATAATCGCAAAGAATCTTCAATACTTCAGGAGCCGAAAGGTGCCGGTTTTCATTAAGATTAGGATCCCTAGCCCAATCAGCACGAAAGGCACCACGCGGTGGGCATGATGGCGAATCGGCGCGCCTAGAGCCCTATGACTCACGAGCCAGTGAGCGGCGAGACACCAGAGACCCGTCATCAACGCGAACACGATCACCAATACGGACACCTCATGACCGTTCCGGGTGGCAAAAAGAGCGGTATAGACTGCGATGTTATCGCCGCCGTTCGCCATCGTCACCGCCGCTACTGCCAAGCTTTTGCTGAGTGCTCCGATGCTGGAAACGGGTTGCGAATCCTCTTCCTTGTTCTCCTTTCCGCGCCATAGGTTGGACAGCTTTTTGGCTCCAATCCCAATCGGAATAAGGCCTAGCAGACCGATGTACGCCGGTGGAATCACGAGGGAAATCAGCGCGGCGATCGCACTCACTGCACAAAGTGCACTAACACCGGCATACTGGCCAATAACGACATCGCGTACGCGGAAATTTTTATCGGCCAGGAAGCCAACCAGGACGAACGCGTCGTCGATATTCGTCGACGCGAAGACGATGACAGCGAGTCCGATGAGGCTAAGACCTGATTCCATTTGCTATGGGACTAGCACTCGGATCACGCAAAAGGGCTGCTTGCGTTGCCGACTTCTTGGCTTTGCCGAAGGACGGAGGCCCGATTTGCGGGCGGTTTCACCGATACTCATTCCGGACATAGAAAAATCTCTCTCGACTTAAAGTCGACTTCAACTGCTACGGCGCTACGCCGAAGTGCAGGGGCAACAGAATGGGTTCCCACACAAGAACATTCAGGGGAGAATTTAAGTGATAAGCTAATCGAATTTGTAGCTATTGTGCCGAAGGGAAAATCCGGCGACGCCGAGCACGAAATTTCATCCCATTAACCACCAAGCGAGCCGATCGAACAAATCCTCCGAATCAGGTGGACTACGCTGTGCATCCTCCTGAGCTTCCTCTCGACCTAAATTCTCCAGCACAAACATTATACGTAGAATCCTGCAGGTAACGGGTTACCCGGTCTCAACCTCGAACAACCGCGCGCACCCGCTGTAGTCCAGTCGCTCCCTGCGGCACCGTCCCGCGTTCCTCCGAAATCTGCGGCGCGCCGGTTCCGTCAGTGGCACGGACCGCGACCACGTATTCTCCGGGAGCGCCGGGTCGCCACTGATAACTCCACGTACTCCAAGAGATCTTCGTCCCTGTTTCGACGATGGTTGTCTCCTGCCAACTCTTTTCCCGGTCGAAGCTCAGCTCCACTTTTTGGATGCCGCGATCCCCGCCAAAAGCAATGCCGCGTAGCTCTGCTGATTGACCCACCCTGATTTCCTGCGTGAACTTTCCGTCCGTGACTTCTGGGGCGTCGATTCTCGATGTCGTCGGCACCACGAAGTTCGGACCCCAACCCTGTTCCTTATAGAAGCCGCAGCCGTGTGTTTTTTTCAGCCGCGGGTCATTGGCCGTGAGCAGCTCGATCTTAGTCAACCATTTCGGGTTCTTCTCGCCGTAGAGACCAGGTACAATCAGGCGGAGCGGAAAGCCATGAATGTGTGGGATTGGTCCGCCATTCATTTCATGGACGAGCAGCGTGGTGGGCTCGAACGCTTTCGCGATCGGGAAAGTCTCGTAGTAACCGTCGGCAGCGTGAAAGAGAAGAGCATCCAACCCCGACTTCGGCTTTGCCGCATTCAAAATAGTCGGTAACGGAACTCCTTTCCAGCGGGAGTTACTGATGAGGCCGCCACCTACCGGATTGCTAATGCAACATAGTGTCGTGAGTTGTTCGGTAGCAGGTAAGTTTGTCAATTCGGCGAACGAGTAGGTACGGGGTTCGTCCACCGCTCCGGCGATTTCCAAGCGCCAGATGTTTCGCACCACATTTGGATCCACCAGGTTCTTGGTGACGCTGTAGAAATCCTCGTTCGGTGTGATGAACTCGACTTCCGGGCCGGCATAGGCGTTGCCATCGTAGTCGATAGTGCTGGTACGACGGAGGCGACGGAACAGACCACCAAATGCGGCAGCCCCTAAAGCGGCCACCGCCAGGTGAATGAAGGCGCGACGGCTTTTTCGCCCCGCCAACAGAGTAGACGCACTTTCCTGGGCAAACTGCGAGCGATGCGTCAGGTATCCGTACAGAACCAGGATCGCGGCGGCGCAGATGCTGAAATCAATTAGCAACCCGAGGCTGGTCAGAAAAGGTGCAATCGCCGAGGGCACGCCGAAATATTGAGTACCCAAGGTCGGCCACAGCAAAATCAGGAAACCGATCCAAACGACTAAGAGACCGCCGAACACCAATTTCCACCCAAGCGGATCGATCCAGCGTCTTTGGCTATCATTCCGGCGCCGCTGAACAGCTTCCAGGATGATAGCATACACTAACCCTGCAAAGGCGGCCGCCAAAAGTTGCCCACTCAGGGACGCGACGACTCCTGCGATTTTCAAAGGGACGTAGCCCCCGAATCGATTAATCTGTTCAATGAAGAAGTCGACTGTGACCAGGGGGAACGACCGGTCGAAAATCAGTTCGGTGGAACTCGGTGAACCAAGGTACGTCCGCAGAAAAGCCGCGCTCGCTAGCATGAGAATTCCGCCGGTCAGACCGGCAAAGAAACCACCCAAGGCCACTTTCCAGAGAGGAATCTGCGCTGTTCGCATTGTGGGTTAAATGATGTGCTCTGGGCGGATCTTATTCCAAGAAAAGCACCCCTGACAGCAGGCTTCGGATTCGTCGAAAGATTTCTCTCACGGGTTTACCTGGCCGGCTTCGCTGTGAAAGCAACCCGGAGGAAGGTGGAAGCGATGCGGACGCCGGCTAAAAGGGTGCCGCGGACCGTGCCGGATACCTTGGAAACTCCTCCCTGGCGCCGCCGATGATTCACCGGGATCTCCTGGATCCGCACCTTGGCTCGCGCCACCAACATCTGCATTTCCAAGTTCCAGCCGTACGTTTGCTCCCGCATGGGAAGCGCCTCCAGAACCGATCGGCGAATTGCTCGGAACGGCGACATGTCGGTGAATTTGACACCATACCAGGCTTGCAACATCCAACCGGCCAAGCGCCCGGCGAACATTTGTTGAAAGGTTAAACTGCCTGGTTCGCGTTCGCCCCGGATGCGTGAGCCAATAACAAAATCATATTTGTTCCGAAGAATCGGCGTAACCAATGCCTCCAGAAACTCGGGGCAATCGCTGCCGTCCCCATCGATGAATACGATGATATCAGCGCCGGCCGCGATTGCCGCGTGCATCCCGGCGCGGCAGGCCCGCCCATAACCGCGGGCCGGCTGCGCCACCACCAGTGCTCCAGCCTCTTCGGCTCGCTTCGCTGTGTCGTCGGTACTGCCATTGTCGACGACAATGACCCGATCGACGAGTGCCGGAATAGAACGCACCACTTCGCCGATGATTTCGCCTTCGTTCAAGGCCGGAATGACCACCGCGACCATCAGCTTCTCTGCACCCGTTGCAGAATCCCTTTCTGCCGGAGAATCGGCTCGGCTGCGGCAAAGTAATCGCGAACGCTGCCCTGTGTTTTGATCCATGCCAGATACCGCGCAACACCTTCTTCCAGGCTGACTCGCGGGGCGTACCCCGCTGCCCTGATCAGTTTCGTATCGGAGATCAGATGCCGTATTTCTCCCGGTCGAAATTCTCCGTTGAGAATGGCTGCACGCTGAATCTGTAACGCTTCGGAGACCAGTTCGGCCACTCGCCTAATCGAAACACCGCGGCCACTGCCAACGTTGACCGCTTTTCCGTCCAATGCGTCCGAGGTACCGGCTAGAAGGTTGGCTCGCGCGATGTCTTCCACAAAGCTGAAATCCCGGGTCTGTTCGCCGTCTTCATAGATCACCGGCGGCAAGTCGTTCAGCAACCGAGTACAAAAGATCGCAATCACGCCGGTATAAGGATTGAAGATCGATTGTCGCGGCCCAAACGTGCAGGAGTAGCGCAAGGCAACTGTCGGAATGCCGGTCTGACGTCCCCAGGAGAGCACCAATTTCTCCTGGTCAACCTTCGTAATCGCATAAACAGTCTCGCCGCCGAGCGGAGCGTTCTCCGGGGTCGGAACCGACCGCGTCGGCTTCTGGCAAAACGGGCACCGAACCGAAAAGTCACCGCGCCGAAGCTGCTCGACCGGTCTCAACCCGGGAAACACCAGGCCATGTTGAGGGCATTCTCCCGCACCTTCCGGATAAACCACCTGCGAAGAAGCTACGATGATCTTTCTGATTCCGAGATTTTTCTCTCGAACAATTTCGAGCAGCTGCGCCGTTGCGAGACTATTTACTGCCACATACTTTGAGATTTCCGGCATGTAACCGCCGTAAGCTGCTTCGTGAAACACCACGTCGATTCCAGCCAGCGCCGACTCGACGACTTCTCGATCACGAATGTCGCCCTCCACGAATTCTGTTCCGTTCTGGATGGCGGCTTGCAACCAAGGTGGCTTGCCATCCCGATGAGTTTGCACTTCGAGGTTGTCGAGAACGCGAACAGACCAACCTTGCGCCTGCAGCAGGTCGACGATGTGCGAACCAATGAGTCCAGCACCCCCGGTGACGAGTGCCCGTTTTTTTTGAGGGGATAGTGACATGAATTGTCCGTTAACTCCTCGTCACTGTGCTCGAACCGCGTTTGCGCATTATCCACATCAGAACAAGGAGAGCAAAAAACGGAAGAAATACCCGAGACTGGAATCGAAAGAGGTCGTCCGCCGATTGATCGAAGAGTGAGCGGTAAAGAGGCCAAGTGATCAATGTCAGGGCAAGCGCGGCGGAATTGGGAACGAAACAAAGGAAAAGAACTAACCAGCTATAGTACCAAGGATAATACGAAGAGAGCAGGGTCGAAAACGTGAGCGCGAGCATAAATGCAGAAAAGATCCACTGTCCTTGAGTTTCGCTGTTTTCGCTTCGGAAAGGGGGCTGTCGATAAAATGCCCAAATGGCGATCGCACCGAGAACGGCCAACGCCATCGACGTGAAGATGGCCGGCGGTAAATCGTGCACGACTCCGCACCATCCTAATATGTAATCGATCAGGACTAGCAGATAGTAGCGCCCGCCGCTCTGTAGCCCTTCTTCTTTGGCGTATTGCGGCAGGAACCCAAGAACACCAGTGCCTGCACCAAGCACATAAGGAAGATAGCAAACGACGAGGGTGATCGTGAAAGCGATTGGCAATTTCTTATCCCATTTCTTGTAGATCGCTGGTAGCAGAATAACAGGAATGAATTTGACTAACGTTGCGGCGCCAAGCGCAAATCCGGCGATCCCAAATTTCTGATGCGCGCGCGCGAACAGGGCAAGGGCGATGAAGCAGATCATGAGCGCATCGATATGTCCCGAACCACCAAATTCAAAGATTGGTAGCGGGTGCCACGCATAGGCGATCACTCGTTCCGCTGGCTGACCGATCGCTCTCAGAGTGGCCGCCACCAATCCCACCGTCACAAGATCTATCAGCACGAGCACGCCTTTGAATCCGGGAATGCTCTGGGTCACCCGCGTCACAATGAAGAAGAAGAATTGCGCTAAAGGTGGGTAGATCGTGTGTGCATATTCTTTGCGGTTAATGTTTGGATAAATGGAATCGTCCCGCAGCCCGGCAAGCTGAGGATCAACCGGCAAATGGAGATACGGATTGATGCCTGCTCCCTGCAGCCGTCCATCCCAGATATAGCGATAAATATCGGTTGAGAGCCGGGGAGGATCGAGTGGCACGAGGATCAACCGAAACAACGCGCCTCCGATTAGAATGATCAAGAGAGCGCTTCGTGGAAATCTCTTGCGCTGGAACGTCCACCAGACCGCAAAAACAAAGGGAATTCCAGAAATCGAAAGCAAGAAGACCACTGCATAGAAGCGGTTGTGACGATGTGCCCCAAAAGTATACAGCTCGATGATTAACAGCAGAGCCCCGAGTCCGATAAGCGTCACTAGCGATTGCTTCTCGGTCGACTGCCGGATTGGTTGATTGCAAGAGATCAACCCTTCACTCATATCGTTTCCGGCGAAGTGGGCGCCTGAGCCCAGATTCGGTCGGCACCTTCTCGTGCCAAAATTTGGCGTAAGAATTCCTTGGTATGTAGAGCAGGTGAGCCTTGTGGTACTGCCTCACTTGTCCGCTCTGGGAATAGCTCAGACAGCAGGCGATTCAGCGTGAGCCGATCGTCCACGTCGTACCAAGCAGGCAGCGTGATGGCCGGCAAATTGATCTCTTTCGATCTTTCGACGGTCTCGCCATAAACCCGGTCTGTGCTCCAGGTGATGTTTTCAAAAAGCCTCTGGTGTGCGCGGCGCAACCCTAAGGCGTAATAGCCCCCATCCAAACAGGGTCCGATGACCATTCGATCTTTAGGCTCTTTGAGAAAGGTTGCCAAGTCTTGCAAATAATGAAACGGAAGCGTGGGACTATCGGAGTCCACCAAGCAGACCGCAGCAAAACCGACGGAGAATAGGTCTCGGGTTGCGCCTAATAAACGAATGCCAAAACCGCCTTCACGCTGAGCGATCATTTTGAATCCTAGTGGCAAAAGCTCCTCAAGATTAGCCTCGGACCCTACCGGCGTGTAAATCGCAACACCCACCACGAAAGGATCTTCCTGGCTTAAGGCCTCGATTGTTGCGCTAGTGTCTTTTATGAAGGAACAGCTGATACTTGCTGCTTCTTCTGGCGACAACGGAGGAGATAAGCGGGTTTTCGAAAAGCCGTTTCGGGGCGTTTTGATCATAATGCCCATCGCGCATTTGTCCGTTACGGCGGGATTCTGGCGGGCTGAAGTCAGTATCTCAAGTTTCATCGTGTGCGTACATAGAGAACGTATCTCGGTGAGCTTGCGACGCGCTGCCCCGGTATTTTCTTTGAGAGCGATTGTGAGGATTTGCTATTTCCCGGATCTTCAGACTCCAACGATCAGATGAGAGCTCGGGCCATTCTCAGACAGCACCGACCAAACTCCTTTCAAAAGTTGGCGATTTCAATGCCTGCCCTTTTTTTCGGGTTTGGGGACGTACTCTTGTGCTTTTCTCCAACCCCCTTCCCTGATTTGCTAACAGCCATGGTCGCCGGTTGCTGGCTCTCGTTATTCTTGAAGTAGGCTCCAGGAATCGGTAGCCCATGTTTCGTGAAAATATCCGGTGTTTCAGCCTAGCAGGGCAAAACCAAAAACGCTCCTGAAGCGAGTGCCGCCAATCCAAATTGAACGATAGTTTTCGTTTGTATGTTTCTTTGTGAGCGTGCTCTGCGTCCACATAGATTTAAACCTAGCGATCAAAACCCTTAAGAAAAGTGAATGTTCGGGCTTTGGTTGCGAATGCGAGGGCGGGAGTTTAAGAAACTCCGGCCCTCTCACACAACTGCCTCAGCTGTTCGAGAGAGAGACAGCTAAGGCCTCATCACTAAATTTGAGGCGGTTTGCTTCCGTCAGTTGCGCAGCCTCCCTTGCCTTTACAAGAGTTCTTGCCCTTGCAACCAGCGTCGCTGGTTTTGCAGCCGCCCTGGCCCTTACAATCGTTTTGGCCTTTGCACGCGTGCTTGCCCTTTTCCGCGTCAGCCATCGTTTGGAGGGAGACGCCAGGATTACCCGATGTACTCGCTGCATAGGCACGCACGGCGATGGACCCAGTTAGGAGGCCGGCAACGGCAGCGCCGGCAATTACTGCCTTGGATGGTCTAATCATAATATTAACTTTTTCTTTCTATGGTTGTTATTTGCTTTTCTTGGTGAACGTGCGGCGGTGCGACAAATCATGTCTATAGGTTGTTTTCCCATTTCAACCATGCACCTGACCTTTTCAGAAGGAGTTTGTATCTCTGTGTTTTATTCCGCCGCACAGATCTATTTTACGGGCGAGCCCTCATCACAACGTACTGGAGGGAAAGAGGGCCTGCTCAGAGGGTGCCGTACGATCGACTAACCGAGGAGTCAGGCCACTTTCGTGCAGGCTATGAAAGCGGGGATGAAATCCATTTGTTCTTCTATCGCAAAAGAACTATCTCCCCGGCCGCCACCGGCTTAGATCAAGCGGAAATCCGCCTACTGTTTCACGCTCACCGGAATCTCAACCTGTCCTTCACCGGCCGGACCTTTCCACGAAAGTTTCACCACCCAGTCACCTCCCATCTGAGGTTGAAGCTTCACTCGATAAACTCCCGGTGCACTGGTTTTGGTCACGTCACTTCCCGAATTCATGACCATGCCCGGCATATTCATCATGAGATCGGTCTTCACCTCACCGACATCTTTGGGTTGACCCTTAGCATCGGTGAACCGAACTAACACTTCGCTTTGTCCATTGTGCAGGTCGCCAAACAGACTCACCGTTAGTTCGCCGACTGTGCGGGTTGCGATTGGTTCGCCTTGGATTTGAGCAGTACTCGGAGAACGAGAACTCCACCAGTTCCAAGCAGCAAATCCGCCGGCGAACAGAGCGGCCGCGACCAACGCGACAATCAGGAAACGCATCAACCCTTTGAATGTCATTCCTCGTCTTTGGCTGGTACTAATCAGCGGACCACTCTCGATCTGTCCACCCGATGGCAGCTCGCGCTTCCGCCAGATCACATAGATGACCGGGTAAAGTACCAGATTCAGGATTGCTGAGGTGATCACCCCACCGATCATCGGTGTCGCGATGCGTTTCATCACATCCGCTCCCGCCTGCAGGGCCGGAGACCACATGATCGGTAGAAGGCCGAATAGGATGGCGCAGACC
>Ga0209526_10000662_pt1 | contig 22540 bp, 27 predicted proteins | sample JacPinW_OM2H0_M1_FD_188566 | JGI IMG/M metagenome (GOLD analysis project Ga0209526, IMG submission 188566) | Forest soil microbial communities from Algoma, Ontario, Canada - Jack Pine, Ontario site 1_JW_OM2H0_M1 (SPAdes) (version 2) | ecosystem: Environmental > Terrestrial > Soil > Boreal... | reverse complement strand
CCTTTCGTGCTGGCGAAACTGAAGCGTCAGCAAGCCTGTCGTTTGCGACGCTGCTGGCGACCTTGGTTACGTCGGAAACATTTCCCCCAATACCTCTAACTGTGGTCTTCAGAGGATCCGTAAGGGCGGCGTTGCAACGCGTTAAGCTTTATTCGATCCCCCAATTCGATCCGCCAAAAACTTTTAGAAGAATTTCGCCCCGATGAAGCTGACTTTTGCTGCGGCGCTGGAGTCCGCTTCAGGCACGTTTGCTACGTTTTACGGTCCCGGAATGGAGTCCGATTACGAATGTGGAGCGGGACTAAGCGGTCGCAGGCCGCCTACGAGAGTGTCTCACTCGCGACGGGCATGCCATAGCGCCAAATTGTGGCCGCGCTGCTCCAACCCGCCGCTCACCGGCGTTTGGCTTGTCATCCACTCGCACGCTTCCAAAGTGCCGGCTTGACCGGATATGATGCCTCATCCTGAGCCTGTTGGGGCGTCTATGAGAGTTGGACAGGCGTTTCTCGCAATCGCGTTGGTTGTCGCCGCGACAGTGCAGGCGCGCGCCTTCGCGCCGGATGGTTGCGAGCAGCAGTGCAAGCAATATCCGGCCAAATGGAACGAGACCTCGGCCGAGAAGACGCTGTTTACCTGCGAGTCGCAGCAGGGCCGTTTCTTCGTCAAGATCGGAGCAACCGACGCCGCCGGCCGGACCTTGATGAGCCTTGTGCCGTTTTCGCGCACCAATGCAGGGTTGAAGGTAGAAACCGGGCAGGACGCGCTGCGCATCTGGCTCGACAAGGAGCAGACCCGCCGGCTGCGCGACGGCAAATACTTTGCGAGCATCGTGCGCAAGGAAGACTCGTGCTGGATCCGCGGCAACATCGGTGAAGACGTCGTGTTTCTGATGGACAACGCCAATCCGCCTGAAGACAATCCGGGAGCGGCGGGCTTGTTCTACAACAAGGCGCCGCGTTTTTCCGTGCTCGGCGATGGCTACGTGAATTGTGAGCCGTTCAAATAGAGGCCTACCCCTTCACCGCACCCGCCGTCAGCCCATGGATCAAATGGCGCTGCAAAAAACTGAACAGCACTGCTACCGGCACCGTGCTCAAGATGACGCCGGCCGATAGCGGGCCCCACTGCACTTCGTACTGGCCGACCATGTAGAGCAACCCGGCGGACAGCGTGCGCATGCTGGTCTCGGTGGTGAAGGAGATCGCGAACAGGAGTTCGCTCCAGGAGACGACGAAGGCGAAAATCGCGGTTGCGGCGATGCCGGGGGCTGCGAGCGGCAACACGATGCGGCACAGCGCTGTGAAATGATTGCAGCCGTCGATCATCGCGCTTTCCTCGAGGTCGCGCGGGATCGAAGAGAAATAACCGACCATCATCCAGACCGTGAACGGCACCGTGAACGAGAAATTCGAATAGATCAACGCCTGGTAGGTATCGATCAGGCCGAGCGCGCGCCATTGCGTGAGCAGCGGGGCGATCAAGAGAACGCTCGGAAACATTTGTGTCGCGAGAAAGATCAGCAGCAGCGCGTCCCGGCCCGCGAAACGAAAGCGGGCGATGGCGTAGCCGGCAAGCACCGACACGATGGTGGTTAAGACCATCGTGACCGAACACACCCACAGGCTATTGAGAAAGAATCGCGAAAACGGCGTGACCGGCGAGGTCCAGGCATCGATGTAATTTGCGAACGTGGGATGCACCGGCAAATACTGCAGCGGCGTCGCGTAGAGTTCCTGGCGATCTTTCAGCGATGTGAGCAACATCCAGAGGAACGGCCCGAGCGCGAAAGCGGTCAGCAGCACGAGGCCGATCCAGACTACCGGGCCGCCCAATAGTCGCTCGGCAAGATCGCTCGGGGTGCGACGGCGTGCCATCAGGTTTCCTCGACGCCTTTTGTGACACGCAGGTAGAGCGCCGTGAAGGTCAGCATCACCAGCAGCAGGACGACCGAGAGCGCGCCGGCGTAACCGAAGTCGAGGCTCGAATAGGCCTGCAGCAGGGTATAGGTCGAGGTGATCTGGGTGGCATTGGCCGGGCCGCCGCCGGTCATGACGAAAATCAGGTCGGCATAGTTGAAGGTCCAGATGATCCGCGTCGCGGTGGCAACCACGATGATGGGCCGCAGCAACGGCAAGGTGATGTGCCAGAAGCGCGCGAGCACGCCGGCGCCATCGACATGGGCGGCCTCGTAAAGCTCGTCCGGCACGGCCTGCAATCCCGCCAGCAGCATGATGGCGAAGAACGGGATGCCGCGCCAGACATTGGTGAAGACGACCGCCGCCATCGCCAGATCCGGTGAGGACAGCCAGGCGACGCGCTCGTGCATCCAGCCCAGTCGGATCAAGAGATCGTTGATGACGCCGTAGTTCGGCTGATAGAGCCACTCCCAGATCAGTCCCACCACGACGCCGGGGATGATCCACGGCAGCAGCGTGAGCGTGCGCACCAGAGCGCGGCCCCTGAAGGCGTTCTGCAGCAACAGTGCTGCCGCAAATCCGAACAGGAATTGCAGGATGACCGAACCGAATACCCAGACCACGGAATTCCACAGCGTCAGCCAGAACACCGGATCCTGAACCAGGCGGACGTAATTGCCGAGACCGATGAAGCGGTAGTCCTGCGGCTTGTACAAGATATCCGCATAGAGGCTCATCTTGATCGCAAGCACGATCGGCACCACGACGGTCGCGAGCATGCACAAAGCCGCCGGCACCAGATATAGATAGCCGATCAAAAGCTTGCGCACCCGCCACGAAATCAATCGGCGGGTGCGGGGCCTTGCGAGGGAAAGCGTGGTCATGATGGTTCCTGATCCGGGCTGCGTAGTAACACCGTCATTCCGGGATGGTCCAAAGGACCAGACCCGGAATCTCGAGATTCTCCGATGTGCAATTGCATATCGTAGTTCGATGCCTTCGCATCGCCCGGAATGACCGTGCGCTTACGACATTTCCTTCTTCAGGATTTCGGCGAAGCGGTCGAGGCAGTCCTTGGCCGGGATTTTTCCTAGCATCGCCTGCTGGATCAGCGGCACGCCATCAGAGTCGATCCTGCCGCCCCAGCCGGGATAGGCGAGATACGGGCTGACGATGCCGATCGGGAAAGAATTGACAAAACCGACCAGCGCCGGGTCCTTGGCGAATTCCGGCTTCTCGAGGATCGACTTGCGCGCCGGCAACAGGCCGAGCGCCGAGCAGTATTTCAGGCTCGGCTCGTCGTCGAGCATGAAGCTCATGAATTGCCAGGCGCCTTCCTTGTTCCTGGCGCCCTTGAACATCGTGAGGGTTTCGGAGAACCAGAACGAGGCGCGCTTGCTCGCAGGACCGATCGGCAGCGGCAGGGTTGCAAATTTGTCGGCGCCGACGTTCTTCTTCTGCTGGCCGCTGGAGCCGGAATTGTGCTGGTACATGCTGGTGACGCCGCGTCCAAAGGTTTCGACGATTTCAACAAAACCGTCGGTCGCGGCGCTCGGCGGCGTGACCTTGTGCTTGAGCGCAAGGTCGAGATACCAGGAAAGCGCGTCGACGGCTTGCTTCGAATTGATCACCACCTTGCCGTCTTTCAGCACTTCGGCGCCATTGGCGTAGGCGAATTCGCTCGGGTAAAGCAGCGCCCAGGTGCCGCTGCCGCGCATGCCGTAGCCGTATTGGTTCTTGTCGGCCTTGGTGAAGGCTTTGGCGAGGCTGAGGAACTCATCCCAGGTCCAGTCCGGTGTCGGCTCCTTGAGGCCGAGCTCTTTCAGGCGGTCGGTGCGGTAGTAAATCCCGTCAAGCGTCACCGAGAGCGGCAACGAGATGATCTGGTTGTTGACGGTCACGGTCTGCCAGGCGGTCGGCGCGACGTCGGCGTAATACTTCCAGGATTTTGCGCGCGCGGTGATGTCCTCGACCGCGCCCATGCCGTTGAACTGGCCGACCCAATTGTCCCAGACCTGGCAGAGATCGGGCGGACTGCCGCCGGTAATGGCGCTGATCAGTTTTTGACGCGCCTGCGCCTGCGGCACGTATTCGATCGCGACCACGAAATCCTTTTGCGACTGATTGAAGCGCTCGGCGAGCGAGTTCATCAGCGCAATCCGCGTCGGCTCCGGAACGCTCCATTGAAAGCGCACCGGCTCGGCGCCCCACGCCTTGCGCGCGCCGATGAACGGCGCATCCCACCACGGCAGATCGGCCGCCGCGATGACGCCCGTGCCGACAAGTGTGTGCAATAGCTTGCGACGAGATAGCGAAGTACGCTCATCCATGTTGGACCCTCCCGCTGGCTCAAGCCTTTCCGGCTTTTGTTTATGCCATCATGGCACAGCATGCGAGGTGGGAAAAGGTTCAAACAGTCGGCGAGCGGCACCGCGCGTCGTTGCCGCCGCTTACAGCTCGACCTGCCGCACCCTCTCGGTGGCTGGCCTGAAGGCTGGATTGAGCCTGGCCGCCTGCTCGAAGTCGGCAGCGGCGCCATCGTTGTCGCCGCTGGTGAGCCGCGCATTGCCGCGGTTGTAGTAAGCCGTTGCGTAGGACGGATCGACCTTGATCGACAGGTCGTAGTCGGCAATGGCGCGCTCGTCGTTCTTCAGATCATGCCAGTCGTTGCCGCGGTTGTTGTAGTAAGCGGCTACGTCCGGCCTAAGGCGGATCGCTTCGGTATGATCTGATATCGCCAGATCGAACAGTTTTAGGCCACGATAGGCATTGCCGCGGCCGGTATAGGCCATCGCCGAGTTCGGATCGTGCCGAAGCGCTTCGGAGTAATCCGCCAGCGCCAGTTCGTATTTGCCGAGCCGCCGATACATGCTGCCGCGCTGCACGTGGGCGATGGCGCGGTTCGTATCATTGCCGCCCTGCGAGTTGATCAGCACGGTGCAGGCGTCGATAACCCTGACCATGTCTTCCTTGCTCGGGTCGATGTCGGTGACCGGGAACGAGCAGGTATGGTAATAGTTGTTTGCCGCCTCCTGCGAAAACTGCGCCGCCCGCTTGCCGCCCTTTTTGCTGCTGTCGCCGATCTTCTTTTTCACGTCGAGGGCGGGAGCAAAGCCGGGCGCGAGCTGCAACGCCTTGTTGAGGGAGGCCATCGCGGCGACGTGGTCGCCCAATTTGTCCAGGGTCTCGGCGCGATTGACGTAGCCAAGCGGATAAGTGGGCGCGAGACGGATCGTCACGTCCTCGTCGGCCAGCGCGCGGGCAGGCTGGCTGAGCAAAATCAATGCTGCCCCGCGATTGATGTGGGCGTTAGAGTGATCGGGAGCGCGCCGGATCACCTCGCTGAAATCGGCGACGGCGCCGTCGAAATCCTGCGTCATGAGCCGGATCTCGCCACGTCCCTCCCATCCGCCGACACTGGCCGGCGCAAGCCTGATCGCCGCGGCATAGTCGGCGGCGGCGCGGGTCATCTCGCGCATGTTGCGCAGCGCGTCGCCACGGTTGAGCAGCGTGTTGACGTCGTTCGGCTCGGCTTTCAGTTGTTCGTTGTAATCGGCGACCGCATGGGCCTCGTCGCCCTTCTTGTGATAGGCGTAGCCGCGCTGACCGTAGACGGCGACGCTGCCGCTCGGCCGCAACCTCATGGTTTCCGTGTAGTCGGCAATCGCGCGATCGTACTGGCCGAGATTGAGCTCCGCGCCGCCGCGGACAAAATGGGCGATCGGCAGGTCGGGATTGAGACGAACCGCCTGTTCCGCGTCGGCCAGAGCGCGATCATATTTATGGCTCACGGTCCAGAAATTGGCGCGGTTGGCGTAGGCATCCGCGAATTTCGGATCGATCTTGATGGCCTCGTCCAGATCGGCTTCCGCCTCGGTCAGGCTGCGCTTGAGCGTGCGGGCGAAGCCGCGCTGCGCATAGGCCGCCGCAAGGGGCCTGCCGCTGACGGTGCCGGAATCGATCACTTGGGAGCAGCTCGCGATGGTTTCGTCCGGCGTGTCTTGCTTGCACGCCCGCGCGGCCTCATCCGATATCAGCTGCGCTTTTGCCGGCGAAGGGCCGAGCAAAGCCCAGGAAAGACTAAAGGAAAGGCAGATCGATGCGAAGGTAGCGCGCGGCTTAGCCATGATGACGCCTCAGGGAGCGAACGGGGATCGGTGCTACCGAAGTCGTCCGGAAGGCGGAGTGGGTTCAATCGCGCGCAAATAGTGTTCAAGCCGTGCTCTTCCGCTCTTAACCTCTGCGGTTTTGCCGGGCTTGAAATTATTTCGGATATTCAGTCAGTTATGCGCTCTTCCGTAGGTGCAATCCGTCGAAGCTCCGTGCTATCCGACCGCCGGGGATGTCAGGGACGAAAGCGGCACGTCGAGCGCATAGACAAAACCGCTGGGCTCGTAGGTCAGTCGAACTTCGCCCTTGAGCTGCTTGCCGAGTGTCTCGATCAGGCGGGTGCCAAAACTCCGTCTGGCCGGGGCTTGAACCATCGGGCCGTCTTTTTCGCTCCAGGTAAGATGCAACCGCGACGCCGATCCCTCGACCGTCCAGGCAATGGCGACATGGCCGGCCGGCACCGACAGCGCGCCAAATTTCGTGGTGTTGGTGCAAAGCTCGTTGAGCGTCATCGCGATCGCAATCACGGCGCCCGAGGTGATCTGGATGCCGGGTCCTTCGATTGAGAACCTCGGCAAATCCGGATTGTCAAAAGCCTCGGTTGCGCCCCGGACAATCTTTCCAAGGTCGGCGCTGGTCCATCGCGCCAGCAAGAGCAGATCGTGCGCCCGGCCCAATGCCTGCAAGCGGCCTTCGATCGCCTGCTGTGCCTGCTCGGTGCTCGAGGCATTGCGCAGGCTTTGCGAGGCAATGGCGCTCACCGTCGCCAGGGTATTCTTGATGCGATGGTGCAGCTCTTCCAGGATCAGCTTTTGCAGCTTGTCGGACGCCTCGCGCTCCTTGGCGTCGATGCCGGCCTGAGCGAGCAATGCCTGAGCATCGAGTTCGGCCTGCGTCAGCAGCAGCCGCAGACTGACATTTTCTGCAGCCAAAAACTCTTGCGGAGACGTCGGGTCGGCCGTCAAGTCAGGGGATCCCCGGTCAATTCTGAGCATACCCACAGATATCACCATCTGTCCGGTTCCGCTCATATCTTTTGAGGGCATTATGCCCGCCACTGCACTGACATCAGGCAGGCCCGATCATGTCCTGCATTTCGGCGATCATCTCGTTGGCTTCGAGCGGTTTTCCGAAGAAACGGCTGTGGGGCGGAATATCGATGTTTGCCAGCCTCAGCTGCCCGGACACCAGGATGATCTTGATCGGCGGCCAACGCTGATGCACCGCGTGAGCAAGCTTCAATCCGTCCATGGTGCCCGGCATCTGGATGTCGGTGAATAACAACGCGATATCCGACCTGGACTCGAGAATGGCGAAAGCAGCGTCGGCATCGACAGCCTCGAGCGAGGTATAACCGGCGTCTTCCACCATATCGACCGCCCGCATGCGCAGCAGCATTTCGTCCTCGACCACGAGAACGACTGCGGGAACAACGGGATGATCCAGGACCATCATGACGGAACGCTTTCCGAGATCAGCGAAAGAAATCAGCGCTGCCATGGCTTAGAAAGGCTGCGAACGCTGAGACAAGCATCTCATAGGCCATTTGATCCCGATTAGCTTAACAATAGTGCAATGGCGGACCGCGCCGCGCGCGGAACGCGTCACCATCGCCGGCCCCAGCCGCCGCTCCACCTGCCTCCCCAGCCGCCGCCACCGCGAACCAGGCGCACGACAAGGAGCAGCAAAACGGCACCGATGGTCGCGTTGATGATTGCACTGATCACGCCAATACCGAGATGGATGCCCAGTTGAGGCAACAACCAGCTCCCGACAAAGGCACCCAGGATCCCGACAATGAGGTCACCAATGATCCCAAAGCCGGTCCCTCGCACGATTTGACCTGCCAGCCAGCCGGCGACGAGGCCCACGAACAATATGACCAACAGGCTTTCATTCGACATATTCATTTTGCCACCTCGGCATTTTGGTTCAGACGCAGAGCTGATCTGCGGGTGTATGTTCGATGGATCCGGTTGAGACGCAATCGTTCTGCGCCATTTGTTCGACCAGCATGATCCAATGTTGCGGCAATCGCTCGGACTCGCCTTTCAGGCTGATACGCAGCCGATCACCCATTTCCTCGCAGATGGCGGCACTAGAAGCCCGGTCGATTTGAATATCATTCCGTACAGCTGGGCTCGTCATGAAGGTTCCAGTTAGCCACGGTCAGCACTGACAAGGCGAGGCTTAAGCTTCGCGCCAATACCATGCAGGCATGAGGCACTGAAGTTGGGCCAAGTCTGCTTGGTACAGCCGCGATCGACGGTATGAATAACGAGCCGGCTGCTCTTCTGGAGAGCGACCGGCACTCCAGCTTCCACTTGTGGGGCAAATCCAGGGAGTATGAACACGGCCGCAGCCATGAAGGCAGAAATGGCGATGGCCGAGAGCGCTTTGATCATTTGATTCCCGATTCAAAGGACGATTGCACCGAAGGGTCAATCGTTCCGGTCCTGGTTCTGTTACTTCCACTTGCGCTCTCAACAACGGCGCTTTGCTCGGGCCGTTGCGCTGGGCGTAGCCAGCAAAAGAAGCCGCGGATTTCTCCGCGGACTTTTGCATGTGTCCTCAGTAGCGGCCGGTGCCGATGCCCACGCTCACGCCGGGAACGCGGATGCCGATACCGCCACGTTCTTCATAGCCGCGGCGCTCGATGTAGCGCTCGCGAGGAGCGTCGTACCCGTAGGAGTCGCGGGGGTCGCCGATGATGACGCGCTGATCACGGCGTTCACGCCAGCACCGGCCGTTTTCGTCGCATACCATGCGGACGTTCTGGATGTTGCTGTCCTGAGCTACCGATCGAGCAGCAGTGAGCGGTGCAGCGGTGGCGGCGGTTGCGAGCAGCGCAGTTGCGCCCACTGCGAAAGAGATTGCTATCTTGTTCATGATGTCCTCCAGACGCGGGTGTATCGAAGTTTCAACGGCCAGCTGACTGTGTCTGCTAACCGACCCCACCGCGCTCGGGGATCAATTCACAACGATCCCAGCAACAAAGAGTTCCCGCGAATACAACTTATATTTGAAATGGAGCAGATGGTCTGGTGTTGACATGGTTGAGACCTACGGCAACGACCGTTGGATCGATGCGATTTTACCGGCATTAGTTTGCATGCGTCTCCGAGCCCACGCTACAATCCACGATAGAAGCGGAACTTTAAGCCGTTGGGGCCGTTCGCTCTATGGCTGACGTTCGTTGGCATAGCTTCAAATATGAATTGGAAAAAAATCAGATGAGAAAAACGTTGATGGTTTCCGTGGCCGTTGCGGCCCTGTTCGCCGCGACCGGGCTTGCGACCGCTCAAGGTGTCAATCAGGGCGCCGTGAAGGGCTCGGAGTCTCCGACTTCCGCTTCGCCTAAGGGTGACACTGCAGCACCGGTGAATGCACCTGCAGCGAAGGGAGCTGAGACCACAGCGCCGGCCGCTGCGTCGAAAGAAGGCATGCCGCAACACGCGCAGGGCAAGCCGGATGCAAAAACGACCGGCGAGATGAAGGTTGACAGCAAGTCAAAGGCGTCAGATTCAACCACGCCGACCACTACTTCAAAGGACATGAAGAATCCGACCGCCGAAACCAAGTCGACTTCCGACAGCAAGAGGGCCGGCGAGATGAAAGCCGACAGCAACGCGAAAGCGTCTGAATCGACGACCCCCTCGAAGGACATAAGGACCCCGACTGCCGAGACCAAGCCTTCGGCCTCTGACAGCAAGACGACCGGCAATGCCGCAACCTCGGCGACAGCAGCGCCAACAGCCGAAAAGCGTACCCAGATCACATCGGCGATCAAGCAGGAGAAGGTCGAGGAAGTTACCAGCGTGAACTTCAATGTGTCGGTCGGCGCGACTGTCCCGGCTGGCGTCCGCTATCACCCGATGCCGGCACATATCGTGGAAATCTATCCGGAATGGCGTGGATACGATTTCATTCTCGTGCACGGCAAGTACATCATCCTTCGCCCGCACACCCACGAGATCGTCTACATCATCGAAGGTTGAGCGAACGCCCAGCAAATTACAAGCAGACCGGAAGGGCGGCTTAACAGCCGCCCCAATTTTCTGAGCCAACCGCTGCGGATCCTCCTGATCGTCATGGCCGGGAAGAGTCCGGATTTTTGAAAGTGAGCACTATTGACCAGCATGTATGGAACCCAAGGAGTATGTTGGTTCGATCACCGCCCCGCCATTGGCAACAATCGGTGACTGAGAGTGTCGCGCTCCCGCCTGGTCCAAGGGAAGCATCATGCTGACCACTCAACCCAATCCAATTTCTAGCGTCGCGGAGATTGGAATTCTGAACTGCGCCGGATGCGGCAAACCAATGAGGTTGGCCTGCATCGAGCCGGACAAATCGGGTTTCGATCTGCGCACCTTCGAATGCTCAAGGTGCAATACGGGCAAAACCTTCCGGGTCGCCATTTAGGCGGCCATTTTGGTCTGATTGCGCGGCTTGGATGCTAATAGCCTCGCTATTTGGCGAGCGGGCTGCTACATCTCCAACATCATCGCGCTTCCCCGGCTGTCATCGGTGACTGAGAGCGTTGCGCTCCCGCCTCAACCAGATGAAGGCGGTCAGATGTCTGATACCCACAAATTCGATCTTCGTGAGTGGCTCGTACCTCCGGTGTTGTTGCCGATCTTTTTTGCGCTGCTGATCGCTGCCGCGGTCATTATTCAGTGGTGATCCGCCCCGGATGACATGAGGCGACGGGAATCCGAGCGGTTAATGGAAAAGGCGTCGGAATGGCAAACACAGCAATCATCAGGGACGCATACGGAGTTCCGGCAATTTTCGTTGGTTCGAAAACTGGCCGGGATGATGCTGCATTTGTTTTTATCAGGGTCGGAGATGAGGAGCGCCGGATGCGATGGGCCGAATGGGATGCGCTTCCTGCTTGGCCTGGCGCTCGGCCCTCTTGGGCGGCTAGAGATTAATGCTCCCGAGATGGAGGGTAACTTGGTAAAGGAGCCTAAATGAGCGAGCGACTTGAAGCGCTTAAGACAGCCCGTCAGCGTATGATCGAGGACAGGGACACGCATGTGAAGGTGCTGGCCGCTCCTTTTGACCGCGACAAGGCGGAGCGAGCACGCAACAAATTCATCGAGATTCAGGCGCTGATCGACGCACTGGACCGCGCCATCAGCGGAGAGGAAGTCATCTCGCCGAAACGCTGAGCCAGCGCGGAAGGCGACACGCAACATTTCGCCAACCCTTAGTGTCGCCCTGCGGGTAGGCGTCTCAGCCAAAGGATGGCGCGCAACCCTCTTGCGGCGGGAACCATCGAAGACGGCGCGATCAAACTCGTGATGATCTAAACGGCTCGTTCAAGCGTGAATACATTTTTTTGGCTTTTAGGGGAGCAGTCGTGCTGAATGATCGAGAAAACATCCTGAGCTCACTTCGCCAGACGCCGCTCAAGGTGCGTGAGATCATGAAACGCGCCAATGTCGCAAATGAGGAAGTGTGCCAATCGCTGTTATTGAAAATGCGTGACGAAGGTGTGGTGAAATTCGATATTCACAGTGGACGATGGCTCATCGGGTGAATTGCAGCACGTGCCGCCTGGGATCGGAAGCTTACGTGAAGCGCTCGAACGACAGCGCCCGTTGCAGCTTAATCGTTGCGTGACCTAACAATAGCTGAAACTCCCTGGGCAGATTGTTCATGCGCCACCCGTGATTGCTTGTTAGGTCAATGGAGTTCGCACCTTTGTTGCGGCGTCGTAGATTTCGATCTGGAGCATCGGATAGGTCGATATCAATTTTCGGCCCGATGCTTCAGCAGCCTCGGCGGTGTCAAACTCCGACTTAAAATGGCCGTCGACAACCACCACGAACCCTTCGGCAGGAGGTCTGTCGGCTCGTGGTATTTTCTTCGGCTCTGGCTCGTCAATTACGCGAACTGGCGTTTTCATCGGAAGGTCCTGTCAAATGGCCACCGCTTAGGGTCTTTACGACAGCGGCGATAGCGTTTGCTTTGATTTACATTGCGCTCCCAGCAAAGGCGGGGCGCTAACCTTGGAATTGGCCAGACTAATCAACCGAGCGGGCCCGCCCTAGCCGCGATCTTTTTTGGCCTTCGGCGGGTGCTTCGCCCCGTGGACCGCGCTGGGCTGCGTGTTGCGGACGGCTTCGGCCAGCATCTGGCGCAACTCAGCCTTGGTCTTGGGTGGTGCCCGCGTGATAGATGCTTGCCAATGAGCCATAATTGCTATGTGGGGATGCCCGGGCGGGAATTAAACCCCGCCGGAGACTTAAAAATCAGGGCAGCAACGACGGGCTGCCTCAAGATAATCTAGCTCCGCCTAGCGGTCTCCGGTCGGACAACGCGCCATGTCCTTGTTATAGGGTGCCCGAGTAGCCATTTGACCAGATAGCGCTATTGGATCGCTGCAACCGCACCTGTCCCGTCGCGACGCCTTAGCCACGCCAAAACTTACGGACGGTATCGACCAACGGCATATCGCTTCGATATGCGCGTGACCGGTCAGGACAAGCTATGGCCATCGAACATGCCGCCGTGGGACCCGATCCCGTTGCTTCTCTGCTGCAAGATGGTGGAGCGCGAACGACCAAATCTGCCGGAACGTCCGCGGCGCACTCGCCGAAATCAAACGAGATTGTCGAGGTGCAGACATGACGCCGCTCCGCCGTATCGCCATTATCGGCAATTCGCTGCCGCGCCGCTGCGGGATAGCCACCTTTACGGCCGACCTGCAGCAGGCAATATCGACTTCACACCGGAACCTGGAGACAAGCATCGTGGCGATGACCGATCGCGGTCAAGCCTACGACTATCCTCCGGCGGTGGTTTTTGAGATCAAAGACGACAATATCGAAGAGTACATCCGCGCGGCGGACTTCCTGAACGCCGGCCGGTTCGACACCGTGTGCCTGCAGCACGAATTCGGAATTTTCGGTGGCGACGCCGGCGCCCACATCCTGGTGCTGCTGTCGCGCCTCACCATGCCGGTGGTGACGACATTCCATACGGTGCTGGCCAAGCCGACGGCCATTCAACGTGCGGTCATGGAGCGCATCGTCGAGGCGTCGGCAAAGGTCGTGGTGATGGCCAACAAGGGCCGCGAACTGCTGCGCAGTGTCTATCAGGTGCCGGACGACAAGATCGAGGTCATTGCGCACGGCATTCCTGACGTTGCGTTTGCCGGGCCTGACGCGGCGAAGGCCAGGCTCGGATTTGGCGGGAGGTCGGTCGTCCTGACATTCGGCCTGCTGTCGCCCAACAAGGGCATTGAAGTCATGATCGACGCCATGCCGTCGATACTGAAACGCTGCGCGGACGCGGTCTATGTCGTGCTCGGCGCAACGCACCCCAATCTGGTGCGAGACCAGGGCGAGGCCTATCGCGAAAGCCTGCTCGCGCGCGTGCGTGAGCTCGGCGTCGAAGACCACGTGGTGTTCCTCGACCAATTCGTCGATCAGGCCACGCTGCTCGAGTTCATTTCGATGTGCGACGTCTATGTCACGCCCTATCTCGACGAGGCGCAAATGACGTCGGGCACACTGGCCTACAGCTTTGGACTGGGAAAGCCGGTCGTCTCGACGCCCTACTGGCATGCCAACGAGCTATTGGCTGATGGACGCGGCGTTCTGGTCCCCTTTGGCGACGCGGCGGCGACCGGTCACGAAATCGCGGAATTGCTTACCGACGACGCTCGCCGACACGTCACGTGCCGGCGCGCCTATGCGGTCAGCCGAACCATGACATGGGAACGCGCCGCCGAGCGTTACGTGTCCGCCTTCGAACATGCGCGGCAAGGTCACTGGATCAAGGTCGTTGCGCGCTCCGACACGGCGTCCCCCGAGTCACGCAGCCCAGCAGCGCCCGACATGCAAATCGGCCATTTCCTGTCGATGTGCGACGATACCGGCCTGTTTCAGCATGCCGTGCATTCGGTACCGGATCGCTCGCACGGCTATTGCGTCGATGACAACGCCCGTGCGTTGTTGCTGGCCTGCGCCCTCAACAATCCGGGCGAACAGCGTCTTTCGGAGGTCCTGACGGCCCGCTTTGCCGCTTTCGTGCAACATGCGTGGAATCCCGACACAAGACGTTTTCGCAACTTCATGGGCTTCAACCGAGCGTGGCTCGAAGACAGCGGTTCTGAAGACAGTCACGGGCGGACATTGTGGGCCTTGGGCGAGTGTGCGCGCAGCGACTCCAGTCCGTCGCGCCGATCGTGGGCAGCATCCTTGTTTGCCGAGGCGCTTCCCACCGCGGAAGCGTTCCGCTCGCCCCGCGCATGGGCCTTCACGCTATTGGGTTTGGATGCTTACTGCGCGACCAGTCGAGACGATTTTCATGCCGCGGAAGTCCGGCACGATCTTGCCGAGAGGCTGATGACCATTCTCGCCTCCGTCGAGTTGCCCGGCTGGGTTTGGTTCGAGGAAGGGCTCACTTACGACAACGCGCGCTTGCCGCAGGCCTTGATGGTGACCGGCATGGCAACGCGAACCCCTGCCTATGTCGATGCCGGATTGAGATCGCTGCGTTGGTTGATGACCCAACAAACGGCATCGGGAGGTCATTTCCGCCCCATCGGCACCGCCGGCTTCGGCGAGCGGCGGCAAGCTCCCCGCGCCTATGATCAGCAGCCGGTGGAAGCCACGGCCTCGATCGCTGCCTGCCTTGCGGCCTGGCGGGCCGAAGGCGATGCGGAATGGAAGGCCATCGCAACGCGCGTCTTCGGGTGGTTTCTCGGCAGCAACGATCTCTCCGTCGCATTGGTCGATCCGCGTACAGGCAGTTGCCGCGACGGACTGCATCCCGATCGCGCCAACGAAAATCGCGGTGGCGAGTCAGTCCTGTCCTATCTCCTCGGTCTTGCGGAAATTCGACAGCTTGCGCGCGTCAACGCCGGCCTGACAAAACCCACGACACTTCACGCCGTGGGATCCTGAACTTTCAACTCCATTCCAGCGAGCCGAGGGCACCTTGTTGCAAGCCACCACCTTCCTGAATCGAAAGGCGCTCTATCTGCGTCCCGACCCCGCGCGGGTGATCGTGCGCCCGTTCAAGCCGGAGACTGAACCGCGCGATCTCAACCCGACCGACAAGACCCGCGCCAACCATATCGTCGACCGGGTTCTCGCCCTCGATTCCGAAGCCGTTGCCGGCCAGCTCACCGATGTCCTGGAAAATTTTCAGGGCCGGCATCGCAACTTGCTGGCGACGTTCGAGGCCCGCGCCGACGTCATGGAACAGGCGTTATCGGCTCACGGCACCTTTTCCACCGTCCAGCGCCAGTTGATCGGCGCCTATTTTCTTCACGAATATTCGTTCGAAGCCTCGGCCTTGTTCAACCCGTCTATCGTGCCGCACCCCGATCAGTCGGACGCGCCGAAAGGCGGCTTGCGCTTCATTCTCAGTCTGCGTGCGACAGGCGAAGGGCATGTGTCGTCACTGACGTTTCGGGTCGGCACCATCTCGGCCGACGGCAGCTTAACGGTGGATCCGACGGCTCGCCTCGCCTCGAGCCCCCGGATTAGCCGCCGCGTATCTGGACCCGACGGCGACTGTATTGAGTTGACTTTCAATCCCGATGAGGAACTCAGCGAGCGCGTCATCTTTCCGGTCACCGAATCTCAATCGAACGGCATCGAGGATGCGCGCTTTGTCGAATTCCGCGATGAAGATCGGAAGACCTACTACGCCACCTATACCGCCTACAGCGGACGGGCGATCCGTTCGGAATTGATCGAGACCAGTGATTTCACCTCGTTCCGCCTGGCGCCGCTGAAGGGTGCCGCGGCACGGAACAAAGGTATGGCGCTGTTCCCGCGCAAGATCGGCGGCAAATACGCCATGATCGCGCGGCAGGATAACGAGAACCTGTATCTGATCTATTCCGACGACCTGTACACATGGGACGGCGGTCAGGCGATCCTGAAGCCGGAATTTCCCTGGGAGTTCGTTCAGATCGGCAATTGCGGGTCGCCGATCGAGCTCGATGAAGGCTGGCTGCTGCTGACGCACGGCGTCGGCCCGGTCCGCAAATACTCGATCGGCGCGGCGCTGCTAGACAAGAGCGACCCCTCCAAGGTGTTGGCGCGCGCGCGCGAACCGTTGTTGCGACCTGAGCCATCCGAGCGCGAGGGATACGTTCCCAACGTCGTCTATACGTGCGGGGCGATGCGGCACAACGACCAGATCATCTTGCCATACGCGGTGTCGGACACCTTCTCCAATTTCGCGACGATCAGGATTTCGGCGCTCATGCAAGCGATGAAAAGTTAACTGCCGTCTCTGCTCATGCAAAATGCGGCATGCCTGACGTCCTGGTCGCGGTGGTGGCATAGGGGCCAAGACGAGGTCCAACTAATGCATAGCTATTCGGCAGCAAAGGGCGCACACTCTTGGACGCGAGTCTTCACGTCGCGCGAATAAATTTCCTTACCCAAGCTCTCGACTTGCCGCGGAAAATCAGTTGGATCCCGGCGCGCTGCGGGCCACGTCAAATTTCGCATTCCATAACTGCGTTATCATCAACTTTAGGGAGATCGGCATGGCCAAAGGCGAGCAAAAGGGCAATCGGGAGTCCAAGAAACCCAAAAAAGAGAAGATCAAGACAATTGCTGCGGCGCCGAGCCAAAAGACCGCGGGATGGCAACCATCCTTCGGTTCCGGCAAAAAGAAATAGTGACGCAACGGCTACGTCAGCATCTGAAGGCCTTACAGGGCAAGCGCATTTATTCGCCTGCGCCAGCGGCCCTCTTGCTGGGCGCTGCGCCATCGGCATTGGAGTCGATTGGTCTGTCACTTCGTGGACGCGGCCTGTTTTTTTGAATTGGCAGCGGGTGATGTCGCCCGCAAAGGAAACCAGATGAAAATGACTTTGGCGGTATTGGCGCTCTGCGCATTCGCGCAAACCGCTCTCGCCGCGGCACCAGACTGCCGCGCGATCGAAGGCACGAGCGAGCGGCTTGCCTGCTACGATGCGGCGCATCCTCCGAAAATGGCAAAGCCTGCAGCAGTTGAAAACGACGTATCGCGAGCCGCATACAAGGACCCCTTTATCGCGGAAGACGCCCGAACCACCGCCAAGCTGAAGAATATCTGTCGCGGTTGTTGAAATGCGGAAGACACGATTTCTCCGCCTTGGCGCGGAAAAAAGGGACGGCAATGGCCAAAGCGTCTGACTACAAGATCGTCACTTTTCAGAGGAAACCTGGACGTTGGCGTGCCAACGTGACGCCGATTGTTCAGGCAGCCACAAGAAGGCAGGGTTCGACGATCCTGGGATTTGTTACGACAGAAGACAGCAGCTCCGAAGAAAGTGCGGCCATCGCGGCCGATAAAGCTATCAAGGCGCTGGACGACTCGTAGTCGACCCGGACCGTGGCCGGCTGACACCAAGCCTGCATACGAGCCTTTTTCGCCGAACTATTGCCGGAAGTCGAGACTGCGCAGGATAATGCCGGGAGGCGTGCCTTCGAACTCCATGGCAAGGAATTTGCGAGCGGCGCGCTCTTCGATCCGATCGCGCAGTCTCATGAATTGTGCTTCGCGCTCGTCCGGCTTGCTCCGCGCCAGGCTTTCCAGATCATCCAGGGCGGAGGTGCTGACCGCACATGGTATCTCCTTTTGACCGTCAATCATCGAAAACAGGATTACCATCCGGTCATATTCATAGCCACGAAAGCTGCCGCGTGTGAGTGCCATTTGACTTACCTCCTGCGTAAGCGCGTTCCTCTCGAGAGAGGCCGTGACGTCCTATCAAGGCAACATCGCCCTTTGTCCGTGCCTCGATCTATACGATGGGCGCGCCTCTTACGACTTTTGCCGGCGGCGGATTGATCTCGGCGATCCTGCGAAGGCAATCGGCTTCGCTGTCATGCGGGCCTGAGACAAACGTTCCGCTGACTTTTGTGCTGTACCAGCCCGACACGACACCAAGCCGAAGCGACTCTTCGGTTTTGACGTGGCGCGGCGAAAGATTTTGCATGAATTGCATGAAGTGTGCTTTCAGGTCGGCGCCGATTTTTTTCGAACGCAGGGTGAAGTTTCCGGTTGTTCGGCGAACAACCATTCGCTCAGCTCTCATCGGAGAGCCGGGCAAAATCCGCAAATACCGCCGCGACCAGATCGCGATGACGGGTGTCGTCCGGAGCTAACCCCGCGACGTATAAATTCAGGACGTAGCGCGCCTTGGCGGCGGCCTCCGGCCAGGAAGCGGCGGGAACCAGCAGAAGCTGGTTTTCCAGTAATCCCTGCCGATCGCGCAGGCCCTTTGCGTTGCTCTCGACCTCGGCCAGAATCCGCCGCATGTCGGTCGCTTTCTGTGCGGCCATGCCGCGATGACTGTCGAGATCGAGCGGCTTGTCGCTCACGCGGCGCTCGCGTCGATGCGCTGCGCATCGGACAGCGCGACGGAGGAGATGGAAATCATCTCCATGTCCGAACCGCGCGGCGCTGCCGCCGGCACCATGATCATGGTGGCAACACGGCGGAACGCGGGGAATGACAATCCCTCGATCATCTCCTCATCGGTGATAACTTCATAAGCACCTGCCGACAGCAGCCGATCGATACCCTTGATCCGGAAGGGGTGTTTGAAGGTGATGGTTTCCCGCCGCGAACGCGTGGTCATGCCGGACTGTCCATCGCAAACAGCTCTGCCCCGGCGCTGTGGTTGTGCATGCACCACCGTGCGCTCTTTCGGCGCGATTAGCTATCGCTTTCTCAGGGGATAGCGGTGTCAGGTCGAATAAGCCTCGCCCGGCCTTGCATTGGGCCGCTTTCGTAGCCATTTCCGCCATGCGCCGGAGATTCTCTGGAAATGAGCAGGCCAAATCGTCGTGCGACCCGGCCCAATGCCTGCAGCGATACGTTCAAACGCCACTTCGACTGCCGCTCAGGAGCCGCCGCGCGCGACTCAGTGAATGCGGCGCGCCTTTGTTGCTGAGCGCAAGCGACTGACTTGAGGGCTTTCGGATGAAGATCCGCGTCGGCTTCGAGATGATCTACGACTTTCCGCAGCCGACGCCCATCATCGCGGTGCTCGGCACCCATTTCACGCGGGCCTCCGACATCGTCGTGCCCGACTATTTGACCACCAGCCCTTCGGTGCCCATCACGCCCTATCGTGATGGCTTCGGCAACTGGTGCAGCCGGTTCGTCGCGCCAAGTGGCCGCATGCGGCTAGCGGCCGACGGAACGGTGCGCGACAGCGGTCTGCCCGATGTGATCGTTGCTGACGCGTCGCAACACGCGGTAGAAGATCTGCCGGCGGAGGCCATCGTCTATCTGCTTGGCAGCCGATATTGCGAGACCGACCGGCTTTCCGATGTCGCATGGCAGCTGTTTGAGAAGACGGCGCCGGGTTGGTCGCGGGTCCAGGCGATCTGCGATTTCGTTCACAACCACATCGCCTTCGGTTACGAGCATGCGCGGGCAACCATGACGGCGTGGGAAGTGTTCAATGAGCGCAAGGGCGTCTGCCGCGACTACGCGCATCTCGCGATCGCGTTCTGCCGCTGCATGAACATTCCCGCGCGATATTGCACCGGCTATCTCGGCGACATCGGCATGCCGCCGCCCTACGCGGCCGGGGATTTTGCCGGTTGGTTCGAGGCCTATCTGGGCGGCCACTGGTACACCTTCGATGCGCGCAACAACATTCCGCGGATCGGCCGCGTGCTGATCGCCCAGGGACGCGACGCCGCCGACGTTCCGCTTACCCAGACTTTCGGGCCCAACACTCTGGTCAGCTTTAAGGTGTGGACGGACGAGCTGGTCTAAGCGGCGAAGCTCGGGGCAAGCGATGGGCTGTCCCGCTAGCGAGCCTGCGGCCATAAGTTCAAACGTCACTTCGACTGCCGCTCTGGAGGCGCGCCCACGCGGTTCGGTGAACGCGGCGAATCTTACCGGCTGCTGCCGGAGATCGTGGCCCGTGTAGCGTCGCAAGAGCTCGACAACGCATGACGAACCCCGGGGAACATCCGGGTCGTTCATTAAAATCGTCAGCAAATGCCAACCGTTGCCGAAAACGGAAAAGCAGAAAATGGCAAGAAATAGCGGTTGTGGCGGGTATCACTTGTTCGATATCTTGGTTTGTCTCAGCTTCCGTCTCTTGCTGACGAACGTCGGATAGGTTTTCGCATCGGAGGACCGTCATGACCAATGCTTCAGACACAATGAGAAATCTTCAAGCCGGTTCTGATATGGCGCCGCTACGCGCCAAGTGGGGCTGGATCGTCGCACTCGGCGTCGTCTATCTGCTCGCCGGGTTTATCGCGCTTGGCAGCGTCGTGATGGCCACCGTTGCGAGCGTCCTTGTCGTCGGCGTGATGATGATCATCGCCGGCGTCGCCGAGGTATTCAGCGCCTTCCAGATCAAGAGCTGGGGCAAATTCCTGTTCTGGGTTCTGCTCGGGGTGCTCTATATTATCGCCGGCTTCGTCACGTTCGAGAATCCGCTGCTCGCCGCCGCACTGCTCACCCTCATTCTCGGCGCATCGCTGGTGGCATCTGGCGTCATGCGGATCATCCTGGCCTTCAGCATGAAACGGGAAACGCCCTGGATCTGGGTGCTGCTGTCCGGCGCGATCACGCTGTTGCTCGGCCTCTTGATTTTGGCGCACTGGCCGGTCTCGAGCCTCTATATCCTTGGCCTGTTCCTTGGCATCGACCTCATCATGGCCGGTGCAGCCTGGATCGGACTGGGTTTCGGCCTGCACCGCGCTGCTGAGGCGTAGTCGGCGCCACGCGGTTCCTCGATCGGCGCCAAGGAGGCCCCCATGCGGTGGTTCTATCTCGCCGTCATTGTTCTGTTCGCCGCGGCGACGATCGTCTTCGCGCTGCAGAATTTCGAAATCGTCACCATATCCTTTCTCGGCTCGAATCTCCGCGTGCCGCAGGCGCTGCTGGTCGCCGTCGTCTACCTCCTGGGCGCGGCGACGGGCGGCAGCCTGTTCGCGCTGTTACGCCGATCGTACCAGGGATCAAGACGGAGCATGATGGTCTCGTCCTGAACGAGGTCTTGTTCCGTCTCCAATGAAAGTGGCTGGCGATGCAGGAAGCCGCGCGCGAACCGGTGCTGGTGGACCTCGCTTTGCAGGGCGGCGGCTCCCACGGCGCGTTCACATGGGGCGTACTCGATCGGCTGATCGAGGAGCCTTGGCTGCGAATCGAGGCGATCTCCGGCACGTCAGCGGGCGCGATGAACGCAGCCGTGGTGGCCGACGGATGGACTGAGGGCGGAGCCGAAGGCGCGCGGGCGGCGCTCGAAACCTATTGGCGGCGCGTGTCGCGTGCGGCGGCGTTCAGCCCGTTGCAGCGCTCGCCGCTCGACCGGCTGATGGGCCGCTGGACACTCGACACGTCCCCCGCCTATGTCGCCATGGACCTGATGGCCCGCGTGCTTTCGCCCTATGACCTCAATCCGCTCGGCCTCAACCCACTGCGCACCATCCTCGTCGAGAGCATCGATTTCGACCGACTGGCCGGCGCGCCAATCAAGCTGTTCATCACCGCGACCAACGTGCGGACCGGCCGCGGCCGCATCTTCCGCAATGCGCAGATCACGCCCGATGTTCTCTTGGCCTCGGCCTGTCTGCCGACCATGTTCCAGGCGATCGAGATCGAGGGCGAGCCCTATTGGGATGGCGGCTACGCCGGCAATCCCACCCTTACGCCGCTGGTGCGCGAAAGTGATGCCCACGACACCATCCTGGTGCAGATCAATCCGCGCGAACGGCCGGACCCGCCGCGCACGGCAAACGAGATCCTCAACCGGCTCAACGAGATTTCGTTCAACTCGCCGCTGATGAAGGAGTTGCGCATGATGGCACTGCTGCGCCAGGTGGCGGACCCCGGACACGGCGAAGGCGCGCGCTGGGCTGGAATGCGCACGCACCGGATCATGAGCGACGCGCTCGCACACTTCGGTGCGTCGTCGAAGCTCAACGCCGAGTGGGAGTTCGTTTCGCTGCTGAAGGAAGAGGGGCGCAAGAGCGCCGGCACATTCCTCACGGCCCACGGCGAGGATATCGGAAAGCACTCCACCACCGACATCGACGCCCTGCTCGCGGAATGCTGAGATGATGACCGTGTCAGGGCTCCTCGGCATCCTGATTGGGCTCGGCCTGCTGATCTCGTTCGCCTTCCGGGGCTGGAGCGTGCTGCTGCTCGCGCCGTTCGCCGCTTTGATCGCGGCGTTGTTTTCCAGCGAGCCGCTGCTCGCCCACTGGACCCAGACCTTCATGGTCAGCGCGGCAGGTTTTCTGGCGCAGTTCTTTCCGCTGTTTCTGCTCGGTGCGCTATTCGGCAAGCTGATGGAGGACAGCGGCTCGGTGGCCGCGATCGCAAATTTGATGACACGGCGATTTGGCCCGCAGCGGGCGGTGCTGGCGGTGGTGCTTGCCGGCGCGCTAGTCACCTATGGCGGCGTCAGTTTGTTCGTCGCCTTTTTCGTGCTGGCGCCGATGGCGCAGGAGCTGTTTCGCGTGGCTGGCATCCCGCGGCGCTTGATGCCGGCGGCAATCGTGCTCGGC
>Ga0209526_10000661_pt1 | contig 22578 bp, 25 predicted proteins | sample JacPinW_OM2H0_M1_FD_188566 | JGI IMG/M metagenome (GOLD analysis project Ga0209526, IMG submission 188566) | Forest soil microbial communities from Algoma, Ontario, Canada - Jack Pine, Ontario site 1_JW_OM2H0_M1 (SPAdes) (version 2) | ecosystem: Environmental > Terrestrial > Soil > Boreal... | reverse complement strand
ATGCCCGGTCGTCCACCGCCACGTCGCCGTCGCCGTCGCCGTCCACGCACACGACAACGTCAACGACGACGACCACGTCAATCGCTTAACTGAGCGGCATTGCCGCTAGCGTCGAACCGCGGCAATAGCGATTCCGCCTTGAGACGCCGGCCTGGTCGATGTTGGTTGAACGAGAGGATGATCGCGAGGCGGTAGAGCGAGACCTTGAAGGGCTCACCAACCCCAAATGCCCCACCAACTCCCGATCCCTTGCTGTCAACCTTCCCCTCCAGGAACCAACTTCTTTTTCCACCTCCGCCCCCGTTCCGGGATCGAACTGCTTCATGGCGGCCTTGAGCCGCTGTTCTGATTGCTTGTCGATTTCGTCGAGGACACCCTCGCGGTGCTCTCCCGTCTGCTCAACTGCGCCGCGGAATGGGGCGTCATTGGGTCGGCACCGCGGTTCGCGAAGCTGAAGACTCGCCAGACGACGTGCGGAGCGAGCCGGTGGCCTTCCCGTGACCGGCCACATCCACCAGCTGCGGCACACCTTCTGCTCGCATCTCGTGATGCGGGGACCCCCGGCGAAGGCGATTCAAGAGCTGGCCGGTCATGCGGACCTCTCGACGACGATGCGCTACATGCACCTGTCGCCGGCGTCGCTCAACCAGGCGATCCGGTTGCTCGAGCGGCGCGGTCCGGTCGGGGGCAACAGCGGCCCACGAAGGCTGACGAGAAACAGAACTGAAGTAGGTCTGGCAGGTTAGGTGGCGTCCCCACAGAGATTCGAACTGTACCGAGCCCGCTAACCACAACCCCGCGACGACGCACGCCAAAGCCGAATTCGCGAGGGAATCCGAGGCCGCGGACCGTCAAGAACGACTCGACAGACGTTGACGGGCTCCGTCGGGACTTGGCCCTGTCGGGGGAGAGATAGGGGAGAGAAAGTCGAGCCAGCCGTGCCGAGATCGCTCTCGCCTCGGGACGCACGCCGGGCGGGGTGAAAGGCCCCGCGGGAGTTGCTCCACGGCAAGTACTCCGGACGCTTGGGGACGTTTCGACGCTATGGTGCGGTCATGAGAATCCTTGCCTTTGCCGCTTCGTTCCGGACTGCATCGCTGAACCGCAGATTGATCGAGCTGGCTGCTCGCATCGCCCGGGGGGCAGGAGCAGATGTGGACATGGCCGCGTTTGGCGAGTTCGCCATGCCGCTGTACGACGGCGATCTCGAACAGAAGACCGGCCTGCCCGCCGGAGCGCGCCAACTCACGCGCCGGGTCGAGGCTGCCGCGGCGATGATGATCGCCGTACCCGAGTACAACTACTCGATCCCCGGCCCGCTGAAGAACGCCATCGACTGGGTCTCCCGCTCGCGGCCCATGCCCTGGAAGGGGCGGTCGATCTACCTGCTCTCGGCATCTCCCTCGCCGATGGGCGGGATCCGCGGGCTCTGGCAGACGCGCATCCCGCTCGAGGGCTGCGGCGCGCTGGTATTTCCCGAGATGTTCGCGCTGCCGCACGCCCACGAGGCCTTCGACGACCACGGTGGCCTGCGCGACGCGGTTCTCGCCGAGCGGCTGCAGCGCGAGGTCGTCGGCTTCGTGCGCCTGGCGGAGGCGGTCGAGCCGCTCTGCTGCGGATCCGTGCAGGGCCGCGAAAAGCTGCGTCAGCAGGCCATCACGGCCGCGCTGGAAGACGAAACCGAGCTCCAGCCCGAAGGCTAGCTTCACTCGGTGCAAAAGAGCTTTTGGGCCTGGGATTGTCAGAGCACCACGACCTGCTTGCCGACCGCACGGTTGCTCTCCATGTCGTCGTGCGCCTGTCTGATCTGTTCCAGTGAATACGGCTTGATCGTGCCGAGGCTGAGCTCGCCGGACGCGATGCGGTCGAGGTATCGCTGCAGGGCCGCGGGCGGCAGGTTCGAGCTTTCGCCGCTGTACGCCGTCAGCCGCACGCCCGTCGGCAGATACGCAATCGGATAGAAGTCCTTCACGATCCATTCATTCGAGAGCATGCCGGTGAAACAGACCGTCCCGTGCACCCTGACGGCGCGCAGGGTGTCCGGCAGCGTCGGTGTGCCGACGACCTCGAGCGCCGCGTCCGCGCCTTCGGGAAAACGCGCGCGCACCTGAGGCGCAATCGCCCAATCGTCGACGATCGGAATCGCGCCCTGCCGTTCCAGCGTGGCGGCCCGCGCCGGATTTCGCGTAGTGGCGAGCACCGTCGCGCCGATCTCTCTGGCGACCGCCGCCGCCGCGAAGCCGGTGCTTGACGTTCCGCCGCGGATGAGCAGGCTCTGCCCCGCCCGCAGATCGAGGCCCACCGTCAGCGATCCATAGGCCGTCTGCAGCGTCTCCGGCACCGCGCCCAGCACGTCCCACGGCAGCGCGGACGCGAATGGGATGACCTGCGCGGCGGGCACGACCACATACTCCGCGTACCCGCCGTCGAACACGCGACCCATCCCGCCCATCATCGTCACGACCTGGGCGCCGGCGCGCAATCCGCTGTCGCCGGGATCGTCGACGACGCCGGTGGCCTCGATGCCGAGCACGCGCGGGAACGTCACGCCCTCGGACAGGCCCAACCGCGTGTGAAGCTCGGAGCGGTTGAGCCCGAATGCCTGGACGCAGATGCGGACCCATCCCCGCGGCGGCTTGGGAATCGGCAGCTCACGAATCTCGAGGTTCTCGATCGGGCCGGGCTCGCTCAAGACCACCGCGCGCATATCAGAACTTCTGCACGATGCGGCCCCAGACGAAGCGGCCGACGAAGTCGTACGAGGGATCGGCGTACGTGAGGAACGAGCTGTAGACGGCGGGCGGGCTGGCGTCGAGCCCTGAGCCGCGCGGACGGGGTCGCGCGTACCCTCTGTGCGCTGTGCTGCGGTGCTCGCCTCGCGCTCGGGACTGCTCGCGACGGTTCTGAAACCGCTTCTGGCTAGACGGTGAGCACGATCTTCCCAGGAGCGTGGCTCTTCTCGATGAGCGCATGCGCCCGCGCCGCCTCCGCCAGCGGCAACACCTCGGCGACCGCCACCGTCACCTTGCCGCTCGCCGTCAGCTCGGCCATGGTCCGCAAGACGGCGACGTTGCGCATCGCGGCGGTGCCCGCCGAGAACGGGATCCCCAGCTGTTGCGCGGACGGATCGGCGATGGTGACGATGCGCGTCTTGCCGCCGCGCAGCTCGATCGAGTCAGGCAGCGCGCCCTTGCCCGCGGCGTCGAAGACGGCGTCGACGGGCGCGCCGAGCGCGCGCACCCGCGCCACCAGGCCGTCGCCGTACACCACCGGCGTGGCGCCGAGCGACGCCAAGAGCGCCTGGTTGGCCGCGCTGCCGGTGGCGATCACCCGGGCGCCGCGCAAGCGCGCCAGTTGCACGGCGACGCTGCCCACGACGCCCGTGCCGCCGTGGACCAGCAGCATCTCGTCGCGCTGCACCGCCAGCGCGTCGAGCACGCGGGTGGCGGTCTCGCCGGCGACCGCCAGCGAGGCGGCCAGCTCCCACGAGAGCCCTTTGGGCTTCTTGGCCACGGCCGAGACGACCGCCAGCTCGGCGTAAGCGCCGCCGTCGGACAAGCCGAAGATTTCGTCGCCGGCGGCGAGCTCGGTCACGCCGGCGCCGACCTCGTCGACCACGCCGGCGAGCTCGATGCCGAGCAGCGCCGGCAGCGGCGTGCGAAAGACCGCCTCCATGGCGCCGGAGCGCACCTTGGCGTCGAACAGATTCACGCCGATCGCGCGCACGCGCGCGCGCACCTGGCCGCGGCCGGCGTGCGGCTCGGGCGCCTCGGCCGCGTGGAGCACCTCGGGGCCGCCGAAACGATCGATCTGCATGGTCTTCATGTCGTTCCTCCCTGTGCAAAAGTGTGTCGAGCGCCGGGCGCGAGCGCTTCGTCGGAAGCTGCCATTCTCGGTAAAGGCATCGATCCTGCCGGGAACGTTCTCCATTCGGTGCCTTCGACAAAGCACATTATTCTCTTGACGTCAAGTATCTTCACATCAAGCATATTAAGCGTCAAGGTGTCTTGACGTCAAGCTGATTGACGTTAAGTTACTGCCAGAAGGACCTCATGGCCAAGCCGCTCGACATACTCGTGACCGGCGCGACCGGAACTCAGGGAGGAGCGGTCGCCCGGCAGCTCGTCAAGAAGGGGCATCGCATACGCGCCCTCACGCGCAACGTCGCCTCGCCTGCCGCGCAGGCGCTCGCCGCCCTCGGCGTCGAGCTCGCGCAAGGCAATCTGGAGGACCGCGCCTCGGTCGACCGCGCACTCGCCGGCATGGAGGCGATGTTCTCCGTCGCCACGCCGTACGAGCGCGGCCCTGAGGCCGAGACGCGCCAGGGCATCCTTGCCGCCGACGCCGCGGCGGCCGCCGGCGCCTACCTCGTCTACTCGTCCGTCGCCAACGCCGACCGCCACACCGGCGTCCCGCACTTCGACAGCAAGTTTGCCGTCGAGCGGCACATCCGCGCGCGCGGCGTCGAAGCCGCGATCGTCGCCCCGGTCTACTTCATGGAGAACGCGTTCTTCGGCCTCGCGCAGCTGCGCCAGGGCGTCTACGGATCGCCGCTGGCGCCGACACGCCGCCTGATGCAGGTGGCCGTCAGCGACATTGCCGGCGCCTCGGTCGCGGCGCTGGAGAACCGCGCGCGCTACGCCGGCAAGCGCTTTGACCTCGCCGGCGACGAGCTCAGCGGCGAGGAGGTGGTCGCCATCCTGTCGAAGGTGACGGGCCGTCCACTCTCCTACTTCCAGGTGCCGATGGCGATGATTCGCGGCGCGATGGGCGAGGACAGTGTCAAAATGTACGAGTGGTTCGAGACGACGGGCTACTCCGCCGATCGCGCGGCGCTGCGCCGCGACTTCCCCGAGGTGCCGTGGCTCCCGTTCGAGGCGTGGGCGCGCGCGCAGGACTGGAAGAAGCTGCTCGCCGGCTGACCGCGCGCTCGCCGCGACGAGGTGACGATGGCCGATAGCTCCGGGACGCATCTGTGGCTGGTGCTGATGAAGGCGCACCGATCGATGGCGCGGCACGCGCAGCGCAGCATCGCCGCGCACGACATCGGCCTCTCGGACTTTGGCATCCTCGAGGCGCTGCTGCACAAGGGACCGATGTTGGTCAACGAGATCGGCCGGCGCATCCAGCTGACGAGCGGCAGCATCACCACCGCCATCGACCGGCTCGAAGCGCGCGGCCTCGTCGAGCGCTCTGCCGACGCCGGTGATCGGCGCGTCAAGAAGGTGGCCCTGACGCGCAGCGGCCGCGCGCTCATCACGCGCATCTTCGACAAGCACAAGGCCGAACTCGACGCCGCCGCCGACGGCTTGACGCGCGCCGAGCGGGAGACGCTGATTGCGCTGCTCAAGAAGCTCGGCATGACGGCTGACGCGTCCTCCGTCTAGGGGCTGAAGAGCCGAGCCTCTGCGCACGTTGCCGCTCACAAGGTCCCTGGCTGAAGCAGCTTTCGCCGCGGGCCGCACCGAGAAGCAGAAGCACAGCGCGTGTCGTTTTCCCGGCGCTACGTGCGGTGCATGGCCGGCTGGTATGCGCAGAAACACCCCGACGAGGACTTCGCCGAGACGTTCGCGGTCTGGTTGACCCCCGGCCTCGACTGGCGGTGGCGCTATGCCGGCCGGCCCGCGGTCGCGAAGCTCGAACATGTCGGCGCGGTCGCGCGCGAGGTGGCGGAGCAGGATCCGCCGCGACCGCTGGCGCGCGCCGCCGCCGAGCTGCCGGTCGAGGAGATGGAGGCCTTCCTTCGCGCCCGGCAGGCCGACCTTGGTAAGGCCGGTGCGGATCGGCCGCAAGAGCTTGCGCGTCGATGACCGGGCAGATGATTGTGCTGGCCCTCGCGGTTCACTTGCCGTAGGCGTGCGAAAGCTGCGCCACGAGCTCGGCCCAGTCCATGTCGATCGCGCCGTAGAGGGCGCCGGCCTCGGGCCGGCTGTTGTCCTTCATCAACTCCATCATCAATGTGGCGTAGTCGGAGACGATCACGCCTGCCTGCATCAGTCGCGCGATGCCGAGCTGCCGCTTGGTGTCGTTGAACGTGCCGCAGGCGTCGACTGCGACGTAGGCCTCGAGTCCCCTGCTGACCGCGGCGATCGCTGGGAAGGCGGCGCAGACCTCGAGTGAAAGGCCGGCGAGATCAACTTCTTGCGGCCGGTCGCCTCGATCGCGGCAGCGGTGCGCGGATCATCGAACGCATTGACCGAGCTGCGGTCGATGATCTGCACGCCGGGCAGCGCTTCGACCAGCTCGGGAAACGTCGGCCCCCACATGCTCTCGCGCGCCGTCGTGGTGACGACGATCGGCAGCTTCAGCGCCTTGGCCGCTTTGGCGAGACCGACGACGTTGTGCTTCAGCTCGCTCGGCGACATATCACGGACGCCGGTCATGAGGCCGAGCTGGTGGTCAATGAGGACGAGCGCAGCGTTATCAGACGTCAGAGGCTCATAAGGACGATTGCGATTCATGGCTCTCTCCTTTGGCAACGGGTTGCAGCCCGAGACGTAGTCGCTGGACTCGCAGTCGAGAAGTCACGAAGAATCGAACCCAGCGTCCCGCGCATTGGACGATGGAGTCATGGATGCTCGATCTGAACGACTTCTTCTATTTCGTGCAGGTCGATCGCGGCGGCTTCACGGCGGCGGGGCGCGCGCTCCGCGTTCCCAGGTCGACCTTGAGTCATCGCCTCCAGGAGCTGGAAAAACGCCTCGGTCGTTCCAAGAGGCTCAACGGACTTGACGGAAGCTCTTGCGCAACTCGGCAACGAACAGCTTGGGTTGCTCAAGCGCGGCGAAGTGACCGCCTTTCGGAACCTCGTTCCAATAGAAGAGCCTCGAGTAGGTCCGATCGCCCCACACCCTCGGCGGGTTGAAAAAGTCGCCTTTGAATATACTCACCGCAACCGGCAGCTCGAGCGGCATTCGCACGAAATCCTTCCCGAAACTCTCGTAATACAGCCGCGCCGAGGATGCGGCGGTGTCGGTCAACCAGTAGAGAGTAATGCCATCCACCATGTGATCGACGGAGATGGCCTCCGCGGGATCGCCCTTGTTGTCAGACCATCCCTGAAACTTCTCGTAGATCCACATCGCCTGCCCGACTGGCGAGTCGGCAAGACCATACCCCAGTGTCTGCGGACGGGTCGCTTGGATGGAGGCATAACCAGAGGCGTCACTCGCATACTTGCCGAGCTGAGCCAGCGCCGCCTGTTCTGCGGCCGGATACCCGCCGGGGGGTGGCGGCGGCGGCGGAAAGAGGATGGGAAGATTCAGATGTATGGCGGCAAGCCCCGAGGGTCGCTGCTTGGCCATCCAGCTCGACACGCCGGCACCAAAATCGCCACCTTGCGCGACGTAACGGCCGTAACCCAGACGCTGCATCAGGACCGCCCAGGCATTCGCGATGCGCGGAAGGCGCCACCCTCGTTCGGTCGGTTTGTCCGAAAACCCGAACCCGGGAAGCGAGGGGATTACGACGTGAAAGGCCTCATCGGCTTTACCGCCATGGGCCGTCGGGTCCACCAGAGGTCCGATGACCTGCAGAAACTCAAGGACCGATCCAGGCCAGCCATGAGTGAGGATGATTGGCAGGGCGCTTTCGTGCTTCGATCGGACGTGAATGAAGTGAATCCCGAGACCGTCAATTTGCGTACGAAACTGTGGCAGCCTATTCAGTGAGCTCTCAACACGACGCCAATCGTAGTGAGTGCGCCAGTACTCAACGAGCGCCTGCGCTTGGGCCAGCGGGACACCCTGCGACCAATCCGTTACCGGTTCCTTGTCCGGCCAGCGAGCATTGGCAAGTCTCTTCTTGAGATCGTCCAGTGCTGCCTGGGGTACATGGACCTCGAAGGGTGTAACGTCTTCCGTCGCCGTGGAGAGCACGGGTTGCGCAGCCTTGTCGGCGCTCGCATCGACACTGATTGGCACCAACCCGGCGGACAACATAGCGGCACCACCGGATGCGGCAGCTGCACGTATGAACTCGCGGCGCGAGCTGAGGGGCGCCGGCACTCCCGTATTGTCTTCTAAGTGGTTCTTCATGAGTTGCTCCGGAACGTATATCGTCCATTGACTCCACTGCTTCGCTTCATGGGTCAGTCCTTGCTGAAGGCGCGCGACGCCGCGAGCGTGTCGAGCGCCTCCCGCAACAACTTGATCTTCCCGTTCTCGGCGACGAGGCGTCCGGCGTAGGTCTGCTTGTAGACCTTCCCCGTTGAAGGGACGAGCGCCTCGACCTCGTACTCGCCGAATGCCTGCTCGGGCGTCTCGATCCAGATGCGAGCGTTCTTGAAGCGAAAGTCCGGTACTTTGGCGAGCAGCCCGCCGATGAACTTCTCGATCGCCGCAGGTCCCTGCGCGCGCGCGTTGATCGTCGGGAGCTCGATCACGCCGTCCTCAGCGAAGAGGGCGGCGACGGCGGCCGGATCCTGAATCTCGGCCAGGTAGGCTCGAAGCAACTCGGGTGCGTCCATGACGTCTCTCCTTTCAGACCTGTGCCTTGCCGCCGTCGACGAACAACTCGATGCCGTTGATGTAGCTCGCGTCGCCGGACGCAAGGAGCGCGACGGCTTTCGCGATCTCCTCGGCCTTCCCGAGGCGCCCCATAGGCACGGTCTTCGCGAGCATGTCGAAGAGCCCGTCCTTGTGCTCCGGTGGAACGAGCCCCGAGAGGCCCGGGGTGGCCGTCGCACCGGGGCTCAGCACGTTGACGCGAATGCCGCGCGTGCGGAGATCGAGCACCCAGGAGCGAGCGAAGTTGCGCACGGCGGCCTTGCTGGCGCTGTACACACTGAAGTTCTCGGTTCCCTCGGTCGTGGTGGTCGAGCCGCTCAGGATGATCGATCCGGCCTCTCTCATTAGCGGCAGCGCCTTCTGAACGGTGAAGAGAAGCCCCTTGACGTTCGTGTCGAAGATGCGGTCGAAGTGCTCTTCGGTGATGGTGCTCAGCGGCATCATGTCGCCACCGCCCGCGTTCGCGAAGACGATGTCCAACCGATCCGCAGCGCGCCCGATCTCCGCGTACACGCGATCGAGGTCCTGAAGCTTCGAAACGTCCGCCACGATGCCGCGCGCTTGATGACCGATGGCGCGGACGGCCGCGTCGAGCTCCGGAGTTCGACGTCCGGTGATGAAGACTGTCGCCCCGCGCTCGGCAAGCTCCCGAGCGGACGCCAAACCGATGCCGCTCGATCCGCCGGTGACGAGAGCGACCTTTCCTTGCAGTGAGGAGTTCATGTTCGTGTCTCCTTTAGACGAACATGCTGCAGCTCGATCCACTGTTTGAGAAACACCGATCACTGGACATGCTGTCCACATCCATGGACAATCGACGGCGTGGACCAACTGCTCGCAATCCGGACCTTTTCGCGAGTCGTCGAGGCCGGCAACTTCACGAAGGCGGCGGATTCGCTCCGAATGCCGAAGGCGACGATCAGCAAACTCGTTCAAACGCTTGAAGCGCACCTCGGCGTCCAGCTCCTGTCGCGCACGACGAGGCGCGTCGCCGTCACGCCCGAAGGAGCCGCCTACTACGAGAAGAGTGCTCGGGTCATGAAGGAGCTCGAGGACATCGACGCAAGCCTCTCCGCGGCGAAGGGGCGGCCCCGAGGTCACCTCCGCGTCGACGTCGGGTCCTAAGTGGCTAGTCGCCTTCTTCTTCCCGCGCTCCCGGCCTTTCTCGATCGCTATCCGGAGATCTGGATCGATGTCGGGGTCAGCGACCGCGACATCGATCTCGTCGCCGACAACGTCGACTGCGTCATCCGAGGCGGCCGCGTGACCGACACGACCCTGATCTCACGAACCATCGGCCGCGCGAGCTGGATCACATGCGCAACGCCGGGTTACGTCGAGCGCTTCGGAACGCCGAAGCATCCCCGCGATCTCGAGGAGCACCATCGCGTCGTCAACTATCTCACTGCGCGCACGGGACGCGACGTGCCGATGCGATTCTCGGACAAGCAGCGTCCCGTGGAGATCACGGCCCGGCACGTCGTGCGGGTCAACGAGAGCAACGCCCACTTAGCCGCTGGTCTCGCCGGCCTCGGGGTGATTCAGACGTTCTCGTTTATCGCCCGACCCGCGGTCGATCGCGGCGAGCTCGTCCCACTGCTGGCGAGGTTTCAGCCCCCACCGTACGAGTTCCATCTCGCCTATCCTCCCAACCGCTACGTGAGCAACCGCCTCCGCGTGTTCATCGATTGGGCCGCGGAGCTCTTCGGAAGGCTCGCGTGACCGTGGGCTCGACGGTATGTCGTCACCTCGGCGTAGCGCGCCAACGACGTGTTGCGGGCGTCAGGAAGGACAGCCCGAAACGTCGAACGCCAGACGAGCGGTCTAGGAGCGCCGCATCTTAAAGTGCTCCCCTGCCAGGCTCCTTCGATCCGAACGGCTCCCTCGAACTTCACGTGCCATCCGGCTGCTCGAGCAGCGGCCGCCGCTGCGGGGAGAGAACGGGGAGAGCTGGCACCCCTCCGCAGGAAAACACGAGCAATTCCCACTAGAAAGGTGCGTCCCCACAGAGATTCGAACTGTACCGAGCCAGCTAATCACAACCCCGCGACGACGCACGCCAAAGCCGAATTCGCGAGGGAATCCGAGGGCGAGGACGTCAAGAACGAGTCGACACAGTTTGACGGGCGCCTTCTGGATTTGCCCCGGTTGGGGGAGAGATAGGGGAGAGAATCGTCGAGCTAGCCGTGCCGACGTCGCCGGCGCCGCACCGAATCGGCGGCGAACCCGAACGCGAGGCGTAGGCCACGAATTCACGCACTCGGTCCCGCGCGTGCCCTTGGCAGTTGATGCGGCCCGACCGATACGCCCACTCGAGATGTGCCCAGCGCGAGTAGAGAGGCTCGGCTGCCGGCGAGTTGAACGCCAGAACGAGGCACCCGTTCGCCGCGAGACGTTCCAGCTCGGCGGCGAGACACTCGTGCTGCGCTGACGAAAGCCGCGCTGCGGTGTACGCGTCGAATCCGCCTAGGTACGGCGGATCCGAGATGACGACGTCGCCTGGCCGGGCCAGTTCCGCTGCGGAGCGCCAGTCGGAGAAGAACGCGACGTCACGCACGCATGCCGACGTAGCCACAATCTGCACGCGAGCGGGAAAGGGCCAGCGCTGCGCCAGACGGGCGGGTCAAGCTCAACCCGGCGAATTGGTTGAGTGGAAGGGGTCGCCGCTGCGCGTGCATCAGCGCCCGCGCCTCCGCTTCCGCGTTGGGCCGCCGCTGGAGCAAATCAGCTGCACGGCTGAATCGGCCACCTTCCGCAAGGCTGCGCGCGGCTGACCTGCCCGCGCGCGAAGGGCGAGCGTATACACGATCGCAGACGCGACCGTGGCGAGCGCCTCGGGATCCGCCTCTGGTCCCAGTTCGCCGCGCGCCTTCGCCCTGGAGAACGCCTCGCGGAAACCCCCGTCGAGCTCGCGCAGTGAGCGGGCGAGCGCCTCGCGCACTTCGGGATTGTCGACCGCCTCGGTCGCCGCAGTCCCCACCAGATAGCAGCCCCTCGCGCCCCGGTCGCCCTCGAGGAAACGGTCGAGCACCGTCTCGTAGAGCTCGCGAAGCGTTTCGCGAAGAGGCCGCCCGGCTGCGAGCGCCGCCGCGACATCCTTGCGCCTGCCCGCGAGATACGCCTCCAGCGTCTTCAGATAGAGCGCCTGCTTGTCGCCGAAAGCGGCGTACAGGCTGGGCCGGTTCATGCCGGTCCGCGTGCTCAGATCGTCTAGGGAGGTGCCGGAAAACCCCGTGTCCCAAAAGGCGTCCATGGCCTGCTGGAGCGCGACTTCCGGATCGTACTCTCGCGGCCTGCCGCGCGGCCGCGCCTCTTCATTTTGTACCATGTCGTCAGAAACTCCTTGACGGCACATTATATGCCAGTTAGTACAGAACGCAAGGAGCGTGGTCGATGAACTTCGTAGCCCTGCGGATGCTGACCGGCGATCGGGCCAAGTACTTCGGCCTGGTCTTCGCAATCGCCTTCTGCACGTTTCTGCTGGAGAATCAGACCTCCATCTTCGCCAGCATCATGCGGCGCACGGCCAGCCAGATCCTCGACGTGACGGACGCCGAGGTCTGGGTGATGGATCCGAAGACCGAATACTGGGATCAGACCAAGGCGCTCAAGGACACCGACCTCACCCGGGTGCGCGGCGTTACGGGGGTGGCGTGGGCGGTGCGCCTCTTCAAGGGCAGCCCGGTGGCGAAGACGCTCCAGGGAAGGTTCGCCGTCTCGGTGCTTCTGGGGCTCGACGACGCGACGCTGTCGGGCGCTCCGCGGAAGATGCTTCTCGGGTCCTGGGAGCGGCTGCGCGAACCCGACTCCATGATCATCGACCAGGCTGGCTACGTGCTGCTCTTCCCCGGCGAGCCGCTCGAGCTCGGGCGCATCCTGGAAATGAACGATCACCGCGTCACGATCGTGGGGATCTCGGACGCGTCCGCTCCTTTCCTGAGCGTGCCGATCATGCACACCCGCTACAGCGAGGCGGTGAACTTCCTGGGCCGCGAGCGGACCCAACTGTCATTCATCATCGCCAGGCCGCTTCCCGGAACGAGCCCCGCCGAGCTGGCCGAGCGCATCGCCGCTCGCACATCGCTCCGCGCGCGGACGACGCAGCAGTTCATGTGGGACGGCATCGGGTACTACCTGCGCAACACCGGAATCCCGGTCAACTTCGGAATCACGATCCTGGTGGCGTTGATCGTGGGAACGGTGGTGGCCGGCCAGACCTTCTATCTATTCACGGTCGAGAACCTGAAGCAGTTCGGCGCGCTGAAGGCCATGGGAGTGACCAACCCGCGGCTGGTCGGAATGATCCTGCTGCAGGCGGTGAGCGTCGCGGCGCTGGGCTTCGGCCTCGGCACTGGGATGGCGGCGACGTTCTTCGAGATCTTCCGGCACAAGCTGGCCACCCGGGGGATCGTCCTCTTGTGGCAGTGCGCGGGCCTCACGGGAGCATGCATCCTGTTCGTGGTCGCGATGGCCAGCATCCTCAGCATCCGGCGGGTGCTGGTGCTCGAGCCTGCGGAGGTCTTCCGATGAGCCTGGCGGTTTCCTGCCGCGCGGTGCGGAAGCATTTCGGCGAGGGCGACACGCGCATCGAGGCGCTCCGCGGCGTCGAGTTCGACGCGCGCTTCGGCGAGCTGAGCTTCCTGGTCGGTCCGAGCGGGTGCGGCAAGACGACGCTCATCTCGGTCATCGCTGGACTCCTGGATCGGACGGACGGGGATCTGTCGGTGCTGGGCGTCGAGGTCGACGACCTCGCCCCAGCCGAGCGGATCCTCTTCCGGCGCAAGAACGTCGGCTTCCTCTTCCAGCAGTACAACCTCTTGCCCGCCTTCACCGCTGCGGAGAACGTGGCGGTGCCGCTGCTCATCGCCGGAATCTCGCGGAAAGAAGCGCTCGATCGGGCTGGATCGCTTCTCTCGCGGCTGGGTCTATCACACAGGATCCACGCCTTGCCCTCGAAGCTCTCGGGCGGCCAGCAGCAGCGCGTCGCCCTCGCCCGGGCGCTCATCCACGAGCCACGCCTGGTCATCTGCGACGAGCCCACCGCAGCCTTGGATCATGCCAGCGGCGAAGCGGTCATGTCGCTGCTCGCGGGCAACGCCGTCCATCCCGATCGTGCGGTCATCGTCGTGACGCACGACACGCGCGTCTTCCATTACGCGCAAAGCATCGCGCACATGGACGACGGACGAATCGCGAAAGTCACCCGGAAGGAGGCCTGAGGCCATGAGACGGTTCATTCTACCGCTGATCGGAATCCTCGCCGCGGCCTGGGCGGCCTACGCCATCGTGCACACGACGACTCACCGGGAAAGCACGATCCCCCCGTCGCCGCCTCCCGTCTCGGATTTCCGCGATACCGTCGCCGCGGTTGGCCTGGTCGAGGCGAGCACGGAGAACATTGCCATCGGCACGCCCCTGTCCGGCATCGTTCCCAAGGTGTTCGTCGGTGCTGGAGACGCGGTGCGCGCGGGCGACCCGCTCTTCGAGTTGGACACGCGGCATCTCCGGGCAGAGCTCGACGTGCGCCGGCAGACGCTCGCGGTCGCCCGCTCGCGCGCCCGAGTCGCGGATGCGCGTCTCGACGATCTCCGACGTCAGCTCTCGTTCGCCGAGCAGGTGAAGGACAAGCGCGCGGTCAGCGCCGAAGAGCGGTCCCGGCGGCGGTCGGCGGTGGACACGGCTGCTGCCGAGCTGGACGAAGCCCGGGCGCAGGTCGCGGCCGCCGAAGCCCAGGTCCGCGCCATGGCCGTGGAGATCGAGCGGAGCACGGTGCGTTCGCCGATCGACGCGGAGGTCCTGCAGGTGAAACTGCGCGTGGGCGAGTTCGCCGCCGCCGCTACCGGCGAATCGCCGTTGATGGTGCTGGGTCGATCCAAGCCGTTGCACGTGCGGGTCGACGTCGACGAGCACGAGGGGTGGCGGGTGCGCGCGGGCTCGGCCGCGGTGGGGCGTCTGCGCGGGAACGCGGAGCTCAAGACGCCGCTCTCGTTCGTGCGTTTCGAGCCCTTCGTGGTCCCGAAGAAGTCCCTGACCGGCGACAGCACGGAGCGGGTCGACACCCGGGTGCTGCAGGTCATCTACAAGGTGGAGCAGGACGATCTTCCGCTCTTCGTGGGCGAGCAGCTCGACGTATTCATCGACGCCGGGCAGGTGGCGCTGCGATGAAAAGCCTCCTGGTCACCTTCGCCCTCCTGGTTGGCTGCACGGTGGGACCGCAGTACCAGCGCCCGGAGATCGCCGTTCCAAAGGCGTTCAGTGAAGGCGCCGGACGGGGGCCTTCGTCGTTCGAGCAGTGGTGGACCGGGTTTCGCGATCCTCTGCTCGACAGCCTCGTCGCGCGCGCAGTAGAGGGAAACCTCGACCTCAAGGTCAGCGCCGCCCGCATCCGCGAGGCGCGTGCCGCGCGCGGAATCGCTGCCCTCGGCGGGGTTGCCCCAGGTGGACGCGAGCGGCGGGTACGCGCGGTCGAAGCGGGAGATCTCCTTCGGCGAGCCGGGCAGCGCCTCCGCCCAGAGCGTCTTCGAAGCAGGATTCGACGCCAGCTGGGAGATCGACCTCTTCGGCGGCGTCAGGCGGGACGAGGAAGCCGCCCTTGCGCAGGTCCAGGCAGCCGAGGAAGGGCGAGAGGACGTCCTGGTCACGCTCGTCGCGGACGTCGCCCGCAACTACATCGAGCTGCGAGGCGCCGAACGGCAGATCGAGATCCTCGACCAGACCGTCGAGTCGCAGAAAGAGAGCCTGGCGCTCGCCCGGGCGCGCTTCGACTCGGGGTTGGGCTCCGAGCTCGATGTGGCCCGCGCGCAAGGACTCGTTGCCGCGACCCTGGCCCAGCGGCCGTCGTTGGAAGTGGTGCGCCAGCAGTCGGTCTTCCGCATCGGTGTCCTGCTGGGTCGGGATCCCGAGGCGCTGCTCGCCGAGCTCGATGCTCCCAGGGCGCTGCCGCCCGCGCCTCCCGACGTTCCCCGCGTCCTGCCCTCCGAGTTGCTCTCGCGAAGGCCCGATCTCCGGCGCAGCGAGCGGGAGCTGGCGGCGGCAACCGCCCGCATCGGCGTCGCCACGGCGGATCTGTTCCCACGCTTCAATCTTCTAGGCAGCTTCGGCCGCCGCAGCGACGACCTGGGTGACTTCGACGCCTCCAGCCAGTTCTGGAGCGCCGGGTTCGGCTTCCGCTGGCCGATCCTCGCGGGCGGACGCATCCGGGCGAACATCCGGGTGCAAGAGGCGCGGCAGGAACAGGCGCTCCTCCAATATGAGAAGGCAATCCTCACCGCGCTCGAAGAGGTCGAGAACGCGCTCTCGGCCCACGGGCGCGAGCTGCGGCGGCGCGATTCGCTGGGCGCTTCCGTCGCCGCGAACCGCCGCGCGCTCGAGCTGGCCACCGACCGGTACGCGAGCGGTCTGGAGGACTTCCTCTCGGTCCTCGACGCGCAACGCTCCGTCTACGCGGCCGAGGACCAATTGGTGCAGAGCGAGAAGAATACCGCAGTCACGCTCATCGCAATCTACAAGGCCCTCGGCGGGGGATGGGGAAGCTGATGGATCACACGAGCCGGATCGTCCAGGTGGAGCACATCCGGGTGTGGACTGGGACGCCCTTCGCCGAGGTCGTCCGTCGCATCGAGGCCGAGACGGGGGTCTTCGCCCCAGTCGCCGCGATGCGCGCCCGCATCGAGGCGAAAGCGCCGACGGGCTCGGTCATCGAGGACATCGCCGCGATGGCCGGCCAGAGCGGCTTGATGCGTTTCGCAGCGCTCGATCACGGCGCGATTCTGCGCCTGCAGGGGAAACCGACCGACGCGATCCGTTTTCTGATCGGCCATCCCTTGACGGCCTCCCGGATGACGAAGCTGCAGATCGGCAGCGGACTCTACGCTCCGTTGAGCCTGCTGGTTGCTGCCGATGAGCGCACGGGGACAGTGCTGGAGTACGACCGGCCCTCGACGCTCCTCGAGCAATTCGAGGATCCCGGCGTTGCGCAGGTTGCCCGAGAGCTCGACGAGAAGTTCGCCGCGCTCATCGACTGTTTAATCTAGTCTCAACATCATCACTCACACAAAGCCACCTTCTGCTCGCACCTTGCGATGCGCGGCGCGCCGGTTCGGGCAATTCAGGAGCTGGCCGGACACGCCGACCTCAGCACCACGATGCGCTACATGCACCTGTCCCCGGCGTCGCTCAACCAGGCCATCCGGCTGCTCGAGCAGCGGCCGCCGCTGCGGGGAGAGAAGGGGGAGAGCTGGCACCCCTCCGCAGGAAAACACGAATAATTCCCACCAGAAAGGTGCGTCCCCACAGAGATTCGAATTTCACCAGGCACTTCCACGGAACTCGGCGATGGCACACGCGAAAGGTCGAATCCCTTGGAAGCTCGCCAGCTAACCTGTCGGATGCAGTTCGTCGCTGTTCGACACCAATCTGCTCGATCTGACCCAGTCGGGGGCAATAGAGGGGCAACGCACCTCGAGTGAACCAACCCCGAGTCGCCCCTCGTGAGCTTCTACCCGGCGACTTCGGTTTCTGCGGAGTGCCCAATTCCAGCCCGGCTCGGCTCGTCACCTTGACGAGTTCCCCTCGGAGGGGTACATTTCGCTTCCGTGATCAAGACTGTCGTGCTCACGGAGCGCGCCAAGAAGGATCTACGAGCCGTGCCAACGCAGGTGCTCGACAAGTTCGAGGCGTGGGTTCAGTCGGTCGAGGCGATCGGCCTGGAAGAAGTGCGCAAGATTCCTGGATTCCACGACGAGCCCCTCAAGGGCAAGCGCAAGGGCCAGCGCTCCATACGGCTCAACCGCGCGTATCGCGCGTTCTACGTCGTCCGCAAGGGTGCGGTCGAGTTCGTGTCGGTCGAGGAAGTCAACAGGCACGAATACTGAGGAGAACAGGATGGCCAAGGAGAAGAAGAGCGCCGCGGTGAAGTACTTGGAGAAGCTCCGAGGCGGACCGCTCACGTTCGGCGCCTTGTTGCGATCCATCCGTGAGTGCGACGAACACACGCTGGAGGGTCTCGCACAGCGCTTTGGCGTCTCGCGCCCCCACCTGTGCGACATCGAGAAGGGGCGGCGTGGCGTGAGCGCCGAACGCGCGGCACGTTGGGCACGAATTCTCGGTTACCCCGAGGCGCTTTTCGTGAAGCTCGCGATGCAGGCGGAACTCGACGCCGCGGGCATCAAGCTGAAGATCGACGTCAAGGCGGCCTGATCGCACAGTGGATCAACAGGGTCCTGCGTCCGCCCGACGGCAGCGGGCTATCGCCAAAACCCCCCGCTCGTCTCCTTTGGCTTGGTCGAGCGAAGACAAAGTTGACTTGTCGAGCCCCGTATCTCGAACGTAGTCTCCCGATGTGGCGCCCGATGCTGAGAAGATCGTCTCTGAAGCGCTGAAGCTCCCCGCGGAGGAACGGGCCGAGTTGGTCAACCGCCTGCTCCGGAGCCTCGACGACGAAGAAGGCGATGCGCTCGATGATCTCGATTGCGAGCGCTTGCACGCGGCGATCACGCGATCTGAAGAGCAGTTCAACTCAGGGCAGACGATCCCCTCGAAGACGGTCCTCGACCGTCTCCGCAAGCCGCTGACGGTGAAACGATCCCGGGTCGAGTTCTCGCCGGAGGCAGCGAGCCACGTCGAGGCGTCGCCGCGTGGTGGATCGCCAACCCGACCGGCTGCTGCACTCCTCTTCGCGGACGAGCTTCGCGCTGCAATCAGACAGCGGCTGTTTAGTGCCGAGATATTTGCGAGCGCCAAAGATATCCCGGCGATCGGCGCGAGTCTGGGCAGCCGCTACCGCGGCCGCCGGCGCCGGCTGACGAATCCGAGCAGCAGCGCAACCAGAGCGCCTTGGAGCGTTCCGCCCGTGCTGCTGCAGCCCCCCTGAGCTCGCCCCTTGCCGGCAGGCGCTGCGACCACGACGGAGACCTTGGCCGAGACGGCGCGCTGGCCATTGTGATCGGTGGCGGCCGCCGTGATCGCGTGGCTGCCAGGAGTTGCGCCGCTTGCATCCCAACTGGTTTCGAGCGGCGAGCTGCTGCTGGAGGCAACCACCACCCCGTCGACGAGCAGTTCCAGGAGCGCGAGGCCGGCGGGTGCCGTGGCGGTCGCGACGAGGCGCACCGGGCCGGCGATGGTGGCGCCGTCCGCGGGCGCGCTGACGCCGACGTCGAGGCCGGTCTGAGGCGGCCGGGCCTCGTTGTGCACGGTTACGCGGATGTCGGCACGGCCGGCGGCACCGGTCGCGTCCACCGCGAGTGCGGAGAGCACGTGCTCGCCGTTCGCCACCCCGGTGGTGTCCCAACTCGCGGAAGCGGGCGAGGCGGTTCCGCTGCCGATGGGCGCTCCGTCGACGAGGATCGACAGCCGGGCAAGCGAGGTCCCCGGAGCCACTGCTGCCGTGGCGGAGACGGTCACCGTGCCGGAAACGGTGGCGGAGGCGGTGGGCGCCGCGATGGTTGCGGTGGGCGACGGCAGCGCGGCCACTGCCAATTCCAGGGCGGCCGCGTGCACGGCGGTTGCCGACGACGCGCGGACGCTGCAGTTGGCATTGGCGGCGGCCGCGCCCGGGGCGGCGCGCAGCGTGAGGACCGAGCCTCCGCCGGTGCTGACCTGCGCTGGGGTGAAGCTCGCGGTGACGCCCGTCGGCAATCCTTCCGCGACGAGCGCAATCGGCTGCGCCAGGCCGCTCACGAGCTGCGTTCCCACCTGCACGACCGCCGACCCGCCCGGGGCGAGGACCACGCTCTGTGTCGAGAGCGAGAGCGAGAATTCGTCGAGCCGCGCCTCCCAGACGCCGCGGCCGAAGGTCCCCGCCCGCACCAGCGAGCCATCCGCGGCCAGGTAGAGATCGCGGACCGTGACCCAGGGAAGGTCGACGCCGAAGCGGCTCCAGGCGGCACCGCCATCCGCGCTCCGATAGACGCCCACGTCTGTAGCGGCCCAGAGGATCGCGGGATCCTTTCGATCCGGGACCAGCCGCCACACCGGCAAGGGCGGCAGGCCGCCTCCGTCTATCGCTTGCCAACTGTCGCCGAGATCGGACGATCGCCAAGCGTGGGGCCTTTTCGTGTCGAGGATGCCGCTCCACGCGTAGAGCATCTTGTCGCCGAACGCGAGTCCACTCAACCAACCGTTGGCGGGAGACGAGAAGGCGGTCCAGGTCGCGCCGCCGTCGAGGCTGCGGTATCCACTCCCCCCGATGATGACCATGAGGGGGCCACCCGGGGCGAGAGAGGAGGCGAAGCCGTAGGGGGTGAGGCCCGCCGGAAGGCCGGTCCTGGGGAGTGTCGTCCAGGTCTTGCCGAAGTCGGTGGTCTTGACCACGCTGTCATTCGAGAGCGTGAAGGCGGAGTCGCCGCTCGGATCGGACTCGTCTGCGAAGAGCGGTGGCATGAACTGGGCGTTCTGGAAAACCGGGCCACCATAGTTACCGTTCACGAACAGGTTGATCCACCCATTCGCTCCGCAGAGAAGCTTGCTCCCGTCGAGCGGGTGATAGAGCACGCCATAGCCGTCGCCGCCGGCTTGCAGATCGAACTTTCCGGATTGGGCGAGCGGGGCGCCGTGCCGCTCGCGGCAGCCGTTGTCCTGCAGGCCGACGGCGACGCGGTCGCGCGCGTCCGGCGGCGTCGCTGCCGTGGTGCCGCTCAGCTGGTAGACGAGATGCGTCGCCAACCCGCGGTTGTAGCTGCTGTCCGCAAAGTCAGGGCCCTGGGTCCCCCACGGATCGCGCAGGAGCGTCAGCCCTCCGTCGTGACCAATGAAGAGCGCCTTTCTTCCGGTCCGCGACCAGGCCGCCGTCTGCAAGTCAGCGTGTATGATGCTCTGGAGGCGCTCCCAGTGCAGTCCTCCATCCTGTGAACGCATCGGGTAGATCCCGCCGGCGAGGATCCGCGAGGGGTCGTCAGGGTCGACCGCGAGCATCTGGTTGTAGCCGCCCTGGGGGTAGGGAAAAACGGTCGCCTCGCTGGGCATCCAGACCCAGCTCTTGCCCTGGTCGGTGCTCTTGAAGACCCCGGACTGGAGCCTGCTCAAGTTGTCGGCCGCGATCGCGAAGGCGGTAGCGCCGCTTACGGCGAGCGTGATGCGGTTCAAGGGCGGATTTTGCGGCAGGGGCGCGACCGTCCAGGTCTGCCCATCGTCGGTGGAGCGCTCGATGCCGCCCGACCCCGCCCGGGCGCAGAGCAGGGTTCCGTCGGCGAAGCGCGCGAGCGAATAAATGAAATCTCCCCAATCCGACCTGCCGGCGAAGGCGATGCGGCTGAAGGAGCGCCCGCCATCGTTCGAGCGCCACAGTCCGTCGCTTCCGCCGACCAGGACTACCGAGGCGCCGATTGGAAGAACCGTATAGACGAAACCTGTCTGGCCGGGGTCGCCGCCCGCGGACCAGGTAGCGCCGCCATCGTGAGTGATGAAAAATCCCCGCGCGCTCCCGGACCCGCCGCCGGGGTCTCCGAGTGCGAGGTAGAGCGTTTCGGGATCGGCCGGGCTCATGGCGAGGCTCCCCACCGCGATGTTCCCCGAGGCGCTGGCGGGGGCGATGCCGTCGGTGATCGGAGTCCAGGTCCAGGTCGACCCGGGAGAGAGGTCGGCGTTGGAGGTCTTCCAGACCCCGCCGCCGGCGGTGCCGAGGTAGATGATCCGGGAGTCGGTGGGGTGGGTCACGATGGTTCGAAGCCGGCCTGAGTCGAGCCACGGGGCTGCGGCCGCGTCGAAGGGCCCGAGGTTCCTCCACCTTACCGTCCCCGCGGCCGCGCTCGCGCCGGACCCGTTTGGGGCGAGGCGGATCTGCTCGAGATGGCCACGCAGGTAGTCACGCTTCGCGTCGAGATAGTCCGGCGCGGGTGGGCCGCCCGACCGCGCTGCTTCCCAGGCGCGGCGCTTCGTCTCGTCGTCCTGCTCGGAGAGCCGGCTGTCGAGCGAGCGGAGTCCGCAGGCGACGATGCACAGTGCCCAGGCAAGAGCTCTTCGCGTGTTCATGGATGAACTCCAAATACCGGCGGAGTAGCAAAGTCCGTCCGGGGCGTGGCCCAGGCGGGAAAGCGCTCCCTCGAAAGCTAAACACCGCTCGCCATCTTGCCCAGGCTGGTCTGCTAGGCTGACTTTGAGTTCAGGAAGGAAGCGTCATTCCGAGAGACCAATTCTTAATGCGTTCCAAGGCGCAGGTATCGCGCTAATCGCCGCACCAACAGCTTCTCGGTCCCCTTGCGTCAGAACGACCGGACGACGCTCGCCCTCCTCGAACCGATACCTGCTCTCCTGCAGCGCCGCTGCGTAGCGCGGGCCGCGCCGTCCCCTGCTACTCTCGGCCGTGTGGATCCCCAGGCCCCTCGAGTTGTCGAAACAGCCCTTATCGGTCCCAACGCGGGCTGCGCCCGCAACCCAGTAGCGATGACTGATGACCAGCGGCGCGGCGACGACCTGTTGATCGACACATTTTCCGAGCGTACGCTGGGAGGTAGTGGGCGGGTGGGAAAACGCAAAGAAGTGACGAAGGAAGAATCTACGGTCCTCACCGGGGGGGCGTTCTGCCGGAGCCGTTTTGCAGGGGAAGCGTCACTTCTTCCCGCGGACCAAGTCGTGGGGTCCAGCCTTAGCCTTCTTGCGAATGCCCATCTCCTCTTCGACCTGGTCGAGCGCACGGAAGAGGAGCATGCGCGCCGCCATGCTCACGTTCGCGTCGATACCGGGCTGCGTCTGGTTCAGGTAGTCCCTGTACCGGTGGAGCCGGCTGAGGGTCTCAACTGGCAGCCGAAGGTTGAAAAGCTGGTACTCCCCGCTGGCGCGATCTGCCATTCGTTTGCTCCCTCAGATGTTGGCGCTTGAGGCGCCATCCTGGTCACTGCGCTTTGGCGCCGGCTTGAGCGCGAGAAGCCACTGCAGAAGGCGCTCGGCGGCCGCTGTTTGCTCTGGATACCTGGGCTCAGAAGCGACTGGCTTCCCGGCGCGGACTGTGTGCCTGACTTGCTGGATCGCGTGCAGCGCCTCGTCTTGGAAGCGCCGGAGGAGTTCGAGCTCGTTCCAGGAGAGAAGAACACCGTCCCGCGACGCCCTCGATGGCGGCGCGGCAGGCGCGGCCGTTGTT
>Ga0209526_10000660_pt1 | contig 22589 bp, 19 predicted proteins | sample JacPinW_OM2H0_M1_FD_188566 | JGI IMG/M metagenome (GOLD analysis project Ga0209526, IMG submission 188566) | Forest soil microbial communities from Algoma, Ontario, Canada - Jack Pine, Ontario site 1_JW_OM2H0_M1 (SPAdes) (version 2) | ecosystem: Environmental > Terrestrial > Soil > Boreal... | reverse complement strand
CCGCCGCTGCCGCCGACCGCCTCGGGTATCCGGTCGTGCTCAAGGTCGCTCATCCCGATCTGACGCATAAGAGCGACGTGGGTGGCGTGCGGCTGGGACTGCTCAGCGCAGATGCGGTGCGGTCAGCCGCGGCGGATCTGCTGGCGCTGGCGGACGGCGCGGCCGTGCTCGTGCAACCCCAGCGCCAGGGCGTCGAACTGCTTGTCGGCGGCGTCCGTGATCCGGAATTCGGCCCCGTGGTCATGACTGGACTGGGTGGCGTCCTGGTGGAGACGCAGCGCGATGTCCAGCTCGCGGTCGCGCCGGTGGACGAGGCCGAGGCGACCGCCTTGCTCCGGTCGTTGCGCGGTGCGGCCGTCCTCGGTGGGCTGCGGGGCAGCGCCCCGGTGGACGTCGGGGCCGTCGCGGCTGTGATCGTCACCGTCGGTGACCTGATGATGGACAACCCTGAGGTCTGCGAGCTCGACCTCAACCCCGTGCTCGCCAGCGCCACAGAGTGCGTTGCCGTCGACTGGCGGATCCGGGCGGGCTGAAATTCAGCCCGCCATGTGCACAAGCTGGGAAAGAACGGTCCCCTGGTAGGGAAGAAACCGGCCGCCGGGCCGGCCTACGCTCCTGGCACTCAGTACGCGATTAGCTCGGTGCGCGATCGGAAGGAGCGAAGATGCTCATCGGTGGTCAGGACGTCATTCTGCCGACCGCGATGGTCGGCAACTATCCCAATCCACGGTGGTACGACGGGCAGGCGTTCGCCACCCTGCCCAAGGGGGAGTTCATCCACGACTCCATCAGCAAGGAGGCGTTTGAGGACGCCGTCGGCGCGATCGTGCACGACCAGGAGGCGGCCGGCCTCGACGTGATCAGCGACGGGAAGGTGTACGGAGGTGACTCCCCGTACGGGACGATCCTCTACTACTACCTGGAGCGCATGTCCGGTTACAAGCTCACCGGGCCGCCGATCGGCCTGCCGATCTACTCCACCCTGTACTCACCCACCTGCGTGGGCGAGGTCCGCCGCGAATACCCGTTCCATATCGCCCACCTGCGCGCGGTGCGGAAGGCGACGAAGAAGCCGGTCAAGGTCTCCTACACCGGCCTCGGCGTGATCGCCGCCGCTACCACCAACCTGTACTACAAGGACACCAGGGAACTGGCGCTGGCCCTGGCCCGGGCGTTCAACGAGGATTTCCGCGAACTCGCGGACAACGGGTGCGACATCATCCAGCTTGACGAGTTCGTCTGGCCATACGGCATGGGCGACTGGGAAATCGAGGCGCTCAACGCCTCGGTCGAGGGCGTCGGCTGCGAGTTCTGGGTGCACACCTGCTGGGGCAACTATTCCGGCACGCCCGCGTACTTCCCGGACGAAACGGAAACCGAATTCGGCGCTTTCGTCCTCGACAAGCGCGCCTCCGACGCGCCCGCACCGGAACGCGCTCACGCGCTATTCCCGCACGTGCTGAACGCGAACATCCACGCGCTCAACTACGAGGTCGGCCGCACCGGGCCCGACGACCTCAAGCCGCTGACCGATAACAACTGGTCGAAACCGTTCGTGGCGGGCGTCATCGATGTCAAGTCCACGGTCACCGAGAGCGCGGACGAGGTAGCCGACCGGATCAGGCAGGTGCTTGAGTACGTCCCCGCCGACCGGCTCGGGCTGTCCACCGACTGCGGGCTGATCAACCTGCCCCGGATGATCTCGGCCGGCAAGCTGCGCGCGCTCGTCGACGGGGCCGCGATGGTCCGCGCAGAGGTGCAGGGCTAGGTCGCCGCACGGGGATCCGGGCCGGCTCCCGGCCCGGATTCCTGTGCGCGCCACCCTGGCGGGACAGGCCAGGGCGAAGAACAGCCCGAACCTCGCCTTGCCAGGACAGCGAAAATTGCGCACCACCGTGCCTATGGTTCGACCACACCATAGATCCGGAGGCGCACCGTGGCGGAGTGTCCCACCTTCCTGAAGCTGCCCGCCCGCTGCGCCAAGCCGCGGTCCCGCGGAATCACCCATGTTCTCGACTCGGGACTCACGCCGGACGCGACCCGCGGCTTCCTTGAACAGTCTGGGCACCTGGTGGACATCGTGAAGGTCGGCTGGGGCATCAGCTACATCGACCCGACGGTGGGCGCGCGGGTGTCCATCTGCGCGGAGCACGGGTGCCCGGTGTCGCTCGGCGGGACGCTGCTCGAGGTGGCCGCGCTGCAGGACCGGGTCAGCGAGTTGCGGGACTGGGCGCTCAGCATCGGGGTCACCCACGTCGAGGTGTCGAACGGGCTGCGCGCCCTGCCGGAGAGCCGTAAGCACGCACTGGTCAAGGAACTCGCCGCCGACTTCGTGGTGCTCGCGGAGACGGGGGCGAAGGAGGGTCATTACCCGCCGACCCCGGCGGAGTGGGCCGAGGAGATGGGCCGCGACCTTGAGGCCGGCGCCACCTGGCTCGTCGCCGAGGGCCGGGAAAGCGGCACGGTGGGACTCTACAACGCTGACTTCGGCATACGGGAGGATCTGGTCGCGGCCATCGTCGACTGGATCCCGCAGGACCGGGTAATTTTCGAGGCGCCGGCCAAGAGCCAGCAGACCTGGTTCGTCCGGCAGCTGGGTGCGGACGTCAACATCGGCAATGTCGCGCCAGCCAGCGTGCTGTCGCTGGAAACGCTGCGGCTCGGGCTGCGCGCCGACACTGCCTCGGCCGGTGCGCTGACGTGATCGCGGACCCTGAGCCCAACACGATCACCCGGCCGTACCGTGGCCTGTCGGTGCAGGACGTCGACATCCCCCTCACGCCGGCGGACATCGGGGGCCTGCTGCGGCGCCGCGAGATCTACCGGCGCACCGCGTTTCTCGCGCTGCGCAACGGCCACCAGACCGCACTGGTGGCGGTCCGGCCGCAGGATCCTGACTCGCTGTTCTCCCCGGTGGCGGAGCTACGTTTGCTGTCCGGTCCGGCCAGCACGGTGTGGATTCACGAGCCCGCGGCAGACGTCGGCAACGCGTCCTCGCTCGCGGCAACGGCGCTCGCGCACCAGCGAGATGATGCGCTCGCCTACGTGGTGCGGGGCCGCTTCGAGCATGTGAACTTCATCTGGCGGCCCGCGCCGCTCACCGTCCACGTCACCGAGGTCATCCCGCCGCACCCGCCGAAACTGCTGGCCATGACCGAGCAAGTGGTCAGCTACGACGAGGACCTGCCGCCGGTCACGCTCGTGCTCGACGCCGTGGACGTGGGTCAGCTCATCGCGGCGAACCCGGCACCGCACCACCTGCTGCCCTGCCGCGGCAGCGGCGCGGCGTCCGGCCGTGAGGTCAGCTTCCTCGACTGCCACCCTCCGTACCGTCCCGACTGGCTGCTCATCGGCTGTGACCGATCCCGCCAGTTCCACCAGCATTTCTACGGCGCGGAGCCCCGGCGGGTCGAGCTGTGCCCGAAGCTGCGTGCGGTTGGGCCTCCCGGTGCCCGCGTGCTCACGAAATGCTGCCTGCTGGAACGCGGGGTCCAGGTAGACGGCGGGACCGCGGTGGTGCCGTGGGGCGCGAACCTTGACGAGGTCCGGACCGCGCTCCGCGCGCTCTGCGGCATCCCCGCGCCCGAGCCACCGAGTACCGGGCCCGCGGAAGCCGCGCCGTGAGTACGGCGCACCCGGTCGACTCGCGCATCTACGGCCACCTGTGGACGACGCCGGAGGCGTCCGCGCTGTTCACCGACGAGGGCAGGACCCAGGCGTGGCTGGACATCCTGGCTGCCCTGGCGGAGGCGCAGGCCGATGTCGGCCTGGTGCCGCGCGCCGCCGCCGACGCGATCCGCGCCCACGCGGACGTGTCCGAGCTAAATCTCGACTCGGTCGCCGAGCAGACCCGGGCCAGTGGCCATTCGACGCTGGGCCTGATCCGCGCGCTTCGCGAGACGCTGCCCGAGCGCGCGCGCGAGTGGGTGTACTACGGCGCGAGCGTCCAGGATCTATCCGATACCTGGTTCGCGCTCGTGTTCAAGGCCCTCGGCGGCATCGCGCAGCGTGATGTGACCAGGATGCGCGACCGTGCCCTCGATCTCGCCGGCGAGCACCGGAGCACCCCCATGTGCGGGCGTACCCATGGGCAACCTGGTCTCCCGATTACCTTCGGGTTCAAGGCGGCCGTCTGGGCCGCGGAACTTGACCGGCACCTGGTGCGGCTGCGGCAGGGTACGAGCCGGTGGGAACTGGTCCAGCTCGGCGGGGCGCTCGGCACGATGGAATTCTGGGGCGACCGCGCGCTTGACCTGCTCGACGCGTTCGCGGCCCGGCTCGGGCTGCAGGCTCCGGCCGCGCCGTGGCTCACCGCACGGGATGGCGTCGCCGAGTTCATCTGGCTGCTCGCGGCGATCTCGGCCACGGCCGGCAAGATCGGCAACGAGGTCTACCAGCTGCAGCGGCCGGAGATCGGGGAGCTGCGGGAGACGTTCACCCCCGGCACGGTGGGCTCGATCACGATGCCGCACAAGCGCAACCCAGAGATCTCCGAGCACCTGGTCACCCTGTCCAGGGTCATCCGGGCGCAGGCCGGGCTGGCCTTGGACGGGATGGTGTGCGAGCACGAGCGGGACGGGCGGGCCTGGAAGACCGAATGGCTGGTGGTACCGGAAACCGCCATGTACTTCTCCGCCTGCGTGGACGCGGGCGCCCGGATGCTCGACGGCCTGTGCGTCGACACCGAACGCATGCGCCGGAACATCGACTCCCACCGCGGCTACCTGCTCTCCGAGCCGGTGATGCGCGCTCTTACCCACCAGGTCGGCAAGCACACCGCGCACGAAGCGGTCTATGCCGCTGCCATGAACGGCATCGACCAGGGACAGGACTTCCGGACCGCCTTGCGCGCCGATTCCCGCATGGACGCGATCTCCGACGCCGATCTGGACGAACTGCTGGATGTGCGGGCGTCGCTCGGCTCGTGTGCCGCGTTCGCGGACCGGGTCCGCCGCGGCTGCGCGGGAACACGGGAATGACCGGGATCTCGTGCCGTGCCTGCGCGGCGCAGGGAGCCGACGCCCAGGCCGGTGCGGCGGAGTTCGCCAGCTTTCCCCGTGTCCCACTCGTCCTCGGGCCGACCCCGCTTCATCCGGCTCCGCGGCTGTCCAGCGAACTGGGTGTGCCAGTCCTGCTGAAACGAGATGACCTGGCCGGTGTCGGCCTCGGCGGCAACAAGCTGCGCGGGCTGGAGTACATCATCGCTGACGTGCTCGACCGGGGCTGCGACTGCCTGGTGACTGGCGCAGGCCCGCAGTCGAACTGGACGATGCTCGCCGCCCTGGCCTGCCTGCGCTTCCAGATCGAGCCGCATGTCGTCTGTTACGGCAATTGCGCCTGTGGCGGGGGCGCCGCTGACGAGGGCAACATGCGGCTGCACAGGTGGCTCGGGGTGGATGTGCGGTTCACCGGTGAGCCGGACCGGTCCTCAGTGGATGCCGGCATCGAGGCGGTCGCGGTGGAACTGCGCGCCGCCGGCCGCCGCCCCTACGTGGTTCCCCGCGGCGGCGCGACCCCGCTGGGTGCATTCGGGTACGTGCGGGCGAGCGTCGAACTGGCCGCCCAGCTGGACGAGCTCGGCGAGCGGCCGGCGGCGCTGTGGCTCGCGACCGGGTCGTGCGGGACGCAGGCCGGGCTGGTGGCCGGTGCGGCACTGACCGCCGCGCCGTATGAGGTCAGGGGCGTGACCGTCAGCAGGCCGGTGAGCGAGTGCCGGGAACGGGTGCGGGCGCTGGCGGCCGAGGCCGCTGCCCTGGGCGGCATCGACGTCGCCATCGCGCCGCCCACCGTGCTGGGCGGCTGGATCGGGCCGGGCTACGGCGTCCCCTCGGCGGAGGGAAGGGCAGCCGCGCGCATGGTCGCGGTCGCCGAGGGAGTGTTCCTCGACCCGACGTTCGGGGCCAAGGCGATGGCCGCCCTGGTCGCGGAGTGCCGGGCAGGCCGGGTCCGGGGCACCCAGGTGTTCCTGGTCAGCGGCGGCGCGCCCACCCTGTTCACCGGATCAGGCGGCGGCCCGCTATGACTCGCGTCCAGTCCACGCCCGGCGCTGAGTCCACCCCCGGCACCCGGGCCACTGCGGGCTCGCAGCCGACGTCCGGCTCGTGGCTCGCGGCCGACTCGCGACGGCCGCCCGAGGGGTACCTGGGATCGGGGGCGCGGATCACTAGCGGGCCCGCGCCCGAACTGGTCGAGGCCGGCTACGCGCTGGAGATCGCCGATGCGCCGCTACTGCACCGCGGGCTGACCCTCGCCGACCTTGCGCACCTGGTCGAACTGGTCGAGTGCGGCGCCCTGCGGCGCGACGAGGCGGCGCCGCTGTGCGCCGTGCTCCTTGACCTGCTCGATTCCCCGGCGGCCGAGTTCCCGTACGACCCGGTCTATGGCGACGCGTTCAACAGCAGGGAGCGGGAACTTGAGAAAACCCTCGGCCCGGCGGCCGGGCGGGTTCATCTCGGCCGCACCCGCAGGGAGGCTGGCCGCATCGCCTTCCGGCTGGCGGTCCGGGGCAAGCTGCTCGGCCTGCACGCCGACGTCGCCGCCTTCGCCAGCGAGGTCAGCGTCCTGGCCGCCGATCACGCTGGCGCGCTATGGGCGGACAGCACCTACCTGCAGCCCGCTCAGCCATCGACGTTCGGCCACTACCTGGGAGGTTTCGCCGAGCAAGCCGTGCGGAACCTGGACCGGATCGAGGCTGCGTACCGCGGCGCGGACGCCTCGCCCGCGGGCGCCGGCGGAGTTGGCGGCGCCCGCCTGCCGCTGGACCGCGCCCGTCTCGCCGGGCTGCTCGGCTTTGGCTCGGTCGGCGCGCACACCCGCGACGCGATGTGGTCGGTTGACGTCCTGGCCGACGCGGTCACCGCTGCGGTACAGGCCGTGTCGACCATCGGCCAGCTGGCCGCGGACCTGGAGATTTTCGCCAGTCCCGCGTTCGGCTACGTGACTCTCGACGCCTCGCTGTGCCGGGCCAGCGTGCTCATGCCGCAGAAGCGCAATCCGTACGCGCTCCCCGTGCTGCGGGGCGGAGCGGGCACGCTTATCGGCCGCCTCACCGGGCTGCTCGCCACGGGCCTCACCCCATCCGCGCGTACCGACAACTGGCTGTACGCCTACGGCGAGGTGGCCGGGGCGCTTGACCTGGCTGGCCGGCTTGTCCGGCTCGGATCCACCGTGGTGGCCGGGCTGATGCCGGACACCGCTGTCCTGGCCGAGCAGGCGGCCAGCCACTTCACCTCGGCGGCCGATCTCGCGGAGGAACTGTCGCTGCGGTTCCGGCTCGACTACCGCACGGCCTACCGGGTGGTCGGCCGGGCCGTCGCCACCGCGGTCAGCCGGGGTGACACCGAGCTGACCGTTCCCATGGTCCGGGCGGCCGCCGAGGAGATCACCGGGGCGCCGGTGCCGATCACGGCGGACATGCTCACCGCCGCGACGGATCCCGTCTCGGCCGTGTCGGCCAGGGATGCCCTGGGCGGCGCGAGTCCCCGGCGGGTGCGGGAACACGCGCGGCGGGTCCGCCGGCGGGTGGCGGCGGCGCGGCAGTGGAACTCCGACCGCCGGGCCCGCATCGCCCAAGCTGAGTCGGACCTGGTCGCGGCCGCGCACAGCCTCACGTCCGAGCAGGCCCACGGGTAGCAGAAGCCCCGGCTCACAGCGCCTCCCGCTCGCCTGCGGGGCGCTTTAAGGCGCCCCTCCGCCTCGCTCACAAGAGCCGGGCGAGCGAGTCGAGGGACGAGAAGGGATCCGGGCCGGCCGGGATGAGCGCTACGCGGTCGGCTCCTGACCGATGCAGGGCCAGCAGTTGCTCCCGCGCCACATCTGGTCTTCCCACGATGGCGAGGCGATCCACCCACCCGTCGGGCAGGGCGGCTGCGAAGGCCCCCGCTGAGTTGAGGCTGCGCCGCAACTCAGCGAGTTCCGCCGCGAAATCCAGCACGGCCACGTGCGGTTCCCAGTCCGGTTCCCCGACCACCGCCAGAGAACTCCGGACCCGGCTCCGTGCGACTCGCGGATCGTCGTCGATCGACGCGAAGTTGTAGGCGACGACCTGATGATCCGCGGAAGCTATCTGCGTTCTCGCGAAGGCCAGGTATTCAGGGGTCACCGGTTCGGCGAGGATGGTTCCCTGAGCGAATTTGCCGGACCGCTGGAGCGACTTGGGGCCTCGCACGCCCGCGTATACCGGCGGCGCCGCCTGCGGCACATGCGCCAGCCGCACCTCGCGCAACCGTATATATCGGCCGTCGAAGTTCACTTCATCGCCTGCGAGTAGCTGCCTCAGCACGTGGATGTACTCCTCCAGCAGGGTGAGCGGACTTGGTGGCCGGGCGCCCGTCTGGTCGAGCCAGCTGGGAATTCCGTGCCCGACGCCGACGGTCAGCCGACCCGGATGCATCCCCGCCAGGGTGGCGACCTCCATGGCGGCAAATGCCACGTTACGTGCTGCGGCAGGAATTATTCCGAGTCCTACCCGCAAGGAGCTAGTCGCGGCCAGGGCGCTGGCCGCCTGCGCGAAGGCGCCGTGGAGGAAGCAATCTTCCACGAGCCACGCCTCGTGGAAACCTAGCTGCTCGATCCTGTGTACATACGGGACGAAATCTCGAGCCGGGATATGAGGCGATACGGTGATGCCTAGCCTCGGCCCTTCCGTGTGGCTACTCATGTCAGCGATCCTGTCGCGAGACGGTGCCGACCGGCGACCCGTTGACTCCCCGGGTGGCCAGGGCTGTTCGCACCACCCCCGCCACGGCTTCCGCTGTGAACCCGAAGTGCCGCCGCAATTCGCGTCCGGGACCCGACGCACCAAATGACTGCATGCCGATGACTGTCCCCTGATCGCCCACCCAGCGCTCCCAGCCCAGCGTCGCCGCCTGCTCCACTGCGACCCGTATGGTAACCGCCGGCGGCAGGACCGTGTCGCGGTAGGCCTGCTCCTGCTCCTCGAACAGCGCCCACGATGGCAGGCTCACGACGCGCGTTTCGACCCCTTCGGCCAATAGCTCTTCGTAAGCCTCGACCGCGAGGGCTACTTCGCTGCCGCTGGCGATAATGATGGCGTCCAGGTGAAAGCCACCTGGGGGATCAGCCAGGATGTAGCCGCCCCGGGCCAGGCCGCTGGCCGGCGCATAGCGGCCTCGGTCGAGGACAGGCGCCTCTTGCTTGCCGAGCACGAGCGCCACCGGCCTGTCCGTCATGGGCAGCAACGCCCGCCACGCTTCACGGATTTCGTTGCCGTCCGCCGGGCGCAGGTCGACAACGCCGGGCATACCCCGCAACGAGGCCAGCTGCTCGATCGGCTGGTGGGTCGGGCCGTCCTCGCCCATCGAAATCGAGTCATGCGTGTAGATGTGCACGACCGGCAGCCCCATGATCGCCGAGAGTCTGAGCGGACCGCGCTGGAAATCCGAGAAGACGAGGAAGCCGGCCTGGAACGGGCGAACTCCGCACAATGCCATGCCGTTCGCCGCGGCGGCGGCCGCCGCCTCGCGCGCACCGAAATGCAGATTCCGCCCGCCGTACTCGGCGGCTTGAAAGTCCCCAGCGCCTGCGAACATGAGCCGGGTCCTGGTGGACGGCGCGAGATCACTCGCACCGCCAAGGAGCCACGGCACCCTCGCAGCGATGACATTCATCACGTCCTGGCTCGCCGCGCGCCCGGCCACCTCGCCATCGGAGGGCGAGAATTCCGGCAGCCTGTCGTCCCAGGCCTCCGGCAGCGCTCCAGCCGTCATCAGGTCAAGCTGGGCGGCGAGCGCAGGGTGCGTCTGGCGGTACTCCTCCAGCATCGCATCCCATTGCTGGCGGAGCTGGCGCCCGCGCTCCCCGACACCTGTGGCGAACCGGGCATAGGCCTCGTCGGGAACCAGGAAGGTCGCGTCTTGTGGCCAGCCGTACGAGCGCTTGGCCGCGCGCGCCTCTTCGGCACCGAGAGGCTCGCTGTGCGCCGCCGAGGTGCCTTGCTTGGTGGGCGCGCCGACTCCGATGACAGTGTCAACGATGATGAGCGTGGGGCGATCAGATGTGCAGTCCGACAAGGCATACGCGGCACGCAGTGCATTCAGGTCCTCGACGTCGCGTAGGTGGATGACCTGCCAGCCATAGGCAGAGAATCTGGCCTCGACGTTCTCTGAGAAGGCGAGGTCGGTCGGGCCCTCAATCGTGACGTGGTTGCTGTCGTAGATCCAGCAAAGATTGCTCAGGCGCAGATGCCCGGCCAGGGACGCGGCTTCCTGGCCGAGACCCTCCATCACGCAGCCGTCGCCGACCAGTGCGTAAACGTTGTAATTGAACACTGGGAAGCCGGGACGGTTGTAATGCTGGGCCAGCCATTTACCCGCGATCGCCATCCCCACGCTGGCCCCCGCACCAGTGCTGAGCGGTCCGGTCGTGCACTCCACTCCGGGGGTGAGCCCATGCTCTGGATGGCCCGCGCACACACTGCCCAGCTGGCGGAAGCGCTTGATGTCCGGCAACGGCACGGCCAGCGCGCTGTCGCCGGAGGACCGCCGCACCTGAGCCAGATGCAGCAGGGAGTACAGCAGCATCGAGGCGTGACCTGCGGACAGGACGAACCGGTCCCGGTTCATCCAGGCTGGATCGTGAATGTCGTAGCGCAGCGCGTCGTTCCACAACGTGTAGCCAACCGGCGCCAGGGCCATGGCCGCGCCGGGGTGCCCTGACTGGGCCGCCTGCACCGCGTCGATGGTGAGGGTGCGGATCGTGTTGATGGACAGCCAGTCACCGGCCAGCCCGGCGTCACGTGCTGTCATATCGACTCCTCGGGGTGTCCCGGAACGGCTCGCGGCGCCAGCCCAGAGAGTCGCTGAATGACACGCAGGAGGGCCGAGTGATCAAGCCCGCCGTCGCCCTGCGCGCACGCCGCACCGGTCAGTTGAGCGAGCATCCCGCCCAGCGGCGTGACGACGCTGGCCTCCCGGGCGGTCGCAGTGAAGATGGCGAGATCCTTGTCGTGAAGCTCGATGCGGAAGCCGGGGGTGAAGTCGCCGGCCAGCATTGAGCTGGCCTTGCGGGTCAGCACTGTGCTGCCCGCCAGGCCGTCCCGCAGGACAGCAATGGCCGCCTCGAGATCGACGCCCTGTGCCTGCAGGAACACGAGTGCCTCGGCCACGAGGGCGATGTTGCCCGCCACGATGAGCTGGTTGGCGGCCTTGACGGTCTGCCCGGCCCCAGCCTGGCCGACGTGCATAATCGTGGTCCCCATAGCGTCCAGCAGGGGCCAGGCGGCAACGACATCAGCGGCCGCCCCGCCAACCATGATCGACAGCGTCCCGTCGATCGCGCCCCGCTCGCCGCCGCTCACCGGTGCGTCGAGGCAGCGCAAGCCACGCGCCGCGCCGGTCGCCGCCACCCGGCGGGCGACGTCAGGCCGGATGGAACTCATGTCGATATAGAGCGTTCCTGGAGACGCGCTGTTCACGATGCCGTCCGGTCCGAGCCCGACGGCCTCGACATCCGGGGAATCCGGCAGCATGGTGATGACCGCATCCGCGCCCTCGGCGGCGGCTGCGACGCTGTCGGCCCACCGGCCGCCCGCCGCCAGCAGTGACTCCGCAGATTCCCGGCGGCGGGAATGACCCACGACCTCGAACCCCGCCTCGACCAGGTTGGCCGCCATCGGGTTGCCCATGATGCCCAGGCCGATGAAGGCCACCGTCGCCGCGTTGCTCGTTGAGCGACTATCCATCGCTCAGGCCCGCTGCTGGCGCCGCGGCCTCGTCGCTCAGCCCCAGGTGGTGAAGTCCGGCATCCGTTGTCTCCAGCGGCGCGTACTCCAGGCCTACCCACCCGTCGTAACCCAGCTTGCGCAGCTGCCGCACCCACCCGTCCAGGTCAGCCGTCCCGGTCCCTGGTTCGTGCCGGCCGGGCACGTCAGCCACCTGGACGTGGCCGACCCGCGAGTGCACCCGGTCCAGCGTCGCCGGGATGTCCGCGCCGTTGACGCGCAAATGGTAGAGGTCGGCGAGCAGCCGGGCAGCAGGACGCAGAGCCGCCGGAAGCCGGCCCAGCACCCCGAGAACGTCGTCGGCGGTGCGCAACGGGTACCGCGGGACACCGCTGAGCGGCTCGATGAGCACAACGGCGTCGGCGCGGCGTGCCGCCCGGATGGCGTGCGCCAGGTTCTGCACCGCCAGCTCATCCTGCTCAGCGGCGCCGGCTCCGTCAATCCGGTTGCCGTACAGCACGTTGAAGCGGCGGCATCCAAGCCGGGCACCCAGCTGCATCACGACGTCCAGGTTGTCCAGGAATTCCTGCTGACGCCCGGGCCAGGACAGGATGCCGCGGTCGCCGGCCCGCATGTCCCCGGCGAAGCTGTTCAGCGCGACGAGCTCCACGCCAGCGTCACGCACCGCGCGCTCGAACCCGGCCACCTCAGTGTCCGCCGGGACAGCTGAGTCGAATGGCCACCAGGCCTCCACCGCGGTGAACCCGGCCGCGCGGGCCGCCGCTGGCCGGTCCGTCAGCGGTAGCTCGGTGAACAGGATGGATATGTTCGCGTCCACCGGGCCCCAGCTTGCGGGTGGCATGAATGTCCCCTCTTGTCGTGGCTTCAAGGATCGAGTGCCCGGCCGTACTCGGGCGCTTGCCACGGTAGGAGGCGGCCAGCACTTGAACAATGACGAACGAGTCAGCAGACTCTTCGCTAAAGCCGAACAATCAGCCCGCCAGCCAACGGGATGCGCCATCACCAACACCAACATCACCTTGCGGCAGCTGCGAGCGTTCCTGGCCGTGGCGGACGAGCTCAGCTTCTCCCGAGCCGCCGAGCGCCTCATGGTGTCAACGCCGTGGATCAGCGAGACCGTCAAGGAACTTGAACGCCAGCTGAAGGTAACGCTGTTCCTACGCACCACCCGTTCGGTGGAACTCACCGATGCCGGCCGTGTCTTCTCCGGGCTGCTGGCCCACGTCCTGGACGACCTCGATGACGCCATCCGGGTGGCTCAGCGCATGACCGCTCGCTCCGGCCGCGCGCTGACCCTCGGCTATGTCATCGGCGCCGGCCTGGAGCTGGTGCCACGCCTGGTCCGCACGTACCTCGAGCGACGCCCTGACCAGCCCCTGCGCAGCGTGGAGTACGACTTCTCTGATCCAACGGCCGGCCTGCGCGATCACGATGTTGACGCGGCGATCGTCCGGCCGCCATTGGGCCTGGCGGGAATCGTCACCCTTGAGCTGACCACCGAGCCGCGGGTCGCGTGCCTGCCCGAAGGGCATCGGCTGGCCAGGCGGGAGTCTGTTGCCATCAACGACCTGCTCTTGGAGCCGATCATCGCTGCGCCTCCCTCACCGGGCCCGTGGCGGGATTACTGGCTGCTTACCGAGTACCGGACCCGGCCGGCGCCGATCGTGGCCGAAGCGCGCACCCGCGACGCTGAGCTGCATATGGTGGCCCGCGGAGAGGGCATCAGCATCACGTCGGCCGGGGCAAGCCGCTATTACGCCCGCCCGGGTGTCGTTTTCATCCCTATTTCCGACGTTCCGCACTGTTCGGTAGCCTTGGCTTGGTGGCCTGAGGGCTCCGGCGCGGTCGCCGACCTGGTCGAGACCGCCCGGGCGGTCGCACAGGCCGCAGGGGGCGCCGGGGACGACGCTTAGCCGTGGCCAGCCTGCCGGGCGGTGGATTGTTCGGTCATAACGAATAACGGGGTGAGTGCTTCGTCATTGTTTGAACGGCTCAAGATCCCTAGGTTTCAGTCAAGCGAGCGAGGAGTGTCGACTATCGCCCGCTGAGCCGGATGATCGTCGGCTCTGACATCGGACGACAACCGTTGTGGCTCGGGACAACGCCGGGCAGGCCGCGGATCCTGGGAGGGCGAAGCACATGACCGCAACGAGAGGTCCCTCGACTGACTCGCACGCGCCGGTTCTGCGGCGGACCCTGACCACGTGGGGGGCGGTGTCCCTGTCCGTCGCCGCGATGGGCGCCAGCCTGGCCGTCAATATCAACCCCCAGGGCGCTGGCGCCACCGTCGGCCGGGCGGTCCCGCTGACCTTCATCCTCGCCACCGTCGGCGTCGTCCTCGTCGCCTACGGCTTTGCCCGGGTATGCGGCCGGCTGAGCCACGCGGGCTCGGTATTCGGGCTCACCGGGGTGACCATCGGGCCCCGGGCTGGGGTCATCGCGGGCTGGTCCCTGCTGGGCGCCTACTTCGCCTTCACCATCACGACGTCGATGACAGCGGGCATCTTCGGCGCGAACTTCCTGCACGCCATCGGCCTGTGGAGCAAGACACCGACCATCGCGCCGTGGCTGATTGCGCTGGGCTCGGTGGCTGTCTGCCTGGTTCTCGCGATCTCGCCGGTCAAGAGATCCATGCGGACGCTGCTGTGGGTGGAGGTCCTCACGGCCACGCTCATCGTCTTGATCGGCATCGTCGTGGTGGCCAAGGTCGCCTCCGGGCACGCCCCCCAGCACCAGGCGTTCACCCTGAATATGTTCACCGTCCCGCCCGGCATCGGCACGAGCACCCTGTTCCTCGGCATCGTGTTCGGATTTCTGTCCTTCGCCGGCTTCGAGGCGGCGGCCACCCTGGGCGAGGAAGCTGCCGATCCGCGGCGCGCCATCCCACGCGCGATCTTCGGTGTGGCCCTGTTCGGTGGGGTCTTCTACACGATCGGCACCGCCGTCGAGATGCTCGGATTCGGCACTGGCAGCAAGGGTGTCGCTGCCTTCGCCGCCTCATCCTCGTTGTTTGGAACCCTCGGCCAGGAGTACGTCACTCCCGCTGTCGGTGACATCGTGACCCTGGGCACGACGATCGCCGCGATTGGCTGCTGCCTGGCCACGCTCGTCGCCGCGGCCCGGCTGCTCTTCGCCATGAGCCGTGGTGGCGTCGGCGACCGTCGGCTGAGCCGGGTATCGGAGAAGTCCGGCGTGCCTGCGGTCGCCGCCGCTGCCATCGCCGCGGCGGCCGTCGCGGCGATCCTGCTCATCCTGGTCGCGGGCACCTCGGTCGCCTTCAACCTGTTCGCCTGGTCCGGCACCGTGGGCACGCTCGTCCTGCTCGTCGCCTACGGCATCTTCACCGCTGGAGCCTGGTATTACCTGTGTATCCGCGGTCCCCGCCATGGCCTGCGCGCAGCCCGGCTCGACTACATCGTCCCAATTCTCGGCCTGCTGGTGCTCGGTTACACGCTGTACCGCAATGTGCTGCCCTGGCCCGCAACCACGTCTGGCCGTGTTATCGCCATCCTCGCCTTCATCTGGGTCCTCGTCGCGATCGCCGCCATCGTGGCGGTGCCGCGGCAGGCCGCGAGACTCGGCGACCGGCTCGCCCACGACGAGGGGCTGGTTTTCAGCACGGGGAAGATCGCGCAGACCGTGGCCGAGATCGAGATCGACGATCCGCAGTCCCGGCCGGCATGAGCAGCCCGCCGCCGGATGGCACCTGGCGCCGGGGATCAGGTGGGGGTCGGCGCGGATGCCGGTGACCATCGACGATGCCTGGTCCTACCACGGGCTGAAAGTCATTCGCCTGCAAAACGAGATCCTTGCGCTGGATGTCCTTCCTGAGCGAGGCGGGAACATCTTCCGGCTGATCGACAAGCCGCGCGACCTGGACATGCTCTGGAAATCACCGCGCGTCGCCCCGCACGTGGCCGCGATCCATGCCGACTTCGACGACCACTGGGCGGGCGGCTGGGATGACGCTTTCCCCGGCGGGCGCAGCAGCCGCAACCGCTACGGAGACCTTCTGCCCTACATGGGTGAGGTATGGACCCAACGGGCCGACTACTCGATCGACCGGTCGGCCCCGGACGTCGTGCATCTCACGACGAAGGTCAGCACGCCCGTTACCCCGGCGACGCTGACGCGTACGCTCACCTTGCGCGCGGGCCAGCCAGCCTTCACCCTCCGCTATGAACTCCGCAACGTTGGCTACCTTCCATTCGACTACAACTGGGGAATTCATCCCTGTCTCGCGGTCAGGCCAACCTGGCGGTTCGACATCCCCGCGACCCGGGGCATGGTCGACGAAGCTGGTGGCGGCGTCCTTGGTCACCCGGGCGACGAGTACGCCTGGCCAACGATCGGCGGCATCGACCTTCGCCAGGCCATGGGTCCGGATCGCGGTGCGTTTGCCCTGCACTATCTGACCGGGCTCACCGCAGGTTGGGTAGCGGCCACGGATGTCGCCGACCGGCGGGGCTTCGGGCTGTGCTTCGACGCCGACCTGTTCTCGGTGGTCTGGTTCTGCCTCGTCTACGGCGGCTGGCGCGGCTACTACCAGGCGCTGGTCGAACCGTGGACGGGCTACCCGAGCCCGCTGGACGAAGCTGTACAGGCTGGCCGGGCCCGCCTCCTCGAGCCGGGGGAGACGCAGAGCACCGAGGTAACCGCGGTTGTCTACGACGGCGTCGAGCACGTCACCAAGCTGAGCCCAGACGGGACCGTTTCGTGAACGGCCGCCTGAACATCGAAGGAGCAGCCGACATGGATCACAGCGCGATCGTCAAGCTGGGCCGTACCGGACTGAGCGTCACGGCGTTGGGGTTCGGGGCGACCGCGATCGGGGGCATGTATGAAGAGGTCTCCGACGCCCAGGCGCACGCGGTTGTGGATGCCGCCTGGGACCGCGGAATCCGGCTATTCGACGCGGCTCCGCAATACGGGCTCGGCCTCGGGGAGATGCGACTCGGGGCGGGACTTGCCCAGCGTGCCCGCGACGAGTACGTGCTGTCCACGAAGGTGGGCCGGCTGCTACGCGCCGGTGCCCCGCCCAATCCAGACGACTACGGTCCCGACGGCCAGCCCTTCGATAAGGGCACGCCCGCGGTCAGCACCGTCTACGACTACAGCCGGGACGGCGTGCTGGCCTCCATCGAGGAGAGCCTGGAACGGCTCGGGAAGGACCGGCTGGACATCGTCTACGTGCATGACCCTGACAATCATGTGGCTGAGGCACTCGACGGAGCATTTCCGGCCCTGATAGAACTCCGCGAGCAGCGGGTCATCAGCGCTGTCGGGGCGGGCATGAACCAGACGGCGGCCCTCGAGACCTTCGCCCGGGAAACCGATCCTGACGTGTTCCTCCTGGCTGGCCGGTACACCCTGCTCGAGCAAGAAGCGCTCGATACCTTTCTCCCGTTGTGCGAACAGCGCGGCATCGCGGTAGTCGCTGGAGGCGCCTACAACAGCGGGCTGCTGGCCGACCCGAATCCTGGCTCGCACTACAACTACCTGCCCGCGCCTCGCCAGCTCATCGACCGCGCTCAGCAGCTCCAGGTCATCTGCGACCGCCACGGCGTGCCACTGAAAGCCGCCGCGATCCAATTTCCCATGGCCCACCCCGCTGTCGCCGCAGTCTTGACTGGAGCCAGGCGAGATGCCGAGCTCGTGGAGAACTGCGCCCTGTTCGACCTGCCGATCCCCCCGGAACTGTGGCCGGAACTGCGCGCGCACCGGCTGCTTGACGAGCGTGCACCAGTGCCGTCATGACGGCTCCGGGCACCGCGGTGACGGTGGCTCCCATCGACATGAGTCAGGCAGATCAGCCCAGGAGGCACAGATGACAAGCGTGTCAACCACCGGCCGGCAGCACATGTTGCAGCGCCGTGCACTCCAGGCCCTGGCCGGCGGCGTCAGCAGCAACACCCGCCTGCTCAACCCGCACCTGATCGTCGAGCGAGCCTCAGGATGCCGGCTCTGGGACGCCGATGGCACCGAATACATCGACTACCTGCTCGGCCAGGGGCCCAACTTCCTCGGCTACGCCCCGCCACGGGTGGTCGAGAAGGTTCTCGCCGCGCAACGCGACGGGGTCATCTTCGCCGCGACGCATACCCGGGAGATAGAGGCCGCCGAACGAGTGCTCGCGGCCCTCGGCTGGGCCGAGACCATGCGCTTTGGCAGCTCCAGCACGGAAATGGTGCAAGCCGCCCTGCGTATGGCGCGCGCAGCGACCGGCCGGGCACGTGTCCTCCGGTTCCACGGCCATTATCACGGCTGGATCGACAACATCTACTCGCGCAACGAGGGAACAGAAGCGGCCCCCGCCAGCAAAGGCCAGCTCGCATCCGCCCTCAGCGAGGTCATCACGATCGAATGGAACGATGCCGAGGCCTTTGGGCGCGTCATCGCCGACCACGGCGACGAGATCGCCGCTGTGATCATGGAGCCGGTCATGCTCAACGCCGGGGTAATAGTCCCCGAGCCGAACTACCTCGAGACCGTACGCCGGATCTGCCAGCAACAGGGCATAGTGCTCATCTTCGACGAAACGATCAGCGGTTTCCGGCTCGCGCTCGGCGGTGCCGCGGAGCGCTACGGCGTGTACCCCGATCTCGCCGTTTACGGGAAAGCCATGGCCGCCGGGTGGCCATGTGCGGCCCTCGCCGGACGTCGTGACCTCTTCGCCGACGTGGCCACCGGAATGGTCACCCACGCCGGAACATTCAACGGCAACACTGTCGCCACCGCCGCGGTACTGGCGTCCATGGACGAACTTGCCAGCGGAGAGATTTACGAGCGGGTCAGCCAGGTCGGAACGGCACTCATGCGGTCGATCCGCTCATGCGCCGAGGCCACCATGCCAGGGCTGCACATACAGGGCCTGCCGATGGCCTTTCACGCCCGCTTCGCTGCGTCCAGCCAGCCGATGACCAGGTATGACCAGCTTCAGCGCAGCGACCTAGGCCGCTACGGGCGCCTCGCGAGCACCCTCATCGAGCAGGGGGTCTGGGTGGCCCGTCGCGGAATCTGGTACGTGTCAGCAGCCCACACAGCAGCAGACGTCGCCGAGACGCTCGACCGGATGGAGTCTGCTTTCAAGATCTTCAACGTGGAAAGGTGAATGCCTGCCGCCCGCCGCTCAACTGCGCAGCTGCGCGTTGAGCCGTGCGGCCTGTCGCGTGAGGTGGTCGCGTTCGGGGAGGCTGGGCGCCGATCGGGCAGCTTCGGCGTAGAGCCGTGCTGCGGTCACTGGGTCACCGTCACGCTCGTGTAGGTACGCCGTGACGGCGGTGTGGCGGGGCAGGGCGGGGTCGAGCCCCGCCAGGGCGGCCAGGCCGGCCCGCGGGCCGTCGGCCTCGCCGACCGCGACGGCCCGGTTGAGGCGGGCCACCGGGCTGTCGGTGAGGCGCACCAGTTCGTCGTACCACTCGACGATCTGCACCCAGTCGGTCTCCTCGGCCGTCCGGGCGTCGGCGTGGAGCGCGGCGATGGCGGCCTGGGCCTGGAACTCCCCCAATCGGTCGCGGGCGAGGGCCGCCTGGAGCAGGTCGACGCCCTCGGCGATCAGGCGGCTGTCCCACAGGCCGCGGTCCTGCTCGGTGAGGGGCACGAGGCTGCCGTCGGTGCGGGTCCGTGCCGGGCGCCGTGCGTGGTGGAGCAGCATCAGCGCGAGCAGACCCGCGACCTCCTCATGGTTGATCCTGGCCGCCAGTTGGCGAGTGAGCCGGATCGCTTCGGCGGCGAGGTCGACGTCGCCGGAGTAGCCCTCGTTGAAGACCAGGTAGAGCACGCGCAGCACCGTGGCGACGTACCCGGGCTGGTCGAACCGGACGCCCGAGACGGTCCGCTTGGCCCTGCTGATCCGCTGGGCCATGGTCGCCTCCGGTACGAGGTAGGCCCGCGCGATCTGACGCGTGGTCAGGCCGCCGACCGCGCGCAGCGTGAGCGCGACGGCCGAGGCCGGTGTCAGGGACGGGTGCGCGCACAGGAAGTACAGCCGGAGCGTGTCGTCCACCGCCTCCCCCGGGCCGGACATGGGCTCGCCCTCGATGCGTACCTCGCGCTGCCGTCGGGAGATATCGGCGCGGGCAGCGTCGAGGAACTTACGCCAGGCCACGGTGACCAACCAGCCCTTGGGATCCCGCGGCGGATCATCCGGCCACACGCGCACGGCCTCGACCAGGCTGTCCTGCACGGCGTCCTCGGCCGCCGCGAAGTCGGCCCCGCGCCGGACGATGACAGCGATCACCGCGGGTACGAGGTCCCGCAGCAGCGCCTCGTTCAGTCGGTGACCGTGGGCGAGTCGGCCAGAAACGGCCGAACCTCCAGCCATTCGTAGATCGGCTTGCCGCCGGGCCCAGGGGCCGCCGACAGCTCGCCCGCCAGCTGTACCGCGCGGTCCCACGACTCCACGTCGATGATGTACCACCCGGCGATCAGGTCCTTGGTCTCGACGAACGGCCCGTCGGTCACCGGTGGCCGCCCCTCGCCGTCGTACCGCACGAACGCGCCGTCGGGCGCCAGCGCCTGGGTGTCGACGAACTCGCCCGTCTCCTCCAGCCGGGCCGCGAAGTCGCGCATGAACTGCACGTGCGCGTCGACCTCGTCCGGCGTCCACTGGTCCATCGGCGCCCAGTCCACGGCGGGCGCCGGGCCACCCCGGTAGTGCTTGAGCAGCAGGTACTTGGCCATCATCTTCTCCTTACGCGTACGGCCCATTGGGGCCGTGTTCACCGGGACGGAGCCGCGCGCGGGTTCTCGACATCGCAGCGGGACGCTTCCTGGCGAACTCCACAGACGCCGCGTACCGCGGTGGGGTTGTATCGTTCTGGTCGGTCGCAGGTCGGCCGTGACGGGCCATTAACTGAGCTGCTCGGCCAACGCGACGATGATCCCCTCGGGGCCGCGGACGTAGCACAGCCGGTAGCTGTCCTGGTACTGCGCCACCTCTCCAACGAGTTCCGCGCCGTGGGCCCGTAGGCCGGCGACAGTGGCGTCGATGTCGTCGACGGCGAACATGATGCTACGTAGGCCCAGCGTGTTCCCCGGTGCGTTCTCCGGTTCAGCGCTGGCCGCCGTCGGGGCATGGAACTTCGTCAGCTCAAGCCGGCCCTGGCCGTCCGGGGTCCGCATCATCGCGATGTCGACTCGGACGCCGTCGAGCCCGTTGACACGGTCCACCCAAGGTCCCTCGATCCGGGCCTCGCCCTCCACCTCCATACCAAGTTCGACAAAGAACGCAATAGCAGCCTTCAGGTCGTCGACGACGACGCCCACGTGGTCCATCCGCTGAATCGTCATGGTGATTCTCCTTCTTCGTCGCGCGGCCTGTCGTGGTCGCTGGTGTACCTAAGGACGGAGCCAGCGCCGCACTCTCGACACCCGGAAACGTGCTGAGTTCTAGGGACCATTGAAAGCTTCGTCGATGCAGTCGTCATCGGATCCCCCTTACGCGCAGGACGGCGAAGGCCCCGATGATGGCGCAGACCCCGGCGATCGCGTACAGCGCGCCGTAGCTGCCGGAGCCGATCGCCAGGATGGCCGGTGCGATGGCAGGCGCGATGGAAAAGGGAAGCGCGCCGGCGATGTTGAGCACGCCGAGATCCTTGGCGACCTTGTCTTCGTCCGGTAGCACGTCGGCGACGAGGGCGAGGTCGACGGCCAAATACATTCCGAAACCGAGTCCGCCGATGGCCATGCCGACGAGGAACCCGTTGAAGGTGCTGGCGCTCGCGATTACGAACATCGCGAGGCCGTAGACGATCGACGCGGCGAAGACGAAGATCTTCCGCCGGCCCGTCCGGTCCGAGAGCTTGCCACCGATGAGGGAAGCCGCGATAACGACCACGGACTGGACGAGTGTGCCGAGGAATATCTGTTGCGGCAGATCGGCCTTGGCGCTGCCGAGCTTGTCGAGCAGGTAGTAGGCCTGGTAGGTGGCCAGGAACGCGTAGGCCAGAATGAACATGAAGCGGCTGGCGAAAGCCCATGCGAAATCTGGGCTCTTACGCGGCGCGACATAGAACGTTCTGACGAATTCCCGCAGGGACCAGGTCGGACGGTCCGCCTTGGCAAGCCGGCGATCCTTCAGCGCGACCGCGAAGAGCAGGATGAAGAACCCTCCAATACCGCAAGGGACCAGAAACGTTGCGAGCTGGTTGCCACTGACCAGCCTCACCAGGAACGTGCCGCTCACGCCAGCGAGGGGTAGACAGACGCCGAGGACACCAGAGACCAGGCCGCGCTGAGCCGGCTGGACCTGGTCTGGCAGCACCGCTACCTGGGCGGCGAGCAGGGCGTTGAAAAAGAGCTGAGCGCTGCACCATCCGAGCAGGACGACCGGGATGTTGGGTGCCAAGGCGAGAAGCAGGATGCCGAGCGAACCTCCCACCAGGCCGATGACCATCCACGGTCGCCGCATGCCTAGATGAGACGAGGTGCGGTCGCTCATCCTGCCGAAGAAGGGATTAGCAACCATGGAGACCAGGGCGCCGATCCCAGCAACAAGCGCAAGGCTGTTCGGTGCCCCCTTAATCCCCACGAGTGTGTTGATCTTCAACGGCAAGGTGACGAGCAGGGGCGGGAGGAAGAGCAGGTTGGTGCTCATGAACGCCAACGTGTACAGAGAGATGAAGCTCCATCCGACTCGATGTTCCCCGAGGGCGCCGAACTCCGGCTCAGCCTCCGCAGCGCTTCGGTACTTCAATCCGTAAGAACCCCCTGGATGTGCCCCTCGCTTACCACTCGCAAGCATATCAAGCACTATGGCCCTCGAAAGAGAAACACGGGGGCGCGCAGCCCCCGGTCTCTCACACTCTCGACCCCTCGCATGGGGTGTCGGGTTATCAGGATTCGTCTGCTAGCCTGGGTCCAATTGTGGCGATGAACACTCCCCCCG